>C688J18823_10001531_pt1 | contig 14312 bp, 11 predicted proteins | sample HopSoiMetagenom1_FD_18823 | JGI IMG/M metagenome (IMG submission 18823)
GGAAAAGTGAAGCGGTCGCACGCATTCTTGCGTCACATCCTGACTTCGAAGGACAAGAAGCGCAAACGCGGGCTTCGCGGCAGTGTAATCGTCAGCGACGCGGATACGCCCAAAGTAAAGAGAATGATTCCGTACTAGGGACCGTTCGAGTGCCGCTGTTCGGCACTTTAGCTTTTGCACTTTAGCTTTTAGCTTAAGGTTAATTGCTAAAAGCTAATAGCTGGTTTGAGCGAGTGAAGAGGAACATCCTTCCTCCAGCCGCTAATTAGAAATTAAAAGGAGCAACAAATGCCTCGTGTAAAACGCGGAACGAAACGCCGCGCCAAACGGAAAAAGATATTAGACCGCGCCAGCGGATATTTCCTTACAAAATCAAAACTTTACCGTTCGGCGAAAGAAGCCGTCGATCGTGGCTTGAAGTTCGCCTATTCCGGACGCAAGCAGAAGAAGCGTCAGTATCGCTCGCTGTGGATTGTCCGCATCGGCGCCGCGGCCAAGCTGAACGGCATGAGCTACAACCAGTTCATCCACGGCTTGAAGACGGCGGGCGTGGAGCTCGACCGCAAGATCCTGGCTGACCTCGCGGTCAAAGACGCCGCAGCCTTTAAGAGCCTCGCCGAGCAGGCGAAGGGCGCTATTAAAGGGGCTGCGTAAGCAGCCGCCCGTTATTTGGCCGCTGTTTTCAGCGACTATATCTCTATAATCTGTCATTCCGACCGAGACAGGACTGTTCGCAAAGCGAATAGTCCTGTCGAGTGGAGGAACCTGCTTTTGGGTTGACGCAGACGCTCGTGGCTCAGCCACTCGGAAAGACGTCATCATTAAAACGTTTTGGCCTACAACGTCCCACAACTGAAAGACTTCTCGCCGGCGGCGCTCGACAAGGCCGTCGATAAACTCCTCGCTGCGCTGGACAAAGAATCGTCTTCCGCAAAGGGCGAAGATGACAAGAAAAGTTTTCGTGATCGCTGGCTGGCGCGCAAAGACGGCATTCTCACCCAAGTCAACGAGCTGTGGCTGAAGGCCGCGCCAAAAGACGNGAAACGNGAAGTCGGCCAGCGCGTTAACAAGCTCAAAGTTGAAGTGGAAGCTAAAGTGGAGGCGGCGCTGAATAAAGCGCCTGCAGAAAAAACAAAATCCGCGGTCGACATTTCCCTTCCCGGCATTCGCCGTCCCATAGGCGCCGAGCACCCGATCATCCGCACGCAAAACGAGATCATCGCGGTATTTCGCAATCTCGGATATTCGGTCGCCGAAGGGCCGGTGATCGAGACTGATTACTACAATTTCGAGGCCCTGAATTTTCCGCCTAACCATCCGGCCCGCGACACTCAAGATACGTTATTTATTGCGGGCCAGGAATCGAAGCCGCGGCGCGAGCAGTTGTTGCTGCGCACGCACACATCCCCAGTGCAGATTCGTACCATGGAAAAGCTGAAGCCACCGCTGCGGATCTTGATTCCCGGAAAAGTGCATCGCAACGATCCCCCCGACGCCAGTCACTCGCCGATGTTCCACCAGGTCGAAGGCTTGGCGGTCGATAGCAATATTACATTCGGCGATTTGAAGGGCACGCTCGACCACGCGATGAAAGCGCTGTTCGGCTCAAATGTAAAGACTGGATTCCGTCCGTCATTCTTTCCCTTCACTGAGCCGAGCGCCGAGATGTTCGTTTCGTGTTTTGTATGCGGAGGCAGTGGCAAGCGCGGTTCTGACAACACACCCTGCCGTCCCTGCAAGCAGACGGGATGGATCGAGATTCTCGGCTGCGGCATGGTCGATCCAAATGTCTTTGAATTCGTGAAGCAGAACGGCTATGACCCGGAGAAAGTTTCCGGCTTCGCGTTCGGCATGGGCGTGGACCGGATCGCCATGTTGAAGTACGGCCTCGATGATTTGCAGTTGTTTTTCCAGGGTGATGTCAGGTTTTTGCAGCAATTTGTATAAGCCGTCAGCTCTCAGCGTTTCTGCGCTGATGGCTGACTGCTGATGGCTCCAAATGAAACTCTCTGCACAATGGATTCGCGATTTCGTTGAATTGCCCTCGGACGATCGCCGCCTTGCCGAAGATCTGACCGCGATTGGTATTAGCCGTCGAAGGCATTTCTGGCGAGGGNCCGAACACCGTCTTCGAGATGGAGATCGGGACGAACAGNCCGGATGCCATGAACCATTATGGCGTCGCGCGGGAAGCAGCGGCACTCTATAGAGTTCCGCTGAAGCCGGTTGAGACCCCAGCGGCTGAAGCCGCCGGTAATCAAAGTGCGCGCAACGGCCCGGCCGAAGCCATGTCCTCCCAGAGACCCGACGGGGGTTCATCGTTTGAAATCGAAATCGACGATCGCGAAGGCTGTGCCCGTTACACCGCGCAAATCATTCGCAGGGTGAGCATCAAATCTTCGCCAGAGAAAACTGCCGCGCGTCTTGCTCTCGTCGATCAGCGTTCTATCAATAATGCAGCCGACGCGTCTAACTACACCTTGTGGGAGATGGGCCATCCTACGCACGCCTTCGATCTCGATCTGCTACAAGGTGGCAAAATCATAGTTCGCCGCGCACGCCTTGGCGAAGCGTTGAAAACACTCGACGGAATTGATCGCAAGCTTTCATCCGACGACTTGATCATTGCCGACGGCAATCGCCCTGTTGCTCTCGCCGGTGTGATGGGCGGTTTCGATACGATGATCACAGAAAAGACAAAGAACATCCTGATTGAGTCGGCATGGTTCGATCCGGTTGCGGTCCGTAAAACCGCAAAGCGTCACGGATTGCATACCGATGCCTCGCATCGATTCGAACGCGGTGCGGATTACGCAGCGACTTCTCTGGCATGTGCTCTAGTCGCTCAACGGATTGTTGAATCCGGCGGTGGCGAACTAGTCGACGGGCAGATAGACGCTGTAGCTCGGCAAATGGAGCAAGCACCGGTTCAGATACGCACCTCGCAAGTAGAACGCATCCTTGGCTCTAAGCTCGAAGTACACGAGATCGTCGCGATCCTGAATCGTCTCGGATTCGAACTGATTCCGGAACCCGGCTCGCCTCCCGAATTTTTCGCTCGCATTCCAACCTGGCGGCTTGACGTAGAGCGAGAGATTGACNTGATCGAAGAAATTGCCCGACTGCACGGCTACAACGACTTTCCGAATACGCTGCCTGCATTTGCCGGGGCCGTCGTAGAAAATCCGAACGCCGCGAAAGAATCGAAACTGAGATCGTCGATGCTGGCACTGGGCTACCACGAAGCACTCTCGCTGAGTTTCATTTCCCACGAAGATGCCGAGACATTTTCGTCCACCCCGGTAATCGAGCTGGCAAATCCTTTAAGCGAAGAAGCGTCACTGATGCGAAGCTCGTTGGTTCCGGGCATGCTGGAAATGCTTGCTTACAACCTGAATCGCGGGACCGAGAAGGTACGACTCTTCGAAATTGGCGACGTTTACCAGGCGTCCGNCGATGGCGCTGCGGAACATCGCCGCNTCTGCCTGGGCGCGACTCTNTCTGCNCTGCANCACGANATACCTCACGGCGACTTGCTGGACAAAAGCAAGACTGGATCCGACGNCGATGTTTTCCGCTCGTTCAAAGGGGATGTGGCTACACTGCTGGGAAGTTTTCAGCGCCGAGTTTGCTCTTTCGATTCGGAAACCGCTGAATACTATCAGCCGGGCCGTTCGGCGAGGGCTCTTCTGGACGGAGAAGTAGTCGCGCAATTCGGGCAAGTTGAATCGCAGGTTGCCGCCACTCGTAAGTTGCGGCATGAAGTCTTCATCGCAGAGATATTTGCCGACAGTCTCTATGCGAGGCCTGGGCGTGAAATGCTTTACCGGCCTCTTCCTAAATTTCCCGCCGTGGAGCGCGATTTTTCGTTCGTATTTAAAGACGAGATCACTTTCAACAAGATCAAGACGGCGATTCACGACATTCAGCTGAAAGATTTGCGTAGCTTTGCGCCTATCGAAATATTTCGCGGCGGATCGGTTCCGGCAGGCAGTTACTCTATTTTGCTGCGCGCAAAGTTTCAGTCTTTCGCGCGCACCCTCCGTGAGGACGAAGTCAACGATTGGTCGGCGAAGATCGTGGCCGCCCTCCAGCAACTCGGCGGCGCACAAAGAGCATAGCCCGCCATCATTCTCCCCCGCTTGAGTTGGGGTATTTTCGCTGAAGATTTAGAATGGCCGCAGAATGCCTGATTCCGTCAAAATCATTGAGTGCCCGCGTGATGCCTGGCAAGGCTTGCAGCAGCCGGTTCCGACCGACCTGAAGGCGTCCTACCTGAACGCCTTGATCAGCGCGGGATTCAAGCACATTGATGCGGTCTCGTTTGTGTCATCCAAAGCCGTCCCGCAGATGGCAGACTCGGAAGAAGTTCTCAAAGAACTGGACCCGCCAGATGACGTTGAAATTATCGGCATCGTGGTGAACGAAAAAGGTGCGCAGCGGGCAATCAGTACTCAATCCGTAAGCACGCTCGGCTTCCCCTACTCAATCTCGCCTACTTTTTTGCAAAAAAATCAGCGTCAGACCCCGGAAGAATCGTTGGATGCGTTGGAACAAATACAGAAAAAAGCCGATGACGCCGGTCTTGACATCGTGGTTTATATTTCCATGGCGTTCGGCAATCCGTACGGCGACCCGTGGAGCATCGAAGAAGTTATCAGCGCGGTGGATGTCCTTGAATCCAGCGGAATAAAAATGATTTCTCTCGCCGACACGGTGGGCCTTGCTTCCGCAGACGAAGTTCGAGAGTTGGTCTCCGCCGTGATGGAGAAATATTCGTACCTCGAAATTGGAGCCCATCTCCACAGCCGGCCTGAACTAGCGGAGCAAAAAATTCTGGCGGCGTACGACGCAGGCTGTCGCCGCTTCGATTCTGCTATAGGCGGGCTGGGCGGATGCCCGTTTGCGCAAGATGCGCTGGTGGGAAATATTCCCACCGAACGTGTGTTGGACGCCCTAAAGCAGCGGGATACCGAATTGCCGAAGTTAAAATCGCTCGACACGCTACTCAGAGCATCCGCAGAAATTGCAGCGCGGTACACGCAATCGCACGCCGCTGATTAACTGGACTTATACGGCTTGAATCCCGCTAACTGCATGCCGCGTTGTGCCTCCGGATTTTCCATGAAGACTTTCCAGATGTAACCAGTGCGGGCATTCTCTGCCATTACCATGGTGATACCAGCATCGATCCCCACCACGTCGGTGTCATACCAGTTCTTCAGCGGATTCAGTGCGTCCACGAATCCATAGCAGCTCCAGGTCTGCGGATAACGATTGCGAATCGTGCGTAACACCTGCATTGCCTCTTGCGGCAAAAAGGGCAATGATCCGCCGGCCGCATGAGGCGCCACGGTGCCGTCGATCGGCCCAGTTGCCGGCGGACCGCCCCATACCACGTATCCATTAGGGGAGTCGGAAGCCGTAATGCCCCACAGATCGGCGCCGAATTCTGGAAACTGGCGATGCAATTCCATGCAAAAGCGGCGATGCACCCTCGTAGCCGTTACGGAGTTCTGGAAATAATCGGCATACTTGTCGCGCTTGCCGCGAAAATCAAACCATGCCTGCGAGTACTGGTGTACAAACAATGGCGCAAACGATCCGATGTAACGCATTCCTTCGTAGTCAAACGGAATACGCTTCCACGCGTCCCATGCCTCCGGTCGCAATGGATACGTCGGCGAACCCATCCCGAGCAGGTACATCATCATCATTTCGTTGTAGTAGTCCCAGCGATACGGGAGAAACCCAACTTCCGGCAACCAGCCATGAGAGAGCAGAGATGTGTCTTCTGAAAGCCATGTCCACTCAACGCGGTTGCTGATCGAATGCGCGAGCAGAGTAATGTCAGTATCGCGAAAATGGGTACGACAGGTGAGCAGGCCACAAAGCAGAATCGCAGTATCGATCGAAGAAATTTCCGAATCCCACACTCTTTCGCCGGTATTGATATTGGCAAAGTGATAGAAGAAACCTCGATGGTTAGGCAGTTTGTCATGCAAGAACCTCAAGGTCGTGAGCACGCGAGCCTTAGCTTCAGCTCTAGAAATATATCCACGCATGTCTCCGATGCAGAGTGCGGTTAACCCAAATCCGGTTGCAGCAATGCTGGCGACAATCGAATTATCTGTTGCAGCTTTGCGAGCATTACAACGGTCTTTCACCAACCCTGTTTCGGGGCTGGCTTGTTCGAAAAAGTAGCAACAAGTCAGGCGCTCCAAATCATCGAGCAGCTGTTCGTCTTGTGGGGAAAAAGCGGAGGCTGGCGTTTTCGCAGATGATGCAGTATTAAAGGAGGATTGTCCAAAAACAGATAATGCCGGGCTGAACGGCGACAGAGCAGCCGCTGTTCCGAAACTCTTCAGCAGCTGTCGTCGCGAAACACAAGGACTCCTTCCCACCAAACGATGTTAAACGATCCTGCCGCCCGCGACCGGTGCAAAAAGGATTGACTGAAATGGAACTATCCCAGCGCCGGAAATCGCGGCATGATATTGGTAATTGGAGATGAGCAGAAAGAGCAAATCAGCAATCATCATTATTGTGCTGCTCGCGGGCGCGGCCGCAGCCGTGTGGGGAGTCCGTCATGTGCGCAACCGCACTACTACTCTGCGCGGGGCAGTCATTACCGCAAGCTCGGATCCTCGCAAGCAGTTGCCCATCGGAGGCGCGGAGATCACAGCCACCGACGGCATCTCCGTGGTAAAAACCTCTTCCGATTCATCAGGATTGTTCGCCGTTGCGCTGCGCAAGCGCATCTTTCGCAATCATCCCGTGACCTTGCGTTTCCGTCACATGGATTACGCGCCGCTGAATATGAACGTTCTCGCGTCGGGGAAAATTTATATCGCCGAAATGACGCCGGTACAAGCCGAGAAACCCATCGAGCGCAGTCTGGCGAGCCAGACTATCTCAAACAATATCTTGGTGCGGTATTCGATCAAGACTGCCACTGTAATGAATGTCGGTAGCGCCGTGCGCTCGTTTGTTGTGCAGAACAAGGGAAATGAATTGTGTAGCGAGCATCCTCCGTGTTCGCCGGATGGAAAATGGAAAGCTGCCATGGAGGCCGCCACTTTGGATGCCGGAGTAGGCAACCAGTTCCACAACATTCGTGCTTCCTGCATCGCCGGACCCTGTCCATTCACTCGCATTGACCCACCTGCGTTTGAGCAAGACGGCCGCATGATGACAATTCGAGCCATGGCCTGGTCCGACACCGCTACTTTCCTGGTCGAAGCCGAGGTCGTCCATCCCATGATCAGTGACCTGGTACGCAACTCGTATCCCGTAATTTTTGGGGACGCGTTGAACTTTACTTTGCCTCCGGCCGCCGAAGGCGTGAGTTTGCAGGCCGAACTGAATGGCGAGAGTATCGTCTTCCCGTTGGGACCGGCGCTCGTTTTAAGTTGGGCCGATTGCAACGTCCGAGAAAATCCCGATCAGACGCGAGTGTATCGATGCACTCTTAAGCCCGAGTATCGCTGGACCCACTCCCGAACCTAGTATTTCGGTGACGAGAAACAATCAGAGTAGACACCAAAACACGCGAAAAGGAAGACTGGATAGTGTCGACGATTACTGAATACAAGCCGCCGCTGCCGAGGACAGTCACAAGCGGAAATAGACTGGCATGTCCGCAGAATTCGTTCAGGCGTGAGTGTCTACTCCCCGAAGGACACATTCAGCCCGGTGGTCAGGATTACATCATTCTGTCTCTTACCCAGGGGGGGATTGGTCACGTAGACGTCGGTAAATGAATTCTGCCAGCCTAAACGTTTGCTGATTTTTGTCACCGACGCGAAATCAAATGTGCCGCGGTAGTCACCCAGGCTGTTGAGGTCGGGGAAAAAATATAGCTTCTGGTTCAGGACCGTGCTCTTGCCCAGCTTGTGTATCAGTTCCTCGCCCAGAGTGAGCGCCACCAAATTGCGGTGCAGCGTGGTATAGGACTCACGCGTGTAGTTGACGCCACCCAGAAAATCGAGCGTGGTGTTGTCATTCTTAATGGCGTGATAACCGAGGCCGCCACCGAACACCGAGCGCAAATTCAAGCCCTGTAGTGCGTCGGCGAAGAAATCGGCGGAGCCGAAAGCAAATGTCTTAGGCTTCAGGTCGTGGTCGTAGCGAATGCCACCAGCTTCGGTATTGGCGGTGGTCGACTTGACGTTCGTGGTTGTCGGTGGACCAATGATGCTCACGATTGTGGTCGTGCTCGTGGCATAAACCGTGTTGGCGTACATGCCAAGCTTAGACTTCAAGCTTTGCCGCACCCCCAGAAATCCGATGGCGAGGTTGGTGGTCTCACTGTTCCCGCCGGTTAACGAAAATCCGGCGTTCACTCCACCCTTCCATCCCTGAAGTAGCGAGGCATTCTCTATTTTCTCGTAAGCCGCTTGTTGGGAGAGGCCTTTTACGCTTCCCACCGGAGCCGCCACTTCGCCGGACGAGGTCGCGACTTTCACAGTCTCATCAGTGGTCGAAACCGGCCCGATGGCTGTTTTTCCATTTGGCAGTTGCACCCGCAGTGCCTCACTGCTTTCAATGCCCTTGACCGAGTCCCATTTAACGGTAATGTCTCCGGCGTACTCTGTGTGCAGGACCAGCGTTTTGCCATCAGACTGGACGATGGTTCCGGTGAGGCGGTCTCCATTTCTCAGCGAAACCTGGTCAGCCAGAGCGGGAACAGCGGCAACAACAACGATCAACGCGACGAAGCTGGTTAATTGGCGCACAAATGCCTCCATTCAGGACTGCGCAATTAGTAGCTACTTAGGTGTAAGAGGTTGTACGAACGATGAGAGGTAGAACGTCTGCCTACATTCGGCGACGAGACTATTGTTTTGCATTGATCTCCAGATCGCCGCCATGGCCATCGTCGGGGATTGTCACGCTGATCATGTGATGTTCGGCATCGAGGACCGCCTGTCCGGTTTTGCCGCCGAGAGTATACGCTGCACCGGAATTCTGGCCGTAAACTTCCACCCGCAGCTCCGTCCACCAGGGACGATAACCGCCTTCGTGCGGGCCAAAGTGGATCCTGAGCGCGTCGGCTGCAGCTTCGCAGGTAAATTGCATTCGCAGGAACTCGCCACGCTTATATGCCATGGTCTTTCCGTCATCCTGATAGAGCGAACCCTTGCAATCACGGCCCGGATAGACTCGGAGCGTGAGTGGTCCGGTTGGAACCTCATTCGTGCTTTGAGTCAGCGGTTGCATGGGCAGGATGGCCCCTTCCCGTACAAAAACCGGCAAAACCTCAAGCGTGGGATGTACCTTCGCCTGCATCGGTGCGGCTGCCGAAGCAGTCGCCTGATGCAACCGCTCGCCGCTCCAATAGTCGTACCAGTCAACCGGAGGAAATTTAACCGTATACGCATCCGGCTTTTCCGGGAAAGGCGCCGGCGCAATTAGCAGATCGGAGCCGAATAGAAATTCGTTTGGGGCATCGAGGTCGAACGGATGCTTGTCAGCCGTGGTTTCCGGGAATTCAAGAAATAGAGGCCGCAGAACCGGCACTCCAGTGCGCGACATCTGTTCGACGGCGGTGTAGAGATACGGCATCAGTTTGTAACGCTCTTCGATATAGCGGCGGCGAATATTTTCGTGCTCAGGTCCATGCACCCAAGGCTCGCGATGAGGTACACCCTTTTCGCTGTGATTTCGATCGATGGGCTGGAAGGTCGACAGCTCTGTCCACTTGGTGAGGAGCTCGGGGGTCGGCGTGCCAATGAATCCTCCGCCGTCCGCGCCGCTCATGCCAAAGCCACTCAGCCCAAGATTTTCGAGCATCGGTGTCGTCAGCCGGAGATGGTTCCAAGTCGCACTATTGTCGCCTGTCCAAGTGGACGCATACCGTTGACCTCCGGCGTACGAAGCGCGCGTGAGCACAAATGGCCTCTCGTCGGGAGAAATCTTCAGCAAACCTTCATAAGTGGCACGCGAATTCTCCATCCCGTAAACATCATGGATCTCCAAATGTGTGGTAACACGCGGGTTGAAACCGGGCTCGTCGATGCGATGCTGAACGTCGTCGGGCATGGTTTTGCTAGCAACATTGAAAACAGCCGGCTCGTTCATGTCGTTCCAGAAGCCTGCGACGCCGTCGGAGACAAAAGTCTTGTAGAGGCCGCCCCACCATTCGCGCGTGCTCTGCCGAGTGAAGTCGGGGAATACGGACGGACCCGGCCACACCGTTCCTACAAAGACGGACCCATCGGGATTTTTTACGAAATGATCGCCGGCGACACCGGTATCGAAAGGAGCGTAGCCCGCGTTTGGCAAGAACGCGATATGCAGATCGGTAATAGTGACCACGTGAAAATTTTCTTTCTTCAGGTCCGCCAGCATCTGCACGAAGTTTGGAAACTTCGCCGGATCAAAGGTGAATGGCCGGTTATTAATCTGAAAATCTATGTCCAGATAAAGCCCATCGGCCGGAATCCGCTCAGAGCGAAATTTCGCGGCGATTTCGCGCAGCTCCGCTTCAGTCATATAGCTATAACGCGACTGCTGATAACCCAGGGACCAAAGCGGCGGTAACGGCGCAGGCCCGGTCAGCCAGGCATAATTCTGCAAGACTTGCTTCGGCTCAGGACCGTACAGCAGATAATAATCAATAGGGCCGCCATCGGCTCCGAACGAATAAACCCCGTCCGTCCGTTTGCCGAAATCAAAACTGGTGCGCCACGTGTTATCTAGAAGCACGCCAAGAGTTCTTCCAGCGCGCATGGTCAGGAAAAAAGGAATGCTTTTGTAAATTGGATCAGTGGATTCCTGGAAGTTGTAAGCATCCGTGTTCCACATGCTGAACGCCTGGTTTCGGCGATCAAGTGGACCAACTTTGTCTCCCAATCCAAAGTAGTGCTCGTCCAAGGGCATTTGCTTGTAGATACGGAAGGCCTTGTCATGAAACTCTGCAGGCCAGCCGGCGGCATCTTCTTGCAGAATGTTCCCCTGAAGATCACTAATCACCATACGCAGCGTCGCACGCTCAATTTGGACACGTAGATTTTTGGTCCGGAAAGCGACGGCGGCACTCGTATTGTCCGGAGTCACAGTTGCACGCTGCGCACGAGAGGAAGCAAGAACCGCCCACGAGGCATCCTCCGGCAAGACTCCGTCGCGACCAATGCGCACGCGAAGAACATCATTGCGCAAAGCGATTACCTGCAGAATGGCTTTTCCGCTATGAACCTCGATGCCATTGAGGAGGGATTCCTCACCCGAGAATTCACTCAGCTCTAAATGAGGCGACGTTTTCTGTGAAGTTGCAGCGTGGCAGTTCTCGCCAGCAATCAAAATACTTAGGCAAAGAAGAACGCGAGAGACAACACCCAACCTACTAACCGCGATAATTTTCCAATTCACTGTGGGATTGATTGTACAAGAGAGATTCTCGAATCCCTTTAGTCACGATTTGTATTCTCGCGTTCGTTCCTTTTGACGAAATTTCCAACGGAAAGCACTCCACCAAACCTCCGCGCATCTGATTTCGGCACGCAAAAATTAAGAGCACGCAAAAATAAACAGGAGAGCACTTATGTCATCACCACAGACTTCACGAAATGAAAGCCTGAACACTTCCAGCAGACGAGTGGTCGCATTCTTCAGGAACAAGGATGAAGCATACCGCGCCATCAGCCAGCTTCAATCCCAAGGATTCACCTCGGGCGAAATTGGATTGATCGAGGGCGGCAGCCGGGACATAGCTGCCGGATCGCAGTCCGGCTACGATGATCGAAGCCGCGACAATGACGGCATCTGGCAAAAAATTAAGGACTTCTTTACCGGTGAGTCACACGAGGAGTCCGGCTACGACTATGACGAATCTGTCGGCAGCATGGATTGGGACACAAACCGCGCAAACTACTACTACCAGGGAATTAATGCTGGAGGCGCTTTGGTCACCGTGTCTGGAGCGCGTGCCGACGAAGCACGACGAATTCTGCAAAACGCCGGCGGAGACCTGCGTGAGAGTGGGTTCGAAAACTTCTCGGCCGACCGGACCGGTTCGAACATTCGCTCAACATCTACCAGCGGTTCAATAGCTGACGAACGTCGCATTCAGCTTCGCGGCGAAATTCTGCGCAGCTACAAAGAACGAGTACAGCGCGGCGAAGTGCGTTTACGGAAGGAAGTGGTGACGGAGAACCAGAGTTTCCAGGTTCCCGTGACCCGGGAAGAGTTGGTGGTTGAGCGCGTACCCGCGTCAGGTCAAGCAAGCGCAGGTGAGATAGGGACTGATGAAGAGGTTCGCATCCCGCTATCGGAAGAACGGGTGCGTGCAGAAAAACAGCCGGTCGTGAATGAAGAAGTGCGGGTCGGCAAACGTGCAGTGCAGAATACGGAGAACGTTAGCGACAACGTTCGTCATGAGGAGTTGCGAGTGGACAAGAGCGGAGACGTCAACGTGGATCCGGAAATAGCCAAGACCGGAAAGCGAAAGAAGCCTGCTGCTTAACAATCGGACTAAACAGCCCCCACTTTTCATTCAAATGGAGAGTGGGGGATTTTTCGCACCAAACAGAGAAATTGGGTTGCTCACGCGCCAAACTCACACGCGGATAATGAAGTGGTGGGCAGTGCAGGACTCGAACCTGCGGCCTTCTCGGTGTAAGCGAGACGCTCTAACCAACTGAGCTAACCGCCCCAGAAGTATCAGCGAAACGCGAAATTGACGCGCGTCGGAATGCGGCTAGAGATGACAATCTCTAGGGCTGATTGAAGTATAGGGTTGGTCGCAAACGACGGTCAAACCCTTTGACTCAGGAAGCGGTGGGCTCCAAACGCGTGCGTCACTTTATAGCCAGCACACTATAGTTGGGCGTGAACTGGTTGTTATTGGTGATGTGCAATGCTTCAAGTCCCAGCGCGCTCAAGTTGATGCATGGGACTAGCGTGTTTCTTGCCACTCTCTTAAGAATTCTGGACGGAACGAAGCTATGCAGCGCCAAGTTTATGGTGCGCAGCATGCCTCCCAGGCTCGATTGTTCAGGAACAATTTGTATTTCAGCGAAAATAGACAAAACAGACCGGACTCCGCTTGCGGTGAATCGCCAGCGCTCGCCATCACTGAATTGTGGCGCCATGGATGGGATGCTGGCCAGCAGCGCGCCTCCGGGTTTGAGCACTGAATGTATTTGTTGAGCCGCTCGATGAGGCTCTTTGAAGCAGTCAAAGACCTGAGTGGCTATAACTAAATCAAAGCTTCCAGAAGCAAACGGCAAACTTTCGCCATTACCGACGACGTCCACGAAATCCGTTCCCAATAAGTCAAAGCCGATATAGCGTTTAATCCGCCCCGTAAACAGAGGCCGATAGGGCTGGTACCTACCGCCCACGTCAAGAATGCTCAATTCTTTGTCAGGAAGTTGCGCGATCCAGTCCTGAAAAATCACTCTTCGCGAACGCAGCACCAGAAAATTTGGATCACTTAGCGCTGGCCGCAGGCGTTTTTCTGCGATTTCCTGAAGAGCATCTTTGGCTCGGGCTGAATAGCCCTCAATCGGCAACGCTGCATCGGCCATTCTGGAATCGTACAAGGTTGCCGAGTCACAAGTTGATTACTGTTTCGTTTCCATTCCACGAATAGGTAGCCGAAATCTCAGCTGGCCGTGGTCTTCGGGTTCGTGTGTCCGCTTCCCTGCTAAACTCGCTTCGTGCGGCGGCTGATTGTTAACGCGGATGATTTCGGCCTCACGTCAGGCGTAAACCGCGGAATTATTCGGGCGCATGAGCATGGCATCGTCACATCGTCCACCCTTATGGCATGTGGCGCGAAGTTTCAGGAAGCAGTGGCGATGTCTTCACGAAATCCTCAATTAAGTGTTGGCTGCCACGTGCTTCTGGTGGATGCATTCCCGGTGCTCGAATTGGATAAAGTCTCAAGTTTGGCACTGGCCAATTCCGGTGTTCCCAAATTTCGGGACAGCCTCGTACGTTTTGCGTGTGTGGCAGCATCCCGGCGGCTGAATGAAGATGAGATCGAAGCCGAAATCACGGCACAAATCCGCAAACTGCAGATGGCGGGAGTTCAAGTTTCCCATCTCGATTCGCACAAGCACACACATATGTTTCCGGCGGTCTTCAGGCCCATGCTTCGCGCGGCTAAGAAATGCGGTGTCTCGGCGATAAGAAATCCCTTTGAGCCATTGTTCCTCGCGGGAACAAAAAATTGGAAGCGACGCTTCCAGTTAGGGATTTTGCGATCTTTCCGAACAAGCTTTCGAGATGCGCTGAGACAATCCGGCTTAGTAACCCCCGATGGCTGCATCGGCATCCTGGCGACCGGCGGCCTCACTCTCGAC
>C688J18823_10001532_pt1 | contig 14309 bp, 12 predicted proteins | sample HopSoiMetagenom1_FD_18823 | JGI IMG/M metagenome (IMG submission 18823)
CGTCGTCCTATTAGGATTATGCTCGGCAGCTGGATTTGGAGGCTTACTCCTTGGCTCGTCTTATTCAGTTATTATGGCAAGTATTCTATTTTTGGGAATAGGCTTAGGAGGCAGTTTTCCTTTGGCCTTAACCTTTTTAGGAATGCGTGCCCGTGATGCCAGACAAGCGGGCGAGCTATCTGGGATGTCCCAATCAATCGGCTATATACTTGCTGCAATAGGACCTTTATTCATTGGCTTTTTATATGATTTTACTCATCTATGGATTCTACCATTGATCACATTGATTATCATAACCGGACTGATGATTGTGTTCGGTGTGTTTGCTGGACGAGACAAGTACGTATAACTTCATTGGGCAGAAGTCTCCTGATTTCTGGTGTCAAACGCCACAAAACGACAGATTTACACATTTTGTGTTTCTCGAAGGGGCTCCCTGTTTTCAGGAGTCCCTTTTACTTTATGCAAAGCGCAATTCTGTCATTATTTCGACATACTTTTAATATATTTAGATGATTTAGCAGGAAAGTTCGAGGGCAAAATAGAAATGTAATAGTATGAAACATTTAAAGATAGACAACGACATTTTATAGGGGTATGATACTGAAAAGGGTGAAAATTCAGCCTTTTTAACATCAAGAATTCCAACCTTATAAATGTCAGTAGTGAAAAAAGAAAAGGAGGAGTCTACTTATGAACTACAACATTCGTGGTGAAAACATTGAGGTAACTCCAGCAATTAGAGAATATGTCGAAAAGAAGATTACCAAAATTGAACGCTATTTTACTGAAACACCTGATGCGAATGTAAATGTCAACTTAAAGATCTACAATGATAAAAAAGCAAAAGTTGAAATTACGATTCCAATGCAAAATCTCGTATTACGTGCTGAAGAAGTAAATGATGATATGTATGCCGGAATTGACTTGATTACTGATAAGCTAGAACGTCAAATCCGTAAACATAAAACAAAGGTAAACCGTAAGATTCGTGAAAAGGGTGGCGTAAATGCATTGTTTACAACGGTTGCTCTTGAACCAGGTGAGCAAGTCGTTGAAGAAGAGAATGAATTAGAGTTAGTTCGCCAAAAAAACTTTGATTTAAAACCAATGGATAGTGAAGAAGCGATTCTACAAATGAATTTGCTTGGACACAACTTCTACGTTTTTACAAATGCTGAAACAAACCATACCAATGTCGTTTACAAACGTAAAGATGGGCGTTATGGGTTAATTGAAACACATTAAAAAAGACGGAAGATTTAATAAAATAATACAAACACTTAACAAACACAGCCCTAGCAAAAGTCAAATGGGGCTGTGTTTGTTTTATTATGAATGATGGATCCTCTATCCTAAAGTTGTCACTGTTCCGAGGAAGTGGTAAGATAATGAAGGAAAAAATGATCTTTTGATCCAAGGATTCGATCTATATATATAGCGAATCTTTTTTCATTCGTGGCAATAATTGGATTCAATTATTTGCATGCTTACATGCGCAAGCTCCATTTAGGAAAGATTTTTTAAACAAAAAGGATTTGCGGCAATGGATACAAGAACATGTACGACCACTTTGCCCCATCTTAACGGGCAGTAAGACCCCCACCTCGGGGATTCTAAGTATACGAAAAGAAGATAAGTGGGGGATCAACTGCCCGTAAAGATCCGACAAGATCTTTTCTTAGGGCTTCAGCTCTTAGAAAAGTCAGTCAGGCTGGGCGTGATAAGTGCGATAAGATCTTTTCTTAGGACTTTAGCCCTTAGAAAAGTCAATCAGGCGTAGCGTGGCTAACCATCAGTGGGGGTAAAGCAGGCTGAAAGTGCGACGTCAATCGCAACACCTGCACTAGTACGTCCTGTGCGTCGAAAAAGTCCCCACTGAGGGAAGTCTTCTTTATGAAAATATCAGATTTTGAACCATATAAAGGAGCGTATTTATGGCTGGAATTTTGAATAAAATATTTGATCCAAATAAGAGAGAAGTCAAACGTCTAACCAGAAGGGCCGAGGAAGTCATAGCGCTCGCTGACGATATGGAAAAGTTGTCGGATGACGAATTACGAGGGAAAACAGAGGAATTTAAGGCTCGTTATCAAAAGGGAGAAAGTATTGATGATCTTCTACCGGAAGCATTTGCCGTTGTTCGCGAAGGAGCGAAACGAGTACTTGGTCTGTATCCATATCCCGTTCAATTAATGGGGGGGATTTCCCTTCATGAAGGCAATATTTCTGAAATGAAAACAGGGGAAGGGAAAACGTTAACGTCCACCATGCCTGTTTATTTAAATGCCCTTACAGGGAAAGGTGTTCACGTCGTAACCGTTAACGAATATTTGGCTAGTCGTGATGCCAGCGAAATGGGACAACTCTATACTTTTCTAGGGTTAACAGTGGGGCTCAATCTTAACGCTCTTTCAAAGGAAGAAAAGCAAGCTGCCTATGCTTGTGACGTTACGTATGGTACGAATAATGAACTAGGCTTTGACTATTTACGCGATAATATGGTCCTTTATAAAGAGCAAAAGGTACAGCGTCCCTTGCATTATGCGGTGATTGATGAAGTCGATTCCATTTTAATTGACGAAGCCCGAACGCCTCTGATTATTTCAGGTTCGGCACAAAAGTCAACTCAGCTTTATATTCAAGCAAACGCATTTGTACGTGTATTGAAAAAGGAAGACGACTACACGTATGATGAAAAAACAAAAGGTGTTCAGCTGACAGAGGATGGGATGTCAAAAGCAGAGCAATATTTTAGCATCGAAAATTTATTTGATATAAGCCATGTGGCGATAAACCATCATATTTCGCAAGCATTGAAAGCTCATTCGAGTATGCATCGTGATATTGACTATGTGGTGCAAGATGGAGAAATTCTCATTGTTGACCAATTTACCGGTCGTTTAATGAAAGGGCGTCGCTATAGTGATGGACTTCATCAAGCCATTGAAGCAAAAGAAGGCTTAGAAATTCAAAATGAAAGTATGACCCTTGCAACGATTACATTCCAAAACTATTTCCGTATGTATGAAAAATTAGCGGGTATGACGGGAACAGCTAAAACGGAAGAAGAAGAATTCCGTAATATTTATAATATGTATGTGGTCATGATTCCTACGAATAAAGAAATTGCTCGTGACGACCGAGCAGATTTAATTTATGCGAGTATGGACGGAAAATTTAGAGCGGTTGTTGAAGATATTGCCGAACGCCATCAGAACGGACAGCCCGTTTTGGTCGGGACAGTAGCCATTGAAACATCTGAAATTATTTCAAAATACTTATCAAAAAAAGGCATTCACCATAATGTCTTAAATGCGAAGAATCACGAACATGAAGCAGAAATCATTGCCCATGCCGGGGAGAAAGGTGCCGTTACCATTGCGACCAATATGGCTGGACGTGGGACAGATATTAAGCTAGGTGAAGGCGTCACGGATGTCGGTGGACTTACTGTTATTGGGACAGAGCGTCATGAGAGCCGTCGAATTGATAACCAGCTGCGTGGGCGTTCTGGGCGTCAAGGCGATCCGGGTGTTACTCAGTTCTATCTTTCTATGGAAGATGAACTCATGCGTCGTTTTGGATCGGATAATATGAAATCGATGATGGAGAGATTGGGTATGGATGATACCCAACCGATTCAAAGTAAAATGGTTTCAAAAGCGGTCGAATCTGCACAAAAACGTGTGGAGGGTAATAACTTCGATGCTCGGAAACAGTTATTGGAATATGATGATGTTCTCCGTCAACAACGTGAAATTATTTATGCACAGCGGAATGAAGTGTTAGAATCAGATAATTTACGTAGCATTGTAGAGGAAATGATACGATCTTCTTTATCGAGAAATGTCGCTGCGCACACACTTAATACGGATGAATCTGAGGAGACATCCGATTTTCAAAGTTTGCTTGACTATATCAATGGCAATCTTCTACAAGAAGGTGTGTTATCGCTCAAGGATCTTCAAGGAAAAGATAACGATGCACTTATCGAGTTGATTTTAGCCAAAGTGAAAGAGCATTATGATGAAAAAGAAGCTCAGCTTGGCGAAGAGCAGATGCGTGAGTTTGAAAAAGTAATTGTATTGCGTGCTGTTGATTCAAAATGGATGGATCATATTGATATGATGGATCAGCTTCGTCAAGGAATTCATTTACGTGCTTACGGGCAAGTAAATCCATTGCGTGAGTATCAACATGAGGGATTTGCGATGTTTGAAGCGATGGTAGAATCCATTGAAGAAGAAGTAGCGAAATACATTATGAAAGCCGAAATTCGCAATAATCTTCAACGTGAAGAAGTCGCTAAGGGACAAGCGGTTAACCCGAAAGAAGACGGTGAAAAAGTAAAGAAAAAGCCCGTTGTGAGAAAGGTAAATGTAGGTCGCAATGATCTATGTCCTTGTGGAAGCGGCAAAAAGTATAAAAACTGTCATGGCAATTTAGAGTAAGAAATTAGACATGTGTCAAGTGTGGTTGGACAAAGGATCAATAGGGATTGGTATGTTAGGTGAAAGGGTAGAGCTTAAGATCAAAACTAAGCTTTCCCCTTGTACACCTCATACGGACCTATTGACAGGTTTTGGCTTAACTGGGGGCAAATACGCCAAGGTGTATTTGATTAAATAGAAGAGGTGTATAAATGGAATTAGCAGAAATTCGACATGAATTAGAAAATATAGCTAAAACGTTAGCTGACTTTAGGGGGTCTCTTTGACTTAGAAAACAAAGAGGCACGAATAGCAGAACTGGATGATGAGATGCTGCAGCCAGAGTTTTGGAATGATCAACAAAAAGCGCAAGGAGTTATCAATGAATCCAATGCGTTAAAGGATCAAGTAAATGAGTTCTATGAGTTATTTGAGTCCTATGAAAACTTAGATTTAACCTATGAGCTTGTAAAAGAAGAAAGTGATGCAGAGCTCCAAAGTGATCTTGAAGAGAGTTAAATGAGCTAACAACACGATTGAAGCAATACGAGCTCCAACTTCTTTTAAGTGAGCCTTATGATAAAAATAATGCCATTCTTGAGCTTCATCCAGGATCAGGTGGAACAGAGTCACAGGATTGGGGCTCTTTGTTACTGCGTATGTATACACGTTGGGCAGAGAAAAAAGGATTCAAGGTGCAAACAGTCGATTACCAACCAGGTGAAGAAGCAGGGATTAAAAGTGTGACACTCGCTATCCGAGGTCATAATGCGTATGGCTATTTAAAGGCAGAAAAAGGGGTTCACAGACTCGTTCGAATTTCACCATTCGATTCTGCGGGTCGTCGTCATACATCCTTTGTTTCCTGCGATGTGATTCCGGAATTTACCGATGAAATCGAAGTCGAAATACGCACTGAAGACATAAGAATCGATACGTACCGGGCAAGTGGTGCAGGTGGACAGCATATCAATACAACTGATTCTGCGATCCGGATCACCCATCTTGAAACCGGAATTGTCGTGACATGCCAAAATGAGCGTTCACAAATAAAAAACCGCGAAACCGCGATGAAAATGTTGAAGTCCAAGCTCTATCAGCGGAAAATAGAAGAAAAAGAAGAACAAATGGCTGCCATTCGTGGTGAGCAAAAGGAAATTAGCTGGGGGAGCCAGATTCGCTCTTACGTGTTTCATCCGTATTCCATGGTTAAAGATCACCGGACCAATGCAGAGGTCGGCAACATAAATGCGGTTATGGACGGGGATCTTGATGATTTTATTGACGCTTACCTTCGTTCAAGAATTATGTAAGGTCTTTAAGCTAAAAATCTTTCTTGGAAATTTTTTTTCATACTGAAAAGGCTTTTGTCGCTCTGTGGCAAAGGTCTTTTCAGTATGAATGAATCATTTGAAAATCTTTAAATCAGGATGAACACGAGCTTTGCAAAGGTGGAATGAAGATGAGAAGCCATATAAAGAGGCCATTCAAGGGCAACGTATGATATAATTTATCTGAAATATGAACAAATTTTGACAAAGGGGGGGGCTATTTTTGAAGGGGAAATTGTTGACCATTTTGTTTGGGGCTATGCTTGTATTAGTCGCATGTGGTGGTGAAAAGGAGACAGACTCAACCAATAACAGCGGAACGTCTGATACAGTGAATGTGAGTGCGGCAGAAAAAATTTATAATCAGAAATGCTCCAATTGCCATGGCGGCGATCTACGTGGTGGAGTAGGGCCGGATTTAACGACTATTGGTGGAAAAATAACTCAGGAAGAAATTGAACATGTAATTGCAAACGGACAAGGAGTTATGCCAAAAGGTCTCATTGATGGTGCAGAAGCTACGGCAGTAGCGGAATGGCTAGCAGCGAAAAAATAAATACTTTTTGAAGAATCATCCCTCTGAAAGGTATATTTCACATGCTCTTCAGCACAGATGAAGGGTTTTGTATGGTCATGAAGGGATAGGAGAAAACAGGTTTGCACTGATCCTTTCATGACTATACAGCTAGAATGAGACAAATATCAACCATACTGTTAAATAGAGCTTTGTTGGAATATCCATGGACTACCATGTAGCATGTATAAGCCATTTCAGCAAGCTAGTATATAGTAGCTTTTTTTACTCAACTAGCTTGATGCAACTATAAATGATATAATACTAGAAAATGATACAAAATATTAGGTGATTACGTTTCTTTTAAATAGCCTTAATGAACAATTTGTGACAGAATCTATTTTCTTTACATGCATGAATTCTTTTTTTAACCCTCTTTACTATATTCTTCCTCAAATCCAAGTCATTTCCGGTTTCTTAATTAAACGATAAAATCCCTATACTACAAGGATTTAAACCCATTAATTATAAAGTAAATGAACGAAAATAAAATGTATTATTACGCTTGAAAAGAAACTGTAATATTTTTAACAGTTATTTTGCTGTATATGATGATATAATGATGGATGTGGAAAAAGAGCAAGTTTTTTGTAGAAACTTGTCGTCTTTATTAAAAAGGGCCATTTTTCCAACAAAAAAGATTTTAGGTGATAACATGATCGAAATGGAAAACGTATATAAAAAGTACCCTAATGGCGTTGTCGCTGCCAATGGGATCAGTGTTCAAATAAAGCAAGGGGAATTTGTTTATGTCGTTGGTCCAAGCGGTGCTGGTAAATCAACCTTTATTAAAATGATGTATCGTGAAGAAGTACCGACAAAAGGAAGTATTACGATCGACGGAATTAATCTAGCAAAAATGAAAGAAAGTAGAGTTCCCTACTTACGCCGCCAAATTGGGGTGGTGTTTCAGGACTTTAAATTGCTACCAACCTTAACTGTTTTTGAAAATATTGCATTTGCTATGGAAGTAATTGAAGAACATCCTGCTCAAATCAAAAAGCGTGTAATGGAAACGCTGGATCTTGTAGGTTTAAAACATAAGGCACGCATGCTTCCAACTGAACTATCGGGTGGAGAACAACAACGTGTCTCGATTGCACGTTCAATCGTGAACTCACCAAAGGTTGTGATTGCAGATGAACCAACAGGAAATCTGGACCCTGAAACATCATGGGACATTATGAATATATTCGATGAAATCAACAGGACAGGGACAACCGTGGTCATGGCAACACATAATAAAGATATTGTGAATCGGATTAAACACCGAGTGATTGCCATTGAGAGCGGAACAATTTCTCGTGATGAGCAGAGAGGTGATTACGGCTATGAAANCTAGAACATTTCGTCGTCATGTAAGAGANAGCTTCAAGAGTCTTGGTAGAAATGGATGGATGATGTTTGCTTCNGTTAGTGCCGTGACNATTACGCTTCTTTTAGTGGGTGTCTTTTTTGTTATTATGATGAACCTTAATAATGTGGCAACTTCGATNGAAGAAGATGTAGAGATTCGTGTTCATATCGATGTAGCGGCAACTGAAGAGAATCANCAAACNTTGCGTGAGAATATTGAGAAGATGCCAGAAGTGAAATCTATTTCCTTTTCTACAAAAGAAAANGAACTTGATCAGTTGATGTCGAGCTTTGGAGAAGAAGGGGATGCCTTTGCCATGTTCGAACAGGATAACCCGCTCAGCGATGTAATTGTGGTCCAAACGAAAAATCCTACTGATACGATGAAGACGGCTAAGAATATCGAAAAGCTGCAATATGTGGGAAAAGTGAATTATGGACAAGGCAGTGTAGAGAAGATTTTTAAAGTAACGGACTTTAGTAGAAACGTAGGGATCGTCTTAATCATTGGACTATTATTTACTGCGATGTTCTTAATCTCTAATACGATTAAAATTACGATTTTTGCAAGAAGAAGAGAAATTGAGATTATGAAGTTAGTAGGAGCTACCAATTGGTTTATCCGCTGGCCTTACTTCCTCGAAGGATTATGGCTAGGTCTACTTGGCGCTGTGCTCCCAGTTGGGATCATAGGTGTTTCCTATTATTATGCACACGACTATTTGGCACAAAAATTAGAGGGGAATTTTATCCAATTACTAGAATTTAGTCCGTTTATCTATCAAGTGTCAGGATTACTGATTTTGATGGGGGCATTTATCGGTATTTGGGGAAGTGTCATGTCTGTTCGAAAGTTCTTAAGGGTATAAGGGAGTCTATTAAGAGATTTGCGAGGATCTTCGATTGATGTGAATCTTTCGGAGTTCTCCATATACATAGTGTCAAGCTTCATAAGGATTGATTTGAATTATACTAGTTTGTTTAGATTATTGTGGCAGTGCAAGGATTTACAAGGTTAATAGGGATATTCAATTGCTGAAGAATTGATTGTTCCAATAAATAAGCTAACAACAATGAGAGAGAACAAACGGTTTACCTGTACATCAAAAGGCTTTGTGTGCAGTTGAAAGGGGAAAACGGAATGAAGAAAACCATCATGACATTATCTATGGCCGCTTCGGTAGGTCTAGGTACACTCTTTGCAGGGATGCCTGCGGATAAAGTATTTGCAGAATCAGTAGCAGAGCTAGAAGCAAAACGCCAAGAGATTCAAAGTAAAAGCTCTGGCATTGAAAATGAAATTAATGAAAAGACGGATCAAATCGAAGCGCTTCAGGTAGAACAGCAACAAGTCAATACGGAAATTAATCGTATTGATCAAGCGATTGGTGACACGACAACGAAAATTTCGGAAAAAAATGCGCAAATTGAAGAAAAAAATGTTGAGATTGAAAAACTTAATCTTGAAATAGACGAGTTGATCAAGCGTATTGAAGAACGAAATGAATTGTTAAAAGAACGTGCTGTTTCCTACCAAGAAAGTGGTGGAATGGTTAGTTATATTGACGTATTAGTTGGAGCGCAAAGCTTTAGTGATTTTATTGACCGTGTTGGAGCGGTTGCCGTTATTCTAGAAGCCGACCAATCCATCTTAAAAGAACAAAACGCTGATAAAGAGGCTCTTGAGCAAAAGCAAGCAAAAGTTAAAAGTGACCTAGCAGAACTTGAAAATATGCGTAAAGAACTTGAAACGTTAAAAGCAAACTTAGATTCTCAAAAAGAACAGAAAAATGTATTAATGGCATCGCTTGAGAAACAAGAAGCAGAAGCGGTTGAAGTGAAAATGTCATTTGAAGAAGAACAAGAGATTTTATCAAGTCAAGATGCAGCCATTCAAAAGGCCATTGAGCTTGAACAGCAAAGACAAGCAGAGTTGAAAAGACAGCAAGAAGCAGCAGCGGCGGCAGAAGCAGCTAAGGCAGCAGAAGCAGCTAAGGCAGCAGAAGCAGCTAAGGTAGCAGAAGAAGCTAGGGCAGCAGTTGAAACAGCAGCATCAGCTCCAACTTCTAATAAAACGGACTCCTCTGAATCAACAGATACAACCAGTAAAGCAAGTGCTAGTACAGTAACTCAACAATCAGTCGCTACAGCACCTGTTTCAGGAGGTAGCTTTACAAGACCTGCAGCAGGATCTATTTCTTCAGGGTTTGGTTACCGCAGTTTTAACGGCGGAGGCTTCCATTATGGCGTAGATATCGCAAAAGCAGGAACTGTACCAGTAGTTGCAGCAGCTGATGGTGTTGTTAGTCGTTCTGATGTCTCCGGTAGTTATGGAAATGTAATTTATATCTCTCATTCTATTAATGGACAAACCTATACTACTGTATACGCTCATTTGAACAGCCGTTCTGTTGGCAATATGGAACCTGTTTCAAAAGGACAAGTTATTGGGTATATGGGAAATACCGGAGATTCCCATGGTCAACACTTGCATTTTGAGCTATATAGAGGTGGATGGACTGCAAGTCATTCGAATGCAATCAATCCGATGAGTATGGTTCCAATGTAAAAAATATTAATATCTTGTATTTTAATAAGTTTAATAGTGATAAAAATGGAAGAGCGATAATGCTCTTCCGTTTTTTATATACTTTTGTAAAAAAAGTAAAAAGATATAGAAAAGTTGATTTTTGTAAATAGACCATTAAAAACGGGTAAAAGCAAAATCTAAAGTCCCCTAAACAATAAGGACAAACTCCAAATTTTCGTCATCAATCCCCTATAAATCACAGATAGAAATAGATTCCCCAAAATAATTTCCTGGAAAATAAAGATATTATGATGATTATCGTCGATATTCCTTTTGGAAATGCAGATAAAGCTGAAATTCCAAATGAACTCTCAAATAAAGCAGTCGCACTATTAAATCAAAAGATAAATAACATTAAAACAACCAATAACCAACTAAGGATCATTCTATCAAATCTTCCACAGCCTTTGTCATTCAAGTACAATCGAATTTCCACAATAAACAGTATCATCAACTAATCTATTCAAGATTTTCCCTGACTCCCGATACAGTATTGCTCATAACTCGTCCTTTTTTACATATAAATGAAACGTATGGAGAGATTTTTCTATGTGGTACTCAAAAATACCTATGATTTTTCTTGAAAAAGGTCACAGATTGTTTTAAGGCTTGATAGATCGTTCGGCTAAGATGGATGGATAGAAAGGGCGATGGCAATGAATCAAAAGTGGATGGCTCTCCTGATGACAGGAGCCTTGTTAACAGGTGCTGGCGGGACATACGCGGCCATGACGTGGAAGGCTGCAGAAGAAGAAGTACCCATGCAACTACAATCACAAACGATAACAGAAACTGTTTCAAATCTACAGCCCGAGAAGAATCCAAACATTCAGGAAGCAAATATGGATAAAGTGGCGCAGGCCTTTCAACTGATCAAGGGTAGCTATGTGGAAGATGTACAAGAAGAGCAGTTGGTCGAAGGTGCCATACAAGGGATGCTTACGACACTGGATGACCCCTATTCTGTTTATATGGATCAAGAAACGGCTAAGCAGTTCAATGATATGTTAGATTCGTCTTTTGAAGGAATTGGTGCAGAAGTAAGCATGGTGGACGGAAAAACGATTATTGTCGCTCCATTTAAAGAATCACCTGCTGAAAAAGCTGGCATTAAACCGAACGATCAAATTCTATCAGTAGATGGGATCAGTGTAGAGGGTTTGGATTTGTATGAAACCACCTTGAAGATCCGCGGGGAAAAGGGAACTACGGTCGAGCTAGAAATTATGCGACAAGGTTTAAAGGATCCCATCAAGATCACGGTTAAGCGAGATGAGATTCCGCAGATTACGGTCTATTCAAAAGTAAAAAAACAAGATGGCAAGTCGATCGGCTATATGGAGATTACCTCCTTTTCAGAAGAAACGGCCAAGGAATTTAAAAAGCAGTTAAAAGAATTAGAAGAAAAACAGATTGAAGGACTCGTGCTAGATGTGCGTGGGAATCCAGGTGGCTTCTTGGAAAGTGTACAAGAGATTCTGGAGGAGTTTGTTGAAAAGGATAAGCCGTATGTACAAATTGAGAAACGGAATGGGGAAAGGGAAAAGAAATTCACAACGCTAGAGAAAGATAAACCCTATCCTGTTGCCGTTCTGATTGATAAAGGCAGTGCATCTGCTTCGGAAATTTTGGCAGGAGCATTACAAGAAGCCGAGAAGTATACTCTGATTGGTGAGAAAACCTTTGGTAAAGGAACCGTACAGCAGGCCGTACCTATGGGGGATGGCAGTAATATTAAGCTAACCTTGTTCAAATGGCTTACACCGGATGGCAATTGGATTCATAAAAAAGGGATCCAACCAGATCTAGCCGTCAAGCAAGCGGATCTATTTTATGTCCATCCTTTGCAGCTGAAAGAACCTTTGGAGAAGGATATGAACAATGAGCAGGTAAAAAATGCTCAACAGATCCTTACTTCACTTGGCTATGAGCCAGGGAGAACCGATGGCTACTTTAGTCCTGGTACGGAAACAACCGTGAAAGCCTTTCAGCAGGAAAATGGATTGAAGGTGGATGGACGAATCGATGGTCAAACAGCATCTGCTCTTGAACAAGAAGTGGTAAAAGAACTAAAAAAAGAAAAGAATGATCTTCAATTGCAGACCGCTCTGAAATTTATTGCGAAGTAACAGCATTGTAGAGTATTCGCTGAAAAGATATTGAGATGTAAAAATAAATAACAGGAGGTATCTTCAGTTAGATTCATACAAATAAAACGCACAAAACGAGCTTATACAGACGTTTTGTGCGTTTTATATTTGAATTGATACAGAATAATTCTTAATAATGAACGTTTTACCGTATGTTTTCATCAAATATTTATAGTCATCCATTAACCGTTCGTTTACTGACCTCACTTAATTTGATAGAATAATCTTTATTGAGTATTTTTTTAGATTACAAGAGTTGTGCTAAAATTGAAGAATGAAGGTTGGTGGTAGAGATGGTACAAGATTGGGGATTTGAGCTTTTAAGAGGATTGGGAAAATTATTTCTGAATCCGATCACATATTATCTTTTTTTTCTTGCAGCTTTTTTAGGTGTATCAAGAGTAAAGCGGGAAAGAAAAAGTTTCCATGTGCGAGTGGAGAATGCGTATTATGAATTGCGTCAACTGCTTCCATTAGGTTTAGGGTTAGGTCTACTTCTTTCCATTCTAACGATCGGCATAGGGCTCGTGATTCCGATAGAGACCATTATTTTTGTCGGGATCTTGACCGTTCTGTGGAGTTTAACGACTAAAATCCGTATGATATCACCCATCTACACGGTGGGATTCGCCTTTTTTGCTACACTTTTTTTATTGAGTCAAAAGCAGTCTTTTCCTTACATTAAAAGCTACACTCCGGAATGGGAGCTGGCGATTCTTCCGTCCATTTCCGTGTTATTAGCACTATTGATTGTAGCTGAGGGGATCTTTATTTTTCGAAATGGAAGTAAAGGGACATCTCCAAAAATGATTAAAAGTAAGCGAGGATTAGGAGTAGGCGTTCATGAAGTGAAGCGTGTTTGGATGCTGCCAGTATTTTTGCTCATTCCAGGAGAAGCGTTAACCACTATCTTCGATTGGTGGCCTTTCTTTTCGATTGGGGATCAAACCTACTCCATCTTGCTTGTTCCATTTGCGCTTGGTTTTCATCAACAAGTTCAAAGTGCGCTGCCGTATAAAACAATCAAGCAGTTCGGTAAAAGGATTATTAACTTTGGCGTCGTGCTAACGTGTTTGTCTGTAGTCGGATATTGGGTTCCGCCTGCATCCATCCTGATTGTGGCAGTGGGCATCATTGGACGTGAGGCTCTGGCGATGCGTCAACGTTTAGTAGAAGAAAATCAACCGTTTTATTTTTCGAAACGAAATGATGGGGTTCGGATCTTGGGTGTTATCCCTGAATCGGCGGCTGACAAGATGGGGCTAAAGGTTGGAGAGTTCATTACAAAAGTGAATGGCGAAATGGCCAATAATGAAGAAAGCTTCTATGAGGCGCTGCAAAAAAATGCTGCCCATTGTAAGCTGGAAGTGCTTGATCATAATGACCAGATTCGACTCTTGCAACGAGCACTTTATGAAGAGGACCATCACGAATTAGGCATCCTTTTTGTCCAAGATGAGAAAAATTGGGAAGATGAAGCGGTTTGATCGAGTGATTTTTCAAAAATAGTTAGGCTCTGTTCAAAGTTAATTAGAATTTTTATATACTTCTCTTAGATTTGTTCTATAGTAATAATATTTAAATGAGCAGATTTGGAATTTAGATTGTCGAAGATTTAAAGAGAGTGGTAAATAAAAAGGGTATCAAGAGTTGAAGAGAAAAGCTGTCATTGCGACAGCTTTTTGTTGTTTCGCTAACGTAAGCAGGTTAGTCAAAAAAGGCATTTCTGTATATGAACCGTTCGAAAATAAGTATAAATAAGTAGAAACCTACTTAACGCAAGGGCAAGAACGATAAACCCCTTACGGTTCGCCTATGAGAATCTCACTCACACATCAAAGGTGTAAAGCTACATCACACAGATATCCGAAAACA
>C688J18823_10001533_pt1 | contig 14306 bp, 15 predicted proteins | sample HopSoiMetagenom1_FD_18823 | JGI IMG/M metagenome (IMG submission 18823)
GCCTTGAGGTGACGGATCGCGGCGGTCGCGGCCGAGCAGATCGCCGGCGGCAGCGCGGTCGTGAAGATGAAGCCCGGCGCGTAGGAGCGAACGCAGTCGATGATGTCGGCACTGCCCGCGATGTAGCCGCCGAGGCAGCCGAAGGCCTTGGCGAGCGTGCCTTCCAGCACGTCGATGCGGTGCATGACGCCATCCCGCTCAGCGATGCCGCCGCCGCGTGGGCCGTACATGCCGACCGCATGGACCTCGTCGACATAGGTCATGGCGCCGTATTTCTCGGCGAGATCGCAGATCTTCGACAGCGGGGCGACATCGCCGTCCATCGAATAGAGGCTCTCGCAGGCGATCAGCTTGGGCCGCGCGGGACCGGCCGCGATCAGCAGCTCTTCCAGGTGCGCCATATCGTTGTGGCGGAAGATCTGGCGATCGCAGCCGGCCTGGCGCACGCCTTCGATCATCGAATTGTGGTTCAGCGCGTCAGAGAGAATGAGGCAGTTCGGAATGAGTTTTGCGATTGTCGAAATGCCGGTCTGGTTCGAGACGTAGCCGGAGGTGAACAGCAGCGAGGCCTGCTTGCCGTGCAGGTCGGCCAGTTCCTGTTCGAGTTGCACCAGCGGATGATGGGTGCCGGCGATGTTGCGGGTGCCGCCGGCGCCGGTGCCCACGCGCGTAGCGGTCTCGACCATGGCGCCGACCACCTTGGGATGCTGGCCCATGCCGAGATAGTCGTTGGAACACCAGATCACGACATTGCGCGGGCCCATCGGCGAGTGCCAGACCGCATGCGGGAACCGGCCGGCGATCCGTTCGAGGTCGGCGAAAACGCGGTAGCGCCGCTCGTCATGCAGGCGGCTGAGGGCGGCACTGAAGAATTTGCTGTAATCCATCGCGAGACCTGGAGCGGAACCAGCCGGATTGGCTCAGGCCTTTTTAGAGCCTTTCCAGCTTTGGTGTCTACGCGAAATCCCACATTTGAGCGCGGCTCCGGGATGCTACTTAGCCGGCGCAAATGTTGATCGGGATCAATGCGCTAGGCTGGATCTGCGGTCCCGGAATTTTGGTCGCGGTCGAAATTCCGGTAGCGGCGCAATAGTGCCGCCGCCCACCCCGAAAAGTAACCCGCGCTGGCGCCGGAGACGGCGTGGCCGACAATCGCCACGGCGGCGTGCGGTTCCAGTTTCATAGCGGTGGCGACCGCGACGCCATATTGCAGCGAGAAGACCGTGACGTTGCGGACCAGCGGACCCGCGCTGCCCGGCCGGGTGACCACGCCCCGTGCCCTGTCCACCGCCAGCAACTTCGGGCCACGCCATAGTGCCAGCACGCCGAACAGGATAGCCGCCACGAGCCAGGCCATCAGCGGCTCCAGCCCATGGTCGCGTGCCGATACCAGCCGCGACAAACCCATCAGGAAGAATACCATCGGGACGATCAGCATCCGCCAGATGGCCTGCGTCCTTGGTTGCCGCGCCTGCCAGCCCTGCCAGATCAAATAGGCGAGCAGCGCGAAAACCCAGACTGGCGTGTTGGCGAGAATCCGAAACGCGATCTGCATCGGATCAGCCTGTTGCTATCAGGTGGTCCGGAACCGCAGCACGCCGTCGGTCACTTCCGAGGTCAGGCGGCCTTCGTTGAGCATGTAATTGACGTGGGCGATCAGCTCGCCGGAAGCAAAGCCCATCTGGTGCACATCGAGCGGATATTTGTTGAATACCACCGGCACCAGTTCCCGCGACGTTTGCGGCACTTCACGGCAGGCTTCCGCGATCAGGCGGCAGCGGTCCTCGTGATGGTCGGCGAGCTGCTTGATGCGGGTCTTGAGGCCGTAAAACGGCACGCCGTGGCCGGGCAGTACCATGACGTCGTAGGGTAGCGTCGTGGTCAGGCTGGCGAGCGACGCCAGATATTCACCCAGCGAGTTCTGTTCGGGCTCGACGGCCCAGACGCTGACATTGGGCGAGATCTTGCTCAAGACCTGGTCGGCGGAGAGAAACAGCTTGTCGGCTGCGCAATACAGCATGACCTGGTCGAGGGCGTGGCCGCCGCCGGTGATGACCTTGAAGCGGCGGGCGCCGATCACGACCTCGTCGCCGTGGGAGATGCGGTGGTAGGCCGGCGGCAGCACCGAGACGCGTTTCAAATAATCCTGGCCGCGGCCGAGCAGTTTGTCGGTCAGGTCCTCGTCCATGCCGTGACGGCGGAAGAACAACCGCTGCGCGTTTTTCCGCTCTTCGGTGCCGCGGTTCTGGTGATAGACCGATTGCAGATATTCGACCTGCGACATCTGCAGCGGGCAGTCGAAGCGCTCCGTGATCCAGCCGGCAAGGCCGACATGATCGGGATGGGAATGGGTGACGATCAGCCGCGTGACCTTCACATGCCGCAGCGGTCCCTCGAACAGCGTCGTCCACGCCTCAATGGTTTCCTCGTTGCCGAAGCCGGAATCGACCATCGCCCAGCCATCGCCGTCGGCCAGCAGGTAGATGTTCACGTGATTGAGCCGGAACGGCAGCTTCAGACGGACCCAAAGCACGCCGGGCACCACCTCGACGACCTGATCGTGGCCGGGGTGGTTTTCCCAGGGGTATCGCAGTGCCTCGGCCGAGGACTGCACCATGTCGGTTTTCGAATGCATGCTACCGGCTTAGCGGTAGAGGCGCCGCCGCGCTAGCCGAAAAAACCGGGTAGGGGACGGGATAAAAATATGCGCTTTAGGGCGACGGTTCCAGCCCACGCGCCGTCGTCTCGGCGCTCCCAATAAAAATATTGAAAACAACCCCATGCACAGTAGCCGACGTATCGGACATGCCGCGATTTGACGCAATCATCAGCGTGTGCTAATCATTAGTCATGACTACTGATACTCTGAGAACCCGATGTCGTGACCGAATTGAAAGGTCCCGTTGGCACTGCCGGCTTCGGACGTCGGCCAGCCATGGCTAAAGACAACGTGCAACTGGCCGCTCTGGGCGATCCGACTCGCAGACGAATATTCGAACTGGTGGGCGCGCGGCCTCGCACTGTCGTTGAAATCACCCGAGAACTGACAGTCTCCCAGTCAGCCGTCTCCCAGCATCTGAAGGTGCTGCGCGAATCTCGTTTGGTTCGTGCCGAACCAAAGGGGGCCAGCAACATCTATCACATCGATCCAGCGGGGCTCGGCCAGATGCGTGCCTGGCTTGACCGGTTCTGGAGCAGCACACTTGCCGCTTACAAAGTGGCCGTCGAAAAATCAGTGGAGGACCAGCAATGAGCATACGTGTATCGGCCGCGCCCATCAAACAATCCATCGTGGTTGAGGCGCCTATCGAGCGTGCGTTCAAGGTCTTTACCGAAGACTTCGGCAGCTTCAAGCCACGCGAGCACAATCTGCTCTCCGTCCCCATCGCAGAGACCGTGTTCGAGCCTCGGGTCGGCGGTCACGTTTATGATCGGGGTGTCGACGGAAGCGAGTGCCGCTGGGCGCGTGTGTTGGCTTTTGAGCCGCCCAATCGCGTACTTCTAAGCTGGGACATCAGCCCGCGCTGGCAAATCGAAACCGATCCCGACAAGACCAGTGAATGGGAGGTGCGGTTCATCGCCGAGACGCCAAGCCGGACGCGATTGGAGCTTGAGCACCGCCACCTCGAACGTCATGGCCAAGGTTGGGAAGGCGTGCGCGATGGCGTCGAGGGCGATCAGGGTTGGCCGCTCTACCTGAAACGGTTCGCGGAGCGCATTGCCCGCGGGGCATGATGCTCGCGTGTCCCATGCGAAGTGATCGTCATTGCGGAGGTCCGTATGGCAGCCTACTCGCTTAGCATTGTCGGAATGCTTGTCCTGTGCTTCCTCTCAATTTTGCTGGCGGTCTATTCAGGATCGTCCAAAGGCAGGGCCGGCGCACTCTCCGGACCTGTCCTGCCGGCAGACGACGACAACTTGCTGTACCGGATCGATCGCGTCCACATGAACGCGGTGGAGGCGCTGACGCCTTTTGTCGTCCCGGCTGTGCTGGCCATGATGGTGGGGGTGGGACCCGCGACGCTTGCAACGCTCGTATGGGTCTATATCGCAATTCGCCTAATCCACATTGCGGTCTATTTGCGCGGCGGCAACGCCGCCAAAGGTGGCAGCATCAGAACCATTCTCTATGTTTCAGGGGCGCTCGTAACTATCATTCTCATTGTAGTGACCACCGTGGCGGCCATCTAAAAACGTATCATTGGGCCGCTGACGACGGCGATAATTTCGGCATTTCGCCCTTAGCGGACCCGAAAGGCGGTCGCGCCGGATAGTAGCTTTTGCCCCCAACCGGAATGGCTGCGACGCAGAAAGGCCGCTTCAAATAGAATGTGAAGGCTGCCGGCCTGATGCGCGCCGCCCTGGTCCAACCCTTTGATATGTGTCGACGGTTTCGAAAATGGCCAGCCACGTTTCATTTTCGGCGAGCAGATCCTGACGAGTTGCAGCACCCTGCTGCGGGTTTGCGATCCACAGGAGTAAGAATGCGTCGTCCGCAATTCATTTCAGAACATGCTCGTAACGCGCGCGGCATCTTGGGCCGGTTGATCGCGTTCATCATGGCTCGGGAAACCTGGAGCGAGAACATGCGCGCCATGGAAGCGCTCGGCATAGGACAGACCGACCAGGTCCTCGACGTTGGATGCGGTCATGGGCGCAGTCTGATGGAAATAGCTGCGCGGGCCCCTCGGGGGCGGAGTGTCGGCATAGACCCCTCCAAGCTGATGGTGGAGATCGCGGCCAAACGAAACCGAACGCTCATCGAAGCCGGTCGCATCGATGTATTTCTTTCAGGTGTGGAATCGTTGCCTTTCCCCGATGACATGTTCGACAAGGCGCTATGCGTCCACGTGCTTTATTTTTGGAAGGACGTCGAGATGTCGCTGCGCGAGATCAGGCGCGTGCTGAAGCCGGGTGGCCGTCTGGCATTGGTGTTCCGCACGAACGCCGACTTGAAGGCCATCGCGTCTTTTCCGGCAGAAATCTACCGCTTTCCAAGTCTGGCCGACGTACGGACAGTGCTCGAACGAGCGGGCATGGAGGTCCATGTTGCAGGGGATGGCGCGAACGAGCCTGCCCTTCTGTTGGCGACGAAACGATCTGCCTGACTGGCGGCCGGTCGCAATCAGGACAACGCAATCGTGGCCAGACGCGCCACGACGGCGTCGATCTCGTCAGCGGTGGTGTGCCTTCCCAGGCTGAAGCGGATCGCTCCCATTCCGATCCGTTCCGGCACGCGCATCGCCGCGAGAACGGGCGAGAGCTCGATCTGCCCCGAATGGCACGCCGAACCCGTCGATGCCGCCACATTGCGCAATTGGCCTAAAATGTCCGCGCCGATCCTGCCGACGAATGAAACGTTGAGAGTGTTCGGCAAACGATGCGTGGGATGGCCGTTGAGCGCAACGCCTTCGTTGAATCTCGCTTGCAGCGCCTTCCACAGGCGATTGCGCAGGGCCTCTACGTACCTCATTGGCGCAAGGTCAGCCGCCAATGCACAGGCCGTCCCAAGCCCAACTGCCAGCAGGGCGCTCTCGGTCCCGGCGCGTCGGCCCGATTCATGACCGGCGCCGTGGATCAACGGCTCAAGCTCGAGGCCTCGCCTGACGTACAGCGCGCCGACGCCCTTTGGGGCATAGAGCTTATGACCGGCGATCGTCAGCATATCGACACCGAGCTCGTTCACCTTGGTCGGGATTTTTCCGACCGATTGGGCCGCATCGGCGTGAAAACGGATCCCGTGCTGCCGAGCGACCGCGCTGATTTCCGCGATCGGCTGTATGGTGCCGACTTCGTTGTTGGCATGCATGATGCTGATCAGCAGCGTCTCCGGAGTAATGGCGCGCCGCACGTCCTCTGGATCGATCAAGCCTGTCCCGTCCACCGGAATGTAGGTGACAGAAGCGCCGAACCGTTCGAGAAACCGACAGGGCGCAAGAACGGCGGGATGCTCGATGGCCGACGTGATGATGTGCGTCCCTGGGCGGTCGGGCTCGAAAAACGTGCCCTCGATTGCCAGGTTGTTTGCTTCGCTGCCACCGCTGGTGAATACGATTTCGTCAGGCGCAGCGCCGAGGAGTGCGGCGACTTGGCTGCGAGCCCGATCCAGCGCGGCCTTCGCCGTCGCGCTGGCCCAATGGCCGCTGGACGGATTGCCGAATGCGTCTTCCAAGAATGGCCGCATCGCCTCCGCCACGGCTGGATCAACCGGTGTGCTCGCGTTGTAATCGAGATAGATCGGCCGCATCGTCGCCGTCATTTGTCTTGCTCATTGTGGTTAAGCCGCAGCCAAGGCAATTGCTCGTTGGCGAAGAAATGCCTCCCTGGTTGGAGCTCCGCCGCCCGGTCGAAGGCGCCGACGTGATAGTGCGTCTCCTTCGGAAAATGCATGGTAGCGCAGGTCAGCGTCGAGCCGCAGCGGGCACAGAAGCCGCGTGTCGTTCCCGGCGATGATTTGAACGTCGTGATGGCGCCTTCGGTCACTGTGACGGAGTCGTTCTCGAACCCAACGAATACGCTGACTGGGGCTCCGGAATGGCGACGGCAGCTACTGCAGTGACACCAGAAGACCCCGTTTGGCCGGCCACGTGCTTCGAAACGCACCGCGCCGCAGAGGCAACGTCCTGAATAGGTTTCGCTCACGTTCGCGCTCCGGATCTGCTCTCCATGGCGACGGCGACGACTACCCCGGACAGAAAGGTCAGCGCGCCGATCATTCCGATCGCCCAGACCATGCCAAGCAGGTCGGCGATAAGGCCCGCCGCCAGCGCACCGATCGCGTAACCGAGATCGCGCCAGAAGCGGTAGACGCTGAGCGAGCGTGCGCGCCAGCTTGGATGCGAAGCGTCGGACACCGCAGCGATCAGGCTCGGGTACACCATGGCCGTGCCAAGTCCGAGAAGCAGGCTGCCGGCCAGCCACCATTCGAAATGGCTTGTTGCAGCGGTCAGGAATAGACCCGCAGCCTGCACCCACATGCCGGCCACGATCAAGCCCTTGCGGCCCCAACGGTCGGAAAGAGGGCCCGTGGCGATTTGCAGGATGCCCCAGGTCGCCGGATAGACAGCTTTCAATATGCCGATCCGATCGACGTGGAGGCCGAACGAGGCGAAGAACAGCGGGAAGATTCCCCAGCTCATTCCGTCATTGAGATTGTTGACGAGTCCGGCTTGTGACGCAGCAAACAGGTTGCGATCCTTGAATGAGGTGAGAAGAAATATCTCGCGGAAGCTGATCGGCACCGATTGCTGCGTATGGGCCGCCGTTTCCAGTCGGACGTGCTCCCGTGTATCGCGCACCAGTAGGATCGAGAGCGCCGTGCCTAGAATAGCGTAGGCAACGCCCAGGTAGATCGGCACCGGCCGCAATCCGTACTTCGATGCAAGATACCCGGTGAGGAAGGCGGTCACGCCCACCGCAAGGTAGCCAGCGAACTCGTTCAAGCCCACGGCAAGTCCCCGCGACTTCGGCCCGACGAGATCGATTTTCATAATCACCGTCATCGACCAAGCGAGACCCTGGTTGATGCCGAGAAGGGCATTTGCTGCGATGACCCATCCCCAGCTCGGCGCCCACATGATCATGAACGGCACCGGCAGCCCGACTAGCCAGCCGAGGATCAGAACACGTTTGCGTCCCCAGGCGTCGGCGAGCTGGCCCGAGACCAAGTTAGCGCACGCCTTCACGACGCCGAAGCTGACGATGAAGGAAACGACGAGCGTCGTCGAACTGATCTTGAACTCCTCGGAGCCGATCAGCGGCACGACCGTTCGCTCGATTCCAACCATGCCGCCGACGAAGGCGTTGATCAGGACGAGCAAGGCGAACTGCGGCCAGTTCTCTTTCAGCCCCAGCCGAACAGACGAAGCAGTCTGTGGACTGGTTACAGCTTCGGTCATGAGATCAGGCCGCGGCCGCCGCCATGCCTGAGTTTGCCGCCCTGATCCGCGCGGCCTCTGGCGGCGCCGGCGGAATCTCGGCGACCATGAACCGGACAAACTCGGCTTCATTCTCGATCGTGAACGCCTGATTGTGCCGCCTCTCGAAGCCGATCGCAGACGATGGCTTGCCGCTCAGGCGGCGACCGCAGACCGAGCCCGCATAGGCGCCCGGCAGCACCTCGACGTAGTCAGGGAGCTCCTTCAGCCTTCGCACGCTCTTGAACAATTGCCTCGCTCCTTCCTCCGCGCTCGCAGCAAGTTCAGTGCGGCCGAGATCGCCGACCATGAGCGTGTGTCCGGTAAAGACAAACCAGGGCTCGTTGGCGCGCGTTCGGTCTGTCACAAGAATGCAGATGTGCTCGGGCGTGTGACCGGGCGTGTGCAGCACGGTGGCCGAGACGTTGCCTAGGGGCAGTACATCGCCGTCGCGCACGCCCTTGTAGGAAAACGATACACCAGCCTCCGTCGAGAGCACGTACTCAGCCCCCGCTGCGGCCGCGAGTGCGCGGCCGGCCGACAGGTGATCGGCATGGACATGGGTGTCGATGACGAAATGTATCCGCATGCCGGTATTGTCGGCGGCCTGCAGGTAGGGCTGAATGTCGCCGACCGGATCAACCACAGCGCCCGCGGCTTTGCCGCCACAGCCGAAGAGGTAAGAGATACCGACGGGATCGCTATGCAAGAACTGGCGAAGAATCATGGACTTGCACTCCTTGGTGGGAAACGCTAGACATATTCAATCGATCTGCTGAATGATATATTGAAGGGGCGCCGTGTCAAGCTTGGGACCAAAACAGGCGATCTACGAAAATCTTGCCCAAGTGGCGCAGGCGCTCGGCCATGCTCACCGGCTTGAACTCCTTGAGCACCTTGCGCAGGGGATACGCACCGTCGAGGAACTGTCGGCTCGGGCACATCTGACGTTCGCCAATACGTCGCGGCACCTACAGATCCTGAGACGCGCGCGTCTCGTCGAGACCGAGCGTCGCGGCAAACATATTCTCTATCGACTCGCCGGCGATGCCGAAGTGATCACGCTAATCAAAGCGCTGGGGCGCGTCGGCGAACGAAATGTTGCCGAGATCGGCCGCTTGGTGACTGATTACTTTCACGCCCGCGACGCGCTTGAGCCCGTCTCGCGCGACGACCTGGTCGCGCGTTTGCGGGGCGATCTGGTGACGGTCCTCGACGTGCGCCCTGAAGATGAGTTCGCCTTGGGCCATCTCCCGGGAGCGCTCAACATTCCTCTGGCCGAATTGGAAAGACGTTTGGGCGAACTCTCAAAAGGCCGTGAAGTGATCGCGTACTGTCGCGGGCCCTATTGCGTTCTTTCGTTCGAAGCCGTGTCGGCACTGAGGGCGCGCGGTTATCGCGTTCGCCGTCTTGAGGACGGTTATCCGGAATGGAAAGCCGCTGGCCTGCCGGTCGAATCCGTAGCTTGAGACAGGTTCATCAGGTGCATCATGGATGATAAGCCTCATCGCGCGGAACCCGCGTGGCCGATTGTCGCCGTCAAGGATCACAAGGCGCCCTCGGTGTTCCGGCCTGAATCCCTGTTGAGGGAGGCGCGCCGGCAGAGACAGTTGCCGCTCGTCGCCGTGCCCGAAATCTGCGTGCTCGATCCGGACGGTGACGTTGTCCGCCACCTCAAGCGGACCGGCGCCGGCCGCATCCACGAAGGTTGGGCCTGCTATCACACCGAGCTTCTTGCCTTCGATCTCGACGGCATCGGCGAGGTCGGGATCGTCGGCTGCGCGGTCGGGGCACCCTTCGCCGTCCTGGTCGCCGAGCAACTCTTCGCGTCGGGCTGCCGGTTGCTCGTCAGCGTCACCTCGGCGGGCCAGATCAATCCCATCGGGCCGACTCCGTATTTTGTCCTGATCGACCGCGCGCTGCGCGACGAGGGGACGAGTTATCACTACCTGCCTGGCTCGACTTTCGCTGCAGCACCCGACATGTCGCTTCTGGATCGCGTCGAACGGGCGGGCCGATCGTTGCCGGAGAAACTGCATCGCGGTTCGACCTGGACAACGGATGCTCCCTATCGGGAAACCGAAGCGGCGATCGTGCGGGCGCGCGATCTAGGAACGCTTGCGGTCGAGATGGAAGCCGCCGCTCTTTATGCCTTTAGCGCTACGGGTGGCCATTCCCTCATCTGCTTTGCGCATGTCACAAACTCGATGGCGCAAACGGAGGGCGATTTTGAGAAGGGTGAGGCTGACGGCGCCAAGGCAACCCTTGCTGTCGTCGCAGCAGCCGCCCGCGGCTGGCGACGTTATGAGCCATGACCGGTAATGGCCCTTACCTGGCGGCCGGGCGAGATCGAAGCAAGGGTAGTTTGCAGGGTCGGATAGGCGGTTGTTCGCGAACTCCCGCTTGTGGCCCATAGCGTCGTTCCGTTGCTCTGCAGCCGCATGTTGGCTATCGGCGAACTCCGGTGCGGTGTCAGCCGACCAAATTGGTGAGTTCAAGGACTGGACGCATCGGCCGCGTCTGCGTAGGAGGTCATTCCGGGGCTATGCGAAGCATAGAACCCGGAATCTCGAGATTCTTCCGGGTTGGTCTTTGACGCCCCGGAATGACGGAGTGAATCAGGCCGCCCGGATATTCGTCAGGAACGCGTCGATTTCCTCGCGCAGCACATCGGCCTCGCGGCGCAGCGCGCCGGAGGCGGTCAGCACCTGGCCGGCGGCGGTTCCGGCCTGCGACGAGGCGCTGGAGACACCGACGATGTTGGTGGAAACCTCGCTGGTGCCGCCGGCGGCGTGCTGGATGTTGCGCGCGATCTCGCGCGTCGCCGCACCCTGCTCCTCGACCGCGGCCGCAATCGCGGTGGTGACCTCGTTGATCTCGCTGATCGTGTTGCTGATGTTCCTGATCGCGGAGACCGCGCTCTCGGTCACCGTCTGCATGCTGCCGATCTGCTGACGGATCTCGTCGGTGGCCTTCGCGGTCTGGTTGGCGAGGCTCTTCACCTCGGAAGCAACCACGGCAAAGCCGCGGCCGGCGTCGCCGGCGCGCGCGGCTTCGATGGTGGCGTTCAGCGCCAGGAGGTTGGTCTGCGAGGCGATGGTCTGGATCAGGTCGACCACCACGCTGATCCGCGCGGCGTTGTCCGCGAGCCCCTGCATGGTGGCGTCGGTCGCGCCGGCGTCTTCGACCGCCTTGCGGGCGATTTCCGACGAGGTGATGACCTGACGGCCGATTTCCTCGATCGAGGAGGACAATTCCTCGGTGCCCGACGACACGGTCTGCACGTTGGCCGAAGTCTGCTCGGCGGCGGTTGCCACCGCGGTCACCAGTGCGCTCGATTGATCGGCGGTCGCCGACATGCTTTGCGCGGTCGACTGCATCGAGCCCGCCGCGGACTGCAGGCTGTCCAGCGCGGTGCGAACGGTGGTTTCGAACTCGACGATGCGCGCTTCCATGCGGCTGGCGCGCTCGGACTTGGCGACGCGGTCCTTGTCCTGCTCGGAGGAGAGCGCGCGGCTCTGGATCATGCTCTCGCGGAACACCTGCAGCGAATCCGCCATGGCGCCGATCTCGTCCTGGTGGTGGGTCTGATAGACCTCCGATTCGAGGTCGCCGCTGGACAGCACCTGCATCGAGCGCTGCAGATTGCTGATCCGCCGCAGGATGTTGCGGCCGACATAGAGCCAGACGAACAGGATCGAGCCGACCAGCGTCGATACGCCGAGGGCGAGCATGACCATGGTCCCGAACGAAATCTCCTGACGCGCCTGCCAGGCCGCGGCGTCGGTTTCCTTCTGCACGGCGTCGACCAGTTGCTGCACGCTGATGCCGAGGCCGACATTGAGCTTGCGGGTTTCCTCCAGAATGGTCTGGCCGTAATCGTCCGAATCCAGTTCCTGCTGGCGGACCTTGAAGACACCGGTCTTGCCGTCGGCAAGCGCCAGCAGGCTCAGGGTCGTGTTTTGAACCGACCGCATCGCCGTGGTCTTGGGCAGCGCTTCGAGATTGGACTTCACGCGCGCCTGCGCGGTGCGGAAATCCCTGCCGGTCGCTTCGAGTATCTCGCTGTTGTTGGTCGAAAGCGCGGCGATCATGTCGAACGCCATGAGATTGCCGCTGGCGGCGATGTCGGCGAGCTGGTCGGCCGTTTTGTGGGCCCGGATGGCTTCAGCTTGCGAGAAGTTGGGAGCGGCGTAGATGCTGTAGAGCTCGGTCTGCGCGTCGATGGCCGCGGGTCCCGCGGCGGCCACGAAACGCCGCTGCGCCTTGCGCACCGCGTCGTAGAGCTTTTCGTGCTGGGCACCCAGTTCGAGCCGCTCGCGCGCGGCCGAGCCGAGACTCTTGATCACCTCGTCGATGTTTTTCATGTTCTCGGTGAGCGCGGCTACGACCGCCTTGTCGGCACCGAGTTCGACGATCTCGCCGAGCTTCTGCAGCGCGACCGCCTGGGTTTCCTTCATTTTCTTGGTTCGATCGCTCAGCGCCTCTTCGCTGCGCGCGGCCAGCAGCGCCGGCCCCTGGCTGGCGAGGCTCGCGCTCTGCGCGGATAGCTGCAGGCTGGCGGCGAGACGGGGGATGTCCCGGCCGCTCAGGTCGACCATGGTCCCGCCGAGCCGCCCGAGCATCAGACCGGCGCCGGCGGAGATGACGATCGCCATGCCGGCGATGACGGCGAAGGCGGCAAACAGACTGCCCCTGACGCCAAAGCTAAAACCCTTGGATTTGAATCGTGCCGCCATTTGCCCGCCCCGTCCACGCTACCTTGAGGTGTTTCCTCGCGCGGCAGTATCCCTGTACCCGGTTAACAAGTTTGGAACTGGAAGACTTTTCGCCGCATTTTTGACAAGCGAATTGCTTGCCTTTGACGGATTTTTTCCGTGAACCGGAAAACCGTGGCCAAAAAACAAAAGGCCGGCATGAAAGCCGGCCTTCCGCAATTCGCAGTTGAAAGCGCTCAGTAGCGTGCCACCACCGGGCTTGCGAAGTTGAAGCGATAATTGACGCCGAGCTTCAGCGTGTGGTCGTCGGTGCGGAAACTACCGAACGGAGCGAGCGCAACAGGGCTCACGAAGCGGGTGCTGCCGAAGTCGTAATACATGTACTCGCCTTTGACCGCCCAGTTGGGAGCGACCATGTATTCGAGGCCGGTGCCGACGGTCCAGCCATTGCTGTGGTTGCCGTTGAGCAGGAAGGCGGTCGGAACGCCGGCCAACGTTACGCGCTCGTTGTTGTCGGAAAAGGCGTAACCGCCTTTGACATAGAGCAGGCCCGGGCCCCAGGTGTAGCCGATGCGGGCCGTGATCGATCCGAGGCCGCGCTGATCGTTGGTGTAGACGTAGGCTCCGGGGAAGGTGGCGGTGAGGTTGCTCTTGCCGAGCCAGGAATACTGGCCCTCGGTGCCGAGCACCCAGTTCTGCGCAAACTGCCAGTCCAGGCCGGCCTGGACACCGCCGAGCACGCGGGCGCTGGAATCGCTCAGCACGGCGCCGTTGAAGCTGTTGCTGCCGCTGAAGGCGCCGCCGACGTGGCCGCCGATATAGAAGCCGGTCCAGTTATAGAGGGGCGCCGCGTAAGCAGGAGGCGTCTTGTAGTAGGAGCGGCCGCCGAGATCGGCGCCGAAAGCAGGCGCGGCGGCGGTGAGGGCTGCGACGGCGGCGAGGGTTGCGAGGATCTTCTTCATTGTGCTGGTCTCCGAAAACTGTTCGGCGACCCTCGTGCGGGGCGCCTTCCATGCCCACGCAATTAGACTGCATTTATCTAAAATGCTGTCACCTGCGGGTGACAGCGAATGCTAACCCAACCCATTGGCAGACAAACGTTTTTTGTACTTAATGAAGGCCTAATCAAAGGTTAGGAAAGGCTTAACTTTGGGCTCGCCCAAGCCCTCCCGGCAAGCTTTGCTTAACCAATGCGGCGTCGCACGTCGCCGCGCATCTGTTCGCGAAAGGCCTGCCGGCGGGCGGGGCGTTCTTTCACCGGGACGTCGTGGCGGTCGAACACGTTGAACATTTCCAGGATCGGGTAGCGGTCGCTGGCCATCGCCAGGATGCGCAGCAGCTCCGCCACAGGCCCGGTCGGGCCGGTGACCTCCCATTTGCGGATGGTGTCGGCGCCATCGGAAGCCGGCAGCCCGCAGAGTTTGGCCATGTCTGCGACCGATAGCGGCTGGCCGATGGCCTCACCGAGGTGCTGGCGAAGTTTCTTTAATTCCGCTCCGGTCACGGGCTCTCCGTTCAAATCATCTGTGAAGTACGTCACACACGGCGTCCGGCGTGGAGGCTATACGCAACGCATAAGGTTTCCTGATGAGGAGAGGCAACCATGCGCCGATTACTCGAAAGCCTGACCCCCGACGCCCGCCGGATCTACTGGCAATGGGTCGGCGGCATG
>C688J18823_10001534_pt1 | contig 14306 bp, 15 predicted proteins | sample HopSoiMetagenom1_FD_18823 | JGI IMG/M metagenome (IMG submission 18823)
CTGCAGCTTGGCCGCGAGCTGCTCGGCAGCGAAGATCTCGGCTCGCTGACTGAGCCCGACACGTGGCAGCGGCTACAGCAGGTCGATACGGGGCACTTGTGGTGGATCCGCTCGCAGTTGCGTGAGGCTCTCGTCGAGGACGTGCGGGCCCGGATCCGCAGGTCGTGGCTGGAGCGTGGTGCGTCGGATGCCGAATTAGGCTGGGTCGCAACGGCTTTCGATCCTGACGTATTGACCATCGGGTTCGCCCGGCGGGTGCCGACGTACAAGCGGCTGACTTTGATGCTGCGAGACGCTGACCGGTTGGAGAAGCTGCTGCTCGACGAGAAGCGCCCGATTCAGCTGATAGTGGCCGGCAAATCGCATCCGGCCGACGACGGCGGCAAGGCGCTGATCCAGCAGATAGTGAAGTTCGCCGACCGCCCGGAGGTGCGGCATCGCATCGCGTTTCTGCCCGACTACGACATGTCGATGGCCCGCCAGCTGTACTACGGCTGCGACGTCTGGCTGAACAACCCGCTGCGGCCGCTGGAAGCCTGCGGCACGTCCGGAATGAAGAGCGCGCTCAACGGCGGGCTGAACCTGTCGGTCCGCGACGGCTGGTGGGACGAGTGGTACGACGGCGAAAACGGTTGGGAAATCCCGACCGCCGACGGGCTGCTGGATGAAGGCCGGCGCGACGACATCGAGGCCGCCGCGCTGTACGACCTGCTCGAGCGCTCGGTGGCGCCGAAGTTCTATGACCGCGACGAACACGGCGTCCCGACCCGTTGGGTGGAAATGGTGCGCCACACGCTGATGGAGCTCGGGCCGAAGGTGCTGGCCTCGCGGATGGTGCGCGACTACACCGAGAAGTACTACGCACCTGCGGCGCAGTCGCTGCGCAAGACCGTCGAACCCGGCGCGGACGGCGAACCGTTCGGCGCGGCACGCGAGCTGGCCGCCTACCGGCAGCGGGCGCATGAGGCGTGGCCGAAGATCCAGATCTCCGACGTCGACAGCTACGGCCTCCCCGATACGCCGCTGCTGGGCTCCGAGCTCACGCTGACCGCGACGGTGCACCTGGCCGACCTGCGTCCAGACGAGGTGGTGGTCCAGGCTGTGCTAGGCCGCGTCGACGGCGGCGATGCGCTGGTGGACCCCGTGACGGTGCCGATGGAGCACACCGGAGCCGCCGACGGCGGCAATGAGGTGTTCTCGACGACGACACCGTTGCCGGTGGCCGGTCCGGTCGGTTACACGGTGCGGGTGTTGCCGCATCACCCGTTGCTGGCCGGGGACAACGAACTCGGACTCGTCACGTTGGCGTGAGTGCTGCCCTCAAGGTTTCGATAGACGGCGGGCCGTACGCGCTCGCGGCAGGCCCGGACGGGGCGATGTGGGTGACGCTGGTGCACAGCGACTCGATCGCCCGGGTGACAAGCAGCGGCGACGTCACCGTGTATCCGGTCGGTCCGGGTTCGCGGCCGTCGATCATCACCGCGGGCCCCGACGGCGCGCTGTGGTTCACCCGAACCGGCGACGACCGCATCGGCAGGATCACCACGGCNGGNGAGTTGACCGCCTTCGAGTTGGAGGAGGGCACCGGGCCGTTCGGCATCACCGCCGGAGCGGATGGCGCGCTGTGGTTCACCGCCATGACTTCGGGTGACATCGGCCGGATCTCGGTGGACGGTGAGCTGTCCGGCTGGCCGTCGGTGGGCGGCGCGCCGTCGATGATCGTCACCGGCCCCGACAACGCGTTGTGGTTCACGCTCAATCAGGGCAACGCGGTCGGCAGGTTGACGCCGGCCGACGGAATCACCCTGCGCGAATTGCCCACTGCCGGAGCCGGTCCTGTGGGCATCGCCGCGACGCACGACGACGCGGTGTGGTTCACCGAGATCCTCGCCGACAAGCTCGGCCGCATCCCGATGGACGAGGCAATCCAGGAAATGGAGCTGCCGGGCAAACCGCACGCCGTGGTCGCCGATCCCGACGACGGCGTATGGGTGAGCCTGTGGGGGGCGAACCAGATCGCGCGCGTCAGCGGTGACGGGTCGGACGTCGTCACGATCGACCTTCCGCCCGGCAGCGAGCCGCATGGCTTAGCGATCGGGCCCGAAGGCGCGCTGTGGGTCGCGCTGGAGTCGGGGTTTGTGCTCCGTATGCCCAGCTGACGCAGCACGTGGCCGGTGACAACGAAATCGGCATGGTCACACTCGGATAAAGAGTCGTGCACACGCGGGGGCCTTCGCGGCAAGGGGCTCGACCGTCGGGTAATGATCCTTGGCGGTATGTGTTCCGGCCAAGGAGGGCTGTTGTGCTGGTTCGTCCCTTTGCCGTGCTCACTGTCTGCGTGCTGACCTGCGCATTTGTCGCCCCATTGGCGTCCGCAGACCCCGAGACGGAGGCCGTTTCTGCCGACGTGCCTGCTCCTGAGGCGGCGCCGGCGGTTGACGGCTGGGTGGAGTCGTCGCCGCCGGCTACGACCCATACGCCGGACGGCTGGACGCAGACGCTGTCGGCCAAGGACGAACTGCAGCAGGTGATCGCGCCGCTGACGACGGCGGTGTCGTCGCGTGAATATCGGGTCGGCGGCACATACAACGGGTCGCTTACCGGTCCCGAAGAAGAGGGACCGCCGCAGGGCACGCTCGAGGTCGGCTATCAGATCGGCTGTGGCATCGACATGAGCACCTCTAACGGCGTCACGCTGACCGGCAGCGTCGGCATGACGCCGTCGCTGGGTCTCGGCGGAGTCGACGTCGTCTCGCCATTGCCTGAAGGGCTGATTCCGGTGGTGTCGACGCCTGTGACCGGCGGTATGGCGATCGCGATGAAGCCGGGCATCGTCAACGTCGTCCCGGTGTCCAAGAAGTAATTCAGGGGCTTCGACCCATGGATTCTTGTCGACGGATTCCGGATCAAGATCGACGGCTGCGTCGGCGAATCATTCATTCGCTCGTATGCGTTCCTGACCCGTTCGACGGATATGTCCGACGCGGTCACGGCGTGGTACGGCGTCACGAAGAAGGTCTAGCGCCACCCCGTCTCCGCGAAGCTGCGGACAGATCGCGAAAATGTCCAAAATTGCGATCTGTGAGCAGTTTCGAGGACGGCGAGTTACGGGAAGCGCTTGAAGCAGCGGTCCTGGTCGCCGAGCACGCCGACGCGGAACGCGTCGATCCGAGAAAAGCCGGACGGCACCGATTCGCCGTTGACGTCGCTGGCGGCCAGGCCGTTGGTCAAGATGCCCGATACCGCCTCGTCGACGTCACCTGCGGTCAGCGCGATGGTGTTGCCGTCGGGTGTGGTGACGTTCTTCGACATCTTGACGGTGGCCACGCCGGTGAGGCAGGCAGTTGCGCAGCGCGGCCTCTGCGTTGTCGAGCAGCACGCCACCGCGTGCGTGCTGGATGGCTTGCATGTACCGGGACACCAGCACCGAATAGGCGGTGTTGTCGCCGCTGGCCAGGCTCGCACCGTCCTCGCTGTCGGATTGGGTGCCCATCATCGCGAGCTCTTTCAGGTCGACGACGATCGTGTTGGTGGCCGGGCAGTACGACGCGGGCGGGCTCGGTCTGGCGTCCGGGCAACCCTCGGCGTCAGACGCCTTGAAGCTCAGCTGCGGCGGCTTGGCCGGCGAGAACAGGATGCCCATCGCGTCGATGATCGACCGCACCGACTCCTCGGTGACCGGCAGTTCGCCGGTCTGGTCCTCGGGCAGCAGCACAGGAAGGTCGCCTCGCCGCTGGCCGATCTCCCGCAGGTCGATCGCCGCACACGCCGAAGGCCCGTCGGTGAAGCCGAACTGGAACGCCGAGAGCCGTTCGAACGCTGAGCCGTGTTCGTCGATGCCGACCTCGGGATCACCTTCGGCCAGCAGCGGATCACGGAACGCGATCACCGCCGCGAGCACGTTGTTCAGGCCTTCACCCGTGGACAGCGTGAACCGCGGCGAGTTGTCCTCGGCGACCCAGCGCATGTACCCACCGGCGAAGCAGTCGGCCTGTTGTTCGGCCACCAACGTCGGGGTGTTCTTGTTGTTCAGCCCGGCCTGATGCTGCACGGCATGGCCGTACTCGTGGGCGAGCACCATCGTCACGCCCATGTCCCCGTACGCCTTTCGCAGCGCGGGCAGCAGCTCGCCGCGATCCCAGCCGATGGTGTTGTCGTCGTAGCAGAACGCGGCGTTGACGAGTCCATACGTGTCCTCGTCGCAGAACCGCGTGTCATCGAAACCGTTTGCGTCCCACGAGATCAGCGACTTCACGGGTGTGAACTGGCCGTCGAACGTGCCGCTGTAGGCGCCGCGCCAGTAGTCCTCGATGTCGCTGACCGCGCTTGCGGCCAGTTCGTCGACCTTTCCGTTGTCGGTGCCCTGCACCTCGCGGACTGGGCCGTGGGCGTCGGACCGCAGGCCGGTGGGTCCGTCGGTGGCCGGCATCCCGGCGACGTGGAAGGGGTCGTCGAACACCGAAACCGCTTTGCCCTGAAGGGTTGTACTACACGCCGCGACGAGCAGCGCCGAGCAGGTCGCGATTACGGCAACTACCAGGTGGCGTCGGCTCATGGAGGCAGGATAGTTAACCGGATCCACCGGTGCGCAGGCGTTCGAGCGCTTCCCGCACGCGAGTTGAGTCCGTCGTCGCCCAGAACGGCGGCAGCGACGCGCGCAAATATCCGCCGTAGCGCGCCGTGGCCATCCGCGAGTCCAGCACCGCGACCACACCGCGGTCGTCTACGCGGCGCAGCAGGCGCCCGGCGCCCTGCGCCAACAGCAGCGCGGCGTGGCTGGCGGCGACGGCCATGAACCCGTTGCCGCCGCGGGCCGCGACCGCACGCTGTCGCGCGGTCAGCAGCGGNTCGTCGGGCCGGGGGAACGGGATGCGGTCGATGAGCACCAGCGACAGCGACGGGCCGGGCACATCAACCCCCTGCCAGAGCGAGAGCGTGCCGAACAGCGACGTCTCGGCGTCGTCGGCGAACCGCTGCACCAGCGTCGACGTCGTGTCGTCGCCCTGGCACAGCACCGGGGTATCGAGCCGTTCGCGCATGATCTCGGCGGCGGCCTTGGCGGCGCGCATCGACGAGAACAGGCCGAGCGTTCGCCCACCCGCGGCGGTGATCAGCGCGGCTATCTCGTCGAGCTGCTCGGCCGAGCCGGTGCCGTCGCGCCCCGGCGGCGGCAGGTGCGCGGCAACGTAGAGAATGCCCGACTTCGCGTGTTCGAACGGCGAACCGACGTCGAGACCGCGCCACTTGACCTTGTCCTCACCGGCCAGGCCCCATGCCGACGCCATCGCGTCGAACGTGCCGCCGATGGTCAGCGTCGCCGACGTCAGCACCGTCGTCGTGTGCTCAAACAGCCTGCTGCGCAACAACCCTGACACCGAAAGGGGTGCTACTCGTAGCACCGCTCGGATGCTGCCGCGGTTGTCCTCATGGTCGAGCCATACCACGTCGGTGCGGTCCGGGATGGCCGGGACGAACGACGACAGGATGCGGGTCGCGGTGTCGCTGATATCGCTCAGCGCCGTCACCGCCTCGGCGCGCGCCGACGCCGCCTTCGGATCGCTCGGCGCGGTGTCGATCGCCGAGCGTGCCCTACTCGCGGCGTCGCGCAGCGCGGTGAGATANGTGGTCATCTCGTCGTCGAGCACGTCGATGCGGCCCGGTGTGGCGTCGTGGATCGCCGACGTCAAGGTCGCCGTCGCCGCCTCGAGGCGTTGTGCCAGCTCGGCATCGATGAGCCGGCCGACGCGGCGCTGCGCGACGCCCAGCGACGTCGCCGACAGCTCGGCGGTGGCGACGCCGGTCACCCGGTCCACCAGCTCGTGCGCCTCGTCGACCACCAGCAGCCCATGTTCGGGCAGCACGGCGGCGTCGGTCATCGCGTCGATCGCAAGCAGAGCGTGGTTGGTGACGACGACATCGGCATGGCCTGCCTTGTCGCGAGCCTTCTCAGCGAAGCAGTCGGTGCCGAACGGGCAGCGCGCCATGCCGATGCATTCCCGCGCCGATACGGACACCTGAGACCACGACCGGTCCGGCACACCCGGCTTCACCTCGTCACGGTCGCCACTGTCGGTGCTCGACGACCAAGCGATCAGCCGCTGCACATCGCGGCCCAACGCGGAGGCGGCCATCGGCTCGAACAGCTCCTCCTGCGGCCGGTCCTCCGGCTCGGTCGCCGAACCGTTGTGAATCTTGTTGAGGCACAGGTAGTTTCCCCGTCCCTTCAGCAGCGCGAAGTCCGGGCGGCGGGGCAGGGCGTCGGCGAGTGAGTCGGCCAGCCGCGGCAGGTCGCGGTCGACCAGCTGGCGCTGCAGGGCGATGGTCGCCGTGGAGACGACTACGGGCTCGTCGGCATCGATGGCCCGTGCAATCGCCGGCACCAGGTATGCCAGCGACTTGCCGGTCCCGGTGCCCGCCTGCACGGCGAGGTGCTCACCGGTGTCGAACGCGCGCGCGACGGCCTCGGCCATCTCGATCTGGCCGCTGCGCTCGCTGCCACCCAACGCGGCGACCGCCTTGGCCAGCAATTCGGTGACTTCCGCTGTCTCGCCCGTGGCGTCTCCTAGGCGTCTTTCCGGTGGCCCGGGGCGATCATGCGGGTCGGGATGGCCGGCTCGCCCCTGGACAGTTTCAGGCCGTCCCAGGGCACGCTGTGCAGCCCCTCCTTCACGCGGTGCCGGGCCGCGTCGATGGTCAGCTCGCTGACCGGTTCCCCTTCGCGCACGAGGTCGACCGTGAGGGCGCGGCCCGACTCATCCGGCGGCGGCCGGCCATACGGATGGACGATCTCCTCGAGGATGGTGCCCGTGGCTTTGCATGTCCGCAGCGCCTGCTTGCGACCGCCGTGAGATTCCTTGTGGCTGCTGCGTTTCTCGACCGGCATGCCGTCCACCTCCACCAGCTTGTAGACCATGTTGGCGGTCGGCGCGCCCGAGCCGGTGACCACAGAGGTGCCGACACCGTAGATGTCGACGGGTTCGGCGCGGAGCGCCGCGATCGCATACTCGTCGAGATCACCCGACACCACGATGCGGGTCTTGGTCGCGCCGAGGTCGTCGAGTTGCTCGCGGACCTGGCGGGCCATCACACCCAGATCGCCGGAGTCGATGCGCACCGCACCGAGTTCGGTGCCTGCCACCTCGACGGCGTTGACGACTCCCTGCGTGATGTCGTACGTATCGACGAGCAGTGTGGTGTCGACACCGAGAGCATCGACCTGGGCGCTGAAGGCGGCCTTTTCGTCCGGACCATCGGGGGTGGCATGCAGCAGCGTGAACGCATGCGCGCTGGTGCCCAGCGCGGGCACGGCGTAGCGACGCTGCGCCTCGAGATTCGACGACGCCGTGAACCCGGCGATGTAGGCTGCGCGCGCCGCGGCGACGGCGGCCTCCTCGTGGGTACGCCGCGAGCCCATCTCGATCAGCGGGCGCCCTTCCGCCGCGCTGACCATGCGTGCAGCGGCCGACGCGATCGCGGTGTCGTGGTTGAAGATCGACAGCGCCAGCGTCTCCAACACCACGCATTCGCCGAACGTGCCGTGCACCGACAGCACGGGGGAGCCGGGGAAGTACAGCTCGCCTTCTGCGTAGCCGTCGACGTCGCCGCCGAACCGGTAGTTCGCGAGGTACGCGAGCGTTTCACGGTCCAGAAAGTCCTCGAGTGATCCCAGCGCCGTGTCGTCGAATCTGAACCGCGCCAACGCTTCCACGAAGCGCGCCGTGCCCGCGACGACGCCGTAGCGTCGGCCGTCGGGCAGGCGGCGGGCGAACAACTCGAAGGTGGTGTGGCGGTGTGCGCTGCCGTCGTGCAGCGCCGCGGCGAGCATCGTCAACTCGTATTTGTCGGTCAGTAACGCGGCGGTCACACCGCAACGGTATCGGTTTCGCGGCCTCGGTATCCTGAAGCGCATGGTGACGCCGGCGAAGACCCGACCGGGGACTCGCGAGGAACGGAACGTCAAGACCGTCGATGCGACCGACACCCCATGGGTGACCATCGTGTGGGATGACCCCGTGAACCTGATGACATACGTGACGTACGTCTTCCAGAAGCTGTTCGGCTACAGCGAGCCGCAGGCCACCAAGCTCATGCTGCAGGTGCACAACGAAGGCAAGGCGGTGGTGTCGGCGGGCAGCCGGGAGTCCATGGAGGTCGACGTGTCCAAGCTCCATGCCGCAGGGTTGTGGGCGACCATGCAGCAGGACCGCTGACAGAACCGTGCGTAAATGGAAGCGGGTCGACACCGCCGACGGCCCGCGGTTTCGATCGGCACTGGCCGCCCACGAGGCCGGGCTGCTGAGCAGCCTGGTGACCTCGATGCTGGGAATGCTCGAGGAACGCGAATCATCTGCTCCTGCAGATGAACTCGAAGAAATCACCGGTATGAAGACGGGCAATTCGCAGCCTCCGCAGGACGACACGATGAAGCGCCTGCTGCCGGACTTCTACCGCTCGAAAAATGATCATCCTGCTGGCTCCGGCACGATGGAGAGTCTCAACAGCGCGCTGCGCAACCTGCACGAACCGGAGATCATCGACGCGAAACGCCAAGCGGCGCAACGGTTGTTGGATACCTGCCCGCAGGGCGGTGGCAAGTTCGAACTCACCGAGGACGACGCGCATGCCTGGGCGGCGGCCGTCAACGACGTGCGGCTCGCGCTTGGCACGATGCTCGATGTCGGCCCGAACGGCCCCGAGGCGCTGCCCTCCGATCACCCGATGGCCGGGCACTTCGACGTGTACCAGTGGCTGACGGTGCTGCAGGAGTACCTCGTGCTGGGACTGATGGATAAGAGATGAGCTCGATCACCGACGTCGGCGGCATTCGCGTCGGCCAGCATCACCGTCTGGACACCGATGTCACGCTCGGCAATGGCTGGGCCAGCGGCACCACCGTGGTGCTGACACCGCCGGGCACCGTCGGAGCCGTCGACGGCCGTGGCGGCGCGCCGGGCACCCGGGAGACCGACCTGCTCGACCCCATCAACTCGGTGCGACACGTCGATGCCGTGGTGCTGTCCGGCGGCAGCGCCTTCGGGTTGGCCGCCGCCGACGGCGTGATGGGGTGGCTCGAGGAACAGGACCGCGGTGTGGCGATGGAGGGCGGCGTGGTGCCGATCGTGCCCGCCGCTGTGGTCTTCGATCTGCCCGTCGGCGGGTGGAAGTGCCGGCCGACCGCCGAGTTCGGCTACGCCGCCGCCGAGCGCGCCGGTACAGAGGTTGCCATCGGCACTGTCGGTGCGGGCACCGGCGCGCGCGTCGGCGTGCTCAAGGGCGGCGTCGGGACGGCGTCGGTGACGCTCGACTCCGGCGTCACCGTCGGGGCGCTGGTGGTCGTCAACGCCGCCGGTGACGTGGTCGACCCTGCCACGGGGTTACCGTGGCTGGCGGATCAGATCGCCGAGTTCGGCCTTGTCGCGCCGCCCGCGGATCAGATCGCCGCGTACGCCGACCGGCACACCGAGCTGAGCCCGCTCAACACCACCCTCGCGGTGGTGGCCACCGACGCCACGCTGAGTAAGGCGGGGTGCCGCCGGGTTGCGGTCGCTGCCCAAGACGGGCTGGCCAGGACCATCCGGCCGTGCCACACCCCGCTCGATGGCGATACGGTGTTCGCGCTGGCCACCGGCGCCATCGAGGTGCCGCTGGATCCCACGACGCCCGCGTCCATGTCGCCCGAGGCGCCGCTGATCACCGCTGTCGGCGCCGCTGCGGCGGACTGCCTGGCCCGGGCGGTGCTGGTCGGCGTATTGGCCGCCGAATCGGTCGCCGGAATACCGTCGTACCGGGACATGTTGCCGGGAGCGTTCGAATGAGAGGTAAACAGCTGTGTTGGTGATCCGAGCGGACCTGGTGGATGCCATGGTCGAGCACGCTCGCGCCGACCACCCGGATGAGGCATGCGGAGTCATCGCGGGACCGGAGGGATCAGACCGTCCCGAGAGGTTCATCGCGATGCTGAATGCCGAACGATCGCCGACGTTCTACCGATTCGACTCTGGCGAGCAGCTCAAGGTGTGGCGCGGCTTAGAAGATGCAGGTGAGGCTCCTATTGTCCTCTACCACTCGCACACCGCGACCGAGGCGTACCCGAGCCGCACCGATATCTCCTACGCGTCCGAACCCGACGCCCACTACGTGTTGGTATCAACCCGCGACCCCGACGAGTACGAGGTGCGCAGTTACCGGATCCTCGACGGCGTGGTCACCGAAGAACCCGTCAAAATCGTTGAGCAGTATTAGAAAGGCCCCGTCATGTCAGTGACCGTCTCTATCCCGACCATCCTGCGCACCCACACCGGCGGTGAGAAGCGCGTCGCCGCGTCCGGCGGCACGTTGCAGGCCATCATCAGCGACCTGGAGTCCAACTACTCGGGCATCTCCGAGCGTCTCGTCGATAACGGCAAGCTGCACCGGTTTGTCAACATCTATGTCAATGACGAGGATGTGCGGTTTTCCGGCGGGCTGGACACCGAGATCTCTGACGGTGACTCGGTGACGATCCTGCCCGCCGTCGCTGGAGGATGACTTGACCCGGTACGACTCGCTGCTCCAGGCGCTGGGCAGTACCCCGCTGGTAGGCCTGCAGCGATTGTCGCTCCAATGGGATGACGAGCCGCACGTCCGGCTGTGGGCGAAGCTCGAGGACCGCAATCCCACCGGCTCCATCAAGGACCGGCCGGCGCTGCGGATGATCGAGGACGCCGAACGCCGCGGCGTTCTGCAACCGGGCGCGACGATCCTGGAGCCGACGAGCGGCAACACCGGCATCTCACTGGCGATGGCCGCGCTGCTCAAGGGTTACCAGATGATCTGCGTGATGCCGGAGAACACGTCGATCGAACGTCGTCAGCTGCTCGAGCTCTACGGCGCGAAGATCATCTACTCGCCGGCCGAGGGCGGATCCAACACCGCGGTCGCGCACGCGAAAGAGCTTGCGGCGCAGAACCCTTCCTGGGTAATGCTGTACCAGTACGGCAACGAGGCCAACACGTTGTCGCACTACGAGGGCACCGGCCCCGAGCTGCTGGCCGACCTCCCCGAGATCACGCATTTCGTCGCGGGTTTGGGCACCACCGGGACGCTGATGGGAACCGGGCGGTATCTGCGCGAGCAGGTGCCCGACATTCAGATCGTCGCCGCCGAACCCCGTTACGGCGAGGGTGTCTACGCGCTGCGCAACATCGACGAGGGCTTCATCCCCGAGCTGTACGACCCCGACGTGCTGACCACCCGCTACTCCGTCGGCTCGTACGACGCGATCAAGCGCACCCGTGAGCTCGTTCAGGTCGAAGGCATCTTCGCCGGTATCTCCACCGGCGCGGTGTTGCACGCCGCTCTGGGCATGGCGGCCAAGGCGGTCAAGGAAGGCAAGCAGGCCGACATCGCGTTCATCGTGGCCGACGCCGGCTGGAAGTATCTGTCCACCGGTGCATACGCCGGTAGCCTGGATGATGCGGAAGACGCATTGGAAGGGCAGCTATGGGCTTGAGCGGACCTGGCTATACGACAACGCCGGAGCCGAAGAAGCGGTCGACGTGGATGGTCGGCGGGATCACGATCGTCAGCTTCGTGGTGCTGTTGTATGTGATCGAGCTGTTTGACTCGCTGTCCAATCATCACCTCGACAACAACGGCATCAGGCCGCTGGAGACCGACGGCCTGCTGGGCATCGTCTTCGCGCCGCTGCTGCACTCGAACTGGGATCACCTGATCGCCAACACCGTTCCGGCGCTCATCCTCGGCTTCCTGATGACGCTGGCCGGAATGTCGCGGTTCATCTTCGCCACCGCGATCGTCTGGATCGTTGGCGGCTTCGGCACTTGGCTGATCGGCAATGTCGGCGCGCACTGCCCCTACGTCGGCGTGAGCTGCGAGACCAACCACATCGGCGCGTCGGGCCTCATCTTCGGCTGGCTGGCGTTCCTGATCGTGTTTGGATTCTTCACCCGCAAGGTGTGGGAGATCGTTGTCGGCGTCATCGTGCTGTTCATCTACGGCGGCGTCCTGCTCGGCGTGCTGCCCGGCACTCCCGGAGTGTCGTGGCAGGGCCACCTGTGCGGGGCGATCGGCGGCGTGCTCGCGGCGTACATGCTGTCCGGTCCCGAACGGAAGGCGCGCGAGGCACGTAAACGCAAAGCGACCAACCCATATCTGACGCCGTGAGCGACGCCTTGGCGCCCGTCGGGATCTTCGATTCCGGCGTCGGTGGACTCACGGTCGCGCGGGCGATCATCGACCAGCTGCCCGACGAGGACATCGTCTACGTCGGTGACACCGCCAACGGCCCCTACGGCCCGTTGACCATTCCCGAGATCCGCGCGCACGCGCTGGCGATCGGCGACGACCTCGTCTCGCGTGGCGTCAAGGCGTTGGTGATTGCGTGCAATACGGCGTCGTCGGCGTGCCTGCGGGACGCCCGCGAGCGGTATGCACCCGTGCCGGTCGTCGAGGTGATCCTTCCCGCGGTGCGCCGCGCGGTGGCCGCGACNCGCAACGGCCGCATCGGGGTCATCGGTACGACGGCGACCATCGCGTCGGGCGCCTATCAGGACGCGTTCGCCGCCGCCCGCGATACCGAGGTGATCGGCGTGGCATGCCCGCGGTTCGTCGACTTCGTCGAACGTGGCGTGACCAGCGGTCGACAGGTGCTCGGCCTGGCGGAGGGGTATCTGGAACCGCTGCAGCGCGAAGAGGTCGACACGTTGGTGCTTGGCTGCACCCACTACCCAATGCTGTCGGGGTTGATCCAACTCGCGATGGGCGACCACGTCACGTTGGTGTCCAGCGCCGAGGAGACCGCCAAGGACTTGCTGAGAGTGCTCACCGAGCTCGATTTGCTGCGTCCGCATGACGCTCCGCAGGCGCGGCGNATGTTCGAGTCGACCGGCGATCCTGAGGCGTTCACCACACTTGCGGCCCGATTCCTTGGTCCGTCACTGGATGGTGTTCGGTCTGTTCAGCGTCATGTTGCGGCCCGATGATGATTTCCGTCGCGTAAACGGGCGATGTTTTCGTCACACGGATAGCGGGCATGGCAAGCTAGTGGGCGTGCGAATCACCGTACTCGGTTGCTCCGGCAGTGTTGTCGGGCCTGATTCGCCAGCCTCGGGCTACCTGTTGACGGCCCCTGACACCCCGCCGTTGGCTATCGATTTCGGTGGCGGAGTTCTCGGTGCGCTCCAGCGCCATGCCGACCCGAATGCGGTACATGTGCTGCTGTCGCATCTGCATGCCGATCATTGCCTGGACTTGCCCGGCCTGTTCGTCTGGCGGCGGTACCACCCGACGCCGGCTCAGGGGCGCGGCCTGATGTACGGCCCGGCGAACACGTGGGCGCGGCTGGGCGCGGCGTCGTCGCCCGAGGGCGGCGAGATCGACGACTTCTCCGACATTTTCGACATCCGGCATTGGGTCGACAACGAGGCGGTGCAGATCGGTTCGCTGTCGGTGGTGCCAAAGCTGGTGTGTCATCCGACCGAGTCCTACGGACTGCGGATCACCGATCCCGCGGGCGCCACGCTGGTGTACAGCGGCGACACCGGCTACTGCGATGCGCTGATCGACCTGGCCCGCGACGCCGACGTTTTCCTGTGCGAAGCGTCGTGGACGCATTCGCAGGCGCGGCCGCCCAAGTTGCATCTGTCGGGCACCGAGGCGGGGCGAGCCGCAGCGCAGGCGCGCGTCGGTGAGCTGCTGCTGACCCACATTCCGCCGTGGACGTCACGCGAGGACGTCATCAGCGAGGCGAAGGCGGAGTTCGACGGACCCGTGCACGCCGTGGTGTGCAACGAGGCGTTCGACGTCGCACGCTCCTGAATACGGTCGGACCCACCAGTTAGGGTTGGCGCGTGTCCAGACGAGAAGACGGCCGGCTTGACGACGAGCTTCGTCCGGTCCGAATCACCCGCGGCTTCACCTCGCATCCCGCCGGATCGGTGTTGGTGGAGTTTGGCCAGACCCGTGTTATGTGCACCGCGAGCGTCACCGAAGGAGTGCCGCGCTGGCGTAAGGGCTCCGGGCTGGGATGGCTGACGGCCGAGTACGCGATGCTGCCCGCCGCCACCCATGAGCGATCGGACCGCGAGTCGGTCAAGGGCCGCGTCGGCGGGCGCACGCAGGAGATCAGCCGGCTCGTTGGCAGGTCACTGCGGGCGTGCATCGACCTGGCGGCGCTGGGGGAGAACACCATCGCACTCGACTGCGACGTGCTGCAGGCCGACGGCGGCACTCGTACTGCGGCGATCACCGGCGCGTACGTGGCGCTGGCCGATGCGGTGACGTATCTGGGCGCGGCCGCCCGGCTT
>C688J18823_10001535_pt1 | contig 14300 bp, 12 predicted proteins | sample HopSoiMetagenom1_FD_18823 | JGI IMG/M metagenome (IMG submission 18823)
GGCGGCCCTAAAAAGGCCGCCCGATTTGTATTCATTACCACGCGAGGCATGAATCGATCCACGCACTGTCTCATCGATACCACTCGTTGTATCAACGATGCCATTCATGGAACGAATCGTTCCACGCACTGTCCGAACGATGCCACTCACAGCATCTACGGAGCCGTGATTGGTATCGATGGGACAGTGAGTGGTATCGATAGGACATTGAATGGTGTGAATGACACTCTGCGTGGAATCATTCGTTCCACGCATCAAACAAAAAGGGCGACCCGAAGGTCGCCCGTTCAATCGATTTCGTCAGAAGATTACACGGCTTTGCGCTTCCGCTGCGCGGGCGCTTCGCTGCGCGGCTCTTCGACGCGTGCGCGCGTCGCGGGGCCGGTGATGTCGTGCTTGCGGCCGGTCAGGTTGTTCCACGCGATGGCGACTGCGGGAACGATCGTGACGGTCGAATACGTACCGGCGAGGACGCCGATCAGGAGGATCCACGCGAACTCGTGGATGACCTTGCCGCCGAAGAGGATCAGCGCAATGAGGACGATGACGACCGAGCCCGAGGTCAGGATCGTTCGCGACAGCGTCTGGTTCATCGCCAGGTTGAGCTGCTCTTCGAGTGTCATGCGCGTCTTCAGCCGGCGGCGGTTCTCGCGGACGCGGTCATACGTGACGACCGTGTCGTTGATCGAGTAACCGACGACCAGCAGCAGCGCGGCGACGATGTTCAGCGAGAACTCGCCGTGGATCATGCCGAGAAAGGCAACCGAGACGAACACGTCGTGAATGATGCAGACGATCGCCGCGAAGCCGAACATGATGTCGAAGCGCAGCCAGAGGTAGATGCCCATGGCGAGCGTCGACAGCACGACGGCCCAGACGGCCTTCATCTGCAGCTCGCGTCCGACCTGCGGTCCGACCGTTTCCTGATTGAGCACGTTGAACGCGCCGAGGTAGGTCTGCTGATTGAGGATGCGCGCGTCGTTCGCGGTCACACCCGGCACGGAGCTGACCTGGCCCATGTCGGTGAAGAGGCCGAGCTCGGACCGCTTGTTGATGATGTTCTGCGCCATGTCGGCGTAGTACTTCTTCGCCGCGTCGTTCGTCCCCTTGCCGTCCGGATCGCCGGTGTAGAGCAGATCGGCGATGCGATCGCGGCCGTGATAGTTGATGTCGACCTTGTTCGGATCGGCGCCCGGATTGAGATCCGCCAGCAGCTTCTTGACGGTCGCGCCGGCGTAGTCGCCTTCGCGGCCGAGCTGCGGGAGGCGGATCAGCACCGAGCGCTCTTCCGCCTTGCCGTACTGCTGGATCGACGCATCACCGAGGTCCGTGCGCAGCTTCTCCATCGGAACGGGGTCCTTGAACTTCAGGACGATGTTCGCGCCGCCGGAGAAGTCGATGCCCCAGTTGATGCCGTTCTTGAGGTAGAACGCGGCACCGATCAGGACCCACACGATCGAGAACGCGACCCAGTGGAAGCGCCACTTGATGAAGTTGTAATTAGCGTTAGCGAAGAGCTGCATGTTGTCTCCTAGATGCTGATCGTGCTCGGCCGGTCTTCCGGCTTGTACATCACGTCGAAGATCACGCGCGACACGAAGAACGCGGTGAAGACCGACGCGAACAGACCGATGAGCAGCGTGACGGCGAATCCCTTGATGGGGCCCGTTCCGAACTGGAAGAGGAAGAGCGCCGAGATGATCGTCGTCATGTGCGTGTCGATGATGGTGCCGAAGGCACGGGCAAAGCCTTGTTCGATGGCCGCGCGAACGGTCTTGCCTTCGCGCAGCTCCTCACGGATGCGCTCGAACACGAGGACGTTCGAGTCGATGGCCATACCTAGGGTCAGGATGATGCCGGCGATGCCGGGCAGCGTCAGCGTGGCCTTGAAGTAGGCCATCATGCCGAGGAGGATGACGAGGTTGAGGAGCAGGGCGAGAATCGCGTTGATGCCCGCGCCGCGGTAGTAGAGGATCACGGCGAGGATGAGCGCGATGAAGCCGATCGCCGAGGCGGTCACGCCCTGACGGATCGAGTCGCGTCCGAGCGACGGACCGACGGTGCGCTCTTCCATCGTCGTGAGCGAAGCGGGCAGCGAGCCGCTGCGCAGCACGAGCGAGAGGTCGGCTGCCTGCTGCTGCGTGAAGTTGCCTTCGATCACGCCCTGGTCTTCGATCTTCGACTTGATGTTCGGCGCCGACATGACCTTGTTGTCGAGCACGATCGCCAGACGGTGTCCGACGTTCGCGCCGGTCAGTGCGCCGAACTTGCGCGCGCCGTCGGGCGTGAACGACATGCCGACATTCGGCTGTCCGAGCTGGCCCTTCTGCACGCGAGCGTTCTTGAGGTCCGTTCCGGTGACCGGCACGGCTTTGCGGATCGCGTAGTACTCGACGCCGACCGGGCGTCCGAGCTCGTCTTCGCGAGTTCCGGGAAGGATCTCGACGTCGTTCTTCATGTTGTCCGGAACGGTGGCCAGCGTCGACGCCGCGTCGGCGCCCGGCGCTCCCTCGACGAGCCGGAACTGAAGAACGGCGGTCGTCTTGATGATGTCCTTCACGCGCGCCGGATCGTCGACGCCGGGAAGCTGGATGACGATGCGATTGCCGCCTTCCGGAGCGATGATCGGCTCGGTGACGCCGAGCGCGTCCACGCGGTTGCGGATGGTTTCGACCGCGTGCTCGATCGTGTCGCGCTCGATGGTCGTCACGTTCAGCGACTTCATCTTGAACAGCATCGCGCCTTCGGGCGTGCGGCTCAGGTCGAACTGACCGAGGTAGTCTTTGGCGACCTTCTCGTAGTCGGCGGTGCTGACACCCTGCGGTGCGGTCGCCAGGAACGACAAATCGTTCACGCGGCGCGTCGTCAGCGTCGGGAGATTCAGCTTCGTCGCCTGCGTCTTCAGCGTCTCCGCGGCCTGATCGGTCTCCAGACGGACGGCGTCATTGACGTTGACGCGCATGACGAGATGCGTGCCGCCCTTGAGGTCGAGGCCGCGCTTGATCGGCTCGGGGTTGTTCGTCGTGGGGATGACGGCCACGATGAAGACCACGAGGATCGCGAGGATCAGCACGACCTTCCAAATTACGTTTCTGTTCAAGATCTCCTCCGGAAAAACAAAGCCGCGCTGCTACTCCGCGTCGCCGGTGTTGACCACACCGGAAACGGCAGAACGCGCGACTTTGACCTTTACATTCTCTGCAATCTTCAGGTAGACGACTTCGGCCTCAACACCCTGAATCGTTCCGTAAATCCCGCCGCTGGTGAGCACGCGATCACCCTTTTTGAGCGAGTTCAGCATCTCCGACTGCTGGCGCCGCTGCTTGCTCGCAGGCGCGATCACCAGGAAGTAGAAGACGAGGCCGATGGCCACGATCGGAAGGAATTGGTAGAGAAGGGAACCGGCCGTGCCGGCGCTTTGAAGCAGAGCAATCGTATACATGTCGAAGCTAATCTCTCTTTTGCGAGCGCGCTGGGGATCTCTCGTCGCTTCGCTTCTCGGAATGGACGTCGTCGCGTCCACCTTCCCCACCTGCCATCCGCGCGCGCGCAGCGTCGCGGAAAGAGCCGTAAGAATTGGACGCGATAGCTTGCCGGATACCCCTCATCAAGTCAAGGTAGAACGAGAGGTTATGGATCGTGTTGTAGACCATCGCGGCGATCTCGTCATTGACGTAGAGGTGCCGCAGATAGGCGCGTGAAACAGTCGTGCAGGTGATGCACGAACAGTTCGGATCGAGCGGCCGCTGATCGGCCGCGTACTTCGCGTTCTTGATCGCCACCTTGCCGAAGCTGGTGAAGAGCGACCCGTTCCGCGCGTTGCGCGTCGGCATCACGCAATCGAACATGTCGATGCCTGCGTCGACGCCGTCGAGCAGATCCTCGGGCGTGCCGACTCCCATCAGGTATCGCGGCTTGTCCGATGGAAGCAGCGGCGCCGTGAAACGCATGATGTCGAGCATCTCGTCCTTCGACTCGCCGACCGCGACACCGCCGATCGCGAAGCCATCGAAGGGCATCGCGCAGATCGTCTCCACGCTCTGTTTGCGCAGATCGTGATGGACGCCGCCCTGCGCGATTCCGAACAGCGCCGGTGATTGTGTGGCGCCGGCGGCCCCGCCGGCGTTCCGCGCGCGCAGCGACCGCTCCGCCCAGCGATGCGTGAGCTGCATCGATTTCTCGACCTCGGCGTGCCCGAGTCCGTACCGCGGACATTCGTCGAACGCCATCGCGATATCGACACCCATCCGCGACTGAATCTCGATCGAGCGCTCCGGGGAGAGAAAGTGCGCGCTGCCGTCGATGTGACTGCGGAACTCCACTCCTTCTTCGCGAATCTTGCGAATCGATGCGAGCGAGAAGACCTGGAAGCCGCCGGAGTCGGAGAGCACCGCGCGGTCCCAGTTCATGAAGCGATGCACGCCGCCGAGCTGTTCGAGCAATTCGACGCCCGGGCGGAGCATCAGGTGGTAGGTGTTGTTGAGGATGATCTCAGGACCGAGCGATTTGAGCTGCTCGGTCGTCAGCGACTTGACGGACGCCAGCGTGCCGACCGGCATGAAAACCGGTGTCTGGATCGTGCCGTGCCGCGCGGTGATGACACCGCGCCGCGCGGCACCATCGGTCTGCAGTAACTCGAACACTTACTGCAACTTCATCTGCTCGACGCGAACGGTCGGCGGCAACTGCAGCGTGAAGCGGCTCTGCGCGACGGGCTGATTGATTTTCAGGTTCGTGAACTCGTACCGGGTCACGTCGCCGTCGCCCTCGGTGTACTCGATCTTCGTCGTCAGATACGTCTTCTTGTCGATCGCCAGCTTGATGTGCCTCACGCGCTTCGCGACGACGCGATTCTTCGGCGTGAGGTCGAGCGTCCAGGTCGGACTCGCCGCGTTGTCGATGAACGTGAAGTCGAAGTACTGGCTCAGCTCATCGATCGCGCCGGTCGCTCCCATGTACTTGAAGATGCGGTCCTGGAAGCGCTTCACGTCGATCTGCTCGGCCTTGCGCAGATCGGGGTAGTAGGTCGTCATCATGCCGTTCGCAATCAGCATCTGCACGCGCTTCGGCGCGTCGTACACCCAGAGAACGTTGCTGGGACGGGAGAACGTGAACGTGCCGGTCGAGACCTCCGGCTTGGAGAGAAGTGCGAGCTCTTTTTCCTGACGGAAGTCAGCCTGCAGGGTCGAGGTGTTCTTCTGCGCCTGCTGGACCTTCTTGATCACTTCCTCGAGCGAGTTCGGATCGGCTTTGCGCGCGGCCGAAAGCGGGGCCGCGATCACCACGGCACAGATCGCCGCGGCGACGAATTTCGATGTAGACATGGGCCACCCAACTCCCTCAGCCTGTTGAATATTTCTCCGGTATACTGGGTCGACATCCAGGAGTTATTTATGATCAGGAAGAGTGGGTTGGTGGTCGGGTTGCTCTTCATCTGCCACACGGCAGGCGCTGCCATTCAGTACGAATTTCAGCAGATCACACGCTCCGACATTTCGAACCAGCCGGGGATGCAGTTCACCGGCCGCGCGATCCTCGACGGCGACCGCTCCCGCGTCGACATCGTTTCGGGCAACGCCTACACGCCGGGCACCTTCGTCCTCTCGACCAACGGCTCGCGCACGATGTCGTTCGTCGATCCGATGCGGAAGGTGTACGTCGAAGTGAACGCCGGCAGCGTCGCAGCGGCAGTCGGCGCCAGCAACATCAACATCGACAACCTCAACTCCTCGGCGAACAAGATGGATGACCACCCGGTGATCGCCGGCGTCCCGACCGATCACTACCGCCTCACGCTCACCTACGACATCACATTGATGATGGGAACGATCGTCCTCAGGCAGAGCGTCCACACGACAATCGACAAGTGGACGACGGTCATGTTCGGCGATGTGAACGAGACGTTCCTCGCCAACAGCTCGATCCGCACCGGCAACCCGAAGCTCGACGAGATCATCCAGCTCGAAACGACGAAGATCAAAGGCTTCCCGCTGCGCGAGACGACGCAGACCGTCACCACCGACATGCGCAGTGCCGGCAGCAGCGCACTCGCGCAGAGCGGCTTCTCGCGCACCCGCACGCAGACGCGCGACATGACGATCACCTCGATCCGCCAGATGCAGCCCGATGCGAACGCGTTCATCGTGCCTGCGAGCTATCACAAGGCGGAGTCGGGCGACGAAAAGCTCGCTCAGACGCAGGTGCAGACGCTTTCGATGGAGCCGTGATTTCGATAGGCGAGGGCGCCTGTCCTACACTTTTGATACCATCGTCCTCAGTAGTTCGTCCCCGGTTTCGTAACGAGTACTGATGAGTAAACTGCGCGCCATCGGCGAACGTCTGGGTGGGGTCTTACGGCGGCAGCCGGCGTACTTCGCGATCGCTCTCCCTCTCGCCCTTCCCTTCCTGCTCGCGACGGTCAGCCTGCACGCTCCCGCCGCAATGCCGGCGAACACGGCAGCGACTCCGGCGCCCGCGCTGAAGTATGCGGAACTGATCTCCACGACCACGGCGCAGCTCCCCGATCACTCGGTGATCATCCCGATCGAAGAAGACGACACGCTCGACGCCGTGCTCCTGACCGGCGGTTTCACCCGTCCCGAGAGCGCATCGCTGACGAACGAATTCGCGAAGAACATCGACGTCCGCCGCCTCCGTCCCGGCAACCTCGTGCGCGTCCACTACGCCGAGAACCACAAGCCCGACAGCGTCGAGCTCAAGATCCTCGGATGGGGCGAAGTCAATGCGCTGCGCAACGGCGATCGCTTCGACGTGACGAAGCACGAGGCGCCGATCACCGAAGTCGAGACGACGGTCTCCGCGAAGATCGACAGCTCGCTGTACGAAGCGCTCCGCAACGCAGGCGAGACGCCGCAGCTCGTGCAGCAGCTCGTCGACGTGTTTCAGTGGGACATCGACTTCTTCGCGCTGAAGAAAGGCGATTCGTTCAGCGTGGTGGTGAAGAAGCGCTTCGCCGGCAGCGACTCCGCCGGCTACGGACCGATCGCCGCCGCGCGCTTCACCCATGACGGCGACACGTACCAGGCATTCCGCTGCGAGTCGGGCGGCTATTACGCCGCGAACGGCACGCCGCTGCGCAAGCAGTTCCTCCGCGCGCCGCTCGCATTCACGCGCATCACGTCATCGTTCTCCAACCGCCGCTTCCATCCGATCCTGCACATGTTCCGTCCGCATCACGGCGTCGATTACGGCGCGCCGGCCGGCACGCCGGTGATGACGACCGCCGACGGCGTGGTCGCCGAGGCGACGTACAACCGCGGCGAGGGCAACTTCATCCGCGTCCGCCACTCCGCGCGCATCGAGACGTCGTACCTGCACCTCTCGCGTTTCGCGAAAGGCATCAAGCGCGGCGCGAAAGTCGCGCAGGGGCAGGTGATCGGCTATGTCGGCATGACCGGACTGGCTACCGGCCCGCACCTCGACTACCGTGTGTCGGATGGCGGCGCATGGCTCGATCCGCTGAAGCTTCGATCCATTACTCCCGATCCGCTGCATGGCGATGCTCTGCAGGAGTTCCGCACGAACGTCGCCCGCCTGATGCCGCGGCTCGCTGCTCCGTCGAATCAGATCGCGCAGACGAACGGTGCGAAACGGCGGGCACTTTTCTAGCAGGTTGCTCATAGCAGATTCATTCATGCGAAACTCCCGAAGGAGCCTTGGGCTCTTACGCTGCCGGCCGTGCCGGCTCCCTAAATGAAAAAAGTGATCGTCCGGGCGCCGGTGCGCGCCGATCTCGCTGGAGGCACTCTCGACCTCTGGCCGCTCTACCTCTTCCATCCCGGATCGCGCACGGTGAACGTCGCGATCTCGCACTACGCGCAATCGGAAGTGGTGGAAACGAAGGACGGGGCGATCTCGATTCATCTCACCGATCAGCAGTATCGCCAGCGTTACGAATCGATCGACGAGCTCGGCGCCGATCCGAAAGCGGCGCTGATCTTCCGCGCGGTCGAGCACTTCCACCTCACCGGCATCCACATCACGACGCGCACCGATGCGCCGCGCGGCTCCGGCCTCGGCGGCTCATCCGCGCTGGCGATCACGCTCGTGCGAGCGCTGTCCGAAATCGCCGGACATCCGGTCGACGGCGAATCGCTCATCAATCTCGTCCGCGATCTCGAAACGCGGCTCCTCGGCATCCCCGCCGGCATTCAGGATTACTACCCGCCAGTCTTCGGCGGACTCGCCGCGCTGCATCTCGAGCCCGGCGCGCCTGCGCATCACAACATCGGCATCCCGATTCACGACCTCGCCGATCGCTTCCTGCTGCACTACACCGGCATCGCGCATTTCTCCGGCACGAACAATTGGGAGATGTACAAGCGGCAGATCGAGCAGAAGAAGAAAGTCACGCAGGGACTCGCGCAGATCGCCGAGACGTCGATCGAGATGGAGAGCGCGCTGCAGAGCATGAACTGGGAAGCGGCCGGACGCGCGCTGGCGAAGGAATGGGAAAACCGCAAAGCGCTGATCGACGGCATCTCGACGCCGGAAATCGATGCAGCGATCGATGCCGCGATCAATGCCGGCGCATGGGGCGGAAAAGTGTGCGGCGCGGGCGGCGGCGGATGCGTCGTCTTCCTCTTCCCGCCCGAAAAACGCGAGAACGTCGTGCGCGCGTTGTCGACCGTTCCGGGACGCGTGCTCGATGCAGTGCCGGTCGCACACGGACTGGTCATCGATCGCGGCGACGACGCGCAGCTGCCGATCTTCACCAATCGCCGCCTGCCCGTTCGCCTGGCCGGCGAATCGGTCGAACAGCTTTACGTTTACGGCGGACAGGGCGACTACCGTCCGTTCCTGCTCGCGGAAGGCGTCGTCACACACAACGAGTCGCGCAGCGGCGTGCATCTCAGCTCCGTGCGCACGTACGTCGCGCCGATCGAGCCGGCGGATGGAAAAGTGCGCTGGGATCGCGCGGCGCCGATCGACCCCGACAAGCTCGACATCCGCGCGGTGCCCGATCCGATGCATCGCCTCAACATCGCGATCACACCCGAGGCGCTCGTGCAGAGTGCGGCGCAATCGGAGGAGGCATTCAAGCAGTTCGTGGAAGAGACGGAGCGTCTGCGCATCTACGCCAATCAGGCATTCGGGATGTACTCGAATGCGAGCGAGCCGCGCGAGGCATTTCTGGAGCGCTGCTTCGAAGAGGCGCGGCGTCAGCTGAACGAGGACTCGGAGCGGCTCGAGAGCACGTTCCGCCGGCGCATCGATCAGCTCAAGCAGCGCGCCGAGCGCGAGGATCGCGAGGCGGAAGCGGATCCGAATGACGACACCGCGCCGAATGTCGGCGTCGCGTGGGGCCAGGCGCTCTACAACATCACGAGCGGACGTCCAGCGGCGGTGAGCGACGGCGCATCGACCGTGCGCGAAGTCGACTACCTCGAGAATATCGCGCAGATCCAGCGCGCCTGGGACAAGGAGCTCGAGACCCGGCGCGACGAGCTGATGGCGAGCGCGCGCGCGATCGAGGAGATCGAGGTCGCCCCGACCGCGCGGAATATCGAGATTACCAAGTACCTGATCCTCTGGGCGACCGCGCTTCCGTAACGGAATTCCGTCAGCCGGTTCGTGTTAGGATCGCTCCGAGTCGGGCAGTAGCGCAGCCTGGTAGCGTACCTGAATGGGGTTCAGGTGGTCGGGGGTTCAAATCCCCCCTGCCCGACCAATATAAACCCGGAATCTCACCCCAACGTGACCGCATCACCTGTGGTCCATAGGATCGGGCCAGCGATTGCCCCAGCTCTCAACAGACTCTCCCTAAGCTCCGTGATCGCGCGGCAGCTTGCCGCTCGCTGCTCCGAAAAAGCCGCTTCGGTCGTGAACAGCGCGGTGCTTGTCATCTCCGTAAGCGCCGTGCGCCGGTCGTCCCGCACGTTGAACGCCCAGCAGATCACATCATTGTCCGCGGCATAGACGACGATACTGTCGTGCAGACTCATATCCCCGTTCATTCCGCCGAGAGGCTGAAAATTGTCCGCGGGGCGCGCGAACCGGACAACTATATCCGTCGACGGCAGCGCTCGCACGTCATAGGCGCCTAGTGGTGCGATATGCGACGCGGAGAGCTGGCAATAGAACCGCACGAGATCGCCCGGCGCCTTGATCTCATCGCCGCGCGTAGCGCGCCGCACCAACTGCTCGGCACTGCTGCGGAACTTAGCCGCCTTAAGCCCCAGGGTCTGAATTGCGAGGCGCCATCCGGCGATGATCGGATGCGCGAGGACCGTCTCTTCGGTCACGCCCTCAGCCGCCAAGCGCGCTTTGAGGGCTTCCGCGTCTATAAGGAACTGTCCGGTGTTAATGCCGGACAGTCCTTCGACAATGAACGCGCCGCACACAAGTTCGGGAAACTGTCTACAAACCGCGGCATCGATCGCCATCGTCACGTTACGCATCGACACTCCTCCCTTCCAAGCCAGGAGCATTCGGCTCTTGGAACAGGCTAGTCCGCACGCGCGACGCGGCGTATACCGGATCGAGAGCGGTGAGGTCTTCGTGCATGCCTTGCAGTTGATGGTGCGGGACGGACGGCCAAAGATGATGCGCAAGATGATACGCGTCGCCATTCGGATGAATGAACAGTCTATGCAGCAACCCCACGTTCGAGACGGTCGCCTCGAAGATGGTCTTCGCGTCTTCGTACACGTGCTCCTCAGCTTCGGCAATCAAGCGCACCGGCGGAAGAAGCAGCGCGAAGGGACAAAGCCAGAAGAAGAACCATGCACCCATCGCCCCGCGAGGCCCAAGGATCAGTGCGACAGGCGTGATGTAGACGACCACGTGCCACGCGAGACCAAGCACGAGTGTGCGCGGATTCGTCCCCACCCCCCACCACCACCCACCGACATAGCGCGGGACACGCGTCATCACCGAGAGCGCGTATAGCCACAGGGACGAGCGATCGATGTTCTTTGCGTCGAATGCAGCATAACGATTGAAATCTGGATCGCCCGCTGTTCCGAAAAACAGATGATGCTTCGGCACATGCGTCTGGCGAAACCCGAACACCCGCTGGAACGTCGGCAACGCGGCAAGTAAGTCCGTCAACCAATCGTTCAGTCTGTGATTGCGCGAGAAATTGTAGTGCGAGCCTTCGTGCGTCAGATTCTCGAGCCCGCGCTGACACCGTACGACGATCAGAATGAGAACAGCGAGGAGTGCAAGCTTCAGCGGAACTGAAATGGACGTGTACACGACGCGCCATGCCGCAGTGGCGGCGAACATCGCTACCGCGAGGTCGCGGATCGCCACGGCGGCGGATTTGATCGTCGCGGTCGCCGTCCGCTGGCGCAAGCGCAGCCTATACTGCGACGGCAGCGTGTATCCGGACGGTAAGCCGCGAGGCACCTCGAAAGGAAGGGCAGCCATGAATCCCCCGTTGATTCAGAGCGGACTGCCTCGGAGCACACCGGCCCTTGACAAAAGGCTGGCTGACCCCCATCTTTCGATTGACCTTCAGTGCGTGTGGCCTCCGATCTCGCAAAGTCCGAGAGGCCGTTACGTATCGGTCGACCGACTCCGGGGCGCGTTCGCGTTTCGGGGTCGTTTTCTTATTGATCGCGCCGCGGTTCAGGCACATCCATTGGTGTTCATCCTTGGCGGCATAAAGGAGACGACGCTCCTCCCATTTCGTCAAATTTTGAGAGGAAACTTGAAAATCGACTCGCTTCGACGTATCACATCTACCGTTTTTCAAACGGCATCATTTTTCTTCAGCCTCTTTGAAAATCTGCGATCTCGAGCGTATTCATTGAAAGTACTCCAGCGTCTGGGCGTGGTGGAGGTGGCGATTCGTCAACGGTCTCAGCAACCCGAGAGGACTTGTTCATGGAAGGCGATCAGGCCCCGAAAGATCTGAAGCTGTTATCAGACGCAGAATTGGTCGTGCGCGCACAACAGGGAAGCGTTGAACAGCGCGAGGACACCATCGGAGAATTGTCGGAGCGACACGGAGAGGTAGCGTTCCGAAGTGCGATGGCCATTCTGCACAACGACGATGCGGCGCGCGACGCAGCGCAGGAGACACTCGTCAGACTGCTCGTCCGAATCGACACGTTGGATGCGTCGCGCAGCGTACGCGCATGGGTCGCCGAGGTTGCGCGGAATGTTGCGTTGGACCGCCGCCGCGCTGGCGGTCGCATGATTCTGTTCTGCGAGGTGGGCGATGAGAATGTCGGCGCGTACGCCGACGGCAAGACCCCTTACGACCAGCTTAGCCACAATCAGTTTCTTGACGCCGTCAAGAAACTTCCGCTCAAACAGCAAGTAGTCGTGGAGCGCACTCTTCTCGGCGACGAAGTTACCGACATCGCCCGCGATCTCGGTCTAACCAAGGCAGCTATCTATGATCGTCTGAACAAAGCAAAAAATGAGCTCCGTAGAATCCTCAATCCCAATCACAACGACTAAAGGAGATGATGAACATGGCTGCTTACGATGAGTCGGAGCTGGATGACTTGCGCCAGAACCTACGCCGGTCGCGAGATCAGGGAAAGGGGCATGAGGATTTCCCCTCCGGGAGAGCGTCATCGAAAGCAGCGGAAACGTTCGACTCCACGGACTCCCAGATTTCTGATCGCGAGCTTGAGAGTCTCCTGGGGCTCGCTCCGTCTTCCGCCTCTGCCGGGGACCATGGCCTGTACGGTTGCCCGAGGCTCGTTCGACTCAATGACATCCTCGAGAACGCCGACGCAGCATCGGCCGGCGAACTGCGTCACATCCAGGTGTGCCCCGACTGCGTCTCTCGCGTACGCGCGTTTCGCACCGTACGCCGCGAGGAAGCGTTGAAGCTGTTCGAAAGCAAGTTGGATCTCCTCCGTGAAACCTGCGCTGCGTTCACTCCTGTCGTGCAGGAGGCCGAAGGACACGCGCGTCTGCTCTTTCTCATGATCGGCCAGGACACCGACCCGCAGCGGTGGCAGATTGAGGCGTGGTCCTGCACGCGGAAAGTCGCCGCCGCGCTCCGCATCGCGCGCAATCAGAAAGCGACGCTCGTGGAGATGGAGACGATCCTTGAGCTATTTATGACGGCCATCGGCACGGCCGCTTCGAATCCGATCTCCACTTGCTCCCGTGTCACTGACGGCGCGTGGCCGATCGTCGAAATGGTAAAGCATACGGCGATTCACATCGCACTGAACGACCCCTCCCTCTTCAGGTCATTCTGCCGGTATCTCGGCGCAACCGTGCGTCTGTCAACGCGACGCATGAAAGCGATGCTGACCTATTCCATGGTCGACCTGCTCCAGCAGCGCATCCTGCCCGATATCTTCGCGCCCGGCCTAGTCCACGAGATTTCTGCATGTGACCTCGCCGACGCGGTACGCCTGGTGCTCGCGTCTCAGCTTCCGGAGCGCTCCGCGCTTCGGGCTGATCTCCGCTTCGCAGTGGCGGATGCGATGGGCGATCCACGCGTCGAGGCGGTGTCCAATTCCATTGCCCGTGGGCGATTCGCGATCGAGGCCGCACTCCTGACACCTCGAATGTCCAGCGAGGAGGTGTTTGAGAACGTCCTCGGCATCGTCGGCCGATTCTGCAACGACCTATTCGCGGCCGCCGAACCAGAAGAAGCGATGCTTCGGCTCATCGCGCTGCGCCAGATCGTCCGCGACGTTACGCGTGAAGCGGTGCGCCCAGACCTCGCAGCGCTTTTTCGGTCGATCACCGAGCTCGTCCTCGAGCAGGCGAGCCAACGCTCTGGCTCGACATTCTTCGCGATGGAGGTCTGGAACATCTTTCGCGACGTTGTACCAGCGTTTCTAGAGCTCATCAACGACCTGCCGATGGCACGGTTCCCGGTCCGGCAAGCCGTTCTCAACTCCCTCGCCGACGGCTACGCCGCACTCTTTGGTGGAGATATGCAGAGCGTCGTGCCACGCTTTCATCGACGGAATTTGCGGTGGAACTTTGCGGCGGGCGATGTCGCCTCTCCACTGGACCCACTGTGCGTCCGCATCGCGGAGATCGCCGGTGAGGCGGACATGGACAAGCATCTGCTCTGGTTCAATCGGAAGCTCGACACTTGGTCTGAGTACCTCGAATCGACCATAAGCGCGATTTGAGGGAACTCGTCACTATCGACGATCGCGGCTGGTGTCCGATTTCATCGGGTCGTTAGCTTAGCTAGCTCGCAGTGGGGCTGCGACTAGGCACGCCTAGTACTTGCCTAGCTAGTGGAGTGTGTCATTCAGATGCCGTCTTTTGAAGTCTGAGCTTGGCGCGAGCAACTTTCTCCATGATCTGGTCGGCGGTCGCAGTCCATTTGAACGACTTGG
>C688J18823_10001536_pt1 | contig 14299 bp, 17 predicted proteins | sample HopSoiMetagenom1_FD_18823 | JGI IMG/M metagenome (IMG submission 18823)
CGAAACGTACCTGCGGCGCGCCGCTCGTCCCGCCGCCGATCGTGAGCTTGTTCCATACCGCATTGCCGATACGCGCCCGCGGATAGGCGAACCACATGAGATAGAGGGCGAACATGCCAAGCGGCAATGCGAGCGCCGGCAGCCATCTCGTCGGACCAGCCGGCACAACAGCCACGGCAGAAACGACGATCACGCCAATGACGCCGGCCAGGAGGGTGAAGGCGAGCAGGCGCAGATAGATGCCATAGAAAATGCGGATCAAGCTCGGCAGGGCGAACCTCGCGGTGCCGTAGCGGTGACGCTCGGCGCTGAAGCGGGTGAGCTCGGCCCGTGCATAGGGATAGCCGAAGCCGGCGGTGATGAGCGTAACGAAGGCGCACCACGCCATGAGCCCAAGCGCTTCGCGATACGTGGCGCTGAAGTGAAAGCGCATGTTGCGGTAAGCCGAGTTGTAGGCGTTGAACGCCAGCGAACGCACGTAGAGCCAGGGAAAGACGATGGCGAAGACCAGGGCGAGCACGCCCTGTGCGAGCGGCGAGAACTGCCCGGCGATGCTGTAGAGCGCAACCAGCGCCACGGCGACCAGCCGGCCTTTCAGGATAGCGATCGGATTCCCTCGGTACTCGAAGCCCTCGCCCGCGATCTTCGTATGCGCGTAGAAGTAGCGCTTCTTGCGCACCTTGGCCCACGCCGAATAGATGCCGATCGTCACGATCGTCAGCGCGAGGTTGACGATCCAGATGCGAAAGTACTCCCCGGCGCTCGCGCTGAATTCCACCGGATAACGCGTCTCAGCGCCCGGGACTGCGACGTCGAGCGCCGCCTTGTCCATCGCTCCCCCTTTTTCTAGTTCCGGCTCCGTCCCGCAATCAGCGCCTTATACACCGGCGCGGCGACCGCGACGAATGCGAGCGCCATCAGCACCGCACTGATCGGCCGCGTGAAGAAGATGCCGATGCCGGCGTCCGAGATGATGAGCGACTGGCGCAGCGCCCGCTCGGCGAGCGGCCCGAGCACCAGCGCGAGCACCAGGGCCGCCGGCGAGTAGCCGAGCTTCTTCATGAAGTAGCCGAGCACGCCGAAGACCAGCATCTGGCCGACGTCCCAGACGTTGTTCTTGAGCGAGTAGGCGCCGGTGACGCAGAACATCACGATCAGCGGCATGAGGATGCCGTAGGGCACGCGCAGCGCGCGGACGAAAAGCGGAATGAACGCGGTGCTGAGGATGAGCAGCATCACGTTGGCGATGTACTGCGAGGCGATCAGGCCCCAGACGAACTGCGGGTTCTTCTCGAAGAGCATCGGCCCGGGCCGCAGGCCCCACATCATCAGCCCACCGAGCATGATGGCGGTGGTCGCCGAACCGGGAATACCGAGCGTCAGCATCGGCACCATCGCCGCGGTCGCGGCGGCGTTGTTCGCCGACTCGGGCGCCGCCACGCCTTCGATCGCGCCTTTGCCGAACTGCTCGGGGTGTGCAGAGACCTTCTTCTCCACCGTGTAGGACAGAAAGGAAGCGACCGTCGGCCCGGCGCCCGGCAGCACGCCGACCAGGAAACCGAGCACCGTACCGCGCACGATGGCCCAACGGCTGCGCACCCAGTCGGCCCCGCTCGGCAGCACGTCGCGCAGGCCGTAGCGGCCTTTGGCGAGCGGCGGCTTGCCGACCTGCTCGGCGTCGGCGAGCACCTCGCCCAGGCCGAAGAGGCCGATGGCCACCGGCAGGAAATCGATCCCGTCCATCATCTCCGGGATGCGGAAGCCGAAGCGCGCGTCGCCCGAGATGATGTCGTAGCCCACCATCGCCAGCATCAGGCCGAACACCATGCTGATGTAGCCCTTGAGCGGATCGTCGCCGGCGAGCAGCGTCACCGTCGTCAGGCCGACGAGCATCAGCGCGAAGGTCTCCGGCGGGCCGAAGGACAGCGACCATCTCGCGAGCAGCGGCGACACGAGCATCAGCAGCACCACGCCGATCGTGCCGGCGATGAATGAGCCGAAGGCGGCGATGCCGAGCGCCGGTCCGGCGCGTCCCTGGAGCGCCATCTGGTAACCGTCGAGGCAGGTGACCACCGAGGCGGATTCGCCCGGCGTGTTGATGAGCACCGAGGTGATCGTGCCGCCGTACATGGTGCCGGCGTAGAGCGCCGCCAGCATGATGATCCCGGAAGTCGGATCCATTCCGAACGTCAGCGGCAGGAGGAGCGCCACGCCGGAGGGCGGCCCGATGCCCGGCAACGCGCCGATCAGCATCCCGACCATCACGCCGGCGAACGCCATCATCAGGTTGAACGGCGTCAGCGCCACGCCGAAGCCCATCGCGAGATTGGCGAGAAAGTCCACTAGAGACGGAAAATGGTGACTGTCACCATTTTTCTAGAAGCCGAGCGGACTCAGCGGGAACGGCACCTTCAGCCAGTGAACGAACACGAGCCAGTTGGCCGCCGAGGCGGCGAGCACGACGGCGGCGGTGAGCCACCACGCGTGGCGCTCGAAGTAGCGCATGACGAACGCCAGGTAGAGCGCGCTCGGGACGATCATGCCGAGCGGCTTGAGTAACGCCACGTACAGCACGCTCGCGGCGATCAGCGTGATCAGGCGGCGCGCGCCCTCGCCGCTCGGCAGCCATGCGGTATTCGCATCGGCCGCCCGCGGGCGACGCAGCAGCATGAGGAGCGCGAGCGCCGCCATGACGCCGCCGAGCCAGGCCGGGAGGAAGCCCGAGCCCGGGCCGGTGTCGCTCCAGTACGGGTAGTACTTCAGCCCGCCCGCGGCAAAGGCGAGCGAGAACGCGAGCAGCATTGCCGCCGTGATGCGGTCGGCTCGCGGCACGCGATTACTTCTTGATGGCGCCGAGCTCGTTCAGCGCCCGCGCATATTTCTCGCGCAGGCCGTCGAGATACTTGTTCGCCTCCTCGCCGGTCCACTGCGTCGGCGTGAGCAGGTTGCGCTTGATGTAGTCCTCTTTCCACTTCTTCGTATCGGTGACCTTGCGCAGCGTCTCGACCCACCACTTGACCGCCTCCGGCGACATGTTCGCCGGCCCGACCACGCCGCGCATCTGCTCCCAGTAGAAGTCGTAGCCGCGCTCGGCAAAGGTCGGCACGTCGGGCGCGTCCGCGAGCCGCTTCTTCGACGCGACCGCCAGGTTGCGCGCCTTATTCGCCTCGATCTGCGCAATGATCTCGTTGGGGTTCATGACGCCCGCGTCGACGTGGCCGCCCATCAGAGCGGCGGTCACTTCGCCGCCGGAGTTGAACGGCACGTACTTCACCTTGACCTTCGCCGCCTGCTCGAAGAGGTGCGTGAAGATATGGTCCTCNGTGAAGGTNGCNGTGCCGCCGACGGTGAGGCCGCCGGGCTTGGCGCGCGCCGCGTTCACGAAGTCGTCGATCGTCTTGTACGGGCTCTCGCTCCTCACNGAGATCATNAGCTCGTCGATGGCGACGATCATGAGCGTGGTCATGGCGTCGCGATGGTCGCCGGGCAGCCGGCCCTCGATCTTGCCGGAGACGACGAGCGGCGTGGCGCCCGCGACCACGTGCGAATCGCCTTTCTTGTTGATGAGATAGTTGTAGCCGACCGCGCCGCTGCCGCCGGCGCGGTTGTTCACGACCAGCGGCACCGGCGACCATTTGTTCTCGTCGATGATGCCGGTGATCATGCGCATCAGGTTGTCGGTGCCGCCGCCGGGTGCATAGGGAACCACCACTTCCACCGGGCGCTGGGGATACCTGGCTTGCGCGGAAGCCGGGCTTGCGCATAACAGCGCCGCGGCGGCGCCGGCGGCTGCGACTGATTTCCACATGGTGCAATCCTCCTCGGAATCATGTTAGCGCCGGCCGCGCGGCGGCGGCGGGACGATCGTCCGCGGTCCACTGCAGGACGAAGGCGAGCGCGCCGATGGCGACCAGGGCGCTCCAGGCAAGCGCGTAGTTGCCGGTCAGCGTGAAAGCGAGGCCACCGAGCCAGGCGCCGGCGAACGAGCCGAGCTGGTGGCTGAAGAAGGCAACCCCGTACAGCGTATTGAAATGACCAAGGCCGAAGATGCGGCCGATGACGCCGGAAATGAGCGGTGCCACGCCGAGCCAGAGAAAGCCCATGGCGGCCGCAAAGGCGAGCGTGCTGGCCGCCGTGACCGGCAGCGCCAGGAAGACGCAGATCAGCACGGTGCGCGTGCCGTAGATAAAGGCGAGCAATCGCTTGTTGCTATAGCGCGCGCCGAGCTGACCGAATATATAGGTGCCGACGGTATTGCAAAGGCCGATGACACCCAGCGCCTGCGCGCCGACCGACGGCGCGACGCCGCAGAGCTCGAGGTATGCCGGCAGGTGCGTGGTGATGAAGATCAGCTGAAAGCCGCAGGCGAAGTAGGCGAGCGTCATCTGCACGAAGCCGCGATGCCTCGCCGCTTCGCCGAGCGCGGTGGCAAGGCGCTGCGGCGCCTGCGCCGGCGCCGGCAAGGGCGCCTCGCGTATGAAAAACGAGAGCAGCATCATGGCGCCGGCGACCGCGGCAAAGGCGAGCAACCCAGCCTGCCAGCCGTAATGGGCGGAGAGCGATTGGCCGAGCGGCGCCAGCACCACCGTGCCGAGCGACCCGGTGGCGGCCACCGTGCCGATACGCTGGCTGCGCTTCTCCGGCGGGCTGGCGCGCGCCACGACGCCAATCAGCACGCCGAAGCCCGTGCCGGCGATGCCGAGGCCGATCAGTAACCCGGCGGCGTCCAGCGCCAGCGCGCCGCGCGACAGCGCCATCACCAGGAGACCGGCGGCATAAACCACCGCGGTGGCGAACACGACGCGCCGTGCGCCGTAGCGGTCGGCGAGCGCGCCGATGAACGGCTGCGAGATGCCCCAGACGATGTTCTGCAGGGCGAGCGAGAAGCTGAAGGCGGCCGCCGAGATGCCGAGCTCGGCGGTCACCGGTCCCAGGAACACGCCCATGCTCTGGCGCATGCCCATGGAGAGCGAAATCATGGCACCGCTCACCACGAGCAGCATGAACATGGCGCGCGATTTCACCGGCCGATTCTAGGCGATGCCATTAGACTGCCGCCTTTCGCTATGACATCTCTTTCCGGCAAAGGCGCCCTAACCATGGATGAACTCCTCTACGAAGTGCGCGACGGCGTCGGCTACGTCACCTTCAACCGGCCGCAGGCGCGCAACGCCCTCACGTTCGCCATGTACGAGCGCCTCGGCGAAATCTGCAACGAGGCTTCGGAGAAGCGCTCATCTGGCAGTTCGGTGCGCGCGATCCTCATGACGGGCGCTGCCGACAAGGCGTTCGCCGCCGGCACCGACATCTCGCAGTTCCGCACCTTCGACAAGGAAGAAGACGCGCTGCAGTACGAGGAGCGCATCGACCGCGTGATGACCGCGATCGAGCGCTGCAAGGTGCCGACGATCGCCGCGATCCACGGCGCGTGCACCGGCGGCGGGGCGTCGATCGCCGCCTGCTGCGACCTGCGCGTCGCCTCGCGCGCCATGAAGTACGGCTTTCCGGTGGCGCGCACGCTCGGCAACTGTCTTTCGCTCGCCAGCTACAACCGCCTCGTCTATCTCGTAGGTCCGGCGCTCGTCAAAGACATCGTCTTCCGCGCGCGCCTCATCGAAGCCGACGAAGCGCTCGCGCGCGGGCTGATCAGCGAGCTCTACGAGGACCAGCCGACGCTGATGCAGCGCGCGGAGGAGATCGCGCGGCAGGTGGCGAGCCACGCGCCGCTCACGCTGCAGGCGACCAAGGAGGCGCTCCTGCGCCTGCGGCCGAAGATCGCGCACGGCGAAGGCAACGACCTCGTGCTCATGTGCTACATGAGCCAGGACTTCCGCGAGGGCATGGACGCTTTCCTGAACAAGCGCAAGCCGGTCTGGAAGGCGCGCTAGCGCCTTTCCGCGGGCGAGCGCAGGCTCCGCTCGTATTCGGCGATCACCTGGGCGCCGAAAAGGAGCAGCGTCGCGCCAAACTCGAGCGACAGCAGCACCGCGATCGCCGTGGCGAGCGAGCCATACACCACGCCGATCTGCGAGAGCCGCGCGAAGTACCAGACGAGCAGGTGCCGCGTCACCTCCCAGAGGAGCGCGGCGACCGCGCCGCCGATGAGCGCGTGGCGATACGACAGGCGCCCGACCGGCATGACCAGGTACACCGAGGTCACGATCAGGATCTCGCCCGCGACGCCCAGCAGGTAAAGCGCGACGCCGGACACGCCACCGAGCGACCATTCGCGGCCGAGGAAGTCGATGCTCCGCTCGCCGATCGCTTCCAGCGCGCCGGCGACCAGCGACACCGCCAGCGTGCCAGCCGCGAGAAAAAGGATGTAGCAATAAGGCAGGATCGCCGATACCAGGAAATGGCGCCGTCGCACCTGCACGCGATGGTGGAAAATGATCGACATCGCGTTCTCCAGCACGGTGAAGGCGAGCGAGCTGAAGAAGACCAGGGTGATGCCCAGTACCCAGCCGAGCACGTCCCGATGCTCGATGAAATTCTCGAGCTCGGCCAGCACCGCCCGACCCTCGCCCGGGAAAAGCCAGCCGAGGTAGCGCGCCATGGTCTCCAGCAGAAGCGCGCGATCGACGATGTGCGAGAGCACGATCAGGACCAGGATAAGTAGCGGAATGATTGAGAGGAGCGCGTAGTACGCGACCGCGCCGGCGAGCAGCAAACCCTGGTTCGCCTTAAAAGCTTTCAGCGCGCGTAAGGCAAAGGCCCCGGGGTGTTCGAGCATCGGATCGCAAAATACACCGGCACGCGGCGCGGATTTTGGTGTTCAATCCGCATCTTTCGCCGGAGCCCACCACAATGCACGTTCTCACCCGCTTGCGCTACGCCGCCTTTGCCCTGNTNGTCGCCTGGACCGCCGTNGCCTGCGCGCAGGCGCAGCGCGCGCCCGCCAATTCCGCCTACCAGCCGGAAGTCGGNCAGGCCGGAAAGGACGTCGTCTGGGTGCCGACGCCGCAGGCGGTNGTCGACCGCATGCTCGACATGGCGAANGTNACGCCGCAGGACTTCCTCATGGATCTCGGCTCGGGCGACGGNCGCACGGTGATCACCGCGGCGAAGCGCGGGACGCGCGCACTGGGCATCGAATACAACCCGGACATGGTCGAGCTTTCCAAGGCGAANGCGCGCGCGGCCGGCGTCACCGACCGCGCACAGTTCATGAAGGCCGACCTCTTCGAGACCGATTTCTCCAAGGCGACCGTCATCACCATGTTCCTGCTTCCGGGCATCAATCTGAAGCTGCGGCCGAAGATCCTCGGCCTGAAACCCGGTACGCGCGTGGTGTCGAACACCTTCACCATGGGCGAGTGGCAGCCCGACGACAAGCAGACCGTCGATGCGGGCTGCGACGGCTCGTGGTGCACGGCGCTCCTGTGGATCGTGCCGGCGCGCGTCGCCGGCAGCTACAAGGTGCCGCAGGGCGATCTCACGCTGAAGCAGGAGTTCCAGATGGTCTCCGGGACGCTGAACGGCAACGGCCGCACCGTGCCCGTGCAGGGCAAGCTCACCGGCGATGAGCTCACGCTCACCGCCGGGAGCCGCGAGTATCACGGCAAGGTCAACGGCAAGCAGCTCGAGCTGCACTGAGGCGCAGGAGCGGCCACCGGGCAAATCGGCGCGGACGCCGGCGCCCGTTTGACTTGATACCAGGCCGGCCCGGTGCCACCCGGGCCGCTCCTGTCGGTGGAATCCTCGCCCGCGAGCGCGCTTCCCACGAAGCACGCGCCGGTCGCGAGGAGAAGCAGGCAGCGCATTTGTCGGCGAGTCATTAGAACCGTCCTTCGTCGGTCACCTGCGGAAACGGGCTCGGTTCCACCGGCTCCGTGGGCGCATCGACGCGCGTCGCAGTGGCCGCACGCGCGTACGGACCGCTGACATCGGCGAGGGAACTGCAGCCCGTCGCCGCGAGCGAGAGAACGAAAAGCGAAGCGATCGTATATCTCATGGTTATTCCTTTCGTGAAGTGGGGACGTCTACAGCAGATACCGTGGCTGCGGCGCGCCTATTCCGTAGCACCTCAGCCCGCGCTGAAGAGCGGCACTACAGGTGTAATGCGTTGCGCGACCGGCGCGCCGCGCAGCAGAAGGCGCATGTCGTGCGCGAGCGATTCGGCGCTCGCCTCGGGATGAGCGATGAGCCGCAACTGCCCACGCGGGTCGAAGAGAAACACCGGGATGGAGTGATGCTCACCCGCCTCGACCTTGAATTCGCTCGTCGTCCGGCGCGTCGCTGCAGGGTCGCCCCGTAGCGCAAGAAAATCTTCGTGGAATGAGTGCACGTAATTCTTCAGCACGTTCGCCGAATCGCGCTTTGGATCGACGCTGACGAAGACACCTTGCACCTGCGCGCCCTCTGCGCCGAGCAGCCGCACTGCCTGCCCGAGGCTCGCCAGGGTGAGCGGGCAGACGTCCGGGCATCGGGTGTAGCCGAAATACAGCGCCACCACCTTGCCGCGTAGATCTGCGAGCGAGCGCGCCTTGCCCTCCTCGTCGAGCAGTTGGAAATCACGACCCCACCCCACGCCGGTCACATCGGTGGCGTCGAACTCCACCGGATCGGGTCGCAACGCTGCGAGCGTCACGAACGCACCGGCGACGATGGCACCGACGGCGGCCAGCGCCAGCAGCCAGCTAATAACGTCGCGGCGGCTCACAGGAAGCTGTACTGCACGGAGAACTGCAGCCGGTTCAGGTTGCCGGCGTCGCCGCCGGTCACGACGCGCCGCGCATGGATCACCTCGGCGCCGACATCGAAGTTCGCCACCGGCCGCCAGATGAGATTCAGGTGCTGCGACCGGTCGGCCTGGTTGATGCCCTTGAACGTGTCCGGCGGAGGCGCGGAGCTGGCGGCGGAAAGCTCGAGCGTCGAACGTAGCGTCGGCGACCAGAAGTGACGGTAGGCGATGTAGCCGCTCGTCTGGCGCGCAAGATGAAGCTCGCCGTGCGCGTCGACATAGCCGTCGGGAAAGAACCCGCCGTCCTGATAGCGGCCGATCGCATTGCCGGCGTTCAGGTTCAGGCGCAGGTCGTCCTTGCCGATCGCCGGTACGATGGCGGTGAACGCAAGCGCGCCGCCCGATTTGCCGCTGGTCGCGGCGGGTGCGGACGCGGAATCGACGTGGATGTTGCGCGCCAGGAGCCCCACGCTGTATGTGACGCCTCGGGCGCTGAAGTCGACGCGGCCCGTGAGGTCGGGCACGTGGTCGCTGTCCGATCGAAAGGTCGTGGCGGTGCCGGGTACGGCCAGCACGGACTCCGGGTTCTCGGCCGACACCGACCATTGGCCGGTGGCGAATTTCTGCGTCCAGCGCACCTGCGCCTGGCGTACGAAGAGCTCACCGAGCGCGCCGCCGAAGTCGAGCGTCTCGGCGTACGCGGCCTGATTGAAGACATTCGTCCACGTCTGCCCGGCGGTGAAACCGCCCAGCTGCCCGTACGCGTGACGCAGGCGAAAGCCCTGTGAATTGGTGGAGGTCTCGTTGCTGTTGGGCAAATCGCCGAAGAAGTCGCCTTCGAGATTGGCTGTCAGCGGGCCATAGGCGGTCGGTGTGCTGGTCGCGAGCGAAAGCCGCGACTGGCGCGCATGGAAGGTNACCTGGTCGGTCTTGTGAGCGCCGGCGTTCGGCCCCACCGGAATCAGGCTCGGCACGAGCATCTGGTCGCCGACGCTGTCCACGCCGGCGCTGCGGCTGCTGAGGATGGCGTCGAGCTTGACGTAGCCGCTGACCGTGAAGAGGTCTGCGCCTCGGCGGCGGCGCTGGCGCCGGCCAGTGCAGTCGCGACAAGCGCTGCTGCGGACGAGCGTTTCATGACACACCGCCAGGCACATCGAGCGCACCGCTGGACCAGCGCTGCTCATCGAGCCGGTAAATTTCGCGCGCGACGCCGTCGCGCGAAAACTGGAGGATGAGGTCCTGCGGCTGCGGGCTGAACGCCCCGAGCTTGTAGCTCCAGACTTCACGCTCAAGCCGCGGAAAAGCGTCGACGCTGTACGGCGGTCCGAGGAGGTCGCGGACCTCCTGCGCGCGCGATATCCCGGCATGCAGCCGGCCGACGTTTTCCTCCGTCAGCACCTGCTCGAGCGAGCGCAGGCGGCTGTCCGCGCCGATGCGCGCGGCGTAGGTCTCGTGCCCCCACGGCTGGCGCGAGTAATAGCGGACGGTTTCGCCGCCCGCGGCCGCGCGCACTTCCGTCACCGGCCCGAGCCGCGCATCGACTGCGGCTGCGGTCGATTCGCCGGCAACGAGGCCTGGCGTCGTGATGCCGACGCAGGCGTTCAAGCCGAGCGCGAGAAGCGGCGCGGCGTACGTAATCAGTTTCAAGGGAAAGCTCCTTCGCGGTTGGGATGTGTGTGTGGCAGTACCGACGCAACACCACATCTCATTCCGGGAGCGAAACGCATCGCAGCCGCGGGAATAGCGCGGGCGCAACCGCAGTACATCGTGCAGAAGCGACGCTCTTCTCCTCCTCCCTCTCCTACGTCGCTTCGTTCAAGGCGGCGCCTTCGGGCGCCGCCTCCTTTTTTCCAAGGAGCGTCATGGATGCATTCCTCGTCTCTACCGTCGCGGTCGCGATCGGCGAGCTCGGCGACAAGACGCAGCTGCTCGCACTGGTGCTGGCGGCGCGCTATCGCCGGCCGGTCTCGATCATCCTCGGCATCATCGCCGCGACGATTGCCAACCATGCGCTCGCGGGTTTGGCGGGCTCGTGGCTGCGCAGCACGCTTACGACCGAACTAGTGCGCTGGCTGGTCGGCGCGTCGTTCCTCGCCATTGCGGCGTGGGCGCTCGTGCCCGACCGCCTCGATGAGACGCCAAGCGCGCATCACCGGCGGGGCGCATTCCTCGTCACGCTGATCGCGTTCTTTTTCGCCGAGATGGGCGACAAGACGCAGATCGCGACGCTGACGCTCGCGGCGCACTATGACTCGCTGGTGATGGTGGTGGCCGGCACGACGCTCGGCATGCTGTGCGCTGACGTGCCGGCCGTTCTGCTCGGCAACGCCGCGCGCGGCGCGATGCCGTTTCGCGCGGCGCGGCTGGTCGCAGCGGCGATCTTCGCCGTGCTCGGCGCCGCCGCGCTGCTGCTCTAAGCGTTACTTTGCGGCGCTGTAGGCCGAGACGAAGGCGCGCATCTCGGTGGCGTTCAGATCCGACACCGCCCAGAACGCCATGCCACCTTCGGTCCAGTGCACGACGTTGTAGCCGCGCCGGGCCAGGCTGCGCACGGGGGCCGTCGTGCTGTCATCGCGCAGCGGCCAGACGAAGAGGTTGATCATGTGCTCGCGGTGCCGATAGACGAGCGCCGCCACCGTGCGCTCATCCAGATAGTCGAGGCGCCCGCCCACCAGCGGGAAGCCGGATCCGGTGAGATCGACGACCGGCAGCGAGAAATCCAGCCGGCCGCTGAGCCACGGCTTGACCGAATGCTGGTCCGAGCTCGCCACGTCGGCCAGGTGGCCGGTCACCACCGAGCGCGCGTGACCGGCGATCACGCGCTCGGCGGTCAACTCATCGCCGGCCGGCCCGGCGAAATGAAGCGCCGCCGTCCAGGTGACGAGAGCCGTCGCGGCGATGGCCGCGCCAAGCTGAAGCCACTGCGGCCGTGCCGCGATCAGTGAGCCCGTGGGCCACCATTGGCGGCGCCGCGGCGTCTGCGGCGCGGCGGCGCTGCCGGCAACCCGCGCGCGGATGCGCTGCGCCAGGCCGGCGGGTGCGCGATGGTACGTGGCGTGCGTGCCGACCGCCTTGCGAAGCGCGGAGAAGCGCGCGACCTCGCTCCGGCATGCATCGCAGGAATCGAGATGACGCTCGAGCTCCGATGCGCTGGAACGCTCGAGCTCCTGGTCGAGATAGCCGTGCAGACGGCCGCGGACGTCGTTGCAATCCATGGTCATGACTCCTGGCTCGCCCGCTGCAGTGAGTGCAGCAGGAGCTTCCGTGCGCGTGCAAGGCGCGACATCACCGTGCCGAGCGGAATGGCGGCGATGGCGGCGATTTCCTTGTAGGAGAGACCCTCCAGCTCGCGCAGCACGATCACTTCGCGAAATTCCTCCGGCAAGCGTTCAAGCGCCGCATCGACGACGCGCTTGGCATCCTTTTCCTGGAGACGGCGCTCGACGGAGCTGCCGTCGTCGCCCGCGTCGCCATACACGCCCGCGTCGAAGGATGCCTCGTCGAACGGGACGCTGCGCGCCGATATCTGGTTGCGCTTGAGCCACGTGTAATACGTATTGCGCACGATGCCGAGGAGCCATGCGCGGCCGTCCTCGCCTTCGAAGCTGTCGAGGAAGCGGAACGCGCGCAGAAACGCTTCCTGCGCCACGTCCTCGGCATTGCGCTCATCGCGCGTCAGCCAGCGCGCGAAGTTGTACGCCGCGTCCAGATGCGCGGCGAAGAACATCTCGAAACGCTGGACCTTGCTTGTCTCGTCCAAGCTCAACGGCTCCCTAAGACCCGGGGTGTCGACGGACGCCGGCGGCTTGCGGGCAAACGCATATATCCGAGCCATCCACCCAATACCGGGCGCTGCGGCAGTTTATTCCCGGGAATATCGGTGCGCCGGTCCCGGTACATACCCGAGCAACACCCACTTATCCAAGGAGACTGGGATGCCAAGCACAATCAATCGGCGGCAATTCCTCCAGCTGGCGGGACTCGGCAGCGTCGGCGTCGTGTTCGCCTCGGCCCTGCCCGGCGTGGCGAGCGCCGCGGGCAGCGAGGACTTCTATTTCGTGCAGCTTTCGGACACACACTGGGGATTCGAAGGACCGCCCAATCCGGACGCCAAGGGCACGCTACGCAAGGCCGTCGCTTCGGTCAATGCGCTCGCGCAGCAGCCCGACTTCATCGTCTTCACCGGCGACCTGACACACACGACAGACAACCCGGTGGAGCGCCGCAAGCGCATGTCGGAGTTCAAGGAGATCGTCGCCGACCTGCGCGTCAAGGACGTGCGCTTCATGCCGGGCGAGCACGATGCCTCGCTCGACTCCGGCAAGGCCTACAAGGAGTTCTTCGGCGCCACGTACTACACCTTCGACCACAAGGGCGTGCACTTCATCGCGCTCGACAACGTCTCCGATCCACGCGCCATCATTGGCGAGGAGCAGCTCGCCTGGCTCGCGGCGGACCTGAAAGAGCAGCGCGCGGATGCGCCGATCGTCGTCCTCACGCACCGTCCGCTCTTCGACCTGATGCCGCAATGGGACTGGGCAACGCGTGACGGCGCAAAGGCGCTGGATCTCTTGATGCCGTACAAGAACGTCACGGTGTTCTACGGGCACATCCACCAGGAGCACCACCAGATGACCGGGCACATCGCCCACCATGCAGCGAAGGGGCTGATGTTCCCGCTGCCCGCGCCGGGCTCGCAGCCTAACCGCGCGCCGCTCCCCTGGGATCCAGCGCAGCCCTACAAGGGGCTCGGCTTTCGCAGTGTGGATGCCGAAGTGCCGCAGGCGGCCTACGAGATCACCGAGTACCCCGTGATCCGGAGCACCTGATGACTTCGAGGAGGCAGGTGCTGCGTCTCGCGCTCGCAGCCGGGGCGCTCGCGGGCGGTTCGGTGGCGACCTACGTCGTGGCGCAGCCGCGCGAAAGAGTCATCCAGATCCAGGCGAAGCGCTTCGACTACACGCCACGCCAGCTAACGTTGAAGAAAGGCGAGCCGGTAGTCTTCGAGCTGACCTCGGCCGACGTGATGATGGGCTTCAACCTGCCCGACTTCAACGTGCGCGCCGACGTGGTCCCCGACAAGGTGACGCGCGTTCGCTTCGTCCCCGACAAGACCGGCACCTTCACCTTCGTGTGCGACATCTTCTGCGGCGGCGGGCACGAGGAGATGAGCGGCAAGCTGCTGGTGCTCGAATGAACGGACGCCGGATGTTCATCTACCGCACGCTAGCCGCGAGCGGCCTGCTCATGCCGCTCCTCGCCGGGGCCGCAAAGCTCGCCAAGGGCGACGTCCAATACCAGGACCGTCCCAAGGACGGGAAGGACTGCGACGATTGCATGCACTACGTGCGTGGAGCGAACGGAGCACCGAGCACCTGCAAAGTCGTTGACGGGCCCATCAGTCCGCACGGCTACTGCCTTGCTTTTACGCGGCAACCTAAATCGGGGACAGGCACGTAATTCAATCTCGTACCTGTCCCCGAAATTGTAAAAATGGTGCCGAGCTCGGCATAGATGTTCTTCAGCGGCTGCGAGGAGCTGCGCTCGCGGAAAGCCTGCGGCTTACGTGCGCAGGCCGAGCACCCGGTACGCGGGCACCGCGCGGTGAAAACCCTT
>C688J18823_10001537_pt1 | contig 14295 bp, 12 predicted proteins | sample HopSoiMetagenom1_FD_18823 | JGI IMG/M metagenome (IMG submission 18823)
GCGGTCATCCAGATCCCTTTCTTCTTGACGCCAGAGGAGTTGTTCGCCGCAGCGCCGAACTCGATATTCCGATGCGAGTTGATGCGGCGTTTAGCAAAGAACATGCTGCCCTAAAGTGCAAGCGCCGCACTGCCGCATCAAGGCGACGTGCCTAATGGGGCGGCAGTCTGTCGTATCCGCAGGCCGCAGCGGAGCGCGGAATGTTTACATACAATGGATGACTGAGTCGCAGGACGCCGAAGATGAGCCCGCAAGGCGCGCGGAGAACTGAGGAGTCCCAAGTCCTTCCGGACTTCCGCGCCCCCTACGCGCCGCCGGATGAGGCGCTTGCGCAGGCGTTGCTAGCCAACGCGCCGCGCACTGCTGACGCGGAGGCGCGGATTGATGCGCGCGCGACGCGCCTCGTCGGCGCGATCCGTGCGAAGTCCGGTGGCTTGGGCGGCATTGAGGACTTCCTGCGCGAGTATTCGCTCTCGACCCGAGAGGGTCTCGCCCTAATGGTGCTCGCCGAGGCGCTGTTGCGCGTGCCGGATGCCGCGACCGCCGACCGCTTGATCGAGGACAAGCTCGCGACCGGCGACTGGACCCACCATGAGGTGAAGTCGCACGCTTTGTTTGTCTCAGCGTCCGCTTGGGCGCTCGGCATTTCGGCGCGCATCATCCAGCCCGGCGAGACTCCGGAGAACATTCTCGAGAGCCTCGGCAAGCGGCTGGGCCTGCCCGCTGTGCGCGCCGCCACGCGCCAGGCGATGCGGCTCCTCGGCTCTCACTTCGTCCTTGGTCAAAGCATCGAAGAAGCGCTCTCTCGCGCCGGCCATCACCGCGAATTCCGCTATTCCTATGACATGCTCGGCGAGGGCGCGCGCACCGCCGCGGATGCCGAGCGCTACTTTCTCTCCTATGCGCGCGCCATCGAGGCCATCGGGCGCACGGCCGGCAATGCGCGGCTGCCGGATCGCCCAGGCATCTCAGTGAAATTGTCAGCGCTACATCCGCGCTACGAGGCGATCTCGCGCGAGCGCGTTCTGCGCGAGCTGACGCCGCGCGTGCTGGAGCTTGCGCGCAAGGCGAAGGCGCTGGACCTCAATTTCACGGTCGATGCCGAGGAGGCGGATCGCCTCGAGCTCTCGCTCGACGTCATCGGCGCGGTGCTCGGCGATTCCTCGCTCGCCGCCTGGGAAGGGTTCGGCCTTGCGATCCAGGCGTACCAGAAGCGCGCACCCGCAGTGATCGACTGGGTACGCGATGCGGCAGTTGCGCTGGATCGGCGGCTGACGGTGCGCCTCGTGAAGGGGGCCTACTGGGACACCGAGGTGAAGCGTGCGCAGGAGCGCGGGCTGCCCGACTACCCGGTATTCACCCGCAAGGCCATAACCGACCTAAACTACATGGCGTGCGTCACCAAGCTGCTCGCCGCGCGGCCGCATCTTTATCCGCAGGTCGCGACCCACAACGCGCTCACCGTCGCAAGCGTGATCGAGGAAGCGGGCGGGGTCGAAGGTTACGAATTCCAGCGCCTGCACGGCATGGGCGAGGCGCTCTATGACGCGCTGATCGAGGAGACGGGTGTCGCATGCCGCGTCTATGCGCCGGTCGGGGGCCATCGCGATCTGCTCGCCTATCTGGTGCGGCGCCTTTTGGAGAACGGCGCGAACTCGTCCTTTGTGTCGGTTGCGGCCGATCCTTCGGTGCCGGTTTCCGAAATCCTGAAGCGGCCGCAGTTCTGGATCGCCGATGCCACCCATGCGCGGCATCCGCGCATTCCGCTGCCGCGCGATCTCTACGGTACGCGCAAGAATTCCGCCGGCGTCGAGTTCGGCGATCGCACAAGCCTTGAGGCGCTGCTCTCGAGTGTGAAGAACGCCGCGCCGCTCGCGCGGGCGAAGGGAGAAAGCATCGCCGATGCACTCGCCGGGGCAGCGCGCGGCTTCGGTGTCTGGAAGGCAACGCCGGTCGGCGAGCGCGCGGCCGCGCTTGAGCGCACCGCGGATCTCTATGAGAGGCATCGCGATGGGCTGATCGCGCTGCTTCAGACCGAAGGCGGCAAGACGCTCGACGATGCGCTTTCCGAAGTGCGGGAGGCGGTCGACTTCTGCCGCTATTACGCCGGCGAGGCGCAGCGCGGGCTCATACCTGAGCGCATGCCCGGTCCGACCGGAGAAACGAATGAACTGCATTATCGCGGGCGCGGTGTGTTCGTCTGCATCAGCCCGTGGAATTTCCCGCTCGCAATTTTCACCGGGCAGGTCGCGGCAGCGCTCGTTGCGGGCAATGCGGCGATCGCGAAACCCGCCGAGCAGACGCCGCAGATGGGAGCCGCCGCCGTCGCGCTGATGCACGAGGCGGGTATTCCGGCGAGCGCGCTGCATCTTGTTCTCGGCGACGGGAAAGCCGGCGCTGCGCTCGTAGCGGACGCGCGCGTTGCGGGCGTGGCATTCACCGGCTCGACCGAGGTCGCGCGGGCAATCAATCGCGCGCTTGCCGGAAAGGACGGGCCGATCGTGCCGCTGATCGCCGAGACCGGCGGCATCAATGCGATGATCGTAGACGCGACTGCGTTGCCGGAACAGGTCACCGACGATGTCATCACCTCGGCGTTCCGCTCCGCTGGGCAGCGCTGCTCCGCGCTGCGGCTGTTGTGCGTGCAAGAGGATGTCGCCGNTCGCATGCTTGAGATGATCAAGGGCGCGGCGCGCGCGCTGGTGGTGGGCGACCCGCGCGAGATCCCGACGCATGTCGGCCCGGTGATCGATGCCGACGCGAAGGAGAAGCTCGACAATTGGGTGACGGCGCATGTCAGCCGCGTCGTCTTCCGTCATGACGACACGCCCGCCTCGGGCCTCTACGTCGCTCCGACGATCATTGCGCTCGATCGCGCCGGCGATCTGAGCAAAGAGGTCTTCGGCCCGGTGCTGCATGTGGTGCGCTGGCGCGCCGATGCGCTCGAGCAGCTCATCGAGGACATCGCCCGCAGTGGCTACGGCCTGACCCTCGGCATTCACTCGCGCATCGACGAGACCGCCGCGCACATCGTCGCGCGGCTCGCCAACGGCAACGTCTATGTGAACCGCAATATGATCGGTGCGGTGGTCGGCACACAGCCGTTCGGCGGGAGCGGCCTCTCGGGCACCGGACCGAAAGCTGGTGGCCCGAATTATCTGCGACGCTTTTCCACTGAGCAGGTAGTTACGGTCAACACCGCGGCGGCCGGCGGCAACGCGAGCCTCCTCTCGGAGGGCGAATAGCGGGGCTTGCAGCACGTTTGCGCTGGTGTGTGAGACAAGTCCCGCCAACATTACGTTTTCGTCATTCATCTAGCCGCTGTGCGCGTTCAAAGCGCGTTCAGCGGAACTCAGTGATCATGCGGCACGTTGATGAAGTGAGCGACTTCTTCGCTTCCGGCGGCGCTCAGTCTGATGCGCCGGAGCGTTCTCCAAGGAGAGCGACCATGACCCTGAAATCCACGTTGATCGGCGCGACGGCGATTGCGATCGCACTCACGAGCTTCGACTTGCGTCCGGCCGCGGCGGCGCCCGAAGGCCGCCCGGCCGTCGCGAAGCAGAGCAGGGGTGCTGATGAGATCAGCGCTGCACGCAAGCGGCGGCGCGGCGTCAATCCAACTGTACCGCTCGCGGCGTTCGGCGCAATCGTAGGAACGATCGGTGCGATCGCCGCGGAGAACCAGCGGCGCGAATACTACGGGCGGCCCTATTATGGTCCGCGTGCGTACGGCTACTATGATGGACCGGCATACGGGTCCTATGGGCCGCCTGCGTATCAGTATGCGCCGCCGGCCTATCACTCGCGGCCGGCTTACCAACAGCGCGATTACTACAGCCGCTGGGGTGGCTCAGGGGGGCAGCCGGGCTATCACGGGCCGAACGTGAACGTGCCTGGACCCACGAACTACGGAAATGCGGCCGGCCAGAACGGCCAAGCGCCGCCGCCGAATCCCGCCAACACTCAGAACGCCGGTGGAAGCAACTGACGAGCCATCTCACGACGGCGGCCTTCGGGCCGCCGTTCAGCTTAAGCCGCACATATTGTGCCCCAAATTCACGTGTTAACAACTAATAGATCCAGTTGCGCTATGTTCCGCGTATGACTGATTCGGTCGAGCGCCTCTACGAAGGGGTAATCCGGGCACGGCAGGGCGATCCGACAAAATCGCGCACCGCGCGCCTGTTGCGTTCCGGCCGCGCCAAGATGGCGAAGAAGCTCGCCGAAGAAGCCGTCGAGGTCGTGATCGATGCTATGAACGGCAGCCGCGAGGCGGTCGTAAAAGAAAGCGCCGACCTCATCTACAATCTCGTGGTGCTGTGGGTCTCTTCCGGCATCCAGCCGAAGGAGGTCTGGAAGGAAATGGAGCGGCGCGAGCGTCTGTTCGGAATCGCCGAGAAGCTTTCCAAAGATGCGATGGACGACCCGCGCCGCAAAGTGGTTGCGCTCGACGCCCGGCGGATGCGCAAAAGACGCTAGGACGCCGTAGTCCTCGCGCATGGACTTTCTCCCTCTGCGCCGCTAGACCCGCCCCGCCCCGGCCCCTGTCCGGGGTTTCGTTGTTACGGATACCACGGCGCAAAATGCTGAGACGCCTCTATGACTGGACGCTGTCGCTTGCGGCGCGCCCGAGCGCCGAATGGTGGCTCGCCTTCATCGCCTTCGTCGAAAGCTCGGTGTTTGTGATCCCGGCCGAGGTGCTGTTCGTGCCGATGGGCATCGCGAAGCCGCAGCGCGTATGGCGCTACGCGCTGATCGCGACGGTCGCCTCGGTGCTCGGCGGCGCGTTCGGCTGGATACTCGGGCACTACGCTTATGAATACATCGCGCGGCCGATGCTCGAGTTCTACGGCAGCCTCGCGCAGTTCGACAAGCTGCGCTCGTCCGACAGCCGCGACGCCGTTCTGCTGATGCTGATAACGTCCGGTCTCGCGCATCTTCCGCCGATGAAAGTCGTGTCGATCGTCTCGGGCGCGATCGGCGTCAACATCTGGCTCTTCATCGTCTCCTGCATCGTGGCGCGCGGCATCCGCTTCGCGATCTTCGCGTGGCTGTTGCAGCGCTACGGCGAGCCGATCCGCGACTTCATCGAGAAGCGGCTCGGGCTGCTCGCGGGGATCGCGGCGGCGCTGGTGATCGTGCTGTACTTCGCGGTCCGCTACCTGCGGGCCTGACCTCATTTCTGCCACGGCTTGGGCGCAGGTCGTACGAGTTCAGCCATGATCGCGGTGCTGCCATTGCGTTCCACTCTTGCATCCGCATCGATCGGCGCGCTGCTCATCGCCGCGCCTGGGCTCGCGCTCGCAGAAGCCGCAAATCCTCCCTCCGATCCGCCGGCGGTTATTGCCACTCCACCCGATCCGGTGCCGCCCGATCCGCCACCAAGCGGGATGCGGCTGTTGCCGACGCCGCAGGAGACGTTCGGCGCGATCGGCAAATTCATCGACCAGTCGATCTCGAGCGTCGGTGCGGGCGTAAAAGGCGCGGGCGAAACGCTCGGCGCGACCACCAACGCGGCCGGCGATCTCGCCAAGGGCGTCACCGATGCGGCCGGCACGGTCGCGCGACTGTCTGGCACCAACGTCGTGACCGGGCACGAAATCTGCGCGGTTGCGCCGAACGGCGCGCCGGATTGCGGCGGCGCCTCACTTGCGTTGTGCAAGTCGAAGGGCTTTGCGCGCGGCCAGAGTGTCGACATCACGTCCGCCTTCAAGTGCCCGCCACAGATGTATCGCGAAGGCCGCGCGCCCAACCCACAGGAGTGCCGCGACGAGTCTTTCGTGTCGCGCGCCATCTGCCAATAGTCTTTCTGATCGCACGGCGATCTGCCATCTTCCGGAAAATGTTGGGAGGCCGCGCGTGAACCTGCATACCTTGTTGCTCGAACGAAAAGCCGCCGGTCGGCCCGTGACGGTCGGACTGATCGGCGCTGGCAAGTTCGGCACCATGTTCCTGACACAGGCGCGCAACACGGACGGGCTCCACGTTGTTGGCGTCGCGGACATCAACGTTGGGCGCGCCAGGGATCAGCTCAAGACCGCGGGTTGGCCGGCGGCGCAATACGCAGCCACAAATGTCGGCGATGCGGTGAAGAGCGGCGGGACCGTTGTCATTGACACCGCGGAGGCTCTGCTCGCGTCACCCGAGATCGAGGTGATCGTGGAGGCGACCGGGATTCCCGGGGCGGGCATCACGCACTGCCTGAAAGCAATCCAGAACGGCAAGCACGTCGTGATGGTCAACGTCGAGGCGGACGCGCTGGCGGGTCCGCTGCTTGCCCGCCGCGCGAAAGAAGCGGGCGTCGTGTACAGCCTTGCCTGGGGCGATCAGCCAGCGCTGATCTGCGAGCACGTCGACTGGGCGCGCGCCGCGGGCTTCAAGGTGATCGCGGCCGGCAAGGGCACACGGTACGAGCCGCACTATCACAAGTCGAATCCCGACAATGTGTGGGACATCCTCGACAAGTATCTGAAAATCACCGACCGCAATTCGATCAATCCGAAGATGTTCAACTCGTTCGTGGACGGCACCAAGTCCGGCATTGAGATGACGGCGGTGTGCAACGCCACGGGGCTCGTACCGCAAAGCGACGGCCTCGCGTTTCCGCCGGCGACGCGCTTCGAACTCGCCGAAGTGTGCAAGCCGAAGAGCGCCGGCGGCACACTGGAGAAGGCGGGCGTGACCGAGGTCGTCTCGTCGGTCTACCGCGACGGTCGCAATGTGCCGCACGATCTCGCGCTCGGCACCTACGTGGTGTTCGAGGGGGAGACCGAAAATGCGCGGCGCTGCTTCTCCGAATACGCGATGCTGCAGGACAAGGGCGGGCGCTATGCGGCGCTCTACCGGCCAATCCACATGATCGGGCTGGAGCTTGGCATCTCGATCGCGTCCGCCGCGCTGCGCAAGGAGCCGACCGGAGCGCCGAACGGCTTCCGCTCCGACGTGGTTGCGACCACGAAGAAGAACTTGAAGACGGGCGAGATGCTCGATGGCGAGGGCGGCTTCTGCGTCTGGGGCAAGCAGACGCCGGCCGATCGCTCGCTGGCTGAGGGCCTGCTGCCGCTGGGCTTGGCCCACAACGTCAAGCTCAAGCGCGATATCGCCGAAGGCGCGGCGGTGAAATGGACGGACGTCGAGTACGATCCGAACGATACCGCGGTGAAGATCCGCCGCGAGATGGAGGCGGCGTTCGGAAGACGGAATGTCACCGCGTAAGCGGTGTTACGAACAAACAACAAGAGAAGTTGGAGGAAGCATGATTTCGAAACGCTCTGTGCTGGTCACAACGGCAGCGCTCCTCGCGGGCACGTGGCTGAACGTGGCGCACGCCGATGACACCAAGCTCGCGGTCATCGTATTTCCGGGCGTGCAGAACCTCCCGATGTTCGCCGCGCAACAGAAGGGGTTCTACGCAAAACGCGGCTTGGCGGTTGAGCTGAAGTTCACGCCGAACTCGGACGAATTGCGCAACGGGCTCGCGGAGGGCCGTTACCAGATCGCGCATTCGGCGGTCGACAATGCATTTGCCCTCAAGGACAAGGCGAATGTCGATATCGCAGTCGTGTTCGGCGGCGACGACAGCTTCAACCGGCTGATCGTGCAACCGGAGATCAGTTCGCTTGCGGACATCAACGGCAAGACTGTAGCGGTCGATGCGTTGAACACGGCCTACGCATTCCAGCTTTACGAGATGCTGCGCCAGAAGGGCGTCAACAAAGGCGACTACGAGGTGAAATCGGTCGGCGGCACGGGCCAGCGGCTCGAAGCAATGACCAAGGACAAGACCTATGCGGCTGGGATCATGAATCCGCCATTCTCGACCCGCGCCGAGAAGGCGGGCCTGAAGGTCATGGGTACGGTGGCGGACGCGATTGGCGCCTATCAGGGGAGCGCAGCCTTTGTGTTGCGCACCTGGGGCGCGGCGAATACGGACGCGCTCGTCAAATACGCGCAGGCCTATATCGAAGGGATGCGTTGGGTGCTCAACCCAGCCAACAAGGCGGAAGCCGTGGCATTGCTGGGAGACCGGCTGAAGCTGCCGGCGGATGTCGCGGGCCAGGCCTTCGATGCAACGCTGAAGGGCTTTCAGCCGGACGGCGCGCTCGACATGGCTGGCGTGCGTAATGTGCTGAAGCTGCGCGCGCAGTTCGAAGGCGGCACCCCAGCCGATCCCGCCAAGTACATCGACCTGAGTTATTACGAAAAAGCGCGAGCGGGACTTTAATCGTAGCAACCATTAAGTCGCGACCGTTCGTTCGATCCACGGTGTGCCGCGCTGGACGACGGTATTGGCATAGATCAGCAGCTTTCTGGCGCAGGCAACCAGGGCGACCTTGTGGGATTTGCCGCTGGCCGTGAGGCGCGCATAGAGGCCGATCAGCGCCTTGTTCCATCGGAAGGCGGCGGGGAGCGCTGCGGCGTAGAGGGAGCGCCGCAGGCGCGCCCGTCCGCCGGCGATGTGGCGCTGGCGCTTGGACTTGCCGCTGTCGTCGTCGAATGGGGCCAATCCGGCGAGAGCTGCAACCTGTTCGCGGCTGACCTGTCCGAGTTCGGGCATCCGGATGATGATGGCAAGCACGGTTCTCACGGCGAGGCCGGGAATGCTGAGCACGAGATCGAGGCGCCGGGCGAGATCGTGGTGAGCGCGAAGCTGTCTTTCGATGAGAAGCATCTGGGCAGCCCGCCGTGCCTTGAGCCGCACAATGTCATTGGTGACGAGCCGTCGCAGTCGCGGTTCATCGATATGCTCGAGCCGGATCTTGAAGCGCGCGATGTCCTCCTCGATCTGCTCGAGGAAGGTCATATGGCCCGCCAATTCCACCAGCCGAGGATCGGGCGCAATCCTCGGCTGCTCGACGGCCGCCGCACAGGCCGCGATGAGAGCCGCATCAAGCGCGTCATTCTTCGCCCGGCGCAGATGCATCCGCGCATAGGCCTTGACCTGAATCGGCTGCAGCACGAGGACGGTGAAGCCCACCGCCCGCAGATGCTCCACCACACCGCGTTCGTAACCGCCGCTCGCCTCGATGCCAACGCGTGTTGCGCCGGCACGGGCGAGGTTGGCGGCGAGCTGACGCCAGCCCGGCAACGCATTGGGGACCTGCCAACGTTCGGCGCGGCCATGGAGCGCAATGTCGAGCTTGAGTTTGGACGTATCGATTCCAGCCGTCGTCGTGATAGCCTGCGTCATCTTCGTCGACCCTGCCTTGTGAAGCGAACCAGGTTGTTCCGGCAACCATCCGGGTCCGATGAAGGTGCTGACGACGATCACGCTACGGGGCAGCCAGGCGGCGGCTCAGGGCGCATCGATCCGATCGCCAGCGGCCTGCCACGGAGGGCTGTCCGCGGCAGGCCATTCCTTTCGGAACAGGCCGACAATAATCCAAGTCGCTATTACAAGGGCGGGCAAAGGAGCGCAGCGACCTGCCCGCCGTTTCTCAAAGATGGTGGGCACGCTTCGCTTTGCCCGCCCTACAATTGTGTCGGAGACGCCGCTCATGACAGAGATCAAGTACCCGGGCGTTTTCATCGAGGAGATCTCCCGTGGTCCCCGCCCGATCGAAGGCGTGCCGACCTCGATGACGGCGTTCGTCGGCCGCGCCTGGCGCGGCCCGCTCGACGAGCCGGTGCATCTGAGGTCGTTCGCCGACTACGAACGCCAGTTCGGCGGCTTGTGGCACGAGAGCACGGTCAGCTTTGCGATCAAACAATTCTTCGAGAACGGCGGCACGGATGCGCTTGTCGTGCGCGTCGCGAGACAGAATGGGGAGAGTGCCGCGAAGAGTGCAACAATCCAGCTTCAGGACGGCGAGATCTTTCGCGCCGCGAACCCCGGAAGTTGGGGCCTCAACCTGAAAGTCACGATCGATCGCGACGGACTGAACGACGACAAGCTTTTCAATCTAGCCGTGACGGACGATCCGCAGAGCCGTCAGGAGCTCGCGCAGCGCGGTGGCAGCGGTCAAACCGAAAGCTTCAAGGCCGTGTCTGTCGATCCGGCAAGCCCGCAATTCGCCGGAACGGTGCTGCAACAATCGCAGGTGCTGCGCCTTGAATCCGGGCTACGCGCAGTCGCGCCGCGCGAGCAGACCGCGCTTGCGGTCGAACTGTCGGGCACCGACGGTGCGGGCATCGGCACTGCCGACGTGACCTCGCCCGAGAACCGCGCCGTGCAGACCGGCCTCTACGCGCTCGACAAGATCGACCTGTTCAACCTGTTGTGCGTCCCGCCCTTTGCGCCGGGCGTGGACCTCGATGTCGCGAACGACTGGGCGCCGGCCGCGCAGTACTGCCGAGAGCGGCGCGCGTTTCTCATCATCAACGCGCCGGCATCGTGGACCATCGAGAGCGCGGTACAAGGTGTTGGGGCGTTCCGCGCTCTCGCGCAGCGGGACGGCGCGCTCTATTTCCCGCGGCTGCTCGCCCCCGATCCGTTCAATGCGGGCAAGCTCGCGGCATATGCGCCCTGCGGTGCCGTGGCCGGCGTCATGAGCCATACAGACGCGTCAGTCGGCGTGTGGAAAGCCCCGGCCGGCACAGCATTGCGCGGCGTGAATGGGTCGTCGATCCAGGTGGACGGCGGCGCACTGTCCCGCCTTCCCCCCGAGATCAACTGCCTGCGTGATTTCCCGGATCGCGGCCTACAGATCTGGGGTGCACACACGCTCGATGATGCCGGCTCGGAGTGGAGGTACGTCAACGTGCGCCGCTTCTTCCTCTACATCGAGGAGAGCATCGATCGCGGGGCGCAATGGGTGGTCTTTGAGCCGAACAGCGAACCGACCTGGTTGGCGTTCGTGCGATCCGTGGAAACCTTCCTCAGCCAATTGTGGCGAGCAAGTGCGTTGGTGGGCACCAAGGCAAACCAGGCTTTTTTCGTGAAATGCGATCGGACAACGATGACCGAAGGCGACATCCAAAATGGCCGGCTGGTCGCGATTATCGGCCTCGCAATAGCGCGTCCGGCAGAGTTCGTGATCCTCAAGTTCTCCCAGAAAACCGCCGAAGCTAGCCGCAAGCGCGACTGAAAACGCGATCCGCCTCCGCGACTGCCAGAAACAGATGATACAGCACCCTCGCGGGCGTGACCGGCGCGATCGGCGAGCCATCGCGCGCGAGCTGATTGTGCCAGCTCGCACCGTCGGGCCGCATGAAGTGCTGCGCGATGAGCGCAAGATGCGTGGGGATTGCGGCGCGCGCGGCAGCATCGTCCAGCCATTCGGCGCGCGCGACGCAGGCCTTGATGTATTCGGCCTGAGACCAGAGGAGTTTGGTAACGGCGACGAGCGCACCCTGCGCATCGACACTTTCGAACACGACCCCCTTCAGTCCTTCGCCGAGCTCGATGCCGAACTGCGACCCAAAGGCAAACAGCCGCTCGGCGTATGGCACGATGCCCGGATCGCGTGCCGCGCGCGAATATTCGAACAGCAGCCACACCCATTCGAATTGATGGCCCGGCTCGCGGAGACGTCCTTCGTCACCGGACGCGACGGACCAGTCTTCGCCGAAGAACTCGATCAACGCACCGGTTTGCGGATCGAGAAAGCGCCGCTTGAACAGATCGACGAGAGCGGTGGCGCGGCGCTGCCAGTTCTTCTCGCCCGTCGCGACGTGCAGCGCGAGCACGGCTTCGAGCAAATGCATGTGCGGATTCTGCCGGCGCGGCAGTTTCACACCCGTTCGCCCGGGCGCGAATTCCTCGAAGAACCCGCCGTGCTGCGGATCGGCGAGCCGCTGCTGCATGAACTCCCAGGTCGCGTCGGCAAGCTGGATCACATTACGGTCGCCGGTCGCGCGGCAATACCAGGCCAGCGCGAACAGCACGAAGGCGTGGTCGTATGCGTCGCGCGTGTTGTCGAGAGTCGCGCCATCGACCGAGACCGCACGAAACCAGCCGCCGTCCGGCGCGCGGGCCGCACGCATCAGGAACGCGAGCCCGTGCCGCGCCGCTTCCCGGAAAACCGGATCGCCCCCGCTCAGCAGATAAGCATGGCTGAACACATAGGTGAGGCGCGCCTGCACCAAGGTGGTGCGCCGTTGGTTTGCGACCGGTGCGCCGAGCGCGTCGAGATTCTCGAAGAAGCCGCCCGCCGGATCGTGGATGCGCGCGAGCCAGAAGCGGCAAACGTGATCGATCAGCCAAGGACGCAGCGTCGCGGAATTGGCGGGATCGAAAATCTGCATCGGCGCACGCGTGTCCATGCGCCGACCTTGTCATGCGCGGCTTGCGCGCGCCAGCGTGAGGGCGACTGCGCTCGTGAGCTGTCTACTCGTCGGCCTTCGGCTGCTTGCGCAACGATCCGGCGGTCGCGCGCAGGCGCTGCACCGCGTTCCACATGGCCGATTTCTTGATCGCGCGCTTCGCGCGCCCCCAGCCAAAGGCCATGATGGCAGCGGGAAGGCCGCGGATCGTCGCGGCGCCCACATAATCGTAGAGCGGCTGCTCGGCGTCGCACCAGTCGCGCTTGTAGGGCTCGTCGCCGATAGTGAAGTCGAAGCGCGTCAATCCGCGCGCGATCGCGTAACGCAACAATTCGCGCAGGTGTGCGGCGCCGGGGCCGAAGCGCGAGACCTCGCCGTCGTCGTAGCTGGCGAGGATGTGGAAGTAGCAATCGCGGAACGTGATCCCGAGATTGAGCGCCGCCCAGGTGGTGCCTACATGGAGCCGGCTCAGATGCACCAGCGAACGATAACGCGGCGAGGTGGCGAGCTCGCGATAGAACGCGGCGTGGCCGGTGGGCGCGAAGAGGTTCGGCACGCCCATGCGCGCGAAGGCCTTGCTCTTCTGCTGCACCAGCAGGTCGAACGTGAGCGCCAGCTCCGCGCTGGTATCAGGATTGACGAATTTCACCGGCCCAAGCTCGCCGAGCCGCTTGAGCTTGGTGCGGTCGCGGCGGCGCGTCGCGGACGAGCGCTTCGACGCGTAGTACGCCTCCCAGTCGGCAGGGAGCGCCGTCTCGTAGGCGCCGCTCGGATTGAGCGTGACGTTCAGCGCCAGCATCGGATTTTTCTGTCCGCCGATTGTCGCGGGCATCTTGTCGAAGATGATCGCGTCGTGGCGCGACGCGCGCGTAGCCTGCAGCAACCTCGCGATGTTGTGCCAGAGCGCCGGTAAACCTTCGGGCACGAGTGTCGCGAAATCGGGGGCGAGCAGCGGCGCGTGGTAATCGCAAAGAACATCGCCGAGGAACACCAGGCAGCGGGCGAAGCTACGGCGCTCAATGCCGAGCGGCATAAGGAGAAGGAGCTCGTCGCCCCGCCGCGCGATCACGATTGCGGGGGTCACGCCCGTCGCCGCGCCGACATGGCGCTGCCAGGCTGAGAGCCAGTCAAAGGTCTGGAACGGCGTGCAGTCGGCAGTCTGTTCGAAGCGCCGCCACTCCTGTTCGATGGCGGCCAAGCTGTCATGGACCGAAAGGCTGAGGTGGGCGGGATCCGCGCGCGTCATCTCCGTGTTCGGCACGATGCCGGCAGGCTCGCGCGCGTGAACGATGGTTTGTGCCGCCTGTGCCACGATCCGTCACATGAATTGGGGTGAACTGGGCGTCAGTGTCGCCGATATCTCTCAATAATCCGTTGTGGCGGGTCCGGAACTCGGGCCGCGAACAAGTGGCTGATAACAGACGTAAATTCGACCTGTTGCGGGCCGCGGTAGCGAAAAATGTTGCTGGATCGGCCGCGCCCGCCTACGAATCGGGAGAGCAGGCGGGGATTGCGATGAAGTGGTTGTCAGTGCTCGGCGTATCGCTTGCGCTCGCGGCGTCAGTTCCGGCGCAGGGCGCGCCGCTCGATGGCGCCTACCGCACTGGCGACTTCCCGCGCGGCATCAGGCGGGTCGCGCCCGCGGCGGAGCGTGGCGAGCCGCGCGCGCAGGCCTACCTGGGGTTCATGTATCAGTACGGGCGCGGCGTCGCGCAAAACTATGCGCTTGCCGCCTACTGGTATCGGCGCAGCGCCGAGCAGGGCAATCCGACGGCGCAGCATCTGCTTGGCCTGATGTTCGACAAGGGACTTGGCGTCCCGACCAACCACGTGGCGGCACATGTGTGGCTCAGCCTTGCGGCGTCGCGCACGAAAGGCTCCGACCACGAGGACAATGTGCGCTTGCGTGATGCGGTCGCGGCAAAGATGAGCTTCGGCCAGCTTTATGACGCACAGGCGCTCGCGCAGACCTGGGCACCCAAGCCCGAGGTTGTCTTCGTCCCGACGCGATAGGCTTAGAGCTGCTCCTCGAGCGGCCGCGGGTCGCCCGGAATCCCCTGCTTGGGAGCGCCGAGCGGCACCTGATGCGGA
>C688J18823_10001538_pt1 | contig 14290 bp, 13 predicted proteins | sample HopSoiMetagenom1_FD_18823 | JGI IMG/M metagenome (IMG submission 18823)
TTGGGAGCAGCCGGAGCCGGAGCCATGAATGCTTCTTCGATCAGACTCGGCGACGGCGTCTTCTTGCGCAGCGCGAGCGTGTCGATCAACAGCCCGGTGCAGAACACGAGCAGCTCGACCGACGGTGCATCGAGCTTCGCCATGTCGGCCTCGACTGCATCGACGTACACCGCGGCCGCGACTTTGTCCTTGATCACCATCGGCACGAGGATCGCGCGTGACGACGCGGGGACGCCGAGGCGTGTGGAGAGATTCGCGCCGTCCCAGATGATGACGTGCTCGTCGCGCAGGACGCTGTCGAGCTCGGGGATCAGTCCCGGCGCGGCGTTGAAGCGCTTCACCATTTCGTCGTTGCCGCCCGCGGCGCTGAAGCCGACGCCTTTCCATCCGCTGAACGTCTCGCCGCGCAGGATCAACAGCGCCGCGCGCGAGCCGAACTGCAGGCACTCCTCCAGGAGGGCGTTCAGGACATCCACCTGTGACTTGCCGCGCTCGACCGTCTGCACCGCATTCTTCACGCGCGATGCATCGGGACCGCCGGCGACCTGCTGCACCACAGGAGGCAGCGGTGCGGGTGCTTCGACCGGCTCGGGCTTGAGCGACTCTTCGAGCTCGCCGATCTGCTTCTGAATGTGCGGCAGGAACGTGATCGAGTTGACGTCCGCCTGAACGCTCTGGAGGGCGGCTTTCAGTTGCGAATCGACCGCGTCGCGGACATCTTCGATGGAGGACCGGATCTCCGCGACCATCCGATCGATGGACTCGCGTACGTGCGCCTCGATCGAGGTCGCGACTTCCTCTCCCCTCACGGCCATAAATCCTCCAGGTGCCGTAGCTTGAACCCGCCCAAGACGAAGGGCGCAGCGATTATTGACACCGGCTTTGCGCGAAGTCAACCGGCGTCGCCGCGGCGTGTGCTAATTTGCAGGACGATGACTCGGTCCTTCGTCGCCGCATTCAGCGTACTCCTGCTCGCCTCGTGCGGCGCAGGCTCGGACGGCGGCGACAATCGCGAATGGCTGCACGTCCTGCACTGGAAGAAAGCGGCCGTCGCGCCGAACGCGACCGCGGAACAGAAGCAGGTCTACGCAGACTCGCTCGCCGCCTTCGTGCAGAAGCATCCGACGCATAGCCGCGGACGCGAGGTCTACCAGCGCATCCAGCTCGATTTCGCCCGCGAGCTCGCTTCCGTCGGACGCCATCAGGATGCGATCCGCTTCTATCGCGCGGTGCTGGCGAACGATCCGCAGCAGAGCGCCGCGCTGAACGGATTGCGCGAGGCGATGGATCGCCTGGCGGTATCGCGTGAGAAGCTCCTCTCACTTGAAAAAGGGATGTCACAGCACGACGTGGCGAAGATTCTCGGGAAGCCGATTCCCGGCTGGATCGTTCGAACAGAGCGGAGAGAGTCCGTGATCGAGTCGTGGTACTACCGGACGAGCGATGGTCATGTGGCCGGCGTTTACTTCCGCGATGGCGAGCTTTTCGCAGCGGAAGAGAACTCGCAGGCCCGCCTGACCGCTCACTAATCGAGGTTCGAACGCATGCCCCTTTACGAATACCAGTGTCAGGCTTGTGGCGAGCGCGTCGAGGTCATTCAGAGGTTGAGCGATCCGCCGTACGCGCACTGCCCGAAGTGCAGCGGTGAGATGAAGAAGCTCGTCTCCGCGCCTGCCATCCAGTTCAAAGGATCGGGTTTCTACAAGACCGACTACGGCTCTTCGTCGAAGCCTTCGGAGTCGTCATCGTCATCCGAGTCGAAGAGCGAGTCGAAAAGCGAATCGAAGAGCGAGTCGAAAAGCGACACGAAGAGCGAATCGAAGAGCGACACCAAGACTTCCGAGTGATGAAGATGGTCACCGCGAAAGAACTGAAGCGGCGCGCCGACTCGGTGCTCGAGGAGGTCTTTCGCTCGCTCTTCGAAGAGATCGACGTCGAGAAGATCCGCCGCGAAGTCGATGCGCTGCGCGAGTCGGCTCCCGGCTTCGATGCCGCCGACCACGCGCGAACGCTCGCACGACGCACCGCCATTCGTTGCGCTGCTGCAGGCGCGATGACCGGCATTCCGTCGGGACTGCTCGCCATCGGCACGCTCGGCGCGGACCTGGCGTATCTCGTGTTCCAGCAATTCCGATTGATCGTCGGCATCGCCGCGATCTACGGACACGAGCCGAGTGGACGGGAGCGATTCACCGAAGCGTTTTCGTGTCTCGCGTATTCGTCGGGCGTCGGAATCGGCAAGCAGGGCATTGCAACGATGCTCGAATCGGCGACGATCGAGGGCGGCATCGTCGCGGAGAAGATCGGTGCGCGATTCGCGCGCGAGCGGCTGATGAAGATCGTGCCGTTCGTCGGCGCGATCTCCGGCGGCGCACTCAATTACGCATCGGTCCACGCGGTCGCGCGCGCTGCGATTCGGTACTACGAATCGCGCGTCGATGATGCGATTGCGGAAGAGATCTGGGCCGAGGGCGATCGCGAACACGCGTAGGAATTGAAGCCAGAGGGGCCGCGTTAGCTGGCCTTGACTGAACGATGCCTAAATTCGAGACCGAATCGATGACGGAAGTGCGCTCCGCGTTCTTCGAGCGCCGGAGACTCCGCCGCATTCGGATGATCGTGGAGCTGACGATGAATCTGATCGGCAGCGACGCGACAGTCACCTACCGCGAAGCGTGCTGCCTCATCGATTGCGCGCGCAAAGCGCTCCTCGATCTGCATCCATCATTCGAAGAACGCTACGAGCGCATCGTGCGGCCGCAGTTCGAACGATTGCTCGCCTGCCGCTGGCCGCAAGCCGACCTGCTCCGGCCGAGACCGGACGAACTGGTCAACTAACGCGCGTCCGGCACCACATCGCGCAACTCCCACCTCTGAAGCACCTCCGGCGGAAACGCCGCACGCCTCACAAACAACATCCCCACATCGTCATATCCGATCAGCGCCCACTGCGCGCGCGGCCAGTAAACGAGTGATGCAGGCTTCCGCGTTTTCTGCTTGGTGATCGCATCGACGACGGTCACTCGCTCGCGCCGATATTCATCCAACGCAAGATCGATCTTGTATTTCGCGAGCAACGCGCGCCACGCGCTCTCGTCGTTGTGCGCGACCGCGTACTCCGCGTTGTACGTGCGATAGAGCTCGTTGCGGCCGTCGGTGAGCGCGCGCCGTTCGGGATAGAACGACCAGATCAGCAAGCCGCCGAATTGATCGGGGTTGTAGATGTTGCCTTTGAGCTGCGTGGACTTCAGTCGCGCAGTCGCGGCGATCGGCCAGCGAGGATCGAGCAGGCCGAGGCCGTGCGGAATCGTGAAGAACGCGAGCGTGATGATTGCGGCGGTGACGATCGTCGCCCACTTCTTCCAGTCGATCGACGGAAAGAGCAGCGGCATCGCCGCGAAATACAGCGGCTGATGCCGCACGTGCAGAATCGCGAGGATTGCAAACATCGCAAACAGCACGAGCTCCGCGCGTTTCCGCCACAACAACACGACACCGGCGACGATCGTGATGTAGAGGATCGGGAACACGAGCGGCGAGCTGCGCTGCCACTCCGCATTCGCGATCGCGCCGCTGGTGACGAACGCGTTGAGCGAGACCGGCGCCGCGATCGCGCGCCATCCGAACGGATTCACGAACAGCGCCGCGAACGATGCGAACGTGTGCGGAATCGATCGCGTCAGCACGAGCATGATCACCGGCGCGAGCAGCGCGGAGGGATGCACGTTGATCCATACCGCCGTCAGAATCGCGAACGCGATCCACGAGCGCCGCGCGATCGCAATCGCCATCGCCGCGAACGCAGCGCCGATCGTCGACGGCCGCATGTCGCACAACGGATTCGCGCCCGCGAATGCGATCGATGCGATGACCGGATCACGCGTCGCGAACGCAAACATCGCGGCGACGATCAGCGCACGGAGAATCGTCAGCGCGTTGAATCCGATCGGCGCAATCGCGACATCGAACAACCATTCGCCGTTGATCCACGGACCGCGATCGCTGGCGACTGCAAACGGATCGCTCGCCGGCAACGCGCGATGCTCGACGATCCATCGTCCCGTTGCGAGATGCCAGAAGAGATCGTAGTTGCGAAGCGGAACGATCGCCGCGAGCGAAAGGACGACGAACAGGACGACTCTGGAGCGCTGCAAACGCTCCGAAGTTTACGTCCTCGGCTGCGGCGCCGCGGGCGAAGCGGGAGGCGCCGGCAATGCGGGCTGCGCCTGCGCGCCCGGCAGCGCCTGCGCACTGGGCGGCGTCGGCGGAACCGGAGGCGCCGCGTTCTCCAGCCGGATGTCGCCGTTCACCGTCGAGATCCGCAGCTCGTACTTGCCGCCGTTCACATCGCCCTGCACGCGGCGGCTGCCTCGATGCGAGTGAATGCTCAGCGGGAACGACGCTTCGAAATCTCCGTTGACCTGCGACAGATCGCATGCGAACGACGCAGTCGGCGGCAGCACCGCAGTCACGCGGCCATTCACGGTCTTCAACTTCGCGCCCTGGAAATCGCGCACGAACTTGCACATCACGCGACCGTTCACGGTGTGCGCATCGACTTCCGCGCTTCCCGCATTTTCGAGATTGATCTCGCCGTTCACGCTGCGCGCTTCGGTTGCGCCGTCGATGCCTTTGGTTGCGATGCGGCCGTTCACGGTGCGCAGCTCGAGCGCGAGCGCAGGCGGCACCTTCAGCTGGTAATCGACCGACACGTCTTCGCCGAAGTTGAAGCCGATGAAGCGCACGCGGTGATGCTGCTTGCGTCCGATCTCGAGCGTGTCGCCGGTCACGTCCGTCTTGAAGTAGCCCTGGTTATCCTCGTTCGGCTCCGGTTTGCGATAGGCGCGGACATGCGCGGTGAGCGCGATCTGGTTCGGCTCTCCGGCTTCGACATCGACACTGCCGTTGACCTCGTTCACATGGACGCGTTTGATCTGGTCCACGTTCCACGTCCGGGTGATGGTCACCGAGCGGCGCTCGCCGGCCACGCAGGCCATGAGCATCATCGCGGGGAGTAAATAAAGGTAGCGGCGTCGGCTGTTCATTCGAGTCACCTGCAGCCGGGTAGTACGGAAATCCAACGCGAGAGTTTCATTTGGCACTGATCGATACCTCTCAGACCACGCTGCTGCGCATCGGCGCTTTCCTGGTCGACGCGCTCAGCATTTCCATCGTGCTCATTCTGCCCGCATCCGCCGTCAGTTACGCAATGGCGTGGGTCGGCGGATCGGTGAAGGCGATCCAGATCGTCTGGTGGGCCGCTCTGGCGATCCTGTTGACAGCACTCGTGATCCGCGACGGCTTCAAAGGCCGCTCCCTCGGCAAACAGATGCTCGGCCTGCGCCTCCTGACGCCGCGCGGCGAAGGGTGCGGGTGGGGACGCTCGGTGATCCGCAACCTGCCGCTCGTGATCTTTCCGTGGACGCTGATCGAGGTGTTTCTGGTGGTGGCCGGGAAGCCGCGGACGGGCGACCGGATCGCGAAGACGACGGTCAGCGAAGAGTAACCTCCCGTCATGCCGAGCGACGGTGTGAAGCCGGGCGACCCGATCGCGAAGACGAGAGTGACCTCCCGTCATGCCGAGCGAAGTCGAGGCACCTGGGGGGCGTGTGGCGCGCCGCCCGGGCCCCCGGGTCCCTCGACTACGCTCGGGATGACGGGGTGAAGCCANNNCGCTTCGCGAAGACGACGAGTAACCTCCGTCATGCCGAGCGAAGTCGAGGCACCTGGGGGGGGCGTGTGGCGCGCCGCTCTGGCCCCCGGGTCCCTCGACTACGCTCGGGATGACGGGGTGAAGCCGGGCGACCGGGATCGCGAAGGCGAGAGTGACCTCCGTCATACCGAGCGAAGTCGAGGGACCTGGGAGGCGTGTGGCGCGCCGCCCGGTCCCCCGGGTCCCTCGACTACGCTTCTAAGAAACCTCTGGCAATTTTGGAAACAAACGACTTGCTGAAGCCAGGTTTCTTTGGATCCAGCTCTGCGCCTCGCGCAGTGCCTAGACTCGGGATGACACTTAAACCGTAACCGTAAACCCGCCGAACTCCCCGTGCCCGTCATCTAAATCCGAGTTCAATCCGCACACCGAGTGCTCCGGGCCCTGCTTGATGTTCCAGGTGGAGAAGTTGGTGTAGCCGGTCCAGCCGGTCGACTGCGAGAGCCAGGCGTACGTGGCGAGCTGTGCGCCGAGGATGGTCATGCAGGTCAGGCCGGAACCGTAGACGCCGGCCGCGTACAAGCCGCCGATCGTCTGATTGATCGCCTCGAAATACGCCGTGATGTTGCCTTCGACGTCGCTCTGCGTCGCGTTGTAATCGACGGTGAAGTAGATCGCCGTTCCTTGCGGCTGCCCGATCGCTTCCGCCTGCGCGATCGCGGTCTGCGCATCCTCGACGCCGCGGTCCGCGCTGAAGTAGCTGTACGACGTCGGTCCGTCTTCGTACACGGCGACGATACGCAGGCCGGCCTGGCAGATCAGCTGCGCTTCCGATTGCGTCAGCTTCTTCCCTGCGATCTGCGTCGTGCGGCTGTAGTAGCGTCCGATGAAGCCGATGCCCGCCTGCTTGAGGCAGGCGAGGCTCGTTGAATCGGTGGCGCTGGAGGAGTCGAGTCCCGACGTGATGTCCGACATGGGAGCTATCCTCCCACAGCTTCGACCGCGGGATCGCGCTCCGGCAGCATCTTTTCGACGAGCAGCGCGCCGCCGACGCCGACCACGCAGCCGACCACGTTCCACCACAACCACGCGGTGTTGGTGAAGAGCGCGCAGCAGGTGACGGCGATCTCGCCGAGGGCGGCGCCGGCGCAGACGGCGAAGCCGCCGACCTCGCGGAAGAAGAACGCCACGATGAAGATGGCGAGGATCGTTCCGTAGAAGTATGAGCCGAGCTTGTTCACTGCTTCGATGAGGGAGCCCATGCGGCCGACGAACTCCGCGAAGCCGATGGCGAACACGCCCCAGGCGATGGTCAGCAGTTTCGCCACGCGCACCGAATCATGCTCCGACGCTTCGGGCCGGATGAAGCGGCGATAGACATCGATGACGCTCGTCGATGCGAGCGCGTTGAGTCCCGAGGCGGTGGCGGACATCGCGGCGCAGAAGATCGCGGCGAGCACGAGTCCGACCAGTCCGCGCGGCAGGTAGCGGATCACGAACGAGAGGAAGACGTAATTCGTATCGCTGCTGTCGGCGCGCGGATCGTTGCGATGGATCAGCTCCGTCGCCTGCTTGCGCGTCGCTTCTTCCGCGCCCTGCGCTTCGTGCAGCGCGGTGGTCGCGGTGGCGACCTGCGCGTCGTCGCCGCTCCGCATCGCGCCGACGAGCTGCTGCACGCGCGTCCGCTTTGCCACGAACTGCTCGCGGTGCTGCTCCTCGAGTCTTGCGTAGTCCTCCGCGTAACGGCTCGCGCCGATCTTCGCCCGCTCCGCGGTGTTGAAGAAGAGCGGCGGCGCGACGAACTGGTAGAAGACGAAGACCATCGCGCCGACAAAGAGGATGAAGAACTGCATCGGCACTTTGATCAGGCCGTTGAAGAGGAGTCCGAGGCGGCTCTGCTCGACCGTCTCGCCGGTGAGGTAGCGCTGCACCTGCGACTGATCGCAACCGAAGTACGACAGCGCGAGCATGCAGCCGCCGATGAGGCCGGCCCAGAAGCTGTACGGCGTGTGCAGGTCGAGCGAGAAATCGATCGCGTTGAGGCGGCCCATCCGTCCGGCGACTTTCATCGCCTCGACGAACGTGATGTCGGACGGAATCGAGTGCATGGCGACGATCAGCGCGGCCGCCATGCCGCCGAGCGCGATCAGCAGTTGATGCACGTGTGTCCAACTGACGGCCTTCGTGCCGCCGGTCGCGGTGTAGAGGATGACCAGCGTGCCGATGACGATGTTCGTTACGTGGATGTTCCACCCGAGGATCACCGACACGATGAGCGCGGGTGCGTAGACCGTGATGCCGGTGGAGAGTCCGCGCTGAATCAGGAAGAGCGACGCGGTGAGCGCGCGCGTGCCGGGACCGAATCGCGTCTCCAGATATTCGTACGCGGTGAAGACTTTGAGGCGGTGATAGATCGGGACGGCAATCGCGGCGAGCAGCACCATGGCGATCGGCAGTCCGAGGTAGAACTGCACGAAGCGCATGCCGTCGGTGTAGGCCTGGCCGGGCGTGGAGAGGAACGTGATCGCGCTCGCCTGCGTGGCCATGATCGACAGCGCGATCGTCGGCGCCTGGAGCTTGCGTCCGGCGAGCAGATACGCGTCGAGGCCTTTCTGTTTGCGGCCTTTCCAGAGTCCGTACGTGACGATCGTCGCCAGTGTGCCGATGAGCACGAACCAGTCGAGCGTTCTCAACGGAAGTACCTCGTGAAGGCGTACATCAGGGCGATGAGCATCGCGAGGTTAGCGAGCACGAGCGAGTACCAGCGGCGCCAGGACATGAGCGAGCGAAGAATGCCATGTGGACCGAGATGGAGACGTGTCGGGACGGAAAACGAACTGCGACGTGTGTCATCCGGAGCAGCGGCAAGTGTGGCGCCGGCGACCCGCCGGCGAAAGCGCCGCCGAGTCGGCGGCCCCACACTTGCCGCGGCTCACGATGACAGGGGGCGCGTGATGCCCAACGCGATCATCTTTTCGTGCAGATAGGTCCGCTGCAGGTCGAGCAGCTGCGCGGCGCGGCTCACGTTCCAGTTCGTCCGGCGCAGCACCGACTCGATGTACTCCTTCTCGATCTGCGTCTTGAAATCGCGGAACGTGACGATCGGCGCGTCGTCCGGGATGTGCGCGATGCCGGGCTGGGCGATGTCGTCGCGATGCAGCACGGACGCGGGCAATTGCTCGACGGTGATTGGATCGGTGCCGAAGACGGAGAGGCGTTCGGCGAGATTGCGCAGCTCGCGGACATTGCCGGGCCAGTCGTAGGCGGCGAGTGTTTCGTTTACGACCGATGCGACGGACAGCATCGGCCGCTGGTTTCGCGCGCAGAACTGCTGCAGGAAGGTGTTGAACAGCAGGGCGACGTCGGTGCGGCGCTCGCGCAGCGGCGGGACGTCGATCGGCACGGTTGCGATCCGGAAGAAGAGATCGTTGCGGAAGTCGCTCATCGACTCGATGTCGCGATGCGTGGCGGTGATGACGCGCACGTTGACGCCGCGATCGGTCGTCTCGCCGATGCGGCGCACGCGGCCGTCTTCGAGCACGCGCAGCAGCCGCGCCTGGAGCGCCGGCTCCATGTCGCCGATCTCGTCGAGAAAGAGCGTGCCGCCGTCGGCCTCTTCGAAGAGTCCGCGCTTCGCGGTCTTCGCGTCGGTGAAGGCGCCGCGCGCGTGTCCGAAGAGCTCGTCTTCGATGAGCTGCGATGGGATCGCGGCGCAGTTGAGCCGCACGAAGGTTCGCGTTGCGCGTTTGCTCAATCGATGAATCGCGCTCGCCACGAGCTCCTTGCCGGTCCCGCTTTCCCCTCGGATCAACACGCGGGCATCGGTCGGAGCGACTTTGTCGATCGCTTCGCGCAGTGACTGGATCGCCGGTGAGTTGCCGAGGATCTCCTGGCCCTGGGCGCGGAGCGCGCGGAGCTGCTGGCGCATCGCGTCGTGCTCGAGGCAGTTGCGAACGGACTTGAGCAGGCGCTCGCGGCTGAACGGTTTGTCGATGAAATCGTAGACGCCGAGGCGGAGCGCTTCGACGGTTTCGGCCATGGTCGCTTCGCCGGAGATCACGATCGTTGCGGGCATCAGCTCGCCCGCGGCGCGCAGCAGCTCGATGCCGCTCACGCCGGGGAGACGAACATCGAGCAGCGCCATGTCGGGCCGCATGTTCTGCGGCACACGCAAATACGCGAGCGCTTCTTCGGCGCTGCGGAAGCGGAGCACGCCGTAGCCTTCCTCGCGCAGGCGGAGGGTGATGTTGCCTGCGATTTTCTCGTCGTCTTCGACCAGCAGGATTAATTGCAATCCATCTCTCCGAATGTCAGGCGAAACGTCGTTCCGGATGTCGTGCTTCCGGCGAGCTGCAGGTCGCCGCCGTGCTCGAGCATGATCTTGCGCGAGATCGCTAGGCCGAGGCCTGTGCCTTCGCCGATGCGGCGGGTGGTGACGTACGGATCGAAGACGCGGGCGCGGAGCGATTCGGGGATGCCGCTGCCGGTGTCGGCGACGTCGAGCGCGTTTCGCGCGATGGTGAAGGTCACCGACCCCTTTTCGGCGATGGCCATCGCGCTGTTCGTGCAGAGGTTGACCAGCACCTGCCGCACGAGATCGCGATCGGCGCAGACGCGCGCCTCGCCGCCTTCGAATCGCAGCGCGACATTCGGCCATGCATTCGCGAACGTCGTGCAGAACTCCTTGACCACTTCGGCGAGCGAGGTCGGGCGCAGCACCGGCGCACCGATCGCGGCGAACGACGGCTGGCGGTGCGTCAATCGCGACAACCGTTCGAGCTCATCGCCGACGCTGCCGAGTGCCGCCGCGATCTCCTGCTGCGGCGCGCCGCGCGCGATTGCATCGTCTGCGCGCTCGAGCTCCAGCCGTGCGGCGGTGAGCGGTCCGCGCGTTTCGTGCGCGCGGCGGCGCTCGATCTCCTGCAGGTCGGCGATGCGATCGAGGTACTGCGAGCGCTCGCGGGCACGGCCGCGATTGCCGCGGACGACGATCGACATCGCGATGAGCGACGCGGCGACGGCGAAGAGTCCGACGAGCATCACCTCGAAGCGCTGCAGCATCTGCTCGCGGCTCATGCGCAGGACGTCGAGCCGGTGCAGCAGGCGGCTCGTTTCCTCGAAGTGGCGGCGATATTCGGCGCTGCCGTTCGCATCGAGCACGCGCAGTTTTTTCTGATCGTCAACTGATTGCTGCAGCGCCTGGCGCACGTCGGCGCGCAGGGCGACATCCATCCAGAGCGCGGAGACCTGATGCACGAGGAGCCAGAAGAGAAGCGTCGCGCCGCAGACGGCGAGCACCACCACGGCGATCGATCGCCAGCCCCTCATTTCAGTTGCACCTCACTCTGCCAACGATACGAGCGAATCGGTTTCGCGTTCAGCGTCGTGCCGATCACGGCGGCGACGAGCGGCGATCCGCGTCCGCTCTCGGCCGAGCCGGCGGACTTCGAGATCCAGGCGCGCGCGTCTTCGCTTTCGGCGGCGGAGAAGGGGAGCACGGTCAGCGTGACATCGACCGACACGTGCGGTGGATCGCCGGTGAGCAGACGCAGCGGCGACGACCACCATTTCTCCAGCGCATCGCGCGACGTGATCCGCTGCCGCTCGTCATGTCCGTCAAAGTCGAGGCGGCGCACGATCCACACTTCATCCCAGACGTCGAAGCGGATATCGACCCGTGCGGAACCGCGCGGTTTCGCCGCGAGCAGGAAGACGGTGGTCAGTCCGCTGCCGAGCTGGCGCGCGATCCCGGAATCGTTGAGCAGCGACACCGGCAGGGCGATGGCGATGACGCGTCCCGGTTGCGCGATGAACGTGGGGCGTGTCTGCGCGCGAATCAGCAGCGGCGCGAGGAACAACAACAACGGAGCGACCCGGTTCAGAGCGCCCACGAGTATCCGACTCCGAGCCGCAGCAGTCCCCACGAGCTGCGCCGCACCCAGCTGACGGAGGTGAGCAGACTTCTCGTGTTGTCGGGCGTGGTGCCGAACACGATGCCGCCTTCGCGAACGTCGCGCTGTTGCGACTGAAGCGCGCCGACCACCTCGAGGCGTGAGTCGCCGCTGCGCGGATCGCCCTTCCACAGATCGTGCGACCAGCCGCCGCGCACGATCTGGTACGCCGGGTGGTAGTTGACGCGGGGCACGAACACCGCCGGGTTCTGGTCGACGTTCGCCCAGCCGGCGAGCACCGCCGCGTTGACCGAATTGCGGTCCGACAATTCCCAGTAGCGCGCGCCGACCACATCCAGTCCGCTCCCCTCGAGGTGCTCCCGGAACGCCTCCGGTCCGGCATCGGGAAACGCGCCGATGAAGGTGTAGCCGGTGTGGTCGTGCGTCGAGTGCAGCGCGGTCACGCGGATCAGCGTTCCGCGCGTCGGCACGAACGGCTGATTGGTCGTGTCGTAGGCCCACGTCAGCGACATCAGCCGCTCCGCTTCCTTTCGCCGGAACGAAAGACCGAGGATGTGATCGGTGCCGTTTTGGACAAGCGTGTCCTCGTAATCGAGGGTGAGCGTCTGGTCCGTCGTCAGCGGAAGGCCGACGACCACCTGCGGCGAGAGGCGCCCGGCGTGCTCGTCGATCGGACGCCGCAGATTGATCGAGGCGAACGCGCGCGTGCCGAAGAGGTCGTATTGCGTGTAGCCGATGGCGATTGCGGTGTAGTCGGACGTGAAGACATCGCGGTCGCGGCGGGAGGTCGTCCCGATATAGACCACGCCCCGTCCGCCCACGAACCAGCGGAAGCCGAGCGCGGCATCCTTCGATTCGATCGCCGGATCGGAGTCGTAATCGAGCGTATGCCTGCTGTCGTCCCACAGCGTCGGCTGCGCATCGATCAGGTAGAAGAACGGCTTCGTCTCGGTGACCACGATGGCCAGCACGTACTGTCCGCGGCTGGAGCCTTTCTCCAGTTTGAACTCGGCGGAGAGGAGAAACGGCAGGCGGGTGAGGCGCGCGGCGGCGGCGCTCAGATCGGGCTCGGAGTACTCGGTGCCTTCCTTCAGCAGGCTCTCCGACTTGATCAGGTCGGCGGAGACGCGATGGGTGTTGCGCACTTCGATGCGCTCGATGAGGAAGCGCGGCGGCTCTTCGCCGAAGGCGGCGAAGGCGATCGACGCGATGGTCAGAATGCTGAGAACGAATCTCGACACGAGGGCCTCCCAATGTAGCGGTTTGTTTGTGCCGCGCGCCACCAGACGACGCGCAGGTTGGATTCGGTGGACGAGAGCGTGTGCTTTCCGGAATCGAGGAAACGCGGGCCGCTGTACGGCACGCCGTCGATGCGGATGCGCGACGGATCGCGCGCGATGACGGCGTAGACCTGCGGCACGCCGATGGTGAAGGTGCCGTCGCGGACGTTCGCGCCGCAGACGCGCAGCGGTCCGTTGCCGATGAACGAGGCGTTGAGAAATGCGCGGGTGCGGGGCGGGATGTAGGAGACGTCGGCGATGGCGACGCAGCAGCCGTTCGCGGCGATCTGCTCCGGTCCACGATCGGCGAGTGTGCCGTTATTCGTCAGCGCGCGGCCGACGATGTCATAGATCTGGTGCACCGGCCGGCGGCGGAAGACGGTATCGCCTTTGAGGTCGTAGATGAAGTCGTCGGGTTTGGTGAGCGCGAGCGCGGCGTCGACGAAGCGCGCGCGGGAGGGCTCGGTGCTCCGCAAATCGGCATACATCACCGACCCAATCGCCGCGCCGATGAAGAGGAGGGTGGTGGTGTACGACAAGCTCTCAGCTTGTCGCTTCAAACCGGACAAGCTCTCAGCTTGTCGCTTCAAAAGGGACAAGCTGAGAGCTTGTCCTACACCGAGTGCGGCGAGGGGGACGAGGGGGAGGAAGTCGCGCGGGGTGATGCTCGGCCAGAGGCAGAGGAGGATGAGCGGATACCAGATCGCGGTGAGGACGAGATGCGCCGCGCCGCGCGGTGCGCGTAAGGCGAGCACCGGCGCCATGACTGCGAACGACACCGCGCCGCCGATCCGCCGCCCCGCCTCGACCGGCAGCGAGACGTTGTAGAAGAGCGTCGCGTAGAGCATCGAATCGAACGCGCCGATCGTCCCGAAGAAGAGTGCAAACGCGAGCATCGGAATGGCGGCGCCGCACGCGAAGCGCGCGAGCGGTTTGATGGCGAGCGGCTGTCGCGTCGATGCGACGGCGAGCGCGTGCGCGAGCAGGAGCGGCAGCGCTTTGACCGACGCGAGGAGGCAGAGCGCCGCGGCGACGCCGCGCGCGAACGGGCGGTCACGAAACGCGAGCGCGGCGAGCCAGAAGAAGATCCAGAGCGTGTCGTTGCGGAACTCCGTGCTCACCGGCAGCCACGGCGGCGCGACGCTGAAGAGGATCGCGGCGACGATCGCAGCGCGTCGTCCGATGAGCGGCTCGCCGATTTTGAACAGCAGCCAGCTGCATCCGAGTGCGATCGGCGCGATCGCGCAGCGCATCGCGGTGAAGATCGACGAGCTCTCCGGCAGCACGCGCATCAGCGGCGCGAAGAGGAGATGCAGCAGCGGGAAGTGATTGTCGAAGACGTCGCGGTATTGCACGAGCCCGCGGCTCCAGGCCCAGACGACGTGCAGATGCTGCGGCTCGTCGGAGTCGAGCGGCTTGATGGCGATGAAGAGCGCGCGAATGGC
>C688J18823_10001539_pt1 | contig 14290 bp, 14 predicted proteins | sample HopSoiMetagenom1_FD_18823 | JGI IMG/M metagenome (IMG submission 18823)
CGCGCCGTGGGCAATCGAGATTCTGCATCGATTCCCGAACCTATCCGAGGGCTCATGGTTGCGGGAGATGGATGGGCGCAGCTGCTTCAAGGTGATTCGGTCGGTGGTATCAGGCGGATGCGCGCGGGTCTGGATCTTTCCGCTTCGCCCAACGAGGAGACGGCGTTTCCCCGGCTCCAACTCGCTTTGGGCCTGGCCGGCCGCGCCGACACCAGAGCCGAAGGCATCCGCTGGCTCACCTACGGCTTTGACATGTTGCCTCTGTACAAGCCGCTCACTCTGCTCGCGCTGGGTCACACCTATGAGGCGGCCGGTGCTCGCGACTCCGCAAAGCAGGCGTACAGCCGGTTCATTCGCTTGTGGGACAAGGCGGACCCGGAACTGCAGGGCAGGGTACGAGAAGCCAGGAGCGCCCTGGAGGAGCTCAATCGGGAGCAGCCACGCTAAGCGCGGCCTCGGCCGCTCGGTCCCGTTGTCCTTCGGCGTTATAAACAGCCGCCACTCGCCCGCCGGTCTCCACCACACCGAATAACCGATAGCGCGGCATCTCGCCGACAACCTTGGGAACCGGTGCGCGTAGCTGCCACTGTACTGGGACCCAGGCTCCATCTGGCAGGCGGCCAAACCGGATCTCCCCGCCCGCGCTTCCCGGTGGAGCCCACCGGGGTCGGGTAGCAAACTGGAAAGTGAGTGAATGGAGCGCGAGGGAGCGGCGGTCGAATTCCAGCGAGCCTTCGAGCGCGGCGGCGCCGTGGGTGCCTTTGGCGGGCTTGAACCGGGCGATAACAACTGAGCTACTGTCCGCAGCTCGATCCGATGCCTCCACCGAGATGCAGTGGCTTCCCAGAAACCAGTCGGTGAACAGAACCCGCGCGTCGGGACCGAAGTAAGTAGGCCCGTTCTCAGGCCGATCGTTCATGGGGCTCGGCGCCGGCCAGTTACCGTGCACGAAGCCGATCTTGCGAAGGCTGTCAGGATCAGCGCTTTGGATGGGCCAGCCGGTCAGCCGATCCTGGACCACGACGGAATCCTCCGGCGGCCCAACTACCGGTACGACGCGCCGGTAGGTCTCGGTTTCGTAGCTCCGCTTTCCCCTGCCTATCTCCGCCTCGGCCAGGGCCAAAGACGTCTGGGCCGCCTGCAGCAGGTTGGCCCCGAGCGTGGCATCGCCGAGGGTTATCGAGCAGTTCGGTCGACTGGCGGAGGCGCTCAGCTCGTGGAGCTCGAAAGGCTGGTCCGGCACCCGCAGTGTCCGTTGTGAGGTCTGGCTGCCGATCAGGTCGAAGGTGGAAGTTTCCCAGCTGCGCTGTCCAATCTGCTGAACTCGAAGGCGATAGCGGCCTGGTTGAGGCGCCCGGAGCTCAAAGCCACCGGTGAGGCTGGTAACGGTTCGCGCTCGCTCCTGCCCCTTGTCGTCCAGCAGAACGATGAGTGCCTCGAGCAGGGGAGATCCACTGACGTCGCGTACCGCGCGGCCGAGCACCTGCTGGGCCGCTAGATGGTGGCTGACGAGGAGGGCAAGGATTCCGCTCCAGCGGCGGAGTTGCTTCATCTGAGTAAAATGTCGCGTATCTTGATCGAGTGGCAGAGCCGAAGCGTTCCAAGGCCGCGGGCGAAGCAAAGCCTCGTCGCAAGAAGAAGGCGGCGGCGGAGCCGCGCTCGAGAGGCATTCCGCCGGACTCCATTAACTCCGGAGCTCCTCCCGCCGGGCTCACTCGNCTGGCCGAGGCAGTTCAGGCCGATGGCGGTACTGTGCTCGCCCCCTACAAGGATCCGCTGGGAGGAAATTGGCAGCTCTTTGCGGCGCTGCCAATCGATCTGGTGGAGCCCACTCCGTACCAACGCGATCTCTCGAAACCTCACGTCGAGCGGCTCTCCGCAGCCATGGACCGCCTGGGGCGCTACCTGGATCCGATGATCGTGGTGCGGGGAAGCGCTGACGGGGAAGGGGAAGACGCGAAACATCCCTACTGGACGCCAAACGGCAATCACCGGCTCGCCGCGCTGAAGCGGCTGGGCGCGCGAGCGGTGGTGGCGATTGTGGTTCCCGATATCGAAGTCGCGCACCGGATCCTGCTGCTCAACACCGAAAAGGCCCACAATCTCCGGGAGCGCTCCCTCGAGGTGATTCGGTTGGCCGAGCTGCTGTCCCAAACAGAGAGCCGGCCCGAGCGAGACTTCGAGATTGAATTTGAAGAACCGGCGCTGCTCACCATCGGCTTGTGCTATCAGGAGAACGGCCGATTTGCCGGCGGCGCTTATCATCCGGTGCTGCGGCGTGCGGAAAAGTGGCTGACCTCACCTTTGCCCAAGGCACTGGAGACGCGGCGAGAGCGGGCCGCCAGGGTGCTGGAGCTGGACCAGGCGGTGACCGAAGCGATGAAGCGGCTGAAGGAACGGGGCTTCGACAGTCCCTATCTTCGTCCATTCGTCGTCGCCCGAATCAATCCCCTTCGGTTTAAACGGGGCGGCAATCCAGACGTAGACGAGACCCTGGACACCATGTTGGCGGCCGCTCGCCGCTTTGACGCTGGCAGAGTACGGGCGGACCAGGTTGCGCGCGCCGGAGGTGCGCCTGACGACTCATAGAGATTTTCCTGCCCCGCTTCCCCGCTTCCCCGCTTCCCCGCTTCCCCGCTTCCCCGCTTCCCCGCTTCCCCGCCTCCTACCTATACTTGCCTCTTACCCTGAGGAGACGGAAACATGTTGCGTCCCTATTGCTTCATCACAGCGGGCTTCACCTACGCTGCCCTGATCGTGAGCCTCGCCGCCTGCAGTGGTCAAGACAGTACCGCCAAGCGGGCCCAATCCGATAAAGCCCTGGCCGAGTCCGCTGCTGTGTACGAGGAAACAGCGGCTCGCTTCCGCAAGGTAGGAGAGACCGCCAACCTGGATGGGCCCGAGTCGGCCCGGTACGATCGCGATCTCGATGTCTGGTTCGTTTCCAACGTCAACGGCACTCCAACGGCCAAGGACAACAACGGCTACATCAGCCGGCTCCGGCCTGACGGTACGCCCTACAACCTCAAATTCATTGAAGGCGGCAAGAAGGGCGTGACCCTCAATGCTCCCAAGGGGCTGTCCATCATCGGTGATACCCTGTGGGTAGCGGACATTGACTTTGCCCGCGCATTCAACAAACGCACGGGCGCCGCGCTGGCGAATGTGACCATCCGGGGTCGGGTAAAGTTCCTGAACGGCGCCGCAGTGGGGCCCGATGGGGCCATCTACATGACCGACACCGGAATTGCCTTTGGGCCCAAGGGGGAGATCTCCCATCCCGGACCGGATCAGGTGCTGCGGATCACCCGAAGCGGCGCCACGGTTGCTCTCAGCTCTCCCACGCTGGCCGGCCCCAATGGTATCACCTGGGATTCCAAGGAAAACCGATTTGTGATCGTCTCCTTTACCGGAAACGGGATCTTCGGATGGAAGCCGGGCGACAAAGACGTGAAGTCGCTTGGAACCGGTCCGGGCCAGCAGGATGGGGTGACTGTGTTGCCCGACGGCCGGATTCTGGCAACCAGCTGGGCCGATTCCAGTCTCTTCGTGCTGGACCACGGCAAGATCACCAAGGTCGCAACCGGTATCGCGTCGCCAGCCGACATCGACTTCGACGAGAAGGACTCCCGGGTAGCCGTGCCGCAGCTGCTGGTGAACAAGGTGCAGTTCTGGGAGGCGCCATGATGCATCTAGGTATTCGGGGGGCCGCGTCCTATGCCCTCGTGGCTGCACTTGCCGCGATCGTTGGCGCGGCCGGGATGTGGCTGCACGGCAGCAAAGGGCGGTCCTCGGTGCTCGACCAGGTTACCACTCACGGTGAGTGGGTAAAAATCAGGAAAGGCAACGAAACGATCCGGGCATACGTTGCCTATCCCGAGCGCAAGACGAAGGCGCCGGCCGTGATCGTGATTCACGAGATTTTCGGATTGACCGATTGGGAGCCCACCGTGGCCGACCGGCTGGCCAAGGAGGGATTCGTGGCCATTGTTCCGGACCTGCTCTCGTCCAAGCACGGCCAGTCGCCCAAAGATCCGGATGAGGGCCGCAAGCTGGTCGGTGAGCTGGAGCCGGAGCGGGTCACCGCGGACCTGAATGCAACCTACGACTATGTGAATGGCCTCCCAGCGGTGGAGAAGGATCGTATCGGGACGATTGGCTTCTGCTGGGGCGGTGGCCAGAGCTTCCGCTACGCCACCAACAATCCCCGGCTCAGGGCTGCGGTTGTGGCTTACGGCCCCGCGCCTGACTCTGCCGACATCAAGCGGATTCAGGCTCCGATCCTGGGGGTCTACGGCGAAAATGACCAACGTATTACCGGAAGCTTGCCCGATCTGGCCGCCAAGATGCAGTCGGCAGGTAAGACATTCACCTACGAGGTGTACCCCGGCACGGGGCACGGTTTCCTCAAGCCGGGACGGCAAGGCTCGGATACGCCGCAGGTGGACCGGGCCTGGAAGCGGATACTCGAGTTCTATCGGGCACGGCTGGGCAAATGAAGGACGTGAAAGGACGTGAATGGTAAAAGGTGAACGGTGAACCGGGAGGAACAACTCGCCCGTTTACCGTTTGCCGTTGACCGTTTACGCTTTCCTGATGCTTCTCCTTCTCCTACTACAAACTGCGTCTCCCCTCGCCGCCCGGGCCGACACCATCCATCCGGTGCACGACGCTCTCCACTACGACATCACTCTGGTACCGAGCGATACCGGTAACCACGTGCTGGCCGAAGTGCAGACCACCTGGCGGCTGCGCTCGACGGAGCCAGTCGAGATGGAGCTGGATTCCGCAATGCGGGTCGTTCGGGTGCTGGTGGACGGAAAGCCGAATACACGCATGTCCCGGACGCTATACGCTAGGTCTGAGGGCGAGATCGAAGTTCCCCACGAAAAACCCGCCGGTGATACGCTCACCACGCGGGTGCGGTACCATGGACTGGTGCGCGATGGCCTGATCATCGGGGCCAACCAGTACGGTGCCCGGACAATTTTCGCTGACAACTGGCCCGACCGGGCGCATCGCTGGCTCGCCTCCCAGGATCACCCCAGTGACAAGGCCACGGTCGCTTTTCATGTGCAGGCCTCGGTCAACGATCAGGTCATTGCCAATGGAGTGTTGGAGAAGATTGATACCTTGGCCTATGGGCACGTCGTGTGGCACTATCGGATGGATCATCCGATTCCGGTGTATACCATGGTGGTGGGAATCGGCCGTTTGGCCCGCACCCGGTTACCCGATGGCGACTGCCGGCAGAGCTGTATTCCGGTCACGGTATGGACCTACCCGGAGGACTCCGCATATGCCGTGAACGCCCCCTTTCGAAGAGCGGCGGAAATCCTGCGCTACTATAGCGAGCTGGTGGGGCCGTTCCCTTACGGAAGCCTGGCTCATGTCGAGTCGAGCACCCGGTTCGGTGGTATGGAGAACAGCACCGCCATTTTTTACGACGAAAAGCGCTACCGCCAACAGAACCTGGGTGAGCCGGTGGTCGCGCACGAGACCGCCCATCAGTGGTTTGGCGATGCGGTCACCGAAGCCGACTGGCATCACGTCTGGCTATCGGAGGGCTTCGCCACCTACCTGGCGGCACTCTGGCAGGCTCACGCCGACGGCGACAGCGCATTCCAAGCCGGGATGCGGCGGATGGCCGATGAGGTGTTCCAGTCCAAGGAGGTCGGCCAACCCATTCTGGACACCACTGCCACAGACCTCCTCGGCCTGCTGAACAGCAACAACTATCAGAAGGGTGCCTGGGTCCTGCATCAGCTGCGTGGGGTAGTCGGAGACTCCGCCTTCTTCTCCGGCCTCCGCCGCTACTACAGCACGTTCCGCGACAGCACCGCGCTCTCGGCCGACTTCGCCCGGGTAATGTCGGAGGCCGCCGGCCAGGATCTCGACTGGTACTTTCGCCAGGCTCTCACGCAACCGGGCTATCCGGTGTTGGATCTAAAATGGACACACAAGGGAAAGAAGCTGACTGTCGACATCACTCAGACACAGCCGGCCGAGTGGGGTGAGTTTCAGATTCCCAATCTGATCCTGCTGGTGGATGACGTTCCCGTTCGACTCCACGTTCAGGGACGGCAAACTCGCCAGATCGTTGAAGGGATCTCCCGCAAACCCAAGCGCGTCGAGGTGGATCCCAAAGGATGGTGGCTGCTGAAAGCAACAGTCAACGGTGAACGGTAAACGGTGAACGGTCGGAGCAGGGCAGGGCACCCTTTCACAGTTTATCGTTTACTGTTCACGCTGCTTCCTGTGCTCGCCTGCGGCACTCTCCCTCCGCTTCGCGGTAAGATCGATGTCGGCCATGAGTCCTACGCCATCTTCGTGGGAGGGAGCGGCCTGGGTGGAGATCTGTATGCCGTGAGGGGCGACGGCGGGCCTGCCTACCAGATCACCTATACCACAGTGGCCGAGCTCCGGCCGGCGCTGTCGCCCGACGGCGCAGAGGTCGCGTTCTTTCGCGGACAGTCGCTGCGNGACTCCACACCNGCCACCGTGTGGGTTCTCAATCTCNTGAATGGCGCCGACCGCGAGCTCCGCTTGCCCAAGGANCCCGGTCTCCTCGAGCGGGTCGGCTGGAACTCCGATGGCAGCGCGCTGCTGGTGAAGACCAGCAAGGATGTNTACCGGGTGGAGGCTCCNCCGGCCAAGCCAAANGCGAGGAGTGTCCCGCCTGAGGAACGTGCCGCCGCGGAGTCGAGTCTTGCTGTGCTTTTGGGCGATCCGGTCTTTGCCCGGGTCGTTCCCTGCTCNCAGGCGGAAGACCTCTGTGTCATTCCCCGCAGAGGCCGTCCCGGTATTCTGGCTCAGGCCGCAAGCGATCCGGTGCGCTGGGGCAATGATTCAGTGGCGTTCTTCACCGGCGAGCTCCTGCAGATCCGCCCTCTGGCCAAGGGGAGACCTCGCCTCCTGCATTGGTCCGAGGTGCCGGCCCGGCCCCGACAGGTCACCTACTTCCAGGGAGCGGCCGCCCGCCCGCCGACCCCGGACCAGATGTAATCGCCTCGTCCCTCGCTTGATCCAGCACCATTGAAGGTCCCTACCATCCCCGGCTACTTTCCGGGGCTTTTCTCTATTCACTCTAGGTGGAGTGGTTGATGAAACTGCTGGTCCTCGGCGCGGGTCTTCAGGGCTGCGCGTGCGCGTACGATCTGCTGCAGAATCCCGCTATAACCCAGGTGACCCTAGCCGACCTTCGGCCGGACAAGTTGCCGAAGTTCCTGGCCGGTGACTGGAACGGTCGTCTCCGCACCATTCGACTCGACGTCTCCGACTCGGCCGCGGTGCGGGCGGCGTTTGCAGGGCAGGCGGCGGTCATGAGCGCCATCCCCTACTACTACAATGGTCCGATGGCGCGCGCTGCCGTCGAAGGTGGCTGCCACTTCTCCGATCTGGGTGGAAACACGGAGATCGTTCTGGAGCAGAAGAAGCTGCACCAGCAAGCCGAGGCCAAAGGCATCTCGGTCATCCCTGATTGCGGGCTCGCCCCGGGGATGGTCAATATTCTGGCGGCGGAAGGTATTCGCCGGCTGGACCAGGCCGAAAAGGTCAAGATCTTCGTCGGCGGCCTTCCTCAGGCCCCCGAGCCTCCGCTCAATTATCAGATCGTGTACTCNCTGGAAGGAGCCCTCGATTACTACACCACCCCCTCCTGGGTGTTGCGGGGGGGCCGGCCGGTGCAGGTGGATGCCCTCAGTGAGGTCGAGTCGGTGGAGTTCCCCTCTCCGGTTGGGACCCTGGAGGCTTTTCACACGGGCGGTGGCATCAGTACTCTGCCGTTTGCATATCAGGGCAAGATCGACGTCATGGAATACAAGACGCTCCGCTATCCGGGCCATGCCGCCGTGGTGCGCCCCATCCGGGAGCTGGGCCTCCTGGCCAACGAGCCGATCGAGGTCAAAGGCAGCAAGGTGGTCCCGCGTGATCTCTTCATCGCGGCGGTAAGCCCGAAGCTCTCCAAGCCAAACGGTCGCGATCTGGTGGCCTTACAGGTGCAGGTAACCGGAGTCAAGCAGGGTAAGGCCGGTTCCGTGACCTTCCGTCTGCTCGACTACTACGACGCGCAGCACGGCATCAGCGCCATGATGCGGACCACGGGGTACTCTCTTTCGATCACCGGGCAGATGCAGGTGGATGGCCGCGTCACCGCCAAGGGCGTGCACACACCCGACGAGGCTATTCCATTCCGGGATTACGTCGCAGAGTTGGGCAAACGCGGCATCAGAATCGAGGAGATCTGAACCGGAACTATTGCTGAGATCCGCGTGTTGGGAAAGACGTGGCACACATGGGAGAGGGCATGCTGGATTTCAGGAAGTTGTGGCAGGACGGGCTCAGTTTTGAGGCTTTCGTGGCTTCGTGCAAAGCCCAGCACTGTGGACTGTGGCAGGGAGTGTATAATCTGGCCCGGGTTCCGGAATGGGCCAGGAATGCCGTTCCATCAGGCACCGCCCGCAAACTGCTGGTGATTGCAGAGGACTGGTGCGGAGACGCCTCCAATACCGTGCCGGTGGTCGCCAAGCTCGCCGATGCTGTTCCCGGGCTCGAGCTCAGAGTGATTCTCCGAGACGCCAATCCCGAGGTCATGGACCGGTATCTCACCAATGGGTCTCGGTCCATTCCGGTCGTAATCGCACTGGATGAGAATTACCAGGAGCTCGGCCACTGGGGGCCGCGGCCCACTGAACTGCAGGCCTGGGTCATGGCCAATCGCGCGACCATGCCCAAGACCGAGCTTTATCCTCTGGTGCGGAAGTGGTATGCCAAAGACCGCGGTGAAACAACGCTGCGTGAGGTACTGGAGGCTGCGGGATTCTCGGTGATGAAGGTGGCTTAAAGCCCTAAAACATCCACCCGGTTCCGACCGAAGGATTGAACCCGTCGGGACCGCCGGCAAAGTTGAAGGTAAAGATGGTTGAGCGCAGGATTCGAAGTCCTACCCCTCCGCCGCCGCCTACCTTCACTCCCTCCGTTGTCAGCTTGAAGTCTTCCTCGAATACTCGGCCCGCATCCACAAAGCCCAGCAGGGTGATGGCCCCGAGATCGCCAAAGGCGATCAAGTCGTGACGGACCTCAAAATTCCCAAACAACACGTGCCTGCCCGCAAAGCGCCCGGTGTCGAATGACCGGTGCGAGTACTGGCCGCCCAAAACCGTAATCTGGTCTTCCCAGGAAGGGATAATGTACCGGGCGTTGAGGGTGGGTGAGCCGCCCATGCCGGACGCCACCAGCCGCGCGGCGACCACCGTTCCCTCGAAGGGGCTGACGTAGCCGCGCAGCACGGTATACAGCCGCGTGTAGCCGTCGAGCCCCGACCCCGCTTGAGCCCCGGCTTCGAGCAGCAGGCCGCGATGCGTGTTGTACTCGAGGTCCCGAGTGTCGTAGATGAGGGCGAGTCTGCCCGACACGTCGTCTTCCTTGCGTTCCGACCCGAAGTCGGACTGAAAGAGCGACGGTCCCGGCAGCGTGGTGAAGCGAGTCCACTCGATGTTCCCCTGCAAGGCCACCTGCCAGGGCCCCCGGATCCGGCGGGTCAGCTCCGCCTGTCCCCCATAACGAATGCGTCGAACCCGGTACAGGAATGGATTGGCGTCGGTGACGAGATCGTCGTTCTTCACCGTCTCGTTGCCGATTCCGAAGTACCCGAAGCGAGCCTCTCTCCCGGCAGCGGCAAGCGCCTTGAGCCGCCAGTTGTTCCACAGCTGAGGCGCCCGGAAGCGGGCAACGATGTAGCGGCTCCCCCGTGATGTGAAACCGGCTTCACCGGTGATCGACGCGTTGTTGGTGACCCGGTCCTCGTATTCCGCCGCTTGGAAGTGATGAACCCGGAAAGCCAGAACCGGCCCGTCGTTGGCACCGCCCGTGAGATAGGGGAAGTAGCTGGTACGCCAGGGAATGTCGCTATCACTCTCCTGAGCGCAGACGCGCTCACCGCTGAGCAGTGCGAGCAACACAACGATGGAAGCAATCCGCATCGGCCTTCCCGGAAGCAAGAGCCTGGTTACGTACTCTGCGGGGGATTTAGGCGCCGCAAGAACCGAAAGTCAACCGAGGGCGGAGGGTCTCGCTGCTTGCTGCCCCGGAAGCGGCTTCCTAACTTGTCGGGCTTGAGCCCCTCGCCTGTGGAAGACACCTCCGATCCATTGCGGATCGACCCTCCCGCCGCACAGCGCTGGTCTGAGGAGCCGTTCGATCTCGTTCGCCTGGCCGTGGGCAGCATCGCCCTGCTCGGGACCGTACTCGCCGGGGTCCTGGCAGTGGCTACTCACGACGCCCGCATGCTTCAGCTGGTCGGCGCGCTGTGGGCCGTTTACGGTTTGACTGTTGGCTTCCTGTCCGGAGTGTTGGAACCGGTCCTCGATGGATTGTCCCAGCTCCTCATCAACGGTGGTCTCACCCGGCTCGGCAGCGGTTACTCCAGCATCGAAACGCTTGCGTCGCAGGGCCGCCATGAGGCTGCAGCCGAGGCGTACGCCGAACGGGCCCGAAATCCGGCCGAGAGAGTCGAAGCCACCCTGCGCCGGTCCCGACTGCTGGCCGGGCCGCTAGCCGAGCCGGAGAGCGCCGCGGTCGAGCTCGATAGTCTGCGCGCTCACGCGCTCACGCCCAGGAACGACGTTCGGGTTGGGCTTGCCCTGGTGGATCTCTACGAGAACCGGCTGAATAATCCGGGCCGTGCAATGGCGGAGCTCCGGCGACTGATTGATCAGCATCCTTCAGGACAAGGCGCGCGACAGCTCCGTGCTGCGCTGCGTGAGCTCAAGTCGCGGCGCTATCCCACCACATCAACTTGATGGCCGACCGCCGCCGGCTCGACCCTGAAGTATTCAATCTGCCTGTCGCGAAGATGCGCGCCGGGTACTACTCCGACAAGTACTTCGTCCGGTCTCGAGACATTCTTCTGGCGGAAGGCTACCGCCCAAGAGTGACCATGCAGGTATTCGGAAAGCAGTCGGCGTTCCTCGGTGGTATCGATGAGGCCGTTGCGATCCTGAAGAAGTGCGCCGTCGAGTGGTCTGAACTGAAAGTGTGGGCGCTGTATGACGGCGATGAGGTGCAGCCCTGGGAGACGGTGCTCCTCATCGAGGGACCCTATGATGCCTTCGCTCACTTGGAGACGTTGTACCTGGGTGTTCTGTCCCGGCGCACCCGGGTCGGAACCAATACTCGGAGGGTAGTAGAGGCCGCGGCGCCGAAGGAGGTTCTGTTCTTCCCCGCGCGCCACGATCACTGGCTGGTGCAGACCGGAGATGGCTACGCTGCACACGTAGCCGGAGCCATCGGGGTGTCCACTGATGCCCAGGCCTCCTGGTGGGGCAGTGAGGGAGTTGGGACTGTACCTCACGCGCTTATTGCGGCGTACGCCGGTGACACCGTCGCAGCCACCCGCCGGTTCGCTGATCACGTCGGGCCCGGAGCTAGGCTGATCAGCCTAGTCGATTTTGATAACGATTGCGTGCGCACGTCCCTCGAGGTGGCCGGAGCCCTGGGCGATCGATTGTACGGGGTGAGGCTGGATACCAGTGAGATGCTGGTTGATCAGTCTCTCTGGCGCGATATGGGGCAATTCACGCCCACCGGCGTAAACTCACAGCTCGTGTGGCATGTCCGTCGCGCTCTCGATGGGGCCGGCCATGGTGCCGTGAAGATTTTTGTCTCTGGCGGATTCACCGCGGAGAAAATCCGCCACTTCGAGCAATCCGGAGTACCGGTGGATGGCTATGGTGTGGGGTCTTCGCTCTTCGCGGGCAAGTACGACTTCACAGCCGACATCGTTTTGCTGGAAGGCAAGCCGGCCGCAAAAGTGGGCCGCGCATTTCGGCCGAATCCTCGTCTCTCGGAAGTCGTGTGATGCAACGCACAGCGGCCATATTCACCCGATCTATACTTGGCCACAGTGGGAGCGTTGCTGGACGGCGAACTGCGAGACGTCCGAAAAAGCCCTGAGTCCCCTGCTCTGTTGGCCGGACGAGTCGTTCATTCCAGCGCTTTCGCTGTAATTTCCCTTCTTTCCCCCCTTCTTCTTCTATCTCGCGGGAACGGGCCCAACGGCCCGTTCCACCCACCTTTTGGTTCAGCTCACAGTCCACAGTCCCCAGTCGCTTCAGCAGAGCGCACGCGCTGAATTCCGTTCCATGGTAACAAAACAGAACTCTGACGACTGAGGACTGAGGACTGGCGACTGACTACATGTGACCCAACCCACAGCCGCCTCGCGAGCGGGACGGTTTACTTCCCCAAGTCATGAGGAATCGACATCCTGGCTCACCCAAGCTGGAGGCGAGATCATGCCACGCGGCGATAAATCCTCTTATACGAGCAAGCAAAAGCGCCAGGCCGAGCATATAGAAGAAGGTTATGAGAAGCGTGGCGTCTCTCGCCCTGAGGCCGAGCGGCGCGCATGGGCCACAGTGAACAAGGAAACGGGTGGCGGCAAGAAGAGCGGATCAGGGCGGGGCAAGAAGTCGACCCGCAGCTCCTCTCGGAAGGGCGGAAAGAAAGGTGGCCGCGCTTCCGCCTCGCGCTCGAAATCCTCCCGCTCCACAGCGGCGCGGAAGGCCGCCTCGACTCGGCGGCGCCGGTCGTCAGGGAGCCGGAAGAGCACCAGTGGCGGCCGCTCCAGCAGCAGTCGCAGCTCCAGTCGGTCCGGCGGCAGCAGTCGGAGTCGGTCTAGTGCCAGTCGCAGCCGGAGTCGATCGAGTACCAGCCGCAGTCGCTCGAGTGGCCGAAAGAGCAGCCGCTAGGATCGAAGGTGGAACCCAAAAAAGGAATGCCACCGAGTGGTGGCATTCCTTTTCTCTTGTCCAAGTCCGGCGTCAGTCGCTCGCCTTACCGCCCAGGCCGATCGACATACCTAAAGAGGCAACCAGGTCATTCTGAAAGTCGTCGCCTCCGCCAAAGTCTCCGTTGTACAGGTAGTCTTCCAGATCGAGCCGGAAACCAATCCTGTTGTCGTCGCCTCCGCCGAACCGGAAACCCAGACCGAGCACGCCGCCGATGTCGGTGCTGCTCTTGTCGTCATCGAATGGGTTGCTGCCTCGGGAGAGCAGGGCAGGCCCGCCGGCCAGGTAAAATCCCACACTGTTCGTGACTGGAGAGAGCGCGAGCAGTAACCGGGCATTGGCCAGCAAGAGGTCGGTGTTTTCGCTCTGGTTGACGGTTTCATTGGCGATCTTCGCCGGAGCGTAGCCGCCGGTCGCCTCGAACCCGAGCCTGCCGGTTCCCCAAAATGTCAGCCGCACTCCCCCAGCGGCGCCCACGTTACGTGAGATATCCTCGTCCAATGCACCCACCGAGTTGCTGGTTGGGATGTACGCGCCGACCCACGGGGTGAGCTCCACTCCACCCTGCGCTGCTGCCGGCGTAGCTGCCGCTGAGATCACAGCGAGAGCGATGACCGAACCCGCCAGTGTTCCCATCAGCTTTCGTATCGACATACCCACTCCTTATCAGAAGCTCTTGTGGACACAAACTGGGCGCTGGTTGACACGCGCTGTTCGTGCGCCGGATTGTTCCGGAGGGAGCAGGATGCTCCGGAATCGATTCAGCCGCTGTGAAATGAGTCACCCGCTCTGGGTGAGCCGGGCGTAAACAGAAGAGGCGGCATCGGTTGCGATGCCGCCTCGCCTGATCAGGAGAGCTTCAGCTGCTTATTTCTTCCCCAACCCAAGGAGCGGAATCCCGACACCGAACGAGAGATGGATGTCATTCTGCGTCTTCTTCTCGTCCGAGGGACTAAACCCTGGGATCTCAGCCTGCGGCTTATATACGTAGTCCTCAGCGGTCACCGAGAGATGCAGCAGGCTGCCCAGGCGGAACCCTGCACTGGCGCCCACCGTCCCGCCGATATCGGTCTTCTTCTCCGCGTTGGCGTAGAACGCGCCGCTCCGGTTGATCACGCCCACACCACCAGTAACCAGGAACGACAGGGGGCTGCTGGCGGGTATGATGTGAAAGCTGACCCGTCCACTCCCGGTGAAGATATTGGCGTCTGCAGTCTGATCGCCGAATCCGCTAGCGGTCACCTTGAGATCACTGGGCGCATACGCACCGGTGAACTCGAGCCCCAGCCGATTGCCCAGCATGATGCCCAGCCGGCCCCCCAGTGTGAAGCTCATCTCTTGCTTGAACTCTTCGCCACTTGCGGCCTTGACCAATTCGGTGGTCGGGATGTACACGCCGAGGTTCGGAGTCAGGCTGATTTTCTGGGCCATCACTGGATGGGCCGACACCGCCAGCGCTACGCCACCCGCCAACAGGACGCGGGCCGTCCACGCGTTGCCAC
>C688J18823_10001540_pt1 | contig 14288 bp, 9 predicted proteins | sample HopSoiMetagenom1_FD_18823 | JGI IMG/M metagenome (IMG submission 18823)
CGATATCGAGCTTGTCGTTGCCGTTGACGAGGGTCGTCTTGCGGGTGTCGCCGCCGAGCGCGGCTTCGCCGATGGTCCGCGTCTCGGTGTCGCGGACCGTCACGTCATGGTCTTTCTCGGCATGCACCGTGATCTTCTCGGAGCCCTTCTTGTCCTCGAAATTCCACTCATTGTAGCCGCCGCCGCCCTTGGTCGAATCGGACTTCAATCCCGCGATCGTCTTCTTGGACGGCAGGTCATAGGGCAGCTTGTACTCGTCGTTATAGACGGTGCCGATGATCAGGGGCCGGTCCGGATCGCCTTCCAGAAATTCGACGACTACTTCCTGTCCGACGCGCGGAATGATCTGACCGCCCCATTTCTTGCCGGACCAGACCTGAGCAACGCGCAACCGGCAAGACCGCTTTTTCTTCCGGTCCCAAAAAAATCGTACATAGATTTCGCCGAGGTTTTCGACGTCGATCTCCTCGCTCGAATTGTCGTCCTTGGTCACCACCTTGGCGGTCTGGACACCATTAATCCTTGGCTTCGGCGTCAACATCGGCGCCCGGAACGGACGGTCGCTCGGCAAGAACTCGTAGCTCCCGAAATAGACGTGCTGACCGGCGTCGCTGGGACCACCCGTGCGGTAAGATTCGATCGAGAACGAATGGGTGGCTCGTACCACCAGATATTCGACGTTCTGCGAGTCCTTGTGATGCTTCTCGAGTTTAGTCAATCCACCGGGGAACAGGTTGACTGCATCACCGTTGCCGCGGCGCCGCCGGTCCATGGCTTGCTCGGACTGAAGCTGGATCTTCGCGTAGCGCTCGCCGTCGGATTTTTCCTTGAACTTTCCCGGATAGTCGTAAAATTCCATTTCTGATCGGGAGTAATGCTCGTTGCCCTTGGCGTCGCTGATCATTTGCGCGTTGGGCTTCTGGTAATTGTAATCGTTGAGCTCGACCTTGCCGGTCCGAAACCTGCGCTCCGAGACCCATTCGTAGATGTGTTGCTCGCCTCGCCGGTCGGCACCTGTCAGCGGTATGTATGGGATCGAGGCGAGTCCGTTGATCGGACTGTGCGACGATTTTGAGTCCGCCAGTACCAGCGTGTGCTTGCCGCCCTCGTGCTTGAAGAAGTAGTAGATGCCGTGCTGCTCCATCAATCGGCAAACGAAATTCAGATCGGTCTCGCGGTACTGAACGCAATATTCGAGCTTCGGACAGGAACCTTCCTCGGTCAGCTTCGATTCGTAATCGGTGAAGCCGCGATCGTCGAAGACCTCCTTGATGATGTCGGGCGCCTTCTTGTCCTGGAATATCCGGCAATCGGTGGTTCGCGATAGCAGCCATAACCAGGGCCGAAGCACGATTCTGTAGCTGAAATAGTCGTTCTTCACCCCAAGCCATTGCGCTTCGGTGAGAATGCCGCTGAACTCGCGCTCCTTCTCATGAAGCTTTATCTTCAGCGTGCACTGCTGACCGATTGCGCGGTCGAAGTCGAGATCGGCGTCCTCACTGAGACATTCGATACGATACTCAAAGAGTTCGCTGAGACCTTCCGAAGCCTCGTATCCAACGAAAACCAGAACGTCCTTGCCGAGTGGCGTCTTGAGCTCGCAGAGGCGGGTATCTTGGGTAAGCTGGCCCATGTGGGCGTTAAACTCCCTCGTCGGCCGCATGATCGGCTCCAAAGAGCAGATCAGGCGGTCATGCAAGAACCACGGACATCTGGCCGCTGCTGGCAGGCCGGTAAGTCCGCCCGGGGTTGGCATCCTGACGCGCCACAGCAGCCGTACACAGAACCACCCAGGCCTTCAAGTAGTCGCCTCCAAGAGCTTGCTGGTTCACGCGAAACTGTCATGATCACCGGGAATGAACCGGGACCGCCAAGCATCTGACCCATAAGACAGTCGGATCATAGTCCCTCCCGCGCTCCTGGGTACGTCACGGGGTTCGGCGGGGGCCCAGCAGATGGACGATCATGCTCGACGTCGCCTCCTTGACCCAGCCCGTAGCCGCGGACGATCCCTGCGGGCCCGATCTCGACGCAAGTGGGGACGTTCAGTACCTCAACTTCTTCGCAGGTGCGGAATCGCTGCTTCCGATGTCGTACTTCGAGGTAGTCAACGCCAATGGAGATCGCGGGCGCTTCGATCCGAAGGCCATCGACGTCGCGGGCCAGTTTGCGGCCGCACGACCTCTTCTGGCGCGCACCCGCGATCTGCGTTTGAACATGCTGCTGGCCAAGTTCTCCATCCTCAACCGGGATCTTGACGGCTTTCTCAATTGCCTGAAGGCGACGACCACGTTGCTTAGGGAGCAGTGGGAAGCTGTACATCCGAGGGCCGAAGACGGCGACTACGCTCTTCGCGCAGTCACGATCGAAGCAATCGACGTGTTTCCGACCGTGATCAATCCCCTCCAATTCCTGCCGCTGATCGAAAATCGCAGACAGGGGACCCTCAACTACCGTGCCTATCAGGTTGCCCAGGGAGAAATTCCCGCTGGTGGCGCCGACACTGACGGTCCCGATCTTGCAATGATCGAGCGGATCATTGACGACACAGATCTCGAGACCCTGAGGGCGGTGAGTGCACGTTGTTCGGCAGTCGCTGCCGAAATTGCAGGCATCAAGACGATCTGGCACGAAAAGTTGAACTCGGGGCAACCCATCAGCCTCGACAGGGTCTCCGGCGTCGTCAATGGCATGGCCGCCTGGCTTGCGGGTCTCGTCGCGGAGCGTGACCCGAGCGCCGTTGTGGCTGCGCCGTCAGACGACGCTGAACTATCCGACACGCAAGACCCGATTGAGGCAACCGGTGCGCTGACGTCGTCGGGGCAGGCCACCGCGGCACTTGCCGCCGCCGCGGACTATTTCGCCCGAATGGAACCGTCGAATCCCGCCCTGCTGCTGGTGCGTCAGGCGCAGGAGATGGTTGGTAAATCTTTTATCGAAGTGATGCGAATGCTGGTGCCCGCCCACGTAGAGAGCGCCGCGATCAATATCGGGCGAGACAAGTTCTTCGACCTGCCCATCGAACGGATGGCGGAGCTTGCCACCCCATCCTCGTCCGGGATCGAGAGCGAAGTTCAAGATACTGTTTTCTCTGCAGAAAATAGAGCACAGGCCTTGGGCATGCTGGCAAAAGTGGCCGCATTTTTCCGGACCGCAGAACCGTCGAGCCCTATTCCCTTTTTGGTCGACCGCGCGCGCGAACTAGCACAGCGAGACTTTCTCAGCCTTTTGAATGACGTCCTGCCCGAGGGCGCGCTCAAGACAATCGACAAATCGTATTGAACCCGCATTTCGCTCGACGTCACTAACAGGACATACAGATTTTGCCGACCGCAAGTTGAGCTGCTCTTGTAACCTGCGTCGCGGCAAACCGGCTTCTCGATGATTTCGCAAAGAGGGGAACCATGGCTACCGACAGCGGTCAAAAATTCATCCGTCGTAACCGCGCACCGCGCGTTCACATCACTTACGAAGATCCCTACGACGCTGAGCGGCTAATCGAGTTGCCGTTCGTGATGGGCGTCCTTTCCGACCTTTCCGGCAACAACGCTGGCGTGGAGAAACCCAAGGTCGAGGAGCGCAAGTTCCTCGAATTCGACATGGACAATTTCGACAACCGCATGGCGGCCATCCAGCCCGGGGTGACAGCCCGCGTGGCCAACCGCCTAAGCGAAGCGGCCGACGAGAAGATTTCCGTCACCCTGCGCTTCAACAAGATGGCCGACTTCTCACCCGTAGCGGTCGCCCGACAGGTTCCAGCCACGGCCAAGCTGCTGGAGGCCCGCGAACAGCTCGCCAACCTGCTCCGCTACATGGACGGCAAGGTGGCTGCCGAGGATCAGCTGAAGAAGCTCCTTAGCGATCCGCAGCTGATGGCCGCGCTGAAAGAACGGACAGCGAGCCAACCGACCGAACCCGACGCCGAGAAATAGAAATAAAGAGAAGGACTGGGGACCATGGCAAAAGAAGCTGGTCAAAAGGCGAACGTCACTCAGGTCGGGACCGCCGAGGCCGACGAGTTTGCGAACCTACTCAAGCAGAGCTTCAAGCCCCGCACGGAACGCGCTGCGACCGAAGTCGAGAATGCGGTATCCACGCTCGTTCAGGAGGCGTTGAAGGACACGAGCGTCATCAAGTCGGATGTCCTCGACACCATCGAGGAGATGATCGCGCGGATCGACCAGAAGCTCACCGCGCAGATGAACGAGATTCTTCATGCGCCCGAGTTCCAAGCGATCGAAAGCGCCTGGCGCGGCCTGCATTACCTCGTCTTTAATTCCGAGACGGACGCCAATCTCAAGATTCGCGTGATGAATGTCTCCAAGACCGAGCTCTATCGCAACCTGCGGCTATATCCAGACGCCCGCTGGGACCAGAGCCCGCTGTTCAAGCAGGTCTACGAGTACGAATTCGGCCAGTTAGGCGGCGAGCCGTTCGGCTGCTTGATCGGCGACTACTATTTCAGTCATCTGCCGACCGACGTGCAGTTGATGCGTGATCTCAGCAAGGTCGCCGGCGCCGCGCACGCTCCCTTCTTCGCCGGAGCCGAGCCCACGCTGATGGGCATGGATTCATGGACCGAGTTGTCCAATCCCCGCGACATCGGCAAGGTGTTCGACACGCCGGAATACGCGGCCTGGAAAGGTCTCCGCGACCAGGATGACTCGCGCTATCTCGGCCTTTGCATGCCGCGAGTGCTGGGTCGCCTTCCCTACGGCGCCAAGTCGGAGCCGGTGGAAGAATTCGCCTTCGAGGAAGAAACCGACGGGCATACCGGCGACAAGTACGGTTGGATCAACGCCTCCTACGCGATGGCTGTCAACATCAATCGCGCCTTCAAGGAGTTCGGCTGGTGCACCCGCATCCGCGGTGTTCAGTCCGGCGGCGAGGTCATCAACCTGCCCACGCACACGTTCCCGACCGACGACGGCGGCGTGGACCTGAAATGTCCAACCGAGATCGCGATCAGCGATCGTCGCGAGCATGAACTCGCCAAGGCGGGTTTGATCCCGCTGATCCATCGCAAGAACACTGACAAGGCGGCTTTCATCGGTGCGCAGTCGCTCTACAAGCCGAAGAAGTATTTCGGCGAGAAAGGCGTGGATGCAACCGCGTCTGACAACCTGTCGTCACGTCTGCCCTACATGTTCGCAGTGTCCCGCTTTGCGCACTATCTGAAGTGCATGGTTCGCGACAAGATCGGATCCATGAAGGAAAAGGATGAGCTGACGGTCTGGCTGCAAACCTGGATCAACGAGTACGTTGATGCCAACCCAGCCCTATCGTCAGAAGCTCAGAAAGCGCGCAAGCCGCTGGCCGCAGCGAAGGTCGAGGTCATAGCAAACGAGGAGAACCCGGGATATTACAACGCACGCTTCTTTCTCCGTCCACACTTCCAACTCGAAGCGATGGACGTCGGCCTCAGTCTCGTCTCGCGCCTACCAGGCCCGAGCTCCTGACGCCACGTCATCGCAACGGTCAATTGCAGATTTTTGAGAGGACTAAGCTATGGCTGTCGATATTTTCTTGAAACTCGATCCCATCAAGGGCGAGTCGCTGGATGACAAGCACAAGGACGAGATTGATGTATTGAGCTGGTCGTTCGGCGAAAGCCAGGCCGGTACATTCCACAGCGGATCCGGAGGCGGCGCCGGCAAGGTCAACGTCCAGGATCTCCACTTCACGCACTTCGTGGACAAGGCCACCCCGGAATTGTTTAAGGTCTGCGCGAACGGAAAGCACATCGAAACGGCGATCCTGACTGTGCGCAAGGCTGGGGAGAACCCGCTGGAGTATCTCAAGATCGAGATGAAGCACGTCCTGGTCTCCAGCGTGTCGACCGGCGGATCGCACGGCGAAGAGCGCCTAACTGAAAACGTGAGTCTGAACTTCGCCAAGGTCAAGATGACCTACAAGACCCAGACGGACAAGGGTGCCGCCGGCGCCTCGCCGACCTTCGGCTGGGACGTTCCTGCCAACAAGGAATGGGCATGATCTTCGGCCCCTCGCCTGGCGCCGGTTGCCAATAGCGGTCACCGGCGCCATGCGGCGATATCCCAAATTGCATCCTTCGAATGGCCCCGGTTACGGCCGGATGCCTGGCCACGATACGTCAAGTGCGACGCCGATTGCCGCCTTCGAAGCGGCATAGGCGCCGAACGTCATGGGGACCGGATTGACGCTTACGCCAAAAAAGGATCGGCTCTCTCCGCCGCTGATGCTCGCCTTTCGCGCGGCGCATGAAGCGCGTGATGCGCGCAAGAAGCTCGATCTGCGCGGTCAGTCCGGTGAACGGATTATCGCAGGCCGGCGCAGCACAGGACGCCATCCGATCTCGGAGGCACTCCTCCGGCGCGAGGTCTCCCATGACGTCGAAACCCTCCTCAATACGATCGCTCTCGAATCCACGCTAGACATGAGCGGCCGGGATTGCGTACGAACGTCGATTCTGAACTATGGCTTTCCCGACATCGCCAATCGTTCGATCGACGAGGTCACGGACGACGAGCTCAGCGACTCGCTGCGCACCACACTGCTCAATTATGAACCAAGGCTCGATCGCAAGACAATCCGGGTCCGCCGCGACGCCTCGATCGGACCCGAGCAGCTCAAGCTGCGCTTCATCGTTCACGCCGATCTGAAAGCTGAACCGCTCAACGTTCCCGTGGAATTCGTCGCCGACGTCGAGCTCGACAGCGGCGATATCCAGATCAACCGACTTTAGCATGAATCGCGAATTCCTGGACTTCTACAATCGCGAATTGTCCCTGCTGTACGAGCAGGCAGGAGATTTCGCCGAGGAGTATCCCGGCATCGCTGAACGCCTGGGCGGCCTGATCAGAGACCGCTCGGATCCGATGATCACCGGGCTACTGGAAGGCGCGGCGTTTCTTGCCGCCCGTGTCCAGTTGAAGCTAAAGCACGAATTTCCGGAATTCACCTCGAATCTGCTCGAACAGCTGGTTCCGAACTACCTTGCCCCTACCCCGTCGGCCATGCTGGTCGCAGCAGAACCGCCCTATGCCGACCCGGCGCTGCGCGACGGCAAAAAGATCGCGCGCGGCGCCTATTTCGACGCCACCTACCGCGAGAGAGAGCGAAGCCTCGCCTGCCGATTTCGACTTTGCCGCGATATCACGCTCTGGCCGTTCGACATCACAGGCGCCGAATACTTCTCGACCGCGGGCGCGCTGCAGGCACTCGGAATCCCGGTCGGCGGCGACGTCATCGCCGGACTCAGGCTGTCGTTGACCCACCGCACCGCGGCCCAGGTTGACGAGGAACTGTCGGATGCAGAGGCTCGGACAAAGCCGGAAACGTGGTTTGCGGGCTGCCGCATGAGCGAGCTCCCGATCTATCTCGTCGGTGCGGAATCAGATGGCATAGCGCTCTACGAACAACTGATATCGAATTGCAAGGGCGTCTACTTCCGACATCTCGACGATTTCGGCGATCCGGTGGTGACGCGCGCACCGCACGACTGCGTGCAGCAGATCGGTTTCGACGAAACCGAGTCGCTGTTTCCGCACGACAACCGCGTCTTTCGCGGCTCAGAGCTGCTCCGGGAATATTTCATGTTTCCGCGCAAGTTCCTTGGCGTTCACTTGACCGGACTCCGCAGCGTGATGCCGCGCCTGCGCAGCAAGTCGATCGATATCGTCTTCGCCTTCGATGAACACAATTCGCGGCTCGCCGCCGCGGTGCGTTCCGATAGCTTCAGGCTCTACACCGCACCGGCGATCAACCTGTTCGAGAAGACGAGTGATCGAATCCCCGTCAAGTCGAACACCCACGAATATCACGTGGTGCCGGATCGCAGTCGCTATCTCGAATACGAGCCGCACCAGGTCCTCGAAGTCTACGCGCATTTCCCGGCGGAGAAGGACAAGCGGCTGGTACGCCCGCTGTATTCGGCAAGCGTCGACCAAACCAGCGCACAGGGGCTTTACTTCACCGTCCGCCGCCTGCCCCGGCGCCGCACGGTGGAAGAGAAGACGTACGGCTCATCTTCCGATTACACCGGGACGGACATGTTTCTATCGCTGCTCGAGCCCGGCGAATTGAACGGGCAGAACTCGGCCGCCGAGCTCAGCGTCCGAGCGCTGTGTTCCAATCGGCACCTCACTGAGCACCTGCCGGTCGGCGCGAGCGGCGCCGACTTCCACCTGCTGGACGACACGTCCCTCGACCTGGTGTGCGTTGCTGGTCCAACCCGGCCGCGCGAGCCGGTGGTCGCCCAGTTGCGCAGTCGCAGCGAAATCGCCAACAGCGGGATCGTCAGTTGGCGGCTGATCAACATGCTGAGCCTGAACTATCTCGGCCTCGTCGAGCGCAACGGCGGCAAGAACGCAGGAGCGCTGCGCGAGATGCTGTCCCTGTTTGCCGACCAGTACGACGACGCCACCGAACGCAAGATCCGGGGCGTGCGCAGCATCGAAAGCCGGCCCGTCGTGCGACGGGTGCGGGAGCGCACCGGGAGCGGTGCCGCGCGCGGCCTGGAGATCACTGTCACACTTGACGAGAAGGCGTTCGAGGGGAGCGGCGTGTTCCTGCTCGGAGCTGTGCTGGAGCGCTTCTTCGCCGACTATTCAGGCTTCAACACCTTCACCCAAACGATCGTCTCGACGCCGGAGCGTGGCGAGATCATGCGGTGGCCACCGCGCATGGGCACGCGGAGACCGCTATGACGCTGATCGACCAGATGAAGGCCGAACCCTGGCGGTTCGATTTCTTCAATACCCTGCGTCAGCTCGAGCGAGCCAATCCGGATCGACCTCGGATCGGTGACAGCGCCGCCCGCCGCGAAGAGTACGTCGATCTCGGCCAAGTGCCCTACCTCGAGTTCCCTGCCTCTAATCTTGCCGTAGTGGACGACCAGAATGGCCGGCTCAGAATCCTCGTCAAGTTTCTCGGCCTCCTGGGTCCGCAAGGTGCGCTGCCACTTGCCACGACCGATGAAAGTCTGAGCTGGTGGCTGATGCGGGACGACGCCTTCCCGCGCTTTCTTGACCTGCTCAACGGCCGGTTCCTGCAGCTCTTCTTTCGTGCCTGGGCCGACGCCCGGCCGATCGCGCAGCACGACCGTCCCGCGGATGATCGCTTCATCGCCTATGTCGGCTCCTTCGCCGGCCTCGGCTCAGACGTTTTCGCCAATCGGGACACCGTACCCGACATGGCGAAGCTCAGCTTCGTCGGACTGGTCGCCCCGAGGGCGAAATGTGCGTCACGGCTGACGCGGTTCTTGCAGGGACTGTTCAACGTCAAGGTCGAGATCGACGAGTTTGTCGGCACTTGGCTTGCGTTCGATCCAAGTCACTGCAGCCGGCTCGGCGAGGCGCACGCCAGCCTCGGTCGGGACGCGCTTCTCGGCTCACGCGTGTTCAGCATCGAAGACAAGATCAGGGTTCGGGTCTTCGTCAAGAATTTTGTCCAGTACGAGCAGTTCCTACCGACCGAAGCGCGCAATTTGTCGGAGCCGCTGGCCGACGCCGTTTTCTTCTACATTGGCGACGAATTGGAGTGGGAGGTCGAGCTCGCGATTCCAGCAGGAGAGGTCGTCCCCGTCAGACTAGGGCAGAGCGGTCGGCTTGGATGGACCACCTGGGTCTCCCCGAACTGGACCTCCACTGAAGAATATCGCCGCGATGCCCGCTTTCAGCTCGGGGAGCGCCTGCGAGCCCGCCGGAACGCCGCAGCCGATGCCTCGGCAATTTGAACCTATCGACCGCGCCGATTGTCCCAATGTCATGGGATTCGCGCCAATTTCCGTTGGGTGTCAAACATCGGCGGAGCAATTGAGCAGGAGGGGCCGCCGTGACCGACATCAGTATTGAAGCCGTAACGGGCAAACTGAACCGCGCCGGNTACGACGCCTTCATACAGGCTCTTCGCCATGCCAAGAGCGCCGGGAACCGCAACGTCGAGCTTGCGCACTGGCTGTTTCATATCCTGCAGCAGGAGCGCACAGACGTAAGCCTCTCGGTGGACCATTACAAGCTCGACCGGGGGCGGTTGCTGTCGGAACTTGCCGGCGCGATCAACGGCTTTCGGAAGAACGAAACAGACATGCCGGGTATCGCCAATCCGGTCATCGATCTCCTCGATCGTGGCTGGCACTACGCCACGCTCTTTTTCGGCGAAACTCAGATCCGCACCGGCCACCTGCTCGTGGCTGGGCTGAAGTCGAACGACATCCGTCGCGCGCTGAACAACCTCTCCCAGGAATTCGCCAAGGTCAACGTCGAAGCATTGGCCGCCGAGCGTCGCGCCATCTGGGCCGGCTCCGACGAGGAGACCATGCGGCCCATGGACGGCTCGGGTCTTTTAGGCGCTGGCACGGACGGCGTGGATCAGACCAGCCCGAAAGGCACGACACCGCTTGACCGTTTCTCGCAGGATCTCACAGCGAAGGCCAAATCGGGTGAGATGGACCCGATCCTGGGTCGGGACGAAGAGATTCGCCAGTTGATAGACGTTCTGATGCGAAGGCGGCAAAACAATCCGATCCTTACCGGCGAAGCCGGCGTCGGCAAGACGGCGGTGGTGGAAGGATTCGCGCAACGCATTGCCGCCGGGGACGTGCCGCCGCCGCTGCGCAATGTCCGGCTCTGCGCCCTCGACATCGGCTTGATGCAGGCTGGCGCCTCGATGAAGGGCGAGTTCGAGCAGCGGCTGCGCTCGGTGATCGACGAGGTGCAGAGCTCGCCCACCCCGGTCATCCTTTTCATCGACGAAGCCCATACATTGATTGGCGCCGGCGGTGCAGCCGGCACCGGCGATGCGGCAAACCTCCTGAAACCTCCACTCGCCCGTGGCACGCTGCGCACGATCGCAGCTACCACCTGGGCAGAGTATCGCCAGTACATCGAGAAGGACCCGGCGCTCGCGCGACGCTTCCAGCCGATCCAGATCGACGAACCGGATGTCGAGACCTGTTGCGTGATGCTGCGCGGCCTTCTTGGCCCAATGGAAAAGCACCACGGCGTCCGCATTTCCGACGCCGCAATCATTGCAGCCGTCAACCTCTCGCACCGCTACATTCCCTCCCGACAGCTGCCGGACAAGGCCGTCAGCCTGCTCGATACCGCCTCGGCCCGCGTGGCGATCAGCCAGAGCGCCACGCCGGCCCTGATCGAGGACACGCGTGTCGCGATCACGGCTCGCGAAGCTGAGAAATCCGCGCTGGTCAGCGACCGCGATCTGGGCATCGAGGACGGCGAGCGCTTCGCTACGATCGACAGCGATATCGCCGCGTTGAAAGAAAAGCTAACCGCGCTGGAGGCCGACTGGGCCAAGGAGCAGGAGCTCGTCAAGGACATCCGCAGCATTCGTGACATCCTGTCCGAGCCCAAGGAAGATCAAGATTCAGATGCAAAACGAGCGGAGCTGCGCGGCAAGTTCGAGACGCTCGAGGGGATCAATCCGGAAAAACGGATGGTCTATGCCCATGTGGACCAGCAGTCGGTAGCGTCCGTCGTGTCCGACTGGACCGGCATCCCGGTTGGTCGGATGATGCGGGACGAGATCGAAACCGTGCTCAAGCTACCGGAGATCCTCAACCGCCGCGTCGTCGGCCAGTCCCACGGGCTGACGATGATCGCCAGACGTATCGAGACCAGCCGCGCCAAGCTCGACAACCCGTCGAAGCCGATCGGCGTTTTCATGCTGGCCGGACCATCCGGCGTCGGAAAGACCGAGACCGCGTTGGCGCTTGCCGAGACGCTCTACGGCGGCGAGCAGAATATGATCACGATCAACATGTCGGAGTTCCAGGAGGCGCACACCGTCTCGACCCTGAAGGGAGCACCTCCCGGTTACGTTGGCTACGGAGAAGGCGGCCGCCTCACCGAGGCGGTCCGGCGCAAGCCATACAGCGTCATCCTGCTCGACGAGGTGGAGAAGGCCCATCCCGACGTCCATGAGATTTTCTTCCAGGTGTTCGACAAGGGAGTCATGGAGGACGGCAACGGACGACGGATTGACTTCAAGAACACCTTGATCATCCTGACGACCAATGTCGGTACCGATCTGATCATGGGGCTGTCCCGCGATCCAAAGTACCGCAATGAACCGGAAGAGCTCGGGAAGATGCTCAGGCCGGAACTACTGAAGGTATTTCCGGCCGCTTTGCTCGGGCGTATCGTCTCGATCCCCTACTTCCCGCTCTCGGACGAGATGCTCGGCGGCATTGTCCGGCTGCAGCTGGACCGCATCGGCCGTCGGCTACGCGATAATCACAACGCGGCCTTCAGCTACGACGACACCGTCGTTGAGCACATCGTGTCAAGCTGCAACGATCCGGATTCCGGCGGGCGCATGATCGACAACATCATCACCAACACATTGCTGCCGGAGCTGTCGCGCGAGTTCCTGAGAAAATCGCTTGCCAAGGAAGAGATCAAGCAGACGCGCGTCTCAATCGCGAACGACAAGTTCGCATATTCGTGGAACTGAGCACGATGAATGTTCACACTGAGCATCGCCCTTCGACGACCGGCCCAACACGGTACGACGAGGTCTACTATCCCGGCCACGTCTACGGGCTCACCCACCCCAACCATCTTGCAACGATTGCCACCGTCTACGGCATGCAACCTGCGCCGGTCGAGTGCTGCCGAGTACTGGAGCTCGGCTGCGGCGTCGGCGGAAATCTTCTGCCAATGGCCTTTCAATATCCGGACAGCGAGTTCGTCGGTGTCGACCTGAGCGGCGTGACGATCGAGCGCGGCCAGAAAAATATCGCGACACTTGGCCTGAACAACATCAAGCTCCTCCATTGCGACATCATGAATGTCGATCCAAGCTTCGGACAGTTCGATTACATCATCGCGCACGGCGTGTACTCATGGGTGCCACTGCCCGTGCGTGAGAAGATGATGACGATTTTCAAGCAGAACCTGTCACCGCGCGGGATCTGCTACGTCAGTTACAATGCGCATCCGTTCTCGCACCTCCGCGACATGGCCCGCGACATGATGCGGTATCACACCCGCGGCCTCACCGGCATGAAGGAGAAGGTCGGACAGGCTCGCGCGATCCTGAAGTTCCTGAGCGACGGCTCGAAGGCCAACACGGTTCACGGCGCGATCATGCGGGATCAGTACAACCGCGTTCTCAAGTCTCCCGACGAATTGTTGTTTCACGACGATCTCGACGATGGCGCGACCGCCTTCCTGTTGCACGAAGTCGCAGAGGATGCCGCCCAGCGTGGCCTGCAGTATCTGGGCGATTCCGATTTTTCGCGCCGCTATCTCGCCGGCTACTCCGAGGAGGTCCGTGCCACGCTGCAGCGTTTCCCGGAAAGCGAGTTCATGGCACGCGACCAGTATCAGGATTTCATCGACGGCAACGGCTTCCGGCGCACCTTGTTTTGCCACGACAATGTTTCCCTCGACCGGCAGATCGACACAGATTTCGTCAGGCGGTACCACCTCTTGAGCACGACCAGCGCCGTCGATCCCGAAGCCTGTGTGACAGACGATTCTGCAATGGAATTCGAGATCCAGAACGGCAGCAGGATTACGGTGACCAATCCCCTCCTGAAGGCAGCGCATCTGTGCCTCGGCCGGGCGTGGCCGCGCGCATTGTCATTCGGCGAGTTGCTGCACGGTGCGCGCGCGCTGCTGGATGGCCGTCACGCCGACGATGACGAACGGGTCCTGACGGAGGCGATGTACATCCTGTGCTGCAGCGGCGAGGTCTCCTTCCTGGTATCGCCGCCATTCCTGCTGAAGGAAATTACCGACCGGCCGCAAGCGAGCTTACTGGCCCGTAAACAGTCGCAGACAAGTCCGCACGTCACCAACCTGCTCCACCAAACAGTGCAGTTGGAGGACGATCGAACCCGGCATTTCCTGCAATTGCTCGACGGCCTTCACACNATCGACCAGATCACGGCCGAGATNACCGAAGCATTTGGCTCCAGCATCCGGATCGAACAAAAGGACAAGGACGGAAAGCCAGTAGAGCCGCNGCTGCTTTCAACTCGAGAGAGCGTTGAACGCTCGCTTGCGATGGTCGGCAAGCTGGGCCTGTTGGTCGCCTGAGGCGATCGATCTCAACTCAAAGCGAGACGCGAGACCACTGCGTTGGGCTGCGCGCGTTCGCCTGCCTCCGTCTCGTGCCTAATGATAGTGCGATATTCGGTGATGTTTCCGCGTCGGCGACTTACGACCGCTGGCGGTCACCACAACATTGATAAGCTGCGAGAAAACCGGGGGATCGTGTGGTATGTGATTTTCGTCGGCCAGGATCAGCTGCAGCGTGTGACGACCCAGCGGCAGATTGAT
>C688J18823_10001541_pt1 | contig 14285 bp, 6 predicted proteins | sample HopSoiMetagenom1_FD_18823 | JGI IMG/M metagenome (IMG submission 18823)
TACAAATTTCAGGCAATTCAAATAAAAACGAAAATCATGAAATCATTTCGAATCCTTTGTATTTTTCTTTTCATGCAATCTTTATTGCAAGCACAAACGGATAAAAAACCAGAGGAAAGATTTATCAATGCAAATGCAGAAGCTTCAATCAATATTGCTGAAAATTCTATAGTGGATTTTTATACCACAGAAGAGCTTACATTCGGAACGATCGTTATTCCTATACATACAAAATTCTCAACAAGCGTGCGATTATATGACGGAAGAGCATACCTAAGGGTGAGTTCAGTAAAAGTTGGTGACACCATTTACACCATCGACTGGAGAATTGTTGGTTCAGATTTCAAAGAAGGTCTGCCTTTTATTGAAACAAATAGAACGCTTGAAGTATATGAAGATCAAAAGATGACATTTAAGGCCTACACGAATTTATAATTCCTTCCATCAGTAACAACTGATTGTAACTCATTTCTTATCTAACGGTCATCTCTTTCATATTAACGGTAACCCGAATTACCGTTAAATATTCTACTTTTGGTACAACCCCATTTTTACTGAGACCTAAATCCTTTTGAATGAATAACATCTTCAGCTTATCTTTTAAACTTCTTATCGTTTTTGTTTTACTTTTTCAGATTAAAGCTATTTCTCAATGCAGCATAAAAGGTAATGTGTCTGACTCTCTTAAAAAACCTATCCCCTATACTCCAATTGCCTTAATAAGCAGTAAAGACAGTTCTATATTTAAAGGGGTAATAACAGATGAAAATGGGAACTACTGTCTTGAAAATGTTCGTAAAGGCGGGTACCGTATGAAAATTGTGGCCATTGGTTACAATGAATTCTACAGTGATAACCTAACATACGATAGCACGCATGCTATAACAATGCCTCCTTTTATTTTGCACGCCAACAGCACAACCTTAAAGGATGTCGGAGTTGTAGCATTTAAACCAACCATAGAATTAAAAAAAGGAAAAATAATTTTAAATGTAGAAAACAGTTTGATTGCGAAAGGCAATACCGTATTAGATCTTCTCAAACAAATTCCTGGGGTAAATGTAGATGCTCAAAATAATATCACTGTCAATGGCGTAGGTGGTGTTCAGTTTTTATTAGACGACAGGCTTCAACAAATGACAGATGTACAAATGGCAGATATCCTAAGCGGTATGAGTGCGGAAACAATTGTTTCCATTGAACTTATGAAAACTCCTCCAGCAAAATATGATGCTTCCGGCACCGGTGGGTTGATAAACATTGTTACCAAAAAAGCCAAATTAAAAGGTTTTAATGGAAGCATCAACGAATCGTTTAGTCAAGGAAAAAAAGCAAGGTCGATTACTGCATTAACACTCAACTACAAAAACAATAAGTTCAGTGCTTTTAGTAATATCAGCTATAACTATGGTGACAGGTATTATGTAACGCGACTAGACAGAATTCTTTATACCAACAGTGGCTCCCAAGTTTTTAATGCACGAGGGGATCTTTCTTTGGTACATCAAATTACCAATTTCAATGGAGGAATTGAATATGAAGTCACTCCAAAAACAGTAATCGGATTTTATTTGAATGATAATTTAAACCATCCTCATTCATCTCAGCAAGCTACAACGACTGTTTTAGAAGGCAATGAATTCAATTACAAAACGCTCACGTATTATTCCACTGAAAAAGAATATTACGCGACTCCAAATATTAATTTTGATATTCTGAACAAACTAGACTCCTTAGGATCAAAATTTCAATTGTCATCCAATTATACAAACCTAAACGGAGACGATGATAAGTTTGTAGAGAATCATTTTTATGATGTGAATGCAATGGAAACACTTGTCCCTACTTCTTACCATACCAATTTAAAAAGCCTTTTTCAAATATTTTATCAAAAGCTTGATTATACAAAAATGTTGAAGAAAGGCTTCTCCATAGAAGCAGGTGCGAAAGGAAATTTTATTACCGTTCATCATAATGCGGATTATGTACTGCAGACTTCAACCCTTGACACGGCTTTACAGAATAAATATATCTATAAAGAAAACATTTTTGCTGCTTATACGACTTTGACAAAAAATTTTAAAAAAGTTGACCTGTCCATGGGGTTGAGAGCCGAGCAAACATACGTTGATGGAAAAAGCCTGACAACAAGTTTAACACTGAACAGGAACTATCGGAATTTTTTCCCCAGCTCTTCCCTCGACTACAAAATAAATACAAAAAACACCTTAAGTGGTTCCTATAGTTATCGCATAAAGCGCCCTGATTTTACCAGAATGAACCCTACCCGAATTTTTAACGATGAATTAAATTACACTGTAGGAAATCCAACCATTAAGCCACAGTATGCACATGTCATGTCAGTCAATCACAATTTCAACAGTTTTATCACCACTAGCCTTGAATATGTTCGCACAAAAGATTTTATGTACTGGTACTCTTATACTCCTAAAGGATCCAAAGTAAATATTGATACCACATTTAATTTTCGCTTGCGAAGCAATTATAATTTGAGTGTATTTATTCAGGACCAAATCAAATGGTTTAATTTCAAATTATATACAGCATTGATGTATAATGATTTTAGAGGCACAATAAACGGAGAGCCTGCCATTTCTGCAACCTTTCAATTTTATGGATCACTAAATACAGAGTTTATATTACCAAAAGATTTCAAAATACAAGTTACCGGTTTTTACCTAACTCCATTTCGTGATGCCATACAAATTTACACACCAATAAGCTCTCTCAATTTCATGATTAATAAAAGTTTCTTTAAAAACAAGCTGGATGTTACGCTTGGTTTTCTTGATATATTATACAGAGAAAATGGATACATGTCAAGTAAATTGTCTGATCAGTATTATTATTCCGAAAACAAGGGTGATACAAGAAGGATACGCATTAGCTTAAATTACAAGTTTGGAAAAATGCACATTGAACAGAAGTTGAACAATCAGGAAAATGAGAATCGGTTTGGTAAATAAACTCTTACCTTCGTCCTTCTTAACTAACCATCACTATGGATTTTAACCTAATTAAATCAATCGAGATTCTATCCCGCACCCCTCTTGTCCTTGAAACATTATTAAATGATCTTCATGACGATTGGACAAAAAACAACGAAGGCGCTGAGACATGGAGTGCATACGATATTGTCGGCCATTTGATTCATGGTGAAAAAACAGACTGGATGGTCCGTACAGAAATTATTCTTTCTAACACAAGCGATAAAACATTTGAACCTTTTGATCGCTTTGCACAATTTGAAAACAGTAAAGGAAAAAGCTTGAAACAATTGCTGGATGAATTTAAAGAGCTTAGAAAAAAAAATATAGCACAATTGCTGGAAAAGAAAATTTCTGAAAGTGATTTATCAAAAACAGGAATACATCCTGCCTTTGGGAACATAACCTTATCACAACTCCTGGCTACCTGGGTTGCTCATGATCTTGGACACATTGCACAAATTACGCGCGTAATGGCTAAACAATATACAAGCGCTGTTGGCCCCTGGAAAGAATATTTACCGGTTCTGGGGAAATAAAATGTATTTCTAGTACTTCATATAGGGCATTTATCTCTTGTCCTTTTCACGACCTTTAATATGCTCAAATCAACCGCTACCTAAAATCTTATACGGCTAAGAGTTGATTTTTCTATATTTGCGGTAAATTTAATATTTAATGATGGAGCAATACAAATAGCTGGACAGATGAAGAATTTAAAGGGTAAAAAGAACATATTATTTTTTGTTTGCGTGTTTCTCTTGCTCACAACCAGTAAAGCACAATCACCTGTCTATTTGGATAGTAATTGGAAAATATGTGAAAAAGAAAACGCCAGCTACTACCGGGAAGTAGAGAAAAAAGGAGAAAATTATATTGTAAAGGATCTGTATATGAATCATGGCATTCAGATGATTGCACAATGTTCTGCTATTGAACCGAAGTTAGAATACAACGGAAAATGCATACGTTATGATGAAAAAGGTAGAATAGTAAGTGCCGGGCATTATTTCAATGGAAAACCCTATGGTACCTGGATGAGGCCGCGTTATGATCGGAATGACACCAGCTATTGTGATTATTTTTTAGACGGTAATTTTCATTATTACCCTTATGGTTTAGCAAGTTTAAATGAGTATACCTATCCGCAATACCCTGGAGGAAGTAAAAACCTTGAGCTTTATTTGAAAGCGAATCTGAACTATCCAAACGAAGAAAAAATAAAAAGAACGGGCGGAAAAGTAAACGTTTTTTTTGTGATTGATTCCTTCGGCAATATAACAAATGTAAATATTCGAAAGGGTATTAGCAATGCCATCGATCAGGAGGCAATTCGTTTAATACAAAAGATGGGGCGATGGGCACCGGCATTAAAAGCTGATAAAAGAGTGGCTTCTTTGTATTGCGTTCCGGTTTTATTTTTCCCGGATACCTTGTATCAAAAAGAATATGAGATATTGGAATTAAAAAAAAATACATACACTGCTTTCTTTGATAAAAACCTGAACATTGTCGACAGCATTCTTGCACATTATTACACTTTTTATGATGGAACTGATACATTGCACCAGTCAGGAACAGACTTTAACTACAGGATCACTGGAATACTGCTTTCAAAAACTGAATACACCACCGATGTGCAAAGACACAAACTACGAACAATTACAAATTACGATGAGCTTGGGCAAATCAGTAGCATCCTTCATTTAAAAGATGAAAAAGCGGACGGAGAATTTTTGTATTACGATCCTTCCGGTTCATTGGAAATGAAAGAAATTTATTCAAACGGAAAATTGAAACAAGGAAAAAGCTATGCTTCAGGTGTAGAAACAGAGATCAATTATAGGGAAGATAAAATAGGGCGAAAAAATCTACTATTTCCAGCTGCCAATTATTCTTTGAAAAATCCTCCTGGCGCTCCTCTTCCTACTCGACCTTTAAAAGAAACCTACACCAACTCCTCGCCTGTAAAGGAAGGTAGTGTTTTTACGGTAGTTGAAATACCTGCCACTTTTCCTGGGGGCGAACAAGCGATGGGAGATTTTATCCGAAAAAATATTAAATACTCTAAACAAGAGAAAAAAGGTGGAATAAGTGGTGTTTGTTATGTCACGTTTATTGTTGAACAAGATGGAACAGTAAGTAACGTGAAATTGCTTAAAGGCATACCGGATAAACCAAAATGCAACGAAGAGGCCATTCGTGTTGTAAAAAAAATGCCCAAATGGAAGCCTGGTTTTCAAAATGGAAAAGCGGTACGTGTACAATTTAATCTTCCCATTCGGTTTACTTCACGTCCTTGATCCAAGTAAAATAAAGGAACTCAAGGTTACTATGTAATCTTAAAATGAGGTGTTTTTGTAATCACAGTTATCGCTTATGAAAAAATTACACTTCTCTTTACTCATATTCTTGACTAAACAATTTCAACAAAAAAAATAATTATTCAATAGATAAATTTTGGCTTGCTACCTGGACAGCTCAAGCATTTAATTATAAGTATTCTTAATCTTATTAAAAAAACAGGCTACTCAAATTCGAGTAGCCTGTTTTTTATAACCTGTTTTTTAAACTATTGCTTCACCAATCGTGAAATGGATCGTTGTTGGTCATTGCGAATTTCAATAATATAAACTCCTTTTGACAATATCGAAAGCTCATAATTTTGAGTGATTTGCTCTTTGCCAGCATATACATCCTTCATGACAATGTTTCCAAGCATATCGTATACGGATAAATGTGTCGTCAGATTTTTATTTAATCCATATACTAAAACCTGAACCTGATCCTGAGCCGGATTAGGAACCAATTGTACACCCAAGGTATTTACAGATGCAAGATCATTTATTCCAACAGTGGAAGAGATAGTGAAAACATTATCGTTCACATCAAAAAACACATTCCCAACTGCTTCTACTCTTATTCTACAGGTGGTCTTTGTTACCGGTACCTGAGGAACAGTAATCGCCTGTGTTCCGTCATTGGGAGTATTTGCTAGTACGATGGTGTAGGTTGCACCATTGTCAAGAGAAATTAAAATATTAACGTTTGCACAACTTATCGGAGATGCGTCTGTTTTATTCACATCCCATGTTACCGTTTGTGTACTTGCTCCCGGCCATATAATTTTAGTAACATTCGGATAGGTAACCTGGAAAGGACCGGCATTCGCAATTGTTACACTTGCCTTCGCATAACAAACACCGCCGCCACCCATTTTGTTATCACGTGCAGTTAATCTAAAGTTTAAACTTTGTGTTGTTGATGGCAGGTATTCACCTTTGTTAGTTTGATAAGCAGTTGGTCCGGCAAGAACAATGCTTGGCAGTGGAAAGGTCCTGCTAGGTGATGTTACCGGATCGTAAGAACGAAAAAATGGTTTTGCTCCCGAGTTCCAATCATGTCCATAATTTGAATCAATCTCTTCCCAGGAATAAGTTAATGAATCATTTTCAGGATCAGTTGCTGATCCTGTCAATGTAAATGGTGTTGAAAATGGAACGGTAAAAGTTGCGGGTACTGTTACAACGGGTGGATTATTTGTTGTTGCTGTTGTTACCGGACAAGCATTACCACCACCGGTGTTTGTATAGGCCATGATCTCATCAAAACTGATGGTATGAAAATAGGCAATACTATGAGGTGCAAGATCGTTAACAGTTCCACAAATACCGGCATATGCCATGATCGTAATACCACTTCCTGGTTCTACTGCTGTAGTCTGATTTCCGTTTCCGCCTCCACAATTGGATGTATTAGAAGCAAACGTATGATCTCCTCCGAATTGATGTCCCATTTCGTGTGCTACATAATCAACATCATAAGCATCACCTACAGGATTCTTACTACCTGTAATTCCGCTTGCTTTCGTGGCACTCTTGCAAACACAACCTAGGTCAGCCAATCCTCCGCCTCCGGTGCTGAATGTATGCCCAATGTCAAAATTGGCGCTACCTATTTTGCTAGTAATAACGCTTTGGCTTTCGTCAATTAGTGTATTTGCATCATTATTCCCATCGAAAGGGTCTGAGGTTGGATCTCCAAATAATACGCTTGTTTCCGTTGAAACCAATACCATTCTCACAGCAACTTCTGTTTCATAAATTCCATCCACCCGATTAACGGTAGTTGTAACAACAGATAAAATTTCACTGGTTGTGGGAGCGGTTTTACCGGTTGCTGCTTTTGCATACTCACCGGTACAGGCAAGGGCTAGTCTGTATTTTCTAAGTTTAGTTCCGCTGCATATGACTGCTAGACTGCTTCTTTCGACACCAGAACCAGAAACATCTTTTTTTTTTGATTCAACACTGTTGTCTCTTATTACACCAACTTCAGGTACTATATTTTTGGAATCTTTTTGAAAATCTGCTGTATAATAAGTAATGTAATCAGAAATAGTTTCTCTGCTGTAAGGATCAATAAATACATCACCCGACGGTTTACGTATCATTCCATGAAAACCGAAATCATTCCAATCCAGTTTACCATTCGCACGAGGATCATCAATCCCTTCCACATTAAATGTTTTTATATTTGGAAACTGTGCTGCCAATTCAGGAGACATAACAAGAGCTTCAACCACTCTAAATTTTTGAATGCTTCCATCTGGTAAAGGCAAGTCAATAATTACCTTTGAATTTCTTAAAGAGACCTGCTCTTCATTCGGAGCAGAAAAAAGTAAATTTTTCAATTCCTGGGGAGATACACGAAAAGTCTTGTATTTCTGAGGAATAATTGTTCTTTCGCCCTTCGCTTGAATTTCAGATTCAGGAATTGAGGCCCAGAAAGATTGTCGGTTTTGAGCATACGTTTGACCAGCTAAGGCTATAAACAAAATCAAGAGAGAAATTTTTTTCATGATCATTCTATTTTTTAGAGATTACATTTATGCGCTATTTATATAAATTTAGGTAAAAAAAAGTGGAGCGGCCAAATTTTGTGACGTTTTCTACAAAAAATGTTAGTTAAATTTTAGGAAGCGATCCAGCAAAAACAGGGGTAAAATGAATTAACCTCCGCTCATGTATTTATATATCATCTTTGTCTAAAAAAAACTAATTTTGATAACTAATCGATCATTACCTCATGAAACTTTCTATTACCAATATTAACAAAACATACCCAAACGGTGTGAAGGCACTGGACAATATTAACCTTGAAATTGAAACAGGTATGTTTGGAATGCTTGGTCCGAACGGAGCAGGAAAATCAACGCTAATGCGCACCATTTCAGCATTACAAGACCCTGACCAAGGAAGCATTCAGCTAGGGGATATTGATGTAATCAAACAAAAAAGCGAACTTAGAAAAGTACTGGGTTATCTTCCTCAGGATTTTGGATTTTATCCGAAAGTAACCGCTGTCGACCAATTGACCCATTTTGCTGTTTTAAAAGGAGTGAGTAATAAACAGGAACGAAAGGAAATTGTCCATGCGTTATTAAATCAAACAAATCTGTTTGAAGCGCGCAACCGTTATATCAGTACATTTTCAGGGGGGATGAGACAACGTTTTGGGATAGCACAGGCACTGCTTGGAAATCCAAAATTGGTGATTGTAGATGAACCAACAGCAGGATTGGATCCTTTAGAAAGAAATCGATTTCATAATTTATTAAGTGAGATCGGCGAAAATATAATTGTTATTCTGTCCACACATATTGTAGATGATGTAAAAGACCTGTGCGCGCGTATGGTGATTATGAATCATGGAAAAATTTTAATGGAAGGAACACCTTCTAAAGCAATTGATACCGTAAAAGAAAAAGTTTGGAGCAAATTAATTGAGAAACAAGAGCTCAATGATTATAAAAAGAATTTTGTTGTTATTTCTTCAAAGGTTGCAGATGGTAAACTACTCTTACATGTATATGCGGATGAAAACCCGGGTGAACAGTTTGAACAGATCATTCCTAACCTGGAGGATGTTTATTTTTCTTTAATCACCAAAAATTAACCTGCGGCTATGTTTAAAGAATTATTTCTTTTTGAAATACGTCAGGGATTCAAGAAAATATCGACGTATATATTTTTCTCTATTTTTTTCTTCATGTATTTTTTAATAGGCCTTATCTCTTCTGGTGTCATACCAATTGAATCAGGAGATTCAAATGTCTATGTGAATTCCGCTGCAGCTGTTGCTTCGACACTTATCGGTTTAAATCAAAATATTTTTGGATTGATGAATAGTCTTATGCTTGTTTCATTAATGGCAAATGCTATTCAAAAAGATTATGAGTATAATATGCATCCCCTGTTATACACAAAACCTATTAGTAAATCGGGGTATTATTTTGGAAGATTTTCAGGTGCATTTACCATCACACTTTTTGTTTTTTCTGCACAAGTCATCGGCTATTTAATTGCCTGCCTTTTAGGTACAGGTAATGATCAAGTAGGTCCGTTTCATTTATACAATTTTATAGAACCTTTTTTAATTTTCACACTTCCTAATGTTTTGATACTTGGAATAATATTTTTTGTACTTACGACATTTACACGGAGTACCTTATCAGCTTATTTTTTCTGTATTGTGTTATTGGTATTGAGATCCATTACTGATACGATCACAGCCGATATCGACAATAAAACCTTGGCAGCCATTTTAGAACCCTTTGGACATGAAGCTTTTCAAAAGGTAACACAATATTGGACACCCGACGAACAGAATACCTTGTTAATACCATTTAACGCTGAAATTCTGGTCAATCGCTTACTTTGGTTGGGAATAGCCCTCGGAATTACCATCATTGGTTATCTGCGTTTTGAATTCAGTCAGTTTTTAAATCCCATTTCATTTTTAAAACGTAAAACAAAGACATCGGTTGTACCTACGGTAGCTTCTCATTCTCTATCCGAACTTCCCGAGGTGCAAACAGATTTTTCTGCTAAATCACGATGGAAACAATTGTTTTACCTTGCCGGTTTTGAATTCAAAAAAATGGTCAAAAATAGTTTCTTCCTGATCATTTGTGCCGTAGGGATTGGTGCAATGTTTATTATTTACCGTTTTTCGGGAGTTATATTTGGAACAGAAACCTATCCTGTAACTTATAATATTTTAGAAATAGCCGGCAGCCTCTTTCAATTTTTTATATTAATCCTTATCATATTTTTTTCCGGAACAATTATTTGGCGCGATCGTGACAATAAGGAAAATGAACTCATTGCAACTACACCGGTAAGTGACTACCAGCTTTTCTTTTCAAAATACATTGCATTGATTTATGTAACCATTCTCTTGCTATTTGCAATTATGGTTACTGGTATTGCCATACAGTTTACACGGGGGTTTAATGATATTCACATTTTGGAATACATAAAAACATTGTTTGGTTTTCGCCTGCTGGGTCTTTCTATTACGATTGGATTATGCCTGGCACTTCAGGTTTTAACACCTAATAAATACTTGGGCTTTTTCCTTTCTGTTTTTTTTACGCTGATTTTAACGATTGCGTTTAATCTATTAAAATGGACCAATCCACTCTATCAGTTCAATTCTTCGGGTCCTGTTATGGGATACTCGGATATGAATGGATATGGACATATGATTTTTTCATTCTTGATTTTGAAAACATATTGGTTAGCTATTGTAATAAGTATTGCTTTAATAGCGATCCGTTTTTTTCCAAGAGGAAAGGAAACAAGCCTCAGGGCCAGATTTAGTTTATCCCGGTTTTCCATACCCAAATCTGCTAAATTGGTATTTTGGTGTTCCATCATCGTGGCTTGCGGAATGGGCTCATTCATTTATTACAACATTAAAGTCCTAAATAAATTCAGAACAGCTAAACAGGAAAAAGAATTACTTGTAGACTTTGAAAAAAAATACAAAAAATATCAATGCACACTTCAACCACGCATTGTGGAATCAAAGGTCGACGTAGCCATTTTTCCTTATGAGCGAAGCATTCATGTAAAAGGGTTTTACATTCTTAAAAATAAACACAACGTTTCTATTGACAGTGTAATTTTAAATTACAATTCAGAGCAGGACTACAAGGAATTAGCAGTAGCCGCTCCTAACATCATTGTTTTTGACGATACGGAATTGGGGTTCAAACTTGTCAAGCTCTCAACGCCATTAGCGCCTGGAGATTCTATAAAATTGAATTTTGAATTTGAAGATGCTCCACATGGTTTTAAAAGCAAAAATGCACGGACAACTATTGTTTACAACGGTACATTCATAAATAATTCTATCTTTCCTTTAGTGGGTTATTCGGATAAATTTGAGTTAAACTCCAACAAGGAGCGCAAAAGCTACGGATTAAAAGAGAAACCAAGAATGGCACCTGTTAATGATTCACTTGCAAGAATGAATAATTATTTGTCAGGTGATGCAGACTGGATTCGTTTTGAAACAATCGTTAGCACAAGCCCTGATCAGATTGCGATTGCACCGGGGTATTTGCAGAAAGAATGGACAGAGAATGGAAGAAGATACTTTCATTACAAAATGGATTGTACTATCCTGAATTTTTATTCCTTTATATCTGCACGCTATGAAGTGAAACGTGATAAATGGATCGATCCGCTTCATCCTGACAAACCTGTTGAGATTGAAATTTATTATCATAAAGAGCATACTTACAATCTTGACAGAATGATCAGATCTATTAAAAGCTCATTGAGTTATTACACAAAGAATTTTAGCCCCTATCAGCACAAGCAGGTTCGTATTATTGAATTCCCAAGGTATAATGCCTTTGCCCAATCATTTCCCAATACAATTCCTTATTCTGAGTCAATTGGTTTTATTGCAAAAGTAGACGACAAGAACCCGGAAAGTATTGATTATCCTTTTTATGTCACGGCACATGAAGTGGCGCATCAATGGTGGGGACACCAGGTTATTGGCGGAAATGTACAGGGAAGTACTTTAATGTGTGAAACGCTGAGCCAGTATTCCGCTTTAATGGTCATGGAAAAAGAATATGGTAAAGCTGCCATGAAAAAATTTCTGCGTTATGAAATGGATACCTATCTGCAACAGCGAACATTGGAAGGCAAAAAAGAGCTTCCTTTAATGTTATGTGAAAACCAACAATACATTCATTACAACAAAGGAAGTGTAGTGATGTATGCGTTAAAAGATTATATCGGTGAAGATGTTTTAAATAATGCATTAAAAAAATACATTCAAAAAAACGCATTTCAGCAACCGCCTTATACCAATTCGGTTGAATTTGTAAATGCATTAAAAGAAGTCACACCTGAACATTTAAAGTATATCATCACAGATATGTTTGAAACGATTACGATCTATGAAAACTATGTTAAAGCGCTTTCTTATAAAAAAACAGCACATGGAAAGTACATTGTTTCATTAACACTGGGTTGTGCTAAATTTAAATCGGACAGTATTGGCAAAAGCATCCCTGTAAACACCAATGATTATGTGGATATTGGCATATTTGCATTGCAAAATGCAAAAGATGGAAACACAGAAAAGGAACTTCTTTTATATAAATTTAAAATGGACCAGCCTGAAAAAACAGTTGAATTTATGGTGGATGAAAAACCCTTTAAAGCGGGGATTGATCCATATTGCAAATTGATCGATCGCAATCCGGATAATAACACATGTGAATTTGGCAAGACGCCTGGACATGCTGAATTAGGTGCTGGTATTAAAAAAGAACCGGTGAAGAAAAAAAAATAGATCATTATGAAAAATGTTTCAAAGTGAGATTGCATACGGAATAAACCTTGTATTCTTATTTGAAAACCTATTACAAAAATATGCCTATTCTGGGCGGATTTTTGAGTTTCTTGAAAAACCAGCACATTATAACCTTTAATGGTCTCAAATGAATCGTTAAAAAGCCAGAACTGACCGTTAAAATAAAAACCTTCTGTTACCATATATCTTTTTATTTTTTTACGTATTTTGCATCTTTAAAACATTGAAGTATTGGCTTTTAACTTGTTTTAATATGTTCAAAAATTATTCATTATTGTTTCAACAAAATTTGTTGATTCGCGTAAATTTAAAACAAGAATGCAAAAAAAGTGTTGGCATCTGAGATACGTTGTTTTTATTCTTTCATTACTTTCTTTTGCCTCTTGTAAAAAAAAATTAATGATTATTGATGAAGAACCGCGAAGAAAAGATTTAATAGCAAAGGATACACATCCGAAGCCAGTTATCATTATAAAGGCGGATGATATAGCCGATTTAACAGATAATTGGAAACGATTTATTAACCAGATAGGAGATAATGGAATTTGCGCAAGCATTGGAGTTATTCCTAAAAACATACGTATGAGTAGTTCAGATAATGCACTTACTCAAATAGCTTCTACTTTTCAATCCGGTGCGAATGCTGTTTATCCTGTTATCGAATTATGGAACCATGGATATTCGCATTTAAGACCAGACGACATTTTGTTAGCGTCAACCTCTCAGCCAGTACCAGCGGATTATGACGGGGATGGAGTAACAGACATGAGTATTTACAACAGTGATGGTACCTGGTTAATTGATTACTCAACTGTTGCTTTCGATCATTATTGGAATAGCGTTTATTATGGTTGTGGGAATAGTAGCAACTCTCGTCCTGTTCCCGCTGACTATGATGGTGATGGAAAAACGGATTTGAGCATTATTTGCACAGATGGGAGATGGTTAATCGACTATTCAGCTAATGAATTTGGTGCTTGGGATGTAACGTATAATTATAGTAGCGATCCCGATTTTGCTACCGCAATTCCATGTCCTGCAAATTACAGTGGACATAAAAGCTCAAGAAGTTTTAATACGGCAGATATTTCTATTTATACCGCTGACGGAACATGGAAGATTGATTGGGAATCTAATGGTTTTGGTAAATGGGATGAAATATATTATAAATATGGAAACTCCAGTTATCATCCTGTCCCTGCAGATTATGATGGTGATGGAAAAACTGACCTAAGTGTAAAGTGTGATGATGGAAAATGGTTAATTGATAATTCATCAAATGGTTTCGGTAAATGGGATCAACAACTCTCTGGGTATGGCCTGGCTAATGCTCGCCCCGTTCCTGCAGATTACGATAACGATGGCAGAATTGATTTAAGTATCTTTGTAGCAGACGACCTAAAATGGTTAATTGATTATGCAAATGATGGATTCGGATCATTTAGTACCACTGCTTCTTATCAATTTTCCGGAATCAATAGCGCTGTATCGATTCCTGTCCCAGGGTCTTATCGCGGAAGAAATAAGGTTGAATGCTGTATTAAAACCGATCGTGATTGGCGCTTATCCAATCAAACAAATACGTTACAA
>C688J18823_10001542_pt1 | contig 14283 bp, 12 predicted proteins | sample HopSoiMetagenom1_FD_18823 | JGI IMG/M metagenome (IMG submission 18823)
CCGCCGCGCCAACAACCTCCCTCGCTGGCTCCGCGGACACGGCGGGTACGCGCTCAGCATGGTGCGCACGATCCCCTCTTTCGCTCCCTTCCCCATGAAACTCACGACCTGCACCCACGAAGGTCAGGCGATCGTTCGTCGTAATGGCCCCACAATGCTCGCCGTCTTCGCCAACACGCCACTCTATGGCGGCGGAATGAAGGTCGCTCCCAATGCCAGCATGGATGACGGTCTCCTCGACGTTTGTGTGGTCGAAGGCCTCGATCCGTTCAGCCTTTTCTGCCTCTTTCCCACCGTCTATGCCGGACGTCATCTGAACGCTAGAAACGTTCACTACTTCCAAACTCAAAATGTCCGGGTCGAAACGGAACATCCGTTCGATGTCTATGCCGACGGAGAATACGTCTGTCAGACGCCCGTCGAGGTCTCCATTCAGCGTTCCGCACTCAAGGTAATCACCCTGTAACGGCGCATTCGCTTTATCCTTCCGCTCCCTCCCAGTGCTAAACTTTCCCCATGCCTGAAGGACGTTCGCGCACCTTGCTCTGGATCCTCATCGGAGGAGGAGCATTTTTCCTCTTCGTGCTGGCCGTCTTCACCCTCGTCTATCTCACCCTGCATGCGACCGGCGGGCAGAACGCGGGTTTCGGCGGCTTCGGAGATCGCATCGGCGTCGTCGACCTCGAAGGCGTCATCCTTTCCCCGCAACCTGTCGTGGACCAATTGAAGAAATTCGGCGAGGACTCGTCGATCAAAGCGATTATCCTTCACGTGAACTCGCCCGGCGGAGGTGTCGCCGCATCCGAGGAGATCTACCGCGAAGTAAAGCGCGTTCGCAACGAGAAGAAGAAGAAAATTGTTGTCTCGATCGAAACGGTCGGAGCCAGCGGCGCGTTCTACGTAGCCTCTGCTTCCGACAAGATTTATGCGGACGAGGGCAGCATCGTCGGATCGATCGGCGTCATCGCCCAATGGGTCAACTACGGTGACCTGCTGAAATGGGCCAAGCTCAAAGACATCGTCATCAAAACCGGCGAGTTCAAAGATACCGGCAATCCCGCGCGCGATCTCACTCCCGCCGAGCAGGCCTACATGCAAGGCTTGATCGACAACATGTTCGGACAGTTCATCAAGGCCGTCGCCGATGGCCGCGGGCTGAAGTACGACACCGTAAAGTCAATCGCAAACGGCAAAGTCTGGACCGGCCAGCAGGCATTGGATATGAAGTTGATCGACAACGTCGGAGACTTCCAGACCGTAGTCGCCGACACAGCCAAGATGGTAGGCATCAAAGGCGAGCCGACGCTGGTTCGTCCAGAAAAAGACCGCCGCACCTTGACGGATCTCTTGCTCGGGGACGTCTCCCAATACATTCCCACCCGTGAAAAGCTGATGGAACAGCAAGTCGGCTTCTACTATCTCTGGAAATAGGATTGGTGAACAGCACAGACTAGCAGCCCTGCACTTGCCGATTGTAGATTCGGATCTAGATTCCAACGTCTCCGTGAGGGCCCCAGGACCGGGTAGGTTCTTCGAATCTAAGATCTTCAATCTGAAATCTATTGACCTGCAATCGGAGCCGCAAAACCTTTCACTCCCCGTCCCAAGAGCATAACTTGCATCCAACCCCTGAAATTTGAGAGAGTTATGGGTGCTGCCGCGAGTACTTCGGCGGAATGACCGCCGCCGACGCATCCAGCAACGACATTCCAAGCTGAAGTAAGGGGGCATTCATGACCAAGGCCGATCTGATCGATGAAGTCTCGCGTCTGGCGGAACTCACGCGCAAAGACAGTGAAGTGATCGTAGAAACCATCTTTGACAGCGTGGTGCGCTCGCTGCGCGCCGGCGACAAAATCGAAATCCGCGGCTTTGGCAGCTTCCGCACTCGTCAGCGCAAACCCCGCGTAGGACGCAATCCCAAGACCGGCGAGCGCGTGGAGGTCCCGGCCAAGAAGATCCCGTTCTTCAAGCCCAGCAAAGAACTAAAGGACTTGGTGAACGAGACGACCACAACCGCCGCTCCGGCCGCGACCACGCCGCCAGCCACCCCAGCCGCTCCGACAGCGTAAGTAGTCACGAATGCAATTCGTAGAGACGTTGCTTCAGCAACGTCTCTTTCGTGTCTTCGAGGAATGACTAGGGACAGACGCTGGGAATGTGTAGGAATGGACGCCTTCGTCCGTCCCGTGAGCGAAGCGAGCGTTCCCTTCACTCACTATCCGCCTTGGCGCCCGGCAACCGCTTCGCTAAAAACTTGATCTGCCCATTGTGATTCGACTCATGCTCGCAAACGTGAAACCACTTGCAGTAATTGTTCGTCGGACCCCAAGGCCAACTCTTATCGACCGCCATCAGCCAGTCATCGTCCCGTTTCCGGAATTCAGCCAACGTCTTCTCGCGAGTTTCGCTCAACAGGTTGAAATAGAAATCCAGATCGTGCCCCTTGATGCCCTTGCGCGCCGCGTCCCCAAGTTCCATGGGCATGCCCCACTTCTCTTTGAATGACTCCGGAAGTTCTTTCATCGACATGTTGCCGAACGTGACCGCGTGATAGAACGCGTCCGTCGCCGCGAGATGCATCAGCAGAGCGCCAATGCTGTTGGCCTTTTCGTCGGCGAGATGATCGAGATCTTTCTGCGTCATTCCCTTCACCGACCGCAACGCAACCATCCGCATCCATGTCATCATGGAAACGAGAGTCCCGATCTGCGGCGAATACCCCTTCTTGGGCCCAATGATATTGATGTCAGCCTCTTCCGACATCGCCGTTTGCGGAACGAGCGCTAACCCAGACGCAGCAATCGGAACGGCAGCAGCCACCATCAGAAAATTCCGGCGAGTAGGTGCACATTCAGTGGGAAACATGGGACCTCCATCTGGTCAAAGTGGACTGGAAACCAACGGATCGTATCACGCGAGTACTTCCAGCTTTGTCACCGAAAGACGTCGTTAGCAGCGCAGAAAAGGACGTGCGAGTAGGAATCGCGAAAGTGAGCGGCTTGAGCAGCTGAGATCTGCTCTTTCGTCTGGCCCTTCTTCTTTCATTTTCGTCGGCCCTAGGAGAAATCTCCTCTCGCTCTGCGCACCCATAACCATCACCCGCGAATCCCCGCCACGCCCATCAACCGCCCGGTCTTCCCACGTTCTGCCCGATAAGAAAACAACAACTCCGGATGGCAGTTCGTACACAGCGGTGACGCCTCAATGTTCTTCTTCCTCACGCCAGCAGCGAGCAACTGCTGCCGGTTCGCCTCCGCCAGATCGAGGAATATCCGCTTGGGCAACATGCCTTCGCTGTGTCCCGGAGCGCGCGCCGTCAGAAACAGCAACGGATACTTCTCCCGCACCGGATCCGAGTCCTTCACCTCGCGAAACAAACTGGCGGCGTAAGCGAATTGCGATTCGAACTTGATCCGGACTTCTTCGCCTACTTCGTAGCAGCATCCCTGTATGCCAGGCCCAATCGCCGCCTTGATGTCGCGCGGCCGCGTTCCGAAGCAGCGAAACATCTCGCCCACTCCTTTCTCCACGATGCGCTTCACAGTCCCGCGCCAACCGGCGTGAAAGACTCCAACCGCATGCCGCTTCGTATCTACCAAGATAACCGGCAAGCAATCGGCAGTCTGAATCGCGAGCAACAATCCGGGAGTGCTGGTTATGAGTCCATCCCCAGCAAGGTGCTCCGCAGGAATGCCATCGATGCAGTGAATGATGTCAGAATGAATCTGCCGCGGAGTAATCAAAGGCCAGAACGACGCCTTCTCCCCGCGCTTCTTCGTCACCGCACCAAGTTGCGTGAGAAAAGCAGCCCGATTCCGCTCAACGGCCGCACGCGAATCATCTTTGGTAAATCCAAGGTTGAGATCACCTTTGCCATAAACGCGGGAGAATCCGCCCGCGCGCGTGGAGAAGCCATGCACAAGCCACGGCAAAGCGGTCAAATGCGGAGTGCGAAGGATTTTCGGCGAAACTTTCTTCTTGATTGTCTTGCGAGGAGCCCCAGTCAACACGCTTCCATGTTACAGGAAGCGGTAGAGCGAGGAGGGTGGCACATATCTTCTTGCCAGAGCTTGCTGGTTCGTTTGCCCGCCTGCGCTCCGCTCCGCTATAGTTTTACTCATGTTCGAGAACTTCACCGCCATCGATCGCTGGACCAAGAAGCAAGTCCACTGCGTATTTCAATCGCAGATCGTCGCGATCGCCACCCGCCACGCCGACGCCGTCGACTACAAGTTCCTCGTTGACGGACGCAAAGTCTGGGTCGTTCTCCCGCTTCCCGCCTGGGTCGAGTACAAAAAGCGCACAGGAAGGACAATTACAGACCCGATGGCGGTCGAAATTGCCGGACACTATCTCAAGTCCGCTCTGGAATCCGGCGAAGGCCTCGGCCGCGACATGTACACCCTCACGGTAGAAGAAACGCTGAAGCACCTCGATGCCGCAGTCGCAGAAATGGAATCCCAACCAGCGTAAGTTATTCCACGAGGCAGAATCCCAAGTCAGCTTGGGGAATATTGACGATCTTGACTGTCATCCATTTTGACAGTGATCCATCTTGATTGTCATCGATCTTCACTGTCATCCTGAGGCGCGCGTTTTCTGCGTGCCTCAGGATCTATGCACGTCCCCGCCACTCGCCAAGCGCAAGAAGAACATGTCCGGTTTCCTTCGTGATCCTTAGTGTCCTTAGTGGTTGACGCTCTTCCCGTTAGATCACCACGGCTTCCCTGTACTCCCCAAACACCCGGCGCATCGCATCGGAAATTTCTCCAACGGTAGCGCAAGCTTCCACCGCGGCAACAATCCGCGGCATAAGATTCGCTCCGGATTTCGCAGCCTCTTCCACGCCAGCCAGCGCCGCATTCCACGGACCCGCGTCCCGCTTTGCCCGCAGCGCCCGCACTCTCTCCACCTGCTTCGGTTCCAGCGCCGGATCGATCCGCTGAATCGGGATCGCCCGCTCCTGCTCGACTTCAAACCGGTTCACGCCGACGACAATCTGCTCCTGGCTATCGACCGCCTGCTGATACTCATACGCCGCATTCTGGATCTCCTGCTGCACAAACCCGCGCTCAATGGCGCGAAGCATCCCGCCAAGCACTTCAATTTTGCCGAGATACTCAGCCGCACGGCTCTCGATCTCATTGGTCAGACTCTCCACGTAATACGACCCCGCCAGCGGGTCGATCGTCTGCGGAGCCCCTGACTCATAGGCAACAATCTGCTGCGTGCGTAACGCAATTCGCGCCGCCTGCTCGGTAGGTAACGCCAGCGCTTCGTCGAAAGAATTCGTATGCAGCGACTGCGTTCCTCCCATCACCGCCGCCAGCGCTTGGATCGCCGTGCGCACGATGTTGTTTTCCGGCTGCTGCGCCGTCAGCGTCGAACCGGCCGTCTGCGTATGGAACCGCAGCATCCACGACCGCGGATTCTTCGCCTTGAAATGCTCGCGCATGATGCGCGCCCACATCCGCCGCGCCGCCCGGAACTTCGCCACCTCTTCCAGGAAGTTGCTATGCGCGTTGAAAAAGAACGACAGCCGCGGCCCGAACTTGTCGACATCGAGCCCAGCCTTAACCGCCGCCTCGACATACGCCATCCCATTGCCGAGCGTGAACGCCACTTCCTGCACCGCGGTCGATCCCGCCTCGCGCATGTGATACCCGGAGATCGAAATCGTGTTCCAGTCAGGTACGTTCTCGTTCGCCCACGCGAACATATCGGTGATCACGCGCATCGCCTGCTGNGGCGGATAAATATAAGTCCCGCGCGCGATGTACTCCTTCAAGACATCGTTCTGCACCGTNCCCGAAAGCTTGCGGANTTCCGCGCCCTGCCGCCGCGCCACNGCCACATACAAGGCCAGCAAGATCGACGCNGTCGCATTGATCGTCATCGATGTNGAAATCTTCGTCAGGTCGATNCCGTCGAACAAGCGTTNCATGTCCTCGATAGAATCNATCGCGACCCCAACTTTGCCGACCTCACCCACCGCCAACTGATGGTCCGAATCCATCCCAATCTGCGTGGGCAAATCGAAGGCGACTGACAACCCGGTCGTTCCATTGGCGAGAAGATACTTGTAGCGCTTGTTCGACTCCTCGGCGTCGCCCATCCCGGCATACTGCCGCATGGTCCACAAACGCCCCCGGTACATGGTCGGCTGCACGCCACGTGTGAACGGATATTCGCCGGGATACCCGACCTCAGCTTCGTAATCCGAGCCCTTCAAATCGGCAGGAGTGTAAAGCGGCTTCACAGGGATGTGAGAAGACGTTTCAATCTCGGCAGGAGAAGTAATGGAACCGGTCTTCGGCTTCTGCGCCATATCCGTAGCGGCTGGCATTCATGCCAGCATTCGTAACGCCNGCGTCNCGCCNGCTGTCGCGGGAGCGNCTCGCCCCCGCACCGCATATCTTCAAACGCGCAGCANCTTCAACCGNNGCGNNTTACGGCCGCTGGCTTTTCCGCCGCACGCGCCAGAACGAACTCAGACCGAACCAGGCAAAGGTCACCGCAAACAGCAGCGCGGCTCCAGCCCGTCCGGGGCCAACTTGTCCCGCATGATACTTTCCGTATTCCTTAACGGTCGCGCCCCCGAAGCTGAGCGCCATGATCAGGAAAATCACGCCCGTAACTTCAAGCCAGAGCAGATGGATGACGTGTCCGAACGAACGAGCGGTCGTGCGCACCGCGCTCCAGGCTGCGTTCACCATGCGGCTGCGTCCCACCTGCTTCCCGGCAACGCGCGCCACGACTCCGACTTTTCGCCAGGTGGAAATACTCATTCGTGTCGATTCTAGCAGCCGTCAGCGCTACAATGTCGCACTCTAACTTGCAGCGAACCGTTCGAAACCCTGGGGCATCTAAGGAACGTAGGCATCATGCAGAGCGCTGCTCCCGACCTCGCCCAACTTAAGTCCCGCATGAAGGCCAGTTGGATGGCCGGAGATTTTGGCCAGATTGCCAGCTTCACCGCCGACGAGGCGGAAAACTTCGTAAACAGGATCGGCATTCCCGCAGGCTCGAAGGTTCTGGATGTGGCGTGCGGTACGGGCAATACCGCGATCCCGGCAGCTAAAACCGGCGCTTCCGTCACTGGCGTCGATATCGCGACCAATCTTCTGGAAAAGGCCCGCGCACGCGCCGCTCGCGAGCAGGTCAATGTTGATTTCCGGGAAGGCGATGCGGAAGAACTTCCCTTCCCGGATCAGAGTTTCGATGTCGTGCTGAGCATGTTTGGCGCAATGTTCGCGCCTCAACCCGATAAAGTTGCGGCCGAGTTGCTGCGCGTCTGCAAGTCCGGCGGAATCATCGCAATGGCGAACTGGACTCCTGAAGGTTTTGTCGGAAAATCAATTCAACGGACCGCGAACCACGTGCCGCCTCCGCCCGTTCCACCGCCCGTGCTCTGGGGCGATGAAACTGTCGTCGCGCAGCGTCTCGGTCACGCCAGCATGCAACTGCGTTGCGCGCGGCAGCAGGCCCATTTTCAATATCCGTTCTCGCCTGCGGAAACCGTCGAATTCTTCCGCCGCTATTTCGGACCAACGCAAATGACGTTTGCCCGCCTCGACGATGCTGGGCAGCAGGCACTCGGGAAAGACATGGAAGCTCTCTGGGCGGAACACAATACAGCAAATGATGGAACAACCTCAGTGAGCGCCGAATACCTCGAAGTACGCGTCATTCGCGCTTAGTTCGGGAAAGTGGTAGCTTTATTTTAGAAGAGGGGGCCCTGTGGATCCGCAACTCAAACAACTGATGAAAGAGCTCGGCGATGCTATCAACGAATCTCTTTCCGATTCCGAGCAGATCTCTGAAGTTGTGTCTCGCATCAAGGAAGGCGGATACGATATCTTCCTCGTGCTGGAAGCGACCATCGGCGTCAGCAAGCAGGGCGAGAAGACTCCCGATAAGACCTCTCTCGTCTCCACCCTCTCTACGAATCCCGAGTTCAAAATCAATGATCAGGACCTCAAATTCCTAAAATCACTCCGCATCAAGATCGATGAAGACAAGCACGACAAGGACAAGGATACAGACAAGTAATCGCGCTCAGCTGCTCAATACCTGGTCCAGCAATTGCCCTACTGCGCGATCCGCTTCGATGATCGAAGACCGGTGATCCGCCACTCCCGATAGATCTGTATTCGCGAACGTGATTCTTCCGAACGGCGCTGCTCGCAGCACATCTCCGGGCGCGGGCTTCCCATCCTTGCCAAAGAAAAATCCCGGTGCCGGGCTGAGATACGCGTGTCCCCAGCGGTTCAAAATGATTCCCGCAATATCGCGTCCAGCGTCGAACCCCGAGCGCGCAAACATCTCCGTGAACTGCTGCCGGATCTGCCGCTCGTACTGGCGGAACGGAGTCGAAATCATTTCGGCCCTTCCCAGATGCCCTTGCTCCTCAGTGGAGTGACCAGGATGTGGAAACAAAACTTTGATCGTCAGCACAACCGGCGAGTCCGGAGTGATCGTTGGCGAGTTCGCCCCACACAGCGCCAGCTTCCGTACCTGAAGATAGTTTCCCAATCCTTCAAACCACGAGCACCCTGAAATGCCCATCTTGTAAAGAAAGCGCCAGTTATGGACAGCGACATTCGCCATCAGGCATGGCGCGCGATAGAACTGACTGTAGGCTTCGACGCGATCCGGACTCAGATCGCGCACGATGTGCCGAGTAGTCCAGCTTCCTCCGGCCATCACGACGGAACGCGCCTTGACCCTAAACGTCTTCCCGCCGCGCGTGTAGGCAATCGTCACCGTCTCCGACTTCGACGGATCCCCATCATGTTTCACCCACACGGCGGTCGAATCGAGACGAATGCGCGCGTCACTTCCAGCCCGGTCCAGCGCGCCGAAATTCACGGCGTTGCGCGTGACGTTCTCCAGTGAGTGATCTCCCGCAATCGACTCCGGAATCAGAGTCTTCGTAATCAGTCGCGCAAACCCGCCGTTGCCATCCGGGAACATCTGTTGTCCCGTCTCGTCGCTGATGTCCAGGGGGTGCAGCATGTCCGCCGCATACGCGGTGAAGCCTGACAGCGCGTCCGCGCCTAATCCGTATCCGCCACCTGCGTCTAGTGAGAAGAATGTCTGGAAGGTCTCGCGGCTGATGCCGCGCGTCTGCGTAAGATGGTCTTCCAGCGTGATTGTGTCGAGCTGCCGTGAGATGGCATCACCCGCATATTGCGGCACCCGAGTTTCGCTGCCGGAATCGTACTTCTTCAACTCCTCGCGCACTTTCGCCGAGACCGGAGCTCGGTCCCACACACTTGCCGAACCGGTGAGCCAGAGTCCCTTCGACTGTCCGAACTTCGCGCCGAAATACATTCCGCTCGGCGCCGATCCCAAATAAGGTGTGCGGCTCAACTGCATCTCCGGATCCGGTCCTGCCCATTTCTGATACTCCAAGCGCGGCGCCTTCAACCCAATCGACTCATAAAATCGCGCAATGAAGCTGTGCGGATACGGAACGGGATAAAACGCAGAGCCCTGATGCGCCATCAGCCGCTGCCCATTCACGAGAAACTCGTTCCGCTTGGCCTCTCCTCCGAAGATGGGATGGTTATCGAGCACCAGGCACGAGTTCCCTCTTCCCGAGAGACGCTTGAACATCAGCGCCGCGGCAAGTCCGCTGATGCCTCCACCCACGACCACACAGTCATAGATCTCTCCGGTGTCGCTGATGTTTGTGGGCAATGCGTCGAACGCGGCATCACGGATCTGGTGACCAGATTCCATCACTGCTGTCGTGTTGCCATTCGAAGTCGCGTAGTCGCCAATTCCGCCGTAGCCAGTCCAGTCATCGTTTGTGTCCGGCGAATGCTCGCGCGATCCCGCCATCAACTCAGCCGGACTCAGCGGCGACAGTAGCAAACTTCCCGAAGCCAGCAGACTGGAGTTCAGAAAGTCACGGCGCGTAATGTCGCGGTTGAGACCAAGCGCCTTATCTCCGATGGAATTCTGGTTCGTCTGACTCTGGTCGGCTGATTGATCGTGTGACTTCTTCTCCAATGCGCGCTCCTGGATAAGCTTTGGCTTGCTGGCGAAACATTATAGGAGCACCAACACGCTGTTACCGGCAACCCTCATCTCCTGTGCTAACATCTACTGTTTTCTTTTCCCGGGTCGTGCCGCAGCGAGATTCTGTGATGCACAGTTCGGAATCTGAGGGGTAGTAATGAAAGACACTCTCGGGGTTCTGTTGGCCGGTGGGGCCGGCGAACGCCTCTATCCTCTCACTCGCGATCGGGCCAAACCGGCGGTGACCTTCGGCGGCATCTACCGTATTATCGACGTCACTTTATCCAACTGCCTGAACTCCAAGCTGCACAAGGTCTACATCCTCACGCAATATAAGGCGCTTTCGCTCAACCGCCACATCCGCGAAGGATGGAACATTTTCGGCCACGAGATCGGGGAATTCATCGAAGTTCTCCCTCCCATGAAGCGGGTCAGCGACCAGTGGTACCAGGGCACTGCCGACGCCGTTTATCAGAACATCTATTCCATCGGCTCCGAAGAACCCAAGCGCGTCCTGATCCTCTCCGGCGATCACATCTACAAGATGGACTACGGCAAGATGCTCCAGCAGCACGAAGACTCCGGCGCCGACATTACTCTCGCTACCATCCAGATCGATCCCAAGGAAACCTACCAGTTCGGTGTCGTGGACGTTGACCGCGAAGGACGCATTCACGGCTTCCAGGAGAAGCCTAAAGTAACCACGCTGCGCTCGCCCTTGAATCCCGAAAAGGTCGCGGGATCGATGGGCGTCTATCTGTTTAACGCCGATGTGCTTATTCCGGTCCTGCTCAAGGACGCCGAGGACCCGAACTCCAGCCATGACTTCGGCAAAGACATCCTGCCTAAGATGGTCGATGACTACCGCGTGTACGCCTACGATTTCGTTGATGAGAACAAGAAGGAAGCTCTCTACTGGCGCGACGTGGGTACGCTCGAGGCCTACTACGAAGCCAACATGGATATCGTTTCCGTGTCTCCCATCTTCAACCTCTACGACGACCACTGGCCGATCCGCACCCACCAGCGGCAGTACCCTCCGGCAAAGTTCGTCTTCGCGGAAGCGGGACGTACCGGAACCGCCCTGGACTCCATCGTGTCCAACGGCTGCATCATCTCCGGCGGCATCGTGAACAATTCTGTGCTTTCTCCCGACGTGCGTGTGAATTCCTACTCGGAAGTGGACAGCACAATCTGTTTTTCGCACGTCAGTGTCGGACGCCACTGCCGCATCCGCCGCGCCATTCTCGACCGCGACGTCCATGTGCCCGAAGGCACCACCATCGGATACGACGCCGAAGCCGACCGCCAACGCTACTTTGTCACCGAAAGCGGCATCACGGTGGTGACGCGCGACTATTCGTTATTCGAGAATCCCGTCACAGTCGATTACTTCACGAGCGAGTAATCGTCGTTGGATTTCTGATCGCGACCTTCACGAAACGATTCCCGCGAGATTCCATTTCAGGAATCCGCATCTGGGGTGGTACCCCCCTCCCCCCGATCTCCTGGAATCATTGACTTAGCGGAAAACCGCGCAATAGTCTGTGGCGCACAATCACTTACGGGCAAAATCTTGATTTCAAAGAACTTCAGAGCTGCTCTCGGTTGGCGGCCGCTACCGCTAACACCTTGGAAATGATCTGCTCTTTGATCTTTCCGCGCAAGGGCAGATGTCACATAGGTGGGCTGTGGAAAGGATTAGCCGCGGCGTTGCGGAGCTTCATTCGCGATGGAGGCAGCAACCCGCGGCTGAAGCTCGTCCCATCGGGCAGTAGGGACAAAGGTTGCCCTCACGGCGGTGCTAGAATCCGGGTCGCGCCCCAACGCTTCTGACCCACAATGGCCGGAGAGGAAGATGCTGAAACGACGCCATCTCGACTCCGCAACGAAGAGCCACCAAGTCGTTACGCGATCGAAGTTTGCTTGTCCGTCGTGCGGGACTGAAACTGTTGGGACTTTCTGCGGAGACTGCGGCGAGAAAGAAGTGACGGACAAAGATTATTCGCTGCGACACTACGCGAAAGAGTTGGTCGCAGCGCTCACACTGTTGGAATCGAAATTGTTTCGAAGTGTGTGGCTCGTCCTGAGCAGGCCCGGTTATCTGAGTAGCGAATATTTCGTGGGACGTAGAGTTCGCTACATGAAGCCCCTTCAGTTGTTCGTGTTTTTGAACATCGTCTATTATTTTTCCCTCACTCTGTTCCATGCCACCACGTTCACCACGCCGCTTGCCACTCAGTTGCACATGAACAACTACTACCCCACGTATGCAAGCATGCGGGTCGCCCGGAAACTGGAAGAGAAACGAATCAGCTACGACCTACTCGAAAACAAATATAACCAAAGGACAAACGTTCTTTCACGGACACTCATCTTCCTGCTCATCCCAATCTTTGCGGCGCTCTTTTACGCGCTATTTTTCAAGAAAAGAAAATACGTAGTGGAACACATCATCGTTGCCACACACTTCTGGTCATTCAACCTTCTCCTGCTCGGTGTCATTCTCCCGCTGGCCACTTTTGTTCTGATCTGGCTGTTTAAGGCGCTGCACCTTTCTGCTGCATTCGTCACCGACGATGGAGTCACTTCGACGAGCCTTCAGCTGTGCTTTGCGGTGTACCTGTTCCTGATGCTCAGGCGGTGCTACGGCATCAGCAAATGGTACGGTGTGCTCACAGCTTCAGCGATTGCCTGGTCTTTCTTCCATATTGTGTGGCTCTATCGCTTTTTCCTGTTTGAGATCACGCTAAGCTCGGTGTGATATCCGGCGATCTTCTCAAGCAACTTTCCTGCCCGGAACCACGATAACCGGAGACGAGGGAGAGAATCATGGGATCGCCAGTCAACAGGTCTGCCGTAAGCCCGGCATTCGACCTCAGCGCATCGAATGAAGGGTCCGTCGCCACTGTCCAGGCTGGCGAAAGCAACATTTCGCAGCTTGCCTCGCGGCTCGGATTTGATGTCGGAGATCTGCTGCAGTCAAATCCACAAATCTCCGAGGCTTCCAAGCTTCAGCCCGGACAGGACATCTTCCTTCCATCACCGATCGGATCGAATACAGCGCCAAAGCTCGAGGTCGTTTCCGAAAATCCTGTTCAGCCCAATCTTCCCGCAGCGCCCATGGGCGATCCGCTGACGCGGAACATGATGCTATCGAGGCTCGATGCCCCGGCGCAGAAGCCTGTCGACATTCAGACCAGCGGAACATTCTCCGGAGGGACGGGACCGGGCGGAACACCGGTCACTGACATTCTGAACCGTGCCGGCAACAATTTCGTCTACGCCGACGCGAACGGCTCCGGCTCTGTGACGACCACCAAGACTGGACAGACCGGAGCGCCTCCGAAGAATGCGCAAGCATGCGCGACAGAGTCGCCGGACATCAAGGAGGCACTAACGAATCCTCCCAAAGGTTCCCCCGCGAAGGACGACTTCGCAGCGGCGCAGAAAGCGATCGACGCGGGCGACTACACCAAGGCCTATCAGATATTGAAGACGCTGACCGAGGTGGGGCCGAAGGGTGTCGCCAGTAACGACGATCTGCCCGATGTCGAACAGAAAGAGGCCGACACCATGAAGGGGCAGCTCGAGTTCCTGTCCCACATGCAGAAGGCGGGCATCAAGGCCTGCTATCCGCCGACGGAATCGGAACTGGAGGCCTACTTCAAGACGCTCAGCAGCAATCCGACTGCAGCACGGCAAGCGTTCCAGGATTACGCCCAGAGCTTCGAGGTGCATCCGATAAACATCAAGGGTTCGGACTTCGACATGAAGTACAGCCACGAAAATCACACCACGACCAAGAACGGAGAGCAGTTTCCGGTGATCACCGACACGCCTCTGAAGTGGTCCGATGTGACCAAGAACCCTGTGTCCGCCAAGGATTATCCGCAGTACATCGGCAAGCAGATGAATGATTGCAAAGGCTACGCTTTTTTGGCGGAGAAGCTGCTGGGCGCGGCTGGGTTCAAGTTGGAGCACTATCTGGCTGCGTACCCCAGTAAATTCGGCGACGGTCACATGATGGCGATGTTCTCACATCCTGGCGAAAGCAAATTGACCCTGACGAGCAACGACGGTGTCTTCCAGGGAGCCAACCAGCGGGAGCTGGCAAAGAAGGGCTTTTCTTACGCCGCCGGCGGAGCCGACAACATCACAGGCAAGGAGCGCTACTTCACCGGGAAGACGGGCACCGATGCGGAAGTCCAGCAGGGCCTTTTTGAGATCGCCACCCGGGATGCGGTAAAA
>C688J18823_10001543_pt1 | contig 14282 bp, 12 predicted proteins | sample HopSoiMetagenom1_FD_18823 | JGI IMG/M metagenome (IMG submission 18823)
CCTGTCGGGCTTTGCCGATATCCAGTCGCAGCCGGTCACCAATCGCCCGCAGATGATCCGCACCATCGTGTGCGACAAGACCACCGCCGTGTTCACCGCGCAGGCGGTGGCGGCCGCGCTCTACGCGCGTGAGAAGACCGGGCAGGGGGATCATATCCAGGTCGCAATGCTGGACGCGATGATTTCCTACCTCTGGCCGGAAGGCATGATGCAGTACACGGTGGTCGGAGCCGAGGCCGCGGCTGCCGATCCGAATGACCGGCCCGATCTCGTGTTCAAGACCAGCGACGGCTATATCACAGCCGGCACCATCTCCGATTCCGAATGGCAGGGCTTCTGCCGGGCGTCCGGCGATCCCGAACTTGCCAACGATCCCAGGTTCGCGACCCCGTCGGCGCGTTCGGTCAACGCCACGGCGCGTATCAACAAGATGGCAGAGTATATCGGCCAGCACACGACCGCCGAATGGCTGGAGCGTCTGGATGCCGCGGATGTCCCTTGCGCGCCGATCCTGCGGCGCGGCGAAATCATCCACAATGAGCAGGTGGTGGCGCGCGGGATCATCGCGGAATTCGATCAGCCGAAGGTCGGCCTTGTGCGCCAGCCTAAGCCCGCGGCCCGCTTCGAGATCAACCNGGCTGCCATCGGCGGACCAGCCCCCCGTGTCGGGGAGCACTCGCGCGAGGTGCTGCGCGAACTTGGCTACGATGACGGCGCGATCGACGATATGGTCGCTGCACGCACGTTGCGCGTGGCCATGTAGACNGAAGCGCTTCGCGCGACCGGCGAACGGTTCTCANGCCTTGGCAGGCGNNGGTGTAATTGGCGCGCGCGGAGCATTCGCCGCAGCCGCGCGCTGGTAAGCCTCCCGGCTTCGCATACGNTCGAGATAGGGCTGCGCATTGTCGCAAATGCCGACACCGTAGGCGACCGCCCAGTCCAGGCACGTCGTCAGCAGGATATCGGCGCTGCTGAATCGCTCGCCCATGATAAAATGTCGGCCGTCGGCCAGCGCGACCTCGACATGGCGCAGCTGCGCTCGAAAGTATTGGGCGGCTTGAGCTACGACCTCCGGCGCGACGCCGTAGATCGGGCCGAGCGCATCGGCGCTGTGACGGCGCATCACGTACAGGCTGGTCGAGTCGAGCTCGGTGACGATGAAGAAGCACCATTCCAGCCACGCTGCATAGTCGCGGGTGGATTCAGGGATCAATGCACGCTCGGGCGTAGAGTACATGCGCGACAGGTAAGCGACGATCGCGGCGCTCTCGCCAATGCGGAAGTCGCCGTCCTGCAGCAGCGGAATCTTCTGGCGCGGATTGAGCCTGGTATATTCGGCGGTCTTGGTCTCGCCGGTCCGTGGGCCGATCGGTTTGATCTCGTAGGCCAGCCCCAGCTCGTGCATCGCCCAGTGCGGCCGAACGGTGCGGCTTGTCCCGACGCCCCACAAAGTGAGGTCTGGATTGTCGCTCATGTCACCATTTCTCTACAGCGGGACGAAGATCGAGTTCATGGGTCCAGCCGTCGCGGCTTTGCTGATGGGCAAACCAATACGCTTCGGCAATCGAGGAGGTCTTGGTCAGGCTGTCAGGCGGGATCTCGCTGGCCTCGATCCCCCTGGCCGCCTTCATGCGCTGATGGATGGCTTCGCTATCGACGCCGGCGTCGATGATGAGATGGACGACGTGAATATTCTCAGGCCCGAGCTCGCGCGCCATGGCCTGGGCCAGCGCGCGGAGACCGAATTTGGCCGATGCAAACGCAGCAAACCCCTTGCTGCCGCGGATGCTTGCGGTCGCACCGGTAAAAAAGATGGTGCCGCGTCCGCGGGACAGCATGACGCGCGCCGCTTCGCGCCCCACCAGGAAGCCGGCGTAGCAGGCCAACTCCCAGGCCTTGAAGAAGAGCTTTTCGGTAGTCTCCAGCAGGGGCTTGTTGACGTTCGAACCGGCATTGAACAGGCAGATCTCGATCGGGCCGATATCGCGTTCGACGTCCGCGAACAGCTTCTGCACTTCCGCTTCCTGGCGGGCGTCGACGCTGAAGGCGTGAATGCTGTGGCCTTTCCCCCTGAGTTCATCGACAAGCGCCTGGGACTTGGCTGCATCGCGCCTGCAGATGCAAACGGTGTAGCCGCCGCTGGCAAACCGCCGCGCAACGGCAGCGCCGATGGCATCGCCCGCGCCGACCAGCATCGCGACTCCGCGACTCTCTCCCATGCTCGCTTCTCCCATAAGTTCTTATTTGATACGCTATCGGTATCGCCTGGAAGCCGCGTTGTAAACGGGGTTCTCGATAGTCTCTGCATAGGGCAGCGAACTTGCCATTTCTTGATCCGACTGTGACAACAAAATAGCGATTGACGAGTTCTAAAAAAGAACGCATGTTTCACCACGAGGCGCAATGCTCAAAAAGGCGCCGATGTTCTTCAGTCGGGAGGCGGTTAGTCGTGGCGAAGCTGTCGCAAGCACTCGGTCTCGATCAAATTGCTTTTCGGTTTGCTGGCCGCATCGACCAATCGACAGGTCGCCATCTTGCCAAAGCGCTGGACCAGATCGGGCCGCTCGAGGACTGCGCCGCGGCCATGGTAGCCTCGATCAGCGCGATGGCGAAATCCCCATCGTTCTGGTCTGGCTCAAAAACGTTGTCCACGTTCCAAGGCCGATAGAACAGCTTCGCATACAGCGCGCCTAACTTAACCGGGAGAAGTTCCTTGAAAAAGAGAAATGCAACCGTCGCCGTGATCGGCGCGGGCGATTTCATCGGCGGCGAGATTGCCAAGAAGTTTGCTTCCGAGGGCTTTACTGTCTTCGCCGGCCGCCGCAACGGCGACAAGCTGGCGCCGCTGGTCAAGGAGATCGAGGCCGCCGGCGGCGAGATTCACGCACGTTCGCTCGACGCGCGCAAGGAGGAGGAGATCATCTCCTTCCTGAACGACGCCGACAAGCACGCGCCCCTGGATGTCTGCATCTTCAACATTGGCGCCAACGTCAACTTCCCGATCCTCGAAACGACCGAGCGCGTTTTCCGCAAGGTCTGGGAGATGGCCTGCTACTCCGGCTTCCTTGCCGGGCGCGAGGCGGCCCGGCTGATGCTGCCGCGCGGCCAGGGCAACATCTTCTTCACGGGTGCGACCGCTTCGTTGCGCGGCGGCAGCGGCTATGCTGCCTTTGCCAGCGCCAAATTCGGACTGCGCGCTGTGGCGCAGGCGATGGCGCGTGAGCTGGGCCCGAAGAATATCCATGTCGCCCACCTCATTATCGATTCCGGCGTCGACACCGAGTGGGTCCGCCAGCGGCGCCTGGAAGCGCTCGGGCCCGGTGCGCTCGACGATCCGGATCTGCTGATGCCACCGGCCTCGGTCGCGACGTCCTACTGGCAGCTCTACCAGCAGCCGAAGAGCGCTTGGACCTTCGAGCTGGAAATCCGCCCCTTCGGTGAGAAGTGGTAGGGCGCTCAGGATGGAACTCGCACTGTCTCCCGAAGACGCGTCCTTCCGTGATGAGGTGCGCGCTTTCATTTCCGAAAACTATCCGAAGGAAATGCGGGTCCCCAATCCGGAGACCGACCTGACCAAAGAGCAATCGTTGCTCTGGCACCGCATTCTCTACAAGAAGGGCTGGATCGCGCCGCTCTGGCCCAAAGAATATGGCGGACCCGGCTGGTCGATCACCCGGCGTTTCATCTTCGAGCAGGAAACCAGCCGGGCCGGGACGCTGCCGCCGCTGGCGTTCAGCGTGACCATGGTGGGTCCGGTCATCTACACCTTCGGCAACGACGCGCAAAAACAGAAATTCCTGCCGCGGATTCTTTCGGGTGAAGATTGGTGGTGCCAGGGCTATTCAGAGCCGGGCTCGGGCTCGGACCTCGCCACCGTCCGGACCAAGGCCGTGCGCGACGGCGACCACTACATCGTCAACGGCCACAAGACCTGGACGACGTTGGCGCAGCATGCCGACTGGATCTTCTGCTTGGTGCGTACCGATCCGGGCGCAAAGCCTCAGGCCGGAATCTCGTTCCTCCTGATCGACATGAAGTCGCCCGGCGTCACCGTGCGTCCGATTATCACAATCGACGGATCGCACGAGGTCAATGACGTCTTTCTCGAGGACGTCCGCGTCCCCGTCGAGAACCTGATCGGCGAGGAGAACAAGGGCTGGACCTACGCAAAATTCCTGCTGGGCAATGAGCGCACCAGCATGGCCGGGATTGGCCGGTCGACGCGCTATCTCGACCGGTTGAAGAAGATCGTGAAGGCGGAGATCCCCGCGGATGATCCGGCGCATCTCGAATTTTGCAAGGAAATCGGGCGGATCGAGCTCGACGTGCTTGCGCTCGAGGCCACCGAGCTGCGGGTCGTTGCGCAGATGGCGCGCGGCATCGATCCGGGTCCTGCGGCTTCGCTCTTCAAGATCCGCGGCACCGAGATATTCCAGGGCATTACCGAGCTGACGCATCGCGCCATCGGCAATTACGGGCTGGCGCTTCGCGAGCAATCTTTGAGCGCAAACCAGTTCATGCCGGGTCCCGATTACGGCCACACCGCGACGGAAAAGTACCTGAACGCGCGCAAGCTCAGCATCTACGGCGGATCGAACGAAATCCAGCGCAACATCATCGCCAAAGCGGTGCTCGGTCTCTAGCAACAGCGCAACAAGAGGATCGGATGGACATCCAGTTCACGGAAGAGCAGGAACTGCTGCGCTCCAGCGTGCAGCGCATGCTGCGCGACCAGTACAGTTTTGAGGCGCGCCGCAAGGCCGTCGCCAGCGAAGAGGGCTGGAGCCGCAGGCAGTGGGATGCCTTTGCGGAGCTCGGCCTGCTCGCCGCGCCGTTCTCCGAGGAGAGCGGCGGCCTTGGTGGCGGCCCGCTCTCCACCATGATCGTTGCCCAGGAGTTCGGCCGTCACCTCGTCGTGGAGCCGTACGTCGAAACGGTCGTGCTAGCCGGCGGCTTGATCGAACATGCGGGGACCGATGAGCAGAAGCAGGCTTTGATTCCCGATATCATCGCCGGACAGAAGATCTGGGCGCTGGCCTGGACCGAAAAAGCCTCGCGCTTCGACCTCGCCAATGTCGCGACCACGGCGCGGCTTAACGGCAGCGATTACATGCTCACTGGTGAGAAGACCGCCGTCGTCGCCGCGCCATGGGCGGACTATTTCATCGTCTCCGCCCGCACCAAGGGCAAGCACGACGATCGCTCCGGCGTCAGCCTGTTCGTCGTCGATGCCCGGACGGCCAATCTGGATCTGCGCAGCTTCAAGACCATCGACGGCCGCCGCGCCGCGGAAATCACCTTACGGGATGTTCGCGGCGAGTTGCTCGGCAGCGAGGGGGAGGGCGTCGCCCTGCTGGAAGCCTGCCGGGACCGGGCCATCGGCGCGCTCTGTGCCGAGGCGGTCGGCGCCATGGCCGAGTTGAACTCAGCGACGCTGGAGTACGCCAAGGCGAGAAAGCAGTTCGGCGTCACCATTGGCAGCTTCCAGGTGCTGCAACACCGGATGGTCGACATGTTCATTGCCCATCAGGAGGCGCTTTCCCTGATGCAGCATCTCAATCTTAGCCTCGGTGCCGGCGAGAGCGGTATCTCGCGCCTCGCCTCCGGCGCCAAGTCGAAGGTCGGCTATGCCGGCAAGTTCATCGCCGACCAGGCGGTTCAGCTGCACGGCGGCATGGGCATGACCGACGAATTGAACGTCGGCCATTACTTCAAGCGAATCTCCTCCATCAACATCCAGTTCGGCGATCCCGCTCACCACCTGCTGCGTTACGTGCAGCTCGACGCGGCTGCATAGTAAAAGAGGCAAGCATGACGACAGAGGCAGTTATCGTTTCCACCGCACGCACCGGCGTCGGCAAGGCCTTTCGCGGTGCGCTGAACAACACCGAAGGTCCGACCATGGCCGGCCATGTGATGGCCGAAGCGGTGAGGCGCGCGGGCATTGATCCGGGCGAGGTCGAAGATGTGGTGATCGGTTGCGCGATGCAGCAGGGCACCATGGTGATGAACGTCGCACGCAAGGGGGCGATCCGGGCCGGCCTGCCAGTCACCGTTGCCGGCACCACGATCGATCGGCAGTGTGCCTCCGGCCTGCAGGCGATCGCGGTCGCGGCACGCTCGATCATGCTTGATGGCGTCGAGGTCGCAATCGGAGGCGGCATCGAATCGATCAGCCTGGTGCAAAACGAGCACATGAACAGATTCCATGCGGTCGACGACGAGCTGATGGCGATGAAGCCAGAGATGTACATGTCGATGCTCGACACCGCAGAAATCGTCGCCGAGCGTTACAAGATTGGCCGCGACCGGCAGGACGAATACAGCCTCGAATGTCAGCGCCGCATCGGCGCCGCGATGCAGGCTGGACGCTTCGATGACGAGATCGTGCCGATCAAGACGACGATGGCCGTCGTCAACAAGGACACCAAGGAGGTCACCTATCAGCAGGTGACGCTGTCGAAGGATGAAGGCCCGCGCCCCGAGACCACGGCGGAAGGACTGGCGAAGATCAAGACGGTGTTCGAAGGCAAGACCATCACGGCCGGCAATGCCAGCCAGCTCTCCGATGGTGCATCGGCGTGCGTGGTCATGAGCGACAAGATCGCTGCGAAGAAGGGCCTGAAGCCGCTCGGCATCTTCCGTGGCTTCGTCGCCGCCGGTGTCGAGCCGGACGAAATGGGCATCGGTCCGGTCGCGGCGATCCCGCGCCTTCTCAAGCGGCACGGCCTGAAGATCGACGACATTGATCTCTGGGAGCTGAACGAAGCCTATGCGGTCCAGGTGATCTACTGCCGCGACAAGCTCGGCATCGATCCGGACAAACTGAACGTCAATGGCGGTTCGATCGCGATCGGCCATCCCTACGGCATGACGGGCAGCCGGCTTGTCGGTCACATCCTGATCGAGGGGCGCCGGCGCAAGGCGAAATACGGCGTGGTGACCATGTGCATCGGCGGCGGCATGGGCGCAGCCGGCCTGTTCGAAATTGTCAACTGATCGGAAAGCGGAGAAGCGCACGTGAAGACAGCAATCACCGAACTGTTCGGTATCCAGCATCCGATCATCCAAGGCGGCATGCATTATGTCGGCTTTGCCGAGCTTGCCGCCGCGGTATCGAACGCCGGCGGTCTCGGCATCATCACCGGCCTCACACAGCGGACGCCGGAGCTGCTGGCGAAGGAAATCGCACGCTGCCGTGACATGACCGACAAGCCGTTCGGTGTAAACCTGACCTTCCTGCCGAGCTTCACTGCACCGCCGTATCCCGAATATATCGCCGCCATCAAGGAGGGCGGCGTCAAGGCCGTGGAGACCGCCGGCCGCAGCCCGGAAGCGTACATGCCCGCGCTGAAGGCGGCTGGCATTAAGGTGATCCACAAATGCACCTCGGTGCGGCATTCGCTGAAAGCCGAGAAGATCGGTTGCGACGCCGTCAGCGTCGACGGCTTCGAATGCGGCGGTCATCCCGGCGAGGACGATATTCCGAACATGATCCTGCTGCCGCGCGCGGCGGATGAACTGAAGATTCCGTTCGTGGCCTCGGGTGGCATGGCGGACGCACGCAGCCTTGTTGCCGCGCTGTCGATGGGCGCCGCTGGCATGAACATGGGCACCCGCTTCGTCGCCACCAAGGAAGCGCCCGTCCATGCCAACGTCAAGCAGGCTCTGGTCAAAGCCACCGAACTCGACACCGTGCTGGTGATGCGTGCGCTGCGCAACACCGAGCGCGTGCTGAAGAACAAGGGCGTCGATCAATTGCTCGAAGTGGAGCGGGAGAAGGGGGCGAGCCTCAAGATCGAGGACATCCACGAGCAGGTGGCGGGCGTCTACCCCAGGGTGATGGTTGACGGCGAGATGGACGCCGGCGCCTGGAGCTGCGGCATGGTGGTCGGACTGATCCACGATATCCCGACGGTGAAGGAGCTGATTGATCGCATCATGACGGAAGCCGAACAGATCATCCGGCAGCGGCTGACCGGCTTCCTTGACGGTACTGTCGACAATGCGGCCACGCGCGCCGTTGCTTGACAAGGCCTTGTGAGAGAACCTTCAGTGCAAGGATCAATACTCGCCGATCGCATTCAACAACTGATGGGCGTCGCCGATTGATCTCTCAAATCGAGGGGGGCGCGAGCCAGGCCGACATGCAAGGTAGAAAGCCGTGTTCACCGAGGAGCGACCGATGAAGTACTACCTCTGCAAGTACCTTCCGCCCCGGGCGGATTTCCTGGTGACCATGAACGCCGATGAGAAACAGTTGATGAAGCAGCACGGTGCGTTCCTGGATGATCTGCTCGCAAAGGGGCAGATCGTCGCGCACGGTCCCGTCATGGACCCGCGTGGCGGTTATGGCGTGTCGCTCTACCAGATCGCGGATGATCTCGACATCGAGGTGATCACCTCGGAAGACCCCATCGTGAAGAATGGCGCCGGCCACTACGAGCATCACCCGATGCTGCATCTGAAGGCGCGCGGCTGAGATCCTCGCCTCGTCCAATTCGACCGCTTCAACCGGGCGCATCTGCCGCGCCCGGCGCGCAGGATTCAGCAATCGGCATGGCCGGTGCGCCCGGAAACCAAAACGGTCCGGTTGCAGATTGACGTGCTAGCGGTGTATCACTCGCTCGATGGCGATTGCGGTCGCTTCACCGCCTCCAATGCAGAGCGCAGCCACGCCCCGCTTGAGATTTTGGGCCTCGAGGGCATGCAACAATGTGACGATCAGCCGCGCACCGGTAGCGCCGATGGGATGACCGAGCGCGCAGGCGCCGCCGTTGACGTTCAGCTTCTCCCTGGGAATGCCGAGGTCTTTCTGCGCCGCCATCGCGACCACGGCAAAGGCCTCGTTGATCTCGAACAGGTCGACATCGCCGACACTCCAGCCGACCTTGTCGAGCAGCTTGCGGATCGCCGGGATCGGCGCCGTGGTGAACCATTGCGGCTCTTGGCTATGGGTAGCATGACCTTTGATCTCTGCCAGCACGGGTAGGCCATCGCGATCGGCGAGAGAGCGTTTTGCAAGGATGAGAGCCGCGGCGCCGTCGGCATTGGCGGAGGAGGCGGCCGGCGTAATAGTGCCGTTGGCGCGGAACGCTGCCTTCAATCCGGGAATCTTGGCTGGATCCACTTTCAGCGGATGCTCGTCGTTCGCGATGATCCGTTGTCCGGCCTTTTCTGTGAGCGTGATCGGCGCGATCTCGGCCCTGAACGCGCCCCCTTCGACCGCGTTGCGCGCGCGGGTCAGCGTCTCGATCGCGTAGGCGTCCTGGTCCTTGCGAGTGAATTGATAAGCCTCCGCTGTGGCCTCGCCGAAATCGCCCATCGAACGCCCGGTTTCATATGCGTCTTCCAACCCGTCCATGATCATGTGATCAATGATCCGGTCGTGCCCGGCGCGATATCCACTCCTCGCTTTCGTCAGCAGATAGGGTGCATTGCTCATGCTTTCCATTCCGCCGGACAGCACGATCTCCGCTGACCCCGCCTTGATGATATCGTGGCCAAGCATAGTCGCCTTCATGCCGGAGCCGCAGACCTTGTTAACGGTCGTGGCGCCGGTCGCGTCGGGCAGTTTGGCGCCGCGCGCAGCCTGGCGGGCCGGTGCCTGCCCCTGTCCCGCCGGCAACACATTGCCCATGAACACCTCGTCGATCTTTTCAGGCGCCAGCTTCGCCCGCTCCAGTGCCGCACCGATAATGTGAGCGCCGAGCTTGTGGGCGCTCAGCGGCGACAACTCGCCCATGAACCGGCCAAGGGGCGTGCGAGCGGCGGAAACAATGACGATGGGATCGGAAACGGCGGCCATCGCGAACTCTCCTGCTGATATCTGTTGTTATATGATGATAGTCATATAAGATGGCAGGCATTGCAATGAAATCTTGCCGCAGCCGTCAAGAAAGCGCGGTTCGAGAATTGTTCCGAGGGGACGAGTACGATTGTACGGCCGGTCCTCCAGGGAGCTTGCACGGGGTGGTGATGCGTTACGGAGAAAACCACAGGCGTCGGACGCACCGTCGGATCGTTGAAAATGCCTCTTACGGTTTACGCCAGAAGGGCGCCAAAGGGCTCAGCGTCATCGATTTGATGAAACTTGCGGGTCTGACGCATGGCGGCTTCTACAATCATTTCGAGTCGCGTGAGGCGCTTGTTGGCGAGGCGATCGCCTTTGCAATGGACCAAACGACCGAGCGCTGGAAAAAGCTGACTGACGACACGGCCAACGGCGAACGCTTCGACACCTTGATTGCCGACTATCTGAGTCCGCGGCATCGAGACAATCCCAAACATGGTTGCGCCCTTCCAACCCTGGCTGTCGATATCGCTCGATCGGGCTCCAGCGAGCAGCAGGCGTTTGCCGACAAGCTGGAGAAGATGATCGACGTCTTTGTCGAGCTGCTTCCCGATCAGCCACCTCGACAGGCCCGCCAAATCGCGACCGGCGCTATCGCAACCTTGGTTGGATCAATCGTGCTGTCGCGCGCTGTTGGTGCTGGGAAGCTTTCCGACGGAATTCTCGCTGCGGGACGCATGACTGCCAGTGGCCGGACTCAAAAGCCTCGGCGTCGGGCGACAGGGACGATGCGCTGACAAATAACAATACCAGGGAGGTCACCATGACGGCCGGCAAGTGGCTCAAAACAGCCTGCAACCTGTGTTACATCAATTGCGGGATCGAGGTGTTCGTGAACAACGAGCGCCTCGAGAAAGTGCGAGGCGACCGTTCGAGCCCGAAATCACAGGGCTATCTCTGCAACAAGGCGACCCGGATTCCCTATTATGCCCATCACAAGGATCGGCTGACCAAGCCGCTACGTCGGCGCGCGGACGGAGGCTTCGACGAAATCGAGTGGGACGTGGCGATCGCGGAAATCGCGGCGCGGCTGCGTGAGATCGTGGACAAGCATGGCGGAAAGACTATTGCCCTTTACGGCGGTGGCGGGCAGGGCAACCACGCCGGCGGCGCCTATGCCAGCGGATTATTGCGCGCGCTGGGTTCGCGCAGCGTGTTCAACGCTCTTTCGCAGGAGAAGACCGGCGACTTCTGGGTCAATGGCCACATGTTCGGCAGCCAGACGTGCCACACCGCCGAGGACGTCCATCATTGCGATCTCTTGCTGGTCATCGGGGCAAATCCCTGGATCGCGCACGGCTTCCCCAATGCGCGCGATCATCTCAACCAAATCCGCAAGGATCCGACCCGCAAGCTGATCGTCATTGATCCCCGGCGCACCGAAACCGCCGAAATGGCGGATCTACATCTCGCAGTGCGTCCGGGTGCCGACACGTTCCTTCTTGGCGCGCTGCTGGCCACGCTTGTCCGCTCCGATCGGATCGACGACGCATTCATTCAGGAGCACACCGTCGGCTTCTCGGAAGTGAGGCAGGCGCTACTGGATATCCCCATTGAACAATGGGCTGCAGCCGCCGATATCTCGATCACGGACCTGGAGCGGTGCGCCGCGATGATCGCAGCCGCGAAGGCCATGGTGGTGCGGGTCGAGCTTGGCATCCAGCAGGGCATCAACTCGACGCTCAACTCCTATCTCGAGAAGCTCCTGATCATGCTTTCCGGAAATTTCGGCCGGAAAGGCACCAACCAACTGCATAGCTGGCTCCAACCGCTATGGGGCAATTCGCCGAACCAGACCTTCGCACCGACTGGCGATGCAATTATCGGGGGCTTGTTGCCGCCCAACATCTTTCCCGAGGCGGTGCTCAACGACCATCCCGACCGGTTGCGCTGCGCTTGGGTCGACAGCTCCAATCCAGCCAACACGGCGGCAAACACCGAAGCTGTAGAGCGCGCGCTGCGCTCGCTCGACCTATGCGTCGTGGTCGACGTTGCGATGACCGAAACCGCACGGCTCGCACATTACGTTCTGCCGGCGTCTTCGCAGTTTGAGAAAACAGAATTCACCTTGTTCAATTTCGAGTTTCCGACGAACTATTTCCACGTTCGTGCGGGTGTCTTGGCGCCGCTCGCCGGGACCCTGCCGGAGCCCGAGATCTACACGCGGCTTGCGATCGCCTTGGGGCTTCTACCAGGTGACAATGTGCTGGCGCCGCTGCGCGAAATAGCACGGCGCTCGCGACCGGAATTCGCCGCGGCCCTTCGTGCTTTCATCGCGGAAAACCCAGGGGCAGTGCCAGCCCTCGTGCTCTACCATACGCTGGGGCAGACGCTTCCGGATGGTACCGCGGCCGCGGCGCCTATGTGGAGCGCGGCACTGGCTTGCGCGAAGCGGTCGCCGCAAGCGGTGCGACGGGCAATTGGTGCATCGGACGACGTGGCGGACCATCAACTTGGCGATCTCCTGTTCGACACGATCGTGACTGCGCGGCAGGGGACGGCGATTACCGAGCACGACTATGACGAGGTCTGGTCATTGATCAGCCATTCGGACCGCAGGGTTCGACTGGTGGTCCCGCAGATGTTCGAATGGCTCGCGCGGCTCGATCCACGTGCCGCGGGCGCGCCAAAGGAGTTTCCGTTCATGTTGGCAGCCGGCGGCCGCCGCATGTTCAACGCCAACCAGATCTTCCGTGACCCCGCATGGCGTCGCGAGGATCCGGATGGCGCCATGCTGATCAATTCGAGCGATCTGAGAAATCTGGGCGCGGAGGATGGTGACTGGGTCGCGGTGGAATCCGTGATTGGCCGGCTCGTCGTCCGCTGCAAGCTCGATGACGCCATGCGAAACGGCCAGCTGGCGCTGCCGCACGGCTATGGGCAGGCATACCCCGCGTCGGACGGAGAGCGACTGATCAATGGGCCACGTATCAATCTGCTCACAGAGAGCGGCAACCGCGATCCCATTGCCGGCACGCCCTACCACAAGAATGTTGCGGTTCGTTTGGCCTTGGTGTCCGCGCAGGAGGCAGCCGCCTATCAGTCGCAGTCCGAGCGAATTCATTTGAAAGCGGCCGGACAATAACGTGGAGAAAGTTCAAATGAGTGAGAAACCAGTCGCGATCGTGACCGGGGTCGGGCCGGGCACCGGAGCTGCCATCGTCAAGCGCTTCTCTGCCGGCGGGTTCCGTATCATAGCGCTGGCTCGCTCAGCCGAGCTCATCAATCGCCTGGCGCAAGAGCTTCCTGATGTCCACGCGGCGACCTGCGACGTTTCAGACGAAAATCAGGTGCGGACCGTCGTTGCTGATGTAAAGCGGCGTTTTGGCGCGGCTGAAGTTCTCGTCCACAACGCGGTCGGCGGAGGCTGGGGGAGCTTTCGGGAGATCGATCCGAAGATGCTGAAGGGCAATTTCGAGGTCAACGTGATGGGCTTGTTATACCTGGCGCGCGAAGTGGCTCCTGACATGATCGACCGAGGCAAGGGCGCAATCCTGGTGACCGGAAACACGTCTTCGATCCGGGGCAAGGCCAACTTCGCCGGCTTCGCGCCGACAAAGGCGGCGCAGCGCATTTTGGCCGAGTCGATCGCACGTGACATGGGACCTCTGGGCGTGCACGTCGCCTATGTTCTCATCGACGCCGTGATTGATACGCCCAGAATGCGCGCGCGGATGAGCGACAAGCCAGATGAATTCTTTATCAAGCCTGCTGCCATCGCGGACGAACTCTATCATCTCTATGGGCAGAATCGATCGGCTTGGTCGTTCCTCACAGAGCTGCGGCCATTCGGCGAAAACTGGTGACGCCCGGCTGGCGGGAAGCAGGGTCACGGCGGTTTCCGTGTCATCTCTTCATGGAGAGCGCGACAACGCAGGACTGGAAAGGTCAAGATGATTGATATCAAAAGTTCCGTGCACGAGGTTGCGGTGATCGTGGGGGGCGGTCCGGGCATCAGCTCGAGTTGCGCCCGGCTGTTCGCGGAGAACGGCATGCGTGTCTGCGTCGCAGCCAGGAATCCCGAAAAGCCGGTCCTCGAAGCCTTGGAGAAGACGCATCGTGTGCTTCGATATGCCTGCGATGCAACTGATCCGGCGGCGGTGACACAGCTGTTCGGCAACGTCGTTCAGGACGTCGGCACGCCACGACTTGTCGTGCATAACATCGATGGCCGGGTTCCCGGCATTTTCCGCAAAAGCATCATCGAAGCCGACCCGGGCATGGCGTTCGAAACACTTCGCAACTCGGCGTTCAGCGCGTTTCTGGTCGGTCAACAGGCAGCCCGGCTCATGCTTGGGAACGAACCCGACGCCAACGGCGCCAGAGGAACAATCATCTTCACGAACGCCAGCGCGGCGCTCAAAGGCTTCCCATCAAGTGGCGCATTTGCAATGGCATGTCATGCCAAGTCCGGACTCGCGCAGAGCAT
>C688J18823_10001544_pt1 | contig 14273 bp, 17 predicted proteins | sample HopSoiMetagenom1_FD_18823 | JGI IMG/M metagenome (IMG submission 18823)
CGCGTGGCCACCCCGGAGGGAGCGCAGATCGCATTGAGCCAGGTGGCGAACCTCCAGCTGCGCACGGGTCCCTCCATGCTGCGCGACGAGAACGGCCAGCTCGCTGGATACGTCTTCGCCGACACGGCACGGCCGATCGACGACTACGTGCGCGACGCGCGCAAGGCGGTGGCAGAGAAGGTGAAGGTTCCTCCGGGATACCGGCTGGAGTGGGCGGGCCAGTATCGCTACCTCGAGCGCGCGAAGGCCCGCCTCGCCCTGGTCGTGCCTGTCACGCTGTTCATCATCTTCCTGCTGCTCTACTTCAACTCGCGCAGCACGGTGCAAGCGTTGCTGGTCATGCTCGCGGTGCCCTTTTCGCTGGTGGGCGCCTTCTGGCTGCTCTGGATCCTCGGATACAACCTCTCCGTCGCGGTCTGGGTGGGGCTGATCGCGCTGGCGGGCCTCGACGCCGAGACGGGCATCGTCATGCTGCTCTACCTGGATTTGGCCTGGAAGGAGCGCAAGCCTGCCACCGCCGAGGACGCGCGCGAGGCGGTGGTCCACGGCGCGGTCAAGCGCATCCGCCCCAAGATGATGACGGTGGCGACCATCGTGGTGGGGCTGGTGCCCATCCTCTGGTCGCACGGCACGGGCGCGGACGTGATGAAGCGCATCGCCGCGCCGATGGTGGGCGGCGTGGTCACCTCGGCGCTGCTCGAGCTGATCGTCTATCCGGCGCTGTATCTGATCTGGAAGGGGCGCCGGCTTCCGGCCTCGGCGTAGAGGCGCGGCCTTCATTTCAGCGTGATGGAGAACGCCGACCCCGGAGTCGCGACGGTTCCCGCGGGCGAAAGCCCTCCGGTGGATCCGTCGATGTGGAAGATGGAGACGCTGTTGGACCCGCTGTTCGCGCTGTAGAGGTAGCGGCCGGATTCGTCGATCTCGAGGCCGAGCGGCACAGCGCCGGCGGGCCAGGGCGACCCGGACAACTGCGTGAGCGCGCCGGTCCTCGCATCGATCGAGTACGCGGTGACGTCGTTGGAGACGGTGTTGGCGACGTAGAGGTGGCGGCCGCTGGCATCCACCGCCGCCGAGCGCGGATCCTGTCCGGCGGCGAAGGGCGAGCCGGGCGCCGCTGCCAGGGCGCCGGTCCCGACGTCGACCGCCAGGACCGAGACCTGGCTGGAGAACCGATCGGGAAGGAAAGCGAACTTCCCATCCGGCGAGAACTCGATGGCGCGGGGGCCGCAGGGTGGCCGGGTGCAGCCGATCCGGAACGGCTGGCCGGCAATGGGGCTGAGCGCGCCGGTGGCGGAATCGACGGCGTAGGCGGAAACGTCCTCGGAATCGCGGTTGACGGCATAGGCGAACTTGCCGGACGCGGCGACCTTGACGTCGTACGGTGTGCTGCCGGCCGGAAAAGGCGACCCAGGCACCGGCGTCAGCGTCCCGCTCGCCGCGACCGCGAATCCAGTCACGGTGTTGGAGCTGGTATCCGCGACGTAGAGGAAACGGCCGGATGGGTCGGTCGCCAGATTGTGCGGGTTGATCCCGGTGGGGACCGCCGAGCCGGCGACCAGGGTGGGCATGCCCGCCGCGTCGAGGGCGTAGGTCGAGAGCAGGTTTCCGAACTGGCCGCTGACGAAGAGGAAGCGGCCGGAGGGAGCGAGCTCGCAGTAGGTGGCGCCTCCTCCCGGCGTATCCACCGTCTTGAGCAGCGTCAGCATCCCGCTGTCCTGCTGGATGTGGAAGACCGAGACGCTGCTGAGATCGTTGTTGCCCACATAGGCGAAGGAGCTGGAGCTGGTCTGGCCACGGCCGCAGGCGGCGAGCACCAGCAGGCCGGCCGCGGCCCCTCGCAGAACAAGTCGGTTCATCTCAGCCTCCCGACTGGATCGAGCGCGGACGCCGGCGAGAGTACGCCTTCCATCCGTCCAAGGCGAGCGGCGCTGATCGCCGCGATCAGTTTGCCGGCCCGTCACGGGCCCGTCACCTGCGTCCGCTATCTACGGCGGACATGGCGAGGCCACAGATCCTGGTCGTCGAAGACGAGCCCGACATCGTCAAGGTGCTCGAGTTCGGGCTGAAGCAGGCAGGGTTCGAGCCCTCTGTGGCGTACGACGGCGAGCAGGCCCGAACGCGCATCGAGCAGCGCGTCCCGGACCTGGTCCTGCTGGATCTCATGTTGCCCGACGTGAGGGGCACCGAGATCTGCAAGCAGCTCAAGACCAGTCCGCGCACCGCGCACGTGCCGGTGATGATGCTGACGGCGCGCGGCGAGGAGATCGACCGCGTGCTGGGATTCGAGCTGGGCGCGGACGACTTCGTCACCAAACCTTTCAGCGTCCGTGAGCTGATCCTGCGGATCCGGGCGGTGCTCCGCCGGCATGCGCCGGACGACCGCGCGCCGGCGAGGACGCAGGCAGGGCCCATCAAGATCGACATCGATTCCCACCGGGCCTACGTGGCGGAGGAGGAGATCGGCCTCACCGCCCTGGAGTTCAAGCTGCTGCTCTCGCTGATCGCGCGCGCCGGCCGCGTCCAGTCGCGCGAGCAGTTGCTCGACGAGGTGTGGGGGCTCTCGCCGGAGACCCAGACCCGCACGGTGGATACGCACGTGAAGCGGCTGCGCGAGAAGCTCGGTCCGGCCCGCGACCTGCTCGAGACGGTGCGGGGCGCCGGATACCGGCTGGTCGATCCCGCGGAGAAGTGATGGCCGCTCGACGGCACTGAATCGCTGCCTCTTCGTCACCGAGCTGTCACACGCAGGACCTACAAGGAGCGCACATGAAGAAGACAATCCTGGCCATTGGAGCCGCCTTCGCCCTGAGCGGCGCCGCGTTCGCCGACAAGCTCTTGATCAACGGTGCGGGCGCGACCTTTCCCTTCCCCATCTATTCGAAGTGGTTCAGCGCCTACAACAAGCTGCACCCGGACGTGCAGATCAACTACCAGTCCATCGGCTCGGGCGGCGGCATCAAGCAGGTGACCGAGAGGACGGTGGACTTCGGCGCCAGCGACGCGCCGCTCACCGACGAGCAGCTGCAGAAGGCGCAGGGCATCCAGCACGTCCCCACGGTGATGGGCGCGGTGGTGATCGTCTGGAACCTGCCGGAGGTGAAGGAGCTGCGCCTCGCTCCCGAGACGCTGGCGGCCATCTACCTGGGCAAGATCACCAAGTGGAACGATCCGGCGATGCAGAAGGAGAACCCGGGCGCGAAGTTGCCGGACATGGCCATCACGGTGGCGCACCGATCCGACGGCTCGGGGACGACGAACATCTTCACCGACTACCTCGCGAAGGTGTCGCCCGAGTGGAAGGCGGGCCCGGGGAAGGGCACCAGCGTCAACTGGCCCGCGGGCCTCGGCGGGAAGGGCAACGAGGGCGTGACCGGCGTGGTCAAGCAGACCGAGGGAGCCATCGGCTACGTGGAGCTGGCCTACGCCAACCAGAACAAGCTGCCCACCGCGGAGCTGCGCAACCACGACGGCCAATGGGTGAAGCCCACGCTGGAAGGAGTCTCGGCGGCGGCGGCGAAGGCCACCATCCCCGACGACTACCGCGTCTCGATCACCGACCAGCCCGGCAAGGACGCCTATCCCATCGCGGCCTTCACCTATCTGCTGGTCTACCGCGACCAGCAAAACGCGCAGAAGGGCGACGCCCTGCTCGAGTTCCTCTGGTGGGCGGAGCACGAGGGTCAGAAAGATGCGGCAGCGCTCGACTACGCGCCGCTGCCCAAGGCCGTGGTGCAGAAAGTGGAGCAGACCCTGAAGGGAATGACGGTGAATGGAAAGCCAATCCTCGCTTCCAGCCACTGAGGTGGCGGTGCGTGAGCCGGGGCGGCCGGAGGTGGACGCCCCCGCTTCCGCCAACCTGCCCGACCGCGCCTGGGCGGTGCTGCTGATCGCGCTCGGCCTCAGCGTCCTGCTGGTCGCCGGGTTGATCCTGGCGGAGCTCTGGCGCATTGGCGGGCCGGCCCTGGCCCACACCGGGGTGAAGGACTTCGTCACCCGCACCACCTGGGACCCCACTCGCGGGACCTGTTCGGCGCCGCGCCGTACATCTACGGAACGCTGGTGACGAGCGCGGTGGCGCTGGTGCTGGCGGTGCCGGTTTCGCTGGGCCTGGCGCTCTTTCTCACCGAGATGGCGCCGCCGGCGCTGCGGTCGATCGTCTCCTTTCCCATTTCGCTGCTTGCCGGCATCCCCAGCGTGGTCTACGGACTGTGGGGCCTGTTCGTGCTGGTCCCGCTGTTGCGCAATCCGGTGGAGCCGTTCCTGGCGCGGACGCTGGGCTTCCTGCCACTCTTCCAAGGCGCTCCCATCGGGCTCGGCTACCTGGCCGCCGGCGTGGTGCTGGCGATCATGATCCTGCCCACCATCACCTCCATCGCAATCGAGGTGCTGCAGACCGTGCCCGGCTCGCTGCGGGAGGCAGCACTGGCTCTTGGCGCCACACGCTGGGAAGCGATCTGCACCGCGGTGTTGCCTTATTCGCGCGCCGGCATCGTCGGGGCCACCATGCTGGGCCTCGGCCGCGCGCTGGGCGAGACCATGGCGGTGACCATGGTGATCGGAAACTCTCCCACCATCCGCGCCTCGCTCTTCGCTCCTGGGTACTCGCTGCCGGCGGTCATCGCCAACGAGTTCGCCGAGGCCAGCGGCGATCTGCACACCGGCGCGCTGGCGGCGCTGGGCCTGTTGCTCTTCGCCGTGACGGTGCTGCTCAACGTGGTGGCGCGGCTGCTGGTGCGTCTCTCGCGGCGCGGTCCCGCGCGGGTGGCCGCATGAGGCGCCGGATCACCAACTGGGTGATGACCGGCCTCTGCGGCCTGGCGCTCCTGGTCGCGCTGGTCCCGCTGGGCTCCTTGCTGTGGCTGGTGATCTCGCACGGCCTCGCCGGACTCTCGCCCGATTTCTTCACCGCGGTCCCCGCCCCGGTGGGCGAGACCGGCGGCGGGGTGGGGAACGCCATCGTCGGAACGCTCTACATCGTCGCCATCGCCTGCGCGGTGGGCGTGCCGCTGGGCGTGGGGGCCGGCGTGTACCTGGCCGAGCGCGGCGACACGCGACTCGGGGACGCCGTGCGCTTCACCGCGGAGGTGCTCTCCGGCGTCCCCTCCATCGTGGTGGGGATCGTCGCCTACGGCCTGGTGGTCCTGTCAATGCGGCGCTTTTCTGCGCTGGCCGGCGGGATGGCGCTGGCGGTGCTGATGGTGCCGACGCTGGCGCGCAGCACCGAGGAGTTGGTCCGGCTGGTGCCCGGGACATTGCGCGAGGCATCTCTCGCGCTGGGAGTTTCGCAATGGAGAACTTCGCTGATGGTCGTCCTCCGGACCGCGCTGGGGGGAATCATGACGGCAATCCTCCTGGCGGTGGCCCGGGCGGCGGGGGAGACGGCCCCGCTGCTCTTCACCTCGCTGAACAACCAGTACTGGAACTGGCGCGCCGACCAGCCCACCGCGTCGCTCACGGTCCAGATCTTCAACTACGCGGTCGCGCCCTACCAGGACTGGCACGACAAGGCCTGGAGCGCGGCGCTGGTTCTGTTGTTGCTGGTGGGAGCGCTGTCGCTGGCAGGAAGGCTGGCCTCCCGGAGCCGGCTGCGATGATCGCGGACAACAAGATCGAGGTGCGCGGGCTCGACGCCTGGTTCCGGGGAACGCACGCGCTGCGAAACGTCTCGCTCAGCGTGCCGCGGAACACGGTGCTGGCCATCATCGGTCCCAGCGGCTGCGGCAAGAGCACCTTCGTGCGCTGCATCAATCGCATGCACGAGCTGGTGCCGGGCGCGCGGCAAGCGGGCAAGGTGCTGGTGGACGGGCAGGACCTGCATGCGCGGCGCGTGGACCCGGTGGACCTGCGCCGCCGCGTCGGCATGGTGTTCCAGCGGCCCAATCCCTTCCCCACGCTCTCCATCCAGGACAACGTGGTGGCGGGCCTCAAGCTCAACGGCATCCGCGGCAACTCCGCGGAGCTGGTGGAGAAGAGCCTGCGCCAGGCGGCGCTCTGGGACGAAGTGAAGGACCGCTTGCAGCACAGCGCGCTCTCGCTCTCGGGCGGCCAGCAGCAGCGCCTCTGCATTGCGCGAGCGCTGGCCATCGGGCCGGAGGTGCTCTTGATGGACGAGCCGGCCAGCGCGCTGGACCCCATCGCCACCGCCAAGATCGAGGAGCTGATCCACGAGCTGCGCGCCTCGCTCACCATCGTCATCGTCACCCACAACATGCAGCAGGCGGCGCGCGTCTTCTTCACCAACCCCAAAGAGCCTCGGACCGAGGACTACGTGACCGGGAAGTTCGGATGAAGGCGCATACCGACAAGACGTACGACGCGCAGCTCGACGACCTGCGCAACAAGCTGCTCAGCCTGGGCGGCAAGGTGGAGACCGGGATCGCCACCAGCATGCGCGCGCTCCAGGAACGCGACTCCAAGCTGGCCGAGCAGGTGATCGCCTCCGATCGCGAGGTGAACCGGCTGGAGGTGGAGATCGACGAGGCCTGCAGGCGCCTGCTGGTCTTGCGCCAGCCCGCTGCCAGCGACCTGCGCTTCATCACCACCGCGCTGAAGATCGTGGTGGACCTGGAGCGCATCGGCGATCTGGCGGTGAACGTGGCCGAGCGCGCCATCGATCTCAACCAGAGCCCGCCGCTGCGGCCGGTGCACGACCTCACCAAGCTGGCCCAGCTCTGCCAGCAGCAAGTGCGCGCGGCGCTGGACGCCTTCGTTGACGGCGATCCCACGGGGGCGGAGGCGGTGATCCAGCACGACGAGCTGGTCGATTCCATCTACCACAACCTCTTCAACGAGCTGCTGGCACTGATGATGGAGGATCCGCGCAACATCCGCCGCGCCAACAGCCTGCTCTTCGTGGCCAAGCACCTGGAGCGGCTGGCCGACCACGCCACCAACGTGGCCGAGATGGTCATCTACATGGTGCGGGGAACCGACGTGCGCCATCCCGGCAGCCGCGCCTCCAAGAGCGTTCCGCCGGCCTGAAGGGTGCGCGCGCGGCGACGTTCGCGTGACGTTTGCGCAACGNCTGAGACGAAGAATTCACAGGCCGGAAACGGCGGCTCCACGCCGCTGCGCGACCATGGANACCCANGGAGGTCCCATGGTTCGCCTGGTGCTCGCGCTCGACGAAGCCATCTTGCTCGGCATCGGACGCTGGCGCTCCGCCGGCGTGACGATGCTGATGAGGCTGTTCACCCGGCTCGGCGACGCGCTGAGCTGGATCTTCGCGGCGCTGGTCCTGATGGCCGCGGGCGGCGACGCCGCGCGCATCGGGCTGCGGCTTGGCATCGCCGCAGGAATGGCAGCGCTGGTCGCGCAGGCGTTGAAGCGCTTGTGGCGGAGGGCGCGTCCCACCGACGGCATCCTGGGATTCACGGCCCTGGCTGAGAACCCGGACGCGTTCTCCTTTCCTTCCGGCCACGCCGCCGCCGCCTTCGCGGTCGCGCTGGCGATGGCGGGGCTGGTCCCGGGCGGGCCTGCGTTCGTGGGGCTCGCCTTCGCCATCGGGCTGTCGCGCGTGTACCTGGGCGCGCACTACCCGCTCGACGTCGCTACCGGCGCCTGCATCGGCCTCCTCTGTGGCGGCGCCGCGCGGATGGTGCTGTGACGGCGGCCGCGCTGCTCTGCCTGGCGGTCGCGGCCCTGCTCCTCGCGGGGCTGCAGGCGGCTTGCTTGCGGCGCTGCCTGCGCGAGACCGGCAGCGAGCCGCGCTCCTTTCCCTTCATCTCCATCTTGAAGCCGCTCTGCGGCATCGACGACGTCCTCTGGAGCAACCTCCGCTCGTTCACGCGCCTGCGCTATCCAGCCTACGAGATCCTGCTCGGCGTGAAGGACAGCCGGGACCCGGCCCATGCGCTGGCCCTCCGCGCGGCGGCACGCTGGCCTGGGCTGGTGCGCATCGTCGTGCAGCGAACCGCGCCCGGGCTCAATCCCAAGGTGAACCAGCTGATCGGCCTGGCAACGGCGGCGCGCGGCGAGCTGCTGGTGATCAGCGACTCGAACGTGCGCGTGCGGCGCGACTACCTGCGCGGGATCGCCGCGGCCTTCGAGGATCCGCGCGTCGCGCTGGCCACCCATCCGGTGGCCGGCATCGGCGAGCGATCCGCCGGCGCGCTCTTCGACAACCTGACCCTATGCGGGTCGGTGGCGGCAGGGGTGGTGTCCGCCAAGCGGATCGCCGGAAGGGACGTGGTGGTGGGGAAGTCGATGGCGCTGCGGCGGAGCGATCTGTGCGCGCTGGGCGGGTTCGAGCGCCTCAAAGACGTGCTGGCGGAGGACTTCCTCTCCGGCCGCATCGTCACCGAAGAGCTGGGCAAGCGGGTCGCGCTGGTGCCGCAGCCTGTGTTCAACGTCTCGCGATCCCAGAGCGTGAGCGCCTTCTGGTCGCGCTATCTGCGCTGGAGCGTGATGCAGCGGAAGGCGGTGGGCAACCCGACCTACGCGGCGCAGATCCTGCTCCAACCGGTGGCCTTGGCCGCCGCCGCGGTGGCGGCGATGCCAGGCTGGCGGACGGCGCTGGCGCTCGCCGCCGTCGCGCTTGCCCGCGCGGCCGTCCACGAGTCCTGCGCGCGCATGCTCCGCGGCCGTGGATTCCGGGCCTGGGCCCTCTGCGCGCCGATCAGCGATCTGCTGGTGACGGCCGCCTGGGCAGTGGGCTTCTTGCGCAGTGAGATCAACTGGCGCGGGAACCGGCTCCGGGTGTGCGAAGGGACGCGACTCGAGCCCGTGATCCGGCAGCGGTTCGCGGAGATCGAGCCGCAGCCCGAGCCGGGATGACCGAGGAGATTCTCAGCCCACTCCCAGGCGCTGTGCGAGCTGGTTCACGGAGTCGCGGAACCCCTCCAGGCCCTCGGCGGCGTTCGCATCCAGGAGCGCCGACAGCGCGCGGCGCGCCTCGTCCTTGCGCCCCGCCCGGGCGAGCAGCACCGCGCGGCAGCGCTCGCGCATCGCCGAGAAGCCGGGCAGCTCCTCGCCGCTCTCCAGCGCGACGAGGAGCGCGGCCTCGTTGTCGAAGCGCGCCAGGAAGGGGAACACGCGCTCGCGCAGCAGCGACTCCACCTCCGCGGAGATCAGCCTCACGCTGACGTCGGGTTGCAGGCCCCACCAGAGGGGTTCCCCGTCGGGGTTCAGCTTGCCGATCTCCGCCTGCACCACCGGCTCGGCGCTCCCGGCGCTCTTCGGGAAGGGCTTGCCGGCGTAGGCCTCGTGGAAGGCGACCGAGGTGACGAAGACGTTGAAGGTGAAGCTGGCTTCGTCCGGCTTCTTCAGCTGGTTGGACTGGAAGCGGATCACGCGGGCCACGCCCCCGGACTGGGCGACGAAGTTGCGCGCCGACTTCTTGTAGCCGTTCTGCTGGAGCACGGGCGTGACCGCGGCGAGCACGGCGTCGAAGATCTGGGCGGGCGAGCTCACCGCGCCATCCTGCCATGCGCCCGGGCCCGGCGGGCGTGCCCCCGCCGCCCTTCCGTTGATCAGTGAAAGGCTCAGCCCATGCCGCGCAGCACGCGCTCGCGCAGCTGCTGCTCGCGCTTCTTCCCGCGCTCGACGGCTTTGAGGCGCTCGGCCTCGCGCGTCCGCGGCGGCCCGTGCGACTCCACGTGCTCGAAGAGGTGCAGCGTGATGGTGGTGATCTGATCCACGGCCTCCTCGCACAGCTCCCTGTTGGCCTTGGAGAACGATTTCAGCCCGGTGAGCTTGCGCACGTACTGCAGCGCCGAGGCGCGGACCTCCTCCTTGGTGGCGGGAGGCTGGAAATGGTGCAGCGTTTTGATGTTCCGGCACATGCCCCAAGTATAGCCCGGTCAACCCGGCTAGCGCCGCCGCTGCTTCTCTCCCAGCAGCTCGGCCTGCACCTGCGCGCAGCGCTCCTCCAGCGCGGCGATGACCGCGCGCACCCGGCCGGTGCGCTGGACGTCCTGGTGGACCACGAGGAAGAGATCGTCCACCTCCGGCGGGGCCGATGGCCAGACGCGGCGCAGCAAGGGATGCGCGTCGGCGACGCAGCAGATCAAGGTGCCGATGCCCAAGCCCAGCGCGGCGGCCTGGACCAGCGCGGCCAGGTTGTTGGCGCGCACCACCACGCGCCCGCCGGGGAGGCGACTTCGCCAGGAGCGGATTCCTTCCTCCATCTCCACCCTGTCGTGGCCTTCCAGCGACGCGCCTGCCGCCGGGGCCGGCCGCAAGGCCAGGTACTCCGGCGACGCGTAGGCGGCAAACGCCACCCGCGTGAGCCGCCGCGAGATCAGCGCGCCGGACTCCGGCCGGACGTAGCGCAGGGCCAGGTCTGCCTCCCGGCGCGCGATGTCCAGCCGCGCGACGCCCATGAGCACGTGCGCGCGGATGTCGGGATGACGCCCGTGCAGCTTGCTCAGCGCCGGAAGCAACAGCACCTGCGCGATGGTCTCGGTGCAGGCGATCCGGACCACGCCGGAGAGGCGCCGGTCCGCGCCCAGGGCCCGGCGGCCCACTTCCAGCGCCGCGGCTTCCATCTGCTCGGCGGCGGCGCGCAGACCCTCGCCGGTCTCGGTGCAGACATATCCCTCGGGCGTGCGCTCGAACAGCTTGGCCCCGAGTTCCCGCTCCAGCGCCGCGATGCGCCGGCCGACTGTGGTGTAGTCCACGCCCAGCCGCTTCGCCGCCGCCGCCAGCGTGCCCGCCCGCGAGACCTCGAGGAAGAAGCGGACGTCGTCCCACGGTGCCATGGCATGCATTCTTGCATGGATCCCAAGCGACCGCTCCTGCCATCGCTCCTCAGGGCCATGCATCCATGCCAGGCATGAAGGCAACGCCATCCCCCGTGTGGACGCTCGTCGCCACCAGCTTCGGCCTGGGCATGGCGCTCCTCGACGTCACCGCCGGAAACGTCGCCGTCCCCAGCATCCAGGCGAGCCTGCACACCGATCTGCGCGGGCTCTCCTGGGTAATCGACGGATACACCCTGAGCTTCGCCAGCCTTCTTTTGCTCTCGGGCGGTCTGGCCGATCGCCTGGGCGCGAAGCAGCTCTTCGCCGCCGGGCTCGTGCTCTTCACGCTGGCATCGGCGGCCTGTGGCCTGGCCCCGGATGCGCCCTCGCTCATCGCCGCGCGCATCGTGCAAGGTGCGGGTGCAGCGCTGTTCATGCCCTCGTCGCTCTCCATCCTGGGGCGCGCCTATCCCGAGCCGCTGCACAGGGCACGAGCCATCGGCATCTGGAGCAGCCTGACCGCCATCGCCGGCGCCAGCGGTCCCCTGGTGGGGGGCCTGCTCGTGGCGGTGCTGGGCTGGCGCAGCATCTTTCTGCTCAACGTTCCCATCGGCGTTGCCGGATCGCTGCTCGCGCTCTGGGCGATTCCTCCGACGCCGGCCGCCCAGCGCAAGAGCCTGGACCTGGTCGCACAGGGCGTGGGAGCGCTGGCCCTCGCGGCGTTCACCTGGGCCCTGATCGAGCGCGCTCCCCGCGGCTGGAGCTCGCCCGCGGTGGTGGCCGCTCTCGGCGTGGGCGGAGCCGGGTTCGCCCTCTTCCTCGCGCTGGAGAAGTGGGGCCGGCACCCCATGCTGCCGCTGGCACTCTTCCGGCACCGCACCTTCTCGACCACCGCCGCGGCGGCGCTCCTCTACGCGGCGGGTTTCTTCGGCGGGCTGCTGGTGCTCTCGCTCTACTTCCAGCGCGTGCGCGGCGAGTCGGCGGCCCTGGCGGGGCTCCACCTCACCGCCATCGCCGGCACGTTCGGGCTCACCAGCGTTGTCGCGGGCCGGCTGGTGGGCCGCTACGGCACGCGGCTGCCCATCCTCGCAGGCCTCGCCTTGCTGGCTGCCAGCGCGTTGCTCCTGTCGCGCTCCAGCGCGGAAGCGCCCTTCGCCGTCCTCGGACCCTTGCTGGTGCTGACCGGCCTGGGTGCGGGCCTGGTGGCCCCGCCGATGAACGCCGCCATCCTCGAGAGCGTTCCGTCCTCGCACGCGGGCATGGGCAGCGGCGTGCTCAACGCCAGCCGGCAGATCGGCACCGCCCTCGGCGTCGCCGTGTTCGCCTCCTTCTTCCACGCCGGTTCGGCGCTCGCCGCCGTGCACGTGGCGATGACCTGCGCGGGCGCGCTGTACCTGGGCTCGCTGGCGGTGATGTCGATGGCCGCGCGCGGTGGGGTTGGGAGCGGCGTTCGCCTGGCCGCCGCGCTGCCCGAAGCGTGAGCGCTCAGCGGGCGGAGAAGGTCACGTCTCCGGAGAACGTCTCGCACTCGATCAGCCCGTCGCCCGCCCCGAGCGCTCCTTCCGCGAAATCCCCTTCCGANGCGCCCGTCTTGCGCCGGAGCTGGAGCCCCAGCTCGTCGCGCACCTTGCCCGAGGTCGAGACGACCCGCGCGCTGAGCGAGCTTTTGCGATCGAGGGCGAAGGAGACCTCGCCGGAGACGGTATCGACGTCGAGCTGGCAACCTGGGCCGCAGGGGCCGCGGAAGTGCACGTTTCCGGAAGCCGTCTCCACGTCGAGGCGCGAGGCAGGCTGCGAGGTCTCCACCACCACGCCGCCGGAGACGGTGTGGATGCGCAGCGGGCCGGACACCGCGGAGGCCGTCACCGTCCCGTCCACTGTCTCGGCGTCAACCTCGGTAGCGCCGGCGATCTTCACGTCGCCCGACATGCCGCGGATGCGCGCGGGCCCGCCCACGTCCGTCACCGAGATCTGGCCGGAGATGGCGCCGGCGTCCAGCGCCGAGCCGCGCGGGAGCTCCACCTTGACCGTGCCGTGGTGGAGCTGGCGCTTGCCGCCGAACTCGACCTCCACGCGATCGCCGCCAGCCACCAGCAGCCGGATCTTCTGCCCGGGAGCGGAGACCGCGAGCGCGCCGGAGGGCGACCGCACCACCTCGACTGCTGCCGCGTTGCTGCGGATCACCAGCGAGACCGGACGGTCCACCGCCATCGAAGCGCGGCCGTCACCGGAGGCGCCGGTCTCGGCCGCGAGCGCGAGGAGCAGCGCGATCACGTGGCCTCGTCCATCAGCGCGCGCCGCAACGACTTGAGGTACGCGGCGTAGCCTTCCAGCAGCCGGACGCGCGCAGCCGGGTCGCGGTGCGCGGCCTCCTTGGCGCGCAGGAGCCCACGCCGCGCGCGGCCCAGCCCGCTGTGCTGTCCGGGGCGCTCGCGCTCCACCCGCGCTTCCAGCGTGGCGATGGCCGTGCCGTACTCGTGCTCGGCGGCGAGGATGGCGCTCTCCGCGGACGGCGTCGCCTCGTCGCCCCCACGCGAGACCGGCAGGAAGGCGATGGCGGCCGCCGCGGCCACCGCGGCCGCAGTTCCCGGCAGCACCCACCGCCGCCGCCGCGCGCGCGGTGTTCGCAGCGCCGCTTCCACTCCCGGCCAGAGGCGCTCCACGTCGCCACCGTCGTCTGCCGCCGCCGCCCGGATCGCTTTGCTCTCACGCCGGAGCCAGGCCAGCCGCTTGCCGCACCGCGGGCAGCGGTCCGCGTGCGCTCCCAGCCGCGCCGCCTCGCCGGCCTCGAGCTCGCCCGCGCAGAGCGCGTCCAGCATCTCGCGCGCCGGGCAGCTCATCGGCGCCCGCGCAGGTAGGAGAGCACGCGGGCGCGGATCTGCAAGCGGCCGCGGTGGATCTCGTTCTTGACCTTCTGCAGCGGCCACCCCATCAGGCCGGCGATTTCCAGGTATCCGAGCTCCTGATCGACGCGCAGCACCAGCGCGGCGCGTCGCGCAGGAGGCAACTGCGCGATCTCGGCAGCGAGCACGGCGTCCGCCTCGCGATCGAGCAGCCGCGCCTCGGGGGTGGGATCGAGCTCGATCACGCCGGCCGCCGCCGCGTCCAGCTCTTCACGGCAGGCGTCCCGCTGTCGGAGGGNGCGCTCGTCGAGCGCCAGGATGCGCGCGATTCCCAACAGCCAGGGCCGGAGGCGCTGCGGGTCGAGCAACGCGTCGAGCCGGGAATGCGCGCGGATGAACGTCTCCTGCGTGCTTTCGTCGGCCGCGTGCGCATCGCGCAGGACGCTGAAGAGGAAGCGGCGCACGGCCGGCGCATGGCGGCGGAAGATGGCGTGGAACGCGCCGTGGTCCCCGGCGCGCGCGGCGTGGACCAGGTCCGGGTCGGAGGGCCCTTCCTGACGCTGTGCCGGAGCCAGCTTCCTCACGGCCCCGCCCTCTGCCCACATGCCTCGCCTCCCGCGCTCCTTGGTGGAGTAGGGGCGGCGGGCGTGCCGGTTTCCCCGGGGCACGAAAAAAAGATCGCGGCGCTGAAACCGCGCGCCGGTTTGCCCCTACTCACTGCAAACCCGGAGTCCACCTGAATGCG
>C688J18823_10001545_pt1 | contig 14267 bp, 13 predicted proteins | sample HopSoiMetagenom1_FD_18823 | JGI IMG/M metagenome (IMG submission 18823)
CGAACCTAGCCCCGGCTAGAATGTGGCCCGTTGCGGGGTCGTCTAATGGTAGGACGCCTGACTCTGGATCAGGTAGTCGGGGTTCGAGTCCCTGCCCCGCAGCCTCAGGAGCCCGCTGGAAACGGCGGGTTCTTTCTCACTCGATCATGCAGGTCGCCCTTACTGCTGCTGCGGCAAGTCGACCGCTTGACTTGTCACGATCGGAGGGTCACCGTCGATCCATGCGCATCGCCGCTACTCAGGTCGCATGTTGTGTTGCGGCGCTCCTGCTGATTGGCGTCGCGAGCGCGGCGCCGCCTCAGCGGTTCTTTGGCTCGATTGACTACGAGGGGCCGGGCGTCAACCCGGCCGGACACAACCAACTCCACATCTATGTGGCCCGAACCAGCCTCGGCGTTACGTTCCTGGACGAGTACGGCACCGCCACGCGCTACCGGTTCTGCTGGCGCGAACGCGCCAGCCACGCGGCACGCTGCTGGAAAGGTCAGACAGGGGCGACGGAAACGCGGAGCATCATCTACGCCGCCGCGCCACGTCGGCCCGGTAGGTACCGCGGCACGTGGTACGTCAGCGGGCATCCCGTCGCCAGATGGACGTTCCGCGTCGTCGCAGCACGGGTCTAATCACCATTCATCAAATGTCGCCGAGAGAGGATCACGGCGACGGAGGTGCAGCCCCTCGTTGCGTCAGGCGCCCTGAGTTCTGCGGCACGCGGGCACGTTGCGACTAGCGTGCGGTGGCTGCGTGGAGCTCGCGAACGATCGTCTTGTGTCGCCGGTCGCCGAGCCCGACCGAAGCCACGGTCTTCGCCGCTGCGGACTCTTCGATCGAGTCGGGCTGGATTCCCCGGTCGCGCTCACATCGGTCGAGAACAATCATCGTCGTGAGCGCTGCAGAACGCCGGAACCGCCGGGCCGTTCCCGCCTACTGTGGAGCGCCGCTGACGATGTGGTAGAGCGTCCAGATGAACACGAGGCCAACGGCCGTAACCGCGACGACCACCACGGCGGCCAGAAACGAGGCCCCCGACGATGCAACCGCAAGGCGGAGCTGGTTCAGGACTCCACCGCCTCGTTGCCCGTCTGTCCGTTGCAGCACCAGCAGCACGCTAGTACGGGTGGTTGCCAAGGACAAGGCTCAGACGCTCGCCCTTCGAACGGCCCTCAGGACGCGCGCTCCGGGACGTATGCATTCAGCGTCGTCGCACGCGAACGCGATGGAGCCGCCGCGTCTGCATCGGCTCCTCTTCGCGATCGCCGCGCAGGGGTCCCGTGGTCGCCCACGATTCCGCCTCGTGCTCGTCGCTGACGATGCGCCCGACCCCGCGGAAGAAGACAGAGAGAGCCAGCACGATCAACGCGGCGGCGACGAGCCACGCTCCGAGTCCCACCACCAGCCATCCCCAAAACGGCATCCCGATCCCCCTCGGTTCGATGCCTTCTATGGAGGATCGGCACCGGGGAGCCGGGGCGATATCACCCGTAAGGGGGATTCGTCCCCGTTCCAGCAGGCTTTCGCTTCAGCTGGTGGCGGTGCCGCGTAGCTGACGCAGCGGTTTCCGACTGGATCTAGCGTCTCGCGTCGATGGACGCGCGTGGTGGGGAAACGGCACGGGTCCGGCGCGCGGTGTGGCGCGATGTCGCACTCGTGTGGGGTCTTTCGCGCGCGTGTTGGTTCGTCGCAGGCGCGCTGGGCCACGCGTTCCTTGCGAGCGCGGACTTCGTCGGCGCGTATCGACCGCCGCACGGGGCGTTGTCCTACTGGGCGCATTGGGACGGCGCGTGGTACTTGCATATCGCCGGGCACGGATACGACAGCGTCAGTACCACCGAGTTCTTTCCTGCGTACCCGCTCGCGACCCGTGGGGTAACAGCGGCCGGCGTCAGCCCCGCGGTCGCCGGCCTGCTCGTCTCGAACGCCGCCGCCTTCGTGGCCCTCTTTTTCGTCTATCGCCTCGCCGAGCACTGGTTCGATCGACGCGCCGCGCGCGGCGCGACGATCGCGCTCGCATTCTTCCCGTCGGCCTTCTTTCTGAGCGCCGTGTACAGCGAATCGCTCTTCCTCGCGCTGTCGGGCGGTGCGCTCTGGGCGCTGTATGTCCGCCGCGACCTCCTGCTGGCCGGGGCGTTCGGCTACCTCGCGGCCGTCACGCGCAACGTCGGCGTGCTGCTTGTCGTCCCGATCGCGTACGAGTACATCCGTTGCCGGCGCCAGATCCGCAGAGAGGCAGTGCTGGGCGTCGTCCTTCCCGTTGCAGGGCTCGCGGCCTACTGTCTCTACCTCTGGAGAGTGGCGAACCAGCCACTGCTGTTCTCGGAGGCGGCGAAGCGTACGTGGGGGCGGTCGCTGACGAACCCCCTGGTCAGCATCCAGCATGGTTGGGATCGCGTCGGCAACGGGTGGGGCTATCTCTTTCATCCCGGACGCGTCTTCGGCACCGCGTCGGCGAACCCGCCGTTCTTGCTTGCCGACACGCTGAATGTCGTTTTCCTCGTCCTCGTCGGCGCCCTTTTGGTGCTCGGGCTTCGGCAGCTGCCACGCTCGGCCACCGTCTACAGCGTTGCGGTGGCGGCCGCACCGCTCGTCGTCGGAAGCCCAGACGTTGCGCTCACGTCCTACGGCCGTTACTCGCTGGCCGCGATCCCGTTGTTCGCCGTTCTCGGTCGCTTGCTGACGCGAAGCAACACGGCGATTGCCGCCTGGGTGCTCGGAAGCGCGGTGCTGGGCGTCTACTTCACCCTTGAATTCGTCACGTCGCGGTGGGTCGCCTGAGGGACGAGCCGCGGCACGTCGGCGAATGGTCGGACCGACGCACGGCGATTAAGATCTTCCGGCGACCGCGCCGCGAGCGGGTCGCCGAGGGTCCTAAGCCTGCTCCTATGGAGGTCGTCCGATGGCCGTGACCGAAACCGAAGCGTCCACTCGCGAGTCCGTCCCGTTCCGCGTTCGTACCGCCGACGGCGTCGACGTCGAGCTCGAGTACTCCTCGCCGCGGACTGCGGCGTCGCACGACGAGCGCGCGGTGCTCGAGACCCTGCCGTGGTTCGAGTCCGGGAAGCCGCTCCGGAATTACATGCTCCACGAGACGGACTTCTACGACGAGGTCGAGCAGATCTGGGGCCGTCGCTGGGGCGCCGAGGGGATCGGCACGCTCCGGGAGGTGCTCGTCTCGCGCCCGACCGAAAACGAGGTGCGGCCGGAGTACGCGGACGAATGGCAGTACTACTACTCGAGCGCGGCCGGAAACGCGGACCTCGGAAAGCTCCAGGCGCAGTTCGACGAGTACTACGACGTGCTCGAGTCGAACGGCGTGCGTGTCAACTATGTCGAGCCGCCGGTGCCCGCGATCGGCGCTTACGGCTGGATCAAGAATCTCGTCACGCTCGCCGGCGGCGGCCTCGTCGTGCACGGCGGCGCGATCCTCCATCGCTACGGCCTCGGGTCGTGGCAGCGTGGCCGCGAGGTCATCTGGGAGAAGACGCTTGCCGCGTTGAACGTCCCGATCTACCTGACGATCCACGGCCAGGGCATCTGCGAGCCCGGCGCCGGACGGTGGCTCGACTCGCGGACCTTCGCATTCAACGAGTCCGTCGTCGCGAACGAAGACGGTCTGCGCCAGCTCGAGTTCGTGCTCTCGAACCTCGGGATCGAGCTGGTCGTCGCCCACAGCCCCGGCTGGTACGACTCGACCGGCCACGGGAACATCGGCACCTCGCACATGGACATGGTGATGCTGACCGTCGACGAGCGGAAGTGCCTCCTTGCGCCGCACCTCGTCAACTACGGGTTCGTGCGCGAGCTGGTCAAGCGCGACTTCACGATCATCGAGGTACCCGTCGACGAATACTGGGACCTCGCACTGAACGGCGTCACGCTCGCGCCGGGAAAGGTCGTCATGAACGCCGGCTCACCGACGGTGCTGAAGGCGCTCGAACGACACGACGTCGAGGTGATCCAGGTCGACTTCTCGGAGAGCCACCGATTCGCGATCGCCGGGCTGCATTGCGCGACGCTCGAGCTCGTCCGCGACCAGGACGAAAGCTAGGCGACACGACCGCCGGCACTCGCGCCGCAGGTCGTCAGGCGCAGCCGGCGATCAGTTCGATGTGTGTCACCGGATGGAGCTCGGCGTAGTTCGGTGCGTGCCCGCGCTGGCCGTGCGGCGTGTCCCAGAACCCGACGCCCGAAATATCGGCGACGGCGCCGAGGCTGCGCCACTGATTCGTTGCTGCACCGCAGCGTTGCTCGAAGTACTTCCGTGCATTGGTGATCGCGCGACGTTGACGCGTCGTCCTCGGCAAGCACGCCGGAGACGGCATCTCGGCGATCATGTAGACGCCCTTGTCGAAGAGGATCATGTGGATGTCGCTGTCCGGCTCGAGCTTGTACTCCGTGATCTCGGCAGTCACGCGCAAGACGTGACGTTCGAAGCCGCGGGCGCGCGCGGTCGGCGTTTGTCGCGGCCGTCGCCGCGCGGCAATCGCGCCGACCGTCGTTTGCACAGGCCGCAGATAGACGAGGTTCCGGCGTGCGTCGCTGAACGTCTTCAGGTCGAAGAGGTCATGCCCGCACGCGGGCGCCGCCCGACGTGCCGAAACCGGCTTCGTCGTCGCCGCTAGAACGGCAGCAGCAGCGAGAAATGTCACGAGCGCCGCAGCTCGCATAACGCGAACTATGACCGGCAACGCCTATGCGTGCGTCGGCTTCGAGCTGCTGTTGCTGCCGGGCTGGAGAAGCACCTCGACGCTTGTTCTACAGTCCGCACCGTGGCCCGAACGGTTCGTCTGACCGCGGCACAGGCGCTGCTCCGCTTCCTCGCTGCGCAGTACGTCGAGCGCGACGGGGTGGAGGAGCGCTTCTTCGGCGGATGCTTCGGCATCTTCGGCCACGGCAACGTCGCGGGCGTCGGCGAAGCGCTGTACGAGTCGCCCGAGCTGCTGACCTACTACCAGTCGCGGAACGAGCAGGCGATGGTGCACGCGGCTGCGGCATACGCTCGGATGAAGAACCGGCTCGGCGCGCTCGTATGCACGACCTCGATCGGGCCCGGAGCGACGAACATGGTCACCGGTGCCGCGCTCGCGACGGTCAACCGTGTCCCCGTCCTGCTCGTTCCCGGCGACATCTTCGCGTCGCGCCGGCCCGAGCCCGTGCTCCAGCAGCTCGAGGTTCCGTGGTCGGGAGACGTCTCCGTGAACGATTGCTTCCGCCCCGTTTCCCGCTACTTCGACCGGATCTGGCGCCCCGAGCAGGTCGTGCCCGCCGCGACGCAGGCGATGCGAGTCCTCGTCAACCAGGCCGAGACCGGCGCCGTCACGCTCGCGTTCCCGCAGGACGTTCAGGCGGAGGCACACGACTTCCGCGCGGAGCTGTTCGAGAAGCGTGTCTGGCACGTCGCGCGGCCCGTGCCGGACGCGCGCGCCGTCGCGGAGGCGGCGGCGCTCATTCGCGGCGCGCGCCGGCCGCTCGTCGTCGCAGGGGGAGGCGTCATCTATTCGGAGGCGACCGACGCGCTTCGCCTCCTGTGCGGCGCGACGGGGATCCCCGTGGGCGAGACGCAGGCCGGCAAAGGCTCGCTTCGCTACGACCACCCGTCGTCGCTCGGCGCGCTCGGCGTCACCGGAACGCTCGCGGCGAATCGGATCGCAGCCGACGCGGACGTCGTGATCGGCATCGGGACGCGCTGGACGGACTTCACGACGCAGTCGCAGACCGGCTTCCGCAACCCCAACGTCGCGTACGTGAACGTCAACATCGCCGACTTCGACGCCGCGAAGCAAGCGGGCCTCGCGCTCGTCGGCGACGCGCGGGCGACAATCGAGTTGCTCGCCGAGGCGCTGCACGGATGGTCGATCGACGGCCTGTACCGCGATGAGGTTGCCCGCCTCCACGACGATTGGGACCGCGAGGTCGAGCGCCTCTACACGCTCGCGCGTACGCCGTTGCCGGCGCAGAGCGAGGTCCTCGGCGCCGTCAACGCGGCGTCCGGCGAGCGCGACGTCGTCGTGTGCGCGGCGGGGTCGATGCCAGGCGACCTCCACAAGCTCTGGCGAACCCGCGACGCGAAGGGCTATCACGTGGAGTACGGGTACTCGTGCATGGGGTACGAGATCGCCGGGGGGCTAGGCGTCAAGCTCGCAGCACCCGACCGCGAGGTCTATGTGCTCGTCGGTGACGGGTCGTACCTGATGCTCGGGACCGAGATCGTCACGGCCGTGCAGGAGGGGCTGAAGCTGACGATCGTCCTCGTCGACAACCACGGGTTCAACTCGATCGGCGCCCTCTCGCGCTCTCTGGGCACGGACGGGTTCGGCACCCAGTACCGCTTCCGGCGCAACGGAACGCTCGGCGTCGACAGCGACGGCTCGCCGCCGCCGGTGCTCCCGGTCGACCTGGCCGCGAACGCCGAGTCGCTCGGCGCCACCGTCGTCCGGTGCCGGACGATCGACGACTTGCGCGCAGGGCTCGAGCAGGCGAAGCGCTTGGACGAGACGGTCGTCCTGACGATCGAGGTCGACCGCTACGAGGGAGTTCCGGGATACGAGTCGTGGTGGGACGTTCCCGTCGCAGAGGTCTCGGCAGTCGAGTCCGTGCGCGCGGCGCGGGCCGACTACGACCGTCACGGCGCCTAGCCTGCGCTTGATCGCAATCGATTTCATGTCCAGAATGGGCCACCGATGGCGACGCCGACCGAGACCCGCCGGGACCTGACGCTCGCACGGGACGGCGGGGCGCCGGCACGGACTCGCCCCGAGGCGCCGATGTTCCCGGGCGGGATGGAGGTCGGAGCCGAGGAGATCGATGCGCTCCGGCGCGTGATCGAGAGCAAGAACCTCTTCCGCTACTACGGCGTCGGCGCCGGGCCCGACGAGGTCGCGTCGTTCGAACGCGAGCTCGCTGAAGCCATGGGCGCGAAGCATGCGCTCTGCGTCAACGCGGGCTCGTCCGCGCTCATCTGCGGTCTGATCGGCGCCGGCGTCGGCGAGGGGGACGAGGTCATCGTTCCGGCGTACACATGGAATGCGACGCCGAACGCCGTGCTCGCGACCCGGGCGCTACCCGTACTCGCCGAGGTCGACGAGTCCCTGACGCTCGATCCGGCCGACGTCGAGCGGCGGATCACAGACAGGACGCGCGCGATCCTCCCGGTGCACATGCGCGGCGCGCCTGCGGCGATGGATTCCCTCGTGGAGCTCGCTGCCCGGCACGACCTCGTGCTCGTCGAGGACGTCTGCCAGGCGGCAGGGGCGACGTTCCGCGGACGGCGGCTCGGGACGTTCGGCGACGCCGGCGCGTTCAGCCTTCAGTTCAACAAGATCATCACGACGGGCGAGGGCGGCGCACTGATCACCGACCGCGACGACCTCCTCGACCTCGCGCTCGACGTTCACGACTGCGCGAACTCGGTCCGGCGAGGCGTCGGGCTTCCGAAGTTCGCCGGGTGGAACTTCCGTGCGTCGGAGCTGACGGGCGCAATGGCGCGCGTCCAGCTACGTCGCCTCGACGGCCTGCTCGAGCGCATGCGCGCGAGCCACGCGACGCTCGTCGCTCGGACCAAGGATCTCCCCGGGTTGACGCTTCGGCGTGCAAACGACGCCGACGGCGACGCGGGCATCGCGCTGATCGCCTTCGCCGACGACGCCGAGCGCGCGAAGGACGCGGTCGANGCGCTGATCGCCGAGGGCGTCCTCGCGATGCGGATCTACGACCCGGCCACACCTGACCTGCACGTGTACCCGTACTGGGCGCCCGTGCTCGCCGCGATCGAAGCCGCCGGCGCTCCCGCACCCGAGTGCCCTCGGACACTCGCACTCCTCGAGCGGTCGATCCACATCGACGTGTCACCGCTCTGCACCGAGCAAGATCTCGACGAAATCGCGTTCGCGTTCGAGAAGGTGGCAACGCAGGTCCTCCCGTGAGGCTGCGCGTCGGGGTCGTCGGCGGCGGTCTCGTCGCGCAGGCGATGCACATTCACTTCCTCGCCGCGTTCGGGGACCGCTTCGAGCTCACCACCGTCGTCGATCCGTCCGAGGCCGTGCGTCGGGGACTGCAGGCGCGTTACAAGCTCGAGCGCGTCTACGCCGACCACCGGACCATGCTCGCGGAGACCGAGCTCGATGCCGTCGTCATCTGCTCACCGGCGCAGACCCATGCCGACGTCGCGCTCGACGCGCTCGCCGCCGGTCTGCACGTCTTTGTCGAAAAGCCGATGTGCATCTCGCTCGCGGACGCGGACCGGATCGTCGAGGCGAGCCGCTCGAGCGACCGCGTCGTGCAGGTCGGCTACATGAAGCGCTACGACCGTGCCTGGGAGCGGATGCTGGAGTCGCTACCGGCGTCGGCCGACGATCTGCGGTACATCCGCGTCGTCGTCCACGACCCGGAGTTCGGGCCGTTCTTCGCGCCCGGCGACCTGATCCGCGGCGACGTTGCACCGGAGATCGTCGCGACCGGCCGGGATGCGCTCGCGGCGCAGGTCCGCGACGCAACCGGAGCCGATTCGCCGGAGGAGGTCTATGCCTTTTCGGAGGCCTTCCTGGGGAGCCTCGTGCACGACGTCAACCTCGTGCACGGGCTGCTGGAGCGGCTCGGGGAGCCGCTCCCCGGCGAGGTCGTCGACGGCGACTGGTGGAACGGCGGCGCGGCCGTCACGGGTTCGGTGCGGCTCGCGAACGGCGCGCGGTGGGACAGCGCGTGGATCCAGCTGCTCGACATCTTCGAATACCGCGAGTCGGTGTCGTTCTTCTTCGCGGAGGAGGTTCACTCGCTGACGTTCCCGTCGCCGTGGCTGAAGCAGTCCCCGACGCTCTACGAAGTCTCCCGCGCGCGCGACGGCGCGCGCGTCACGGAATCGTTCGAGAGCTACGAGGAGAGCTTCGCCCGCGAGCTCGTCCATTTCCACGACTGCGTCACCCGCGGCGTCGAGTGCCGCACGCCGCCCCAGCAGGCGAGGCTCGATATGGATGTCCTGACCAGGATGTTCCTGGCCGCCCGCGGCCGCGCGTGAACGACGCAGCGTCGCTGCGCACCGCGATCGTCGGCTCGGGGTTCGTCGCCCGTGTCCACGCCGCGGCCGTGCGCTCGATCGGCGGCAGTGTCGTCGCCGTGTGCAGTCGTACGGATGACGGCGCCGAGACGTTCGCGCGCGAGCTCGCGGATGCGCGGGCGTATACCTCGCTCGTCGAGATGCTCGAGCGCGAGCGCATCGACGTTCTCCATGTCTGCACGCCAAACGCCCTTCACGCAGAGCAGACGGTCCTCGCATTCGAGCGCGACGCGCACGTCGTCTGCGAGAAGCCACTCGCGACGAGCACTGCCGAGAGCGAGCAGATGATCGCCGCGGCCGAGTCGTCAGGACGCGTCGGCGCGGTCGCGTACCACGTCCGGGGCTATCCGCTCGTCGCGGAGATGCGCACGGCCGTCGAGCGAGGCGACATCGGAGACGTCCGGGTCGTCCACGGCCGGTACGTCTGCGACGACGCGCTCGTCACATCGGGCGGCTGGCGCGTAGAGCGGGCGCGCTCCGGGCCGACGTACGTGACGGGCGACCTCGGCGCTCACTGGCTCGATCTTGCCGAGCACGCGACCGGCGCGCGCATCGTCGAGCTGCTCGCCGACTTCCGGACCGTCGTCCCGGGCCGGGAGCTCGAAGACCACGCAACGCTCCTGCTGCGCTTCGACAACGGCGCAACCGGTGCTGCGACCTTCAGTGCGCTCGCGCCCGGCCGGAAGAACCAGCTCGTGTTCGAGCTGGAAGGGAGCGAGGGCGGTTTCACGTGGGACCAGGAGGAGCCGAATGCCCTCTACCGGCGGCACGCCACGGCGCCGACGGAGATCGTCGTCAAGGATCCGGCCGCAAACGCCGGGCCGGCGGCGTCGTTCGCGCGCTGGCCGGCGGGGCACGCAGAAGGCTACGGCGATGCGTTCCGGAACATCGTCGGCGCTGCGTACGGCGCGATGACGGGCGCAGAGCACGGACCGTTCCCGACGCTCGCCGACGGCGACCGCGGCATGCGCTTGCTGGCGGCAGCTGTCGAGAGCGCCGAGGCCGGTGGTCGCTGGACGCAGGTCGGTTAGGCCGACGCGGCGGCGCGTCGCGGCACGCGGCGGGCGACGCGGCGAATCGAGCCGGGAAGGACTACAGCCAGTGCGAGCAGGAACAGCGACGCCGCGAGCAGGAGCGACGCAAGCGCGTTGACCTCCGGCGTGATTCCGAACTTGACCTGCGTGTAGATGTAGATCGGGAGCGTGTTGTGGCTGCCGATCAGAAACAGCGTGATGATGAACTCGTCGAGCGACAGCGTGAATGCGAAGAGCGCGCCGGCCAGGATCGCCGGCGCGATCAGCGGCAAGACGACGTAACGCAACCTTTGCACCGTGTTCGCGCCGAGATCGCTCGCGGCGCGCTCGAGGCTGACGTCGAATCCCTGGAGGCGCGCGGCGACGAGGAGCATGACGAACGGCGTCGTGTACACGCTCTGCCCGATCACGGCCGTCGTCGGCGACAGGGTCCAGTGGAAGACGCTCGTCAGCAGGACGAGCAGGCTGATCCCGATCAGGAGGCCGGGGATCATGATCGGCAGCACCATCACGATCCGAATCCCGCTGCGGAACGGCAGGCGCGATCGCACGAGCGGGAACGCCGCTGCGGTGCCGACGATCGTGCTGACCAGGGTGACCTCGAGCGCAACCTGCAGCGTCGTCGTCAGCGCGTCACGGATCTGGTAGTCGTGGAACACCTGGCTGTACCACTTGCCGGTCCAGCCTGTGATCGGGAACGTCCCGTAGCGGTTCGCGTTGAAGCTGAACACGACGAGCAGGATGATCGGCGCGAACAGGAACGCATAGATCAGGATCGCCCAGACGCTCAACGCACCGCGGACGACGCGGCCGCGCGGCGAGACGACGTCGAGGTCACGCGCCATAGACGTCCTCGACCTCGAGCGAGCGCCGGAAGATCACGAGCAGAAGCACGATCAGCGCGGCGATCAGCAGCGCGGCTGCGGCGCCGCGCGTGTACTGCGCGCCCTGGAAGAAGTTCACGATCAGGTTCCCGATCATCACGCCCCGCGCGCCGCCGACGAGCTGTGGCGTCAGGTACTCGCCGAGGATCGGGATGAACACGAAGATCACGGCGGTCGTCATGCCGGGGCGGACCTGCGGGAGGAGGATCTTCCACATCGCCCGGGCCGGAGTCGCGCCGAGGTCCATTGCCGCGCGGAACTGGTTCCAGTCGAATCGCTCGAGCGATGCGTACAGCGTCAACGCGGCGAACGGGAAATAGAGGTACACGAGCACGAGCACGACCGCCGGCCGGTCGTACAGAAAGAAGGAGACGGGCTTCGACGTCGCGCCGGTCCATTCGAGGAAGCGGTTGACCGCCCCCTTCGGCCCGAGGATCGTCAGCCACGAGTAGACGCGGAGGAGATAGCTCGTCCAGAACGGCAGGATCACGAGCACGAGCAAGATCTTCTGCAGCCGCTTCGGGACGTAGCGCGCGAGCCAGTACGCGAACGGAAACGCGATCAGCAGCGTCAGCGCCGTCGCGAGAACGGCGACCCATACCGTCGCCCACAGCGTCGAGACGTACGTCGGGACGCTGAAGAAATAGCGGTAGTTCCCGATCGTCCAGTCGTGGACGACGTTGTAGTCGATGACCTGCCAGAAGCTGTAACAGACGATCAGCCCGAGCGGGACCAGGAAGAAGAGCCCGAAGAGCACGAGCGCAGGGCCGAAGCCCGCGTACTGCCCGAGTCGCGACGACCAGCGGCCCGAGGCGCGGCGCGACGGCAGCGGTGCATCTGCCGTCGTTGCCGCGCCTACGGAGCCTGGAGGCCGCATCTACGCGCCGAAGACCTCGTTGAACGCGTCGGTGTAGGCCTGCTCGTTGCCGGACGGGCCCTTCAGCGTCATCTTCAGCGCCTTCTCGGGCTGGTTGTACAGCAGCCGCTGCGCGCGGTCGCCGTGGCCCTGGGCGACGAGCATCTTGTAGCTCTTCTCGTTGAACAGCGGCCGGCCGTTCGTCAAGAAGTTCTGCGCGATATACGGGGCCTGTTGCATCGCGTTGATGAACCGTGGGAACGCATCCTGGTTCTTCGACGCCTTGACCATCTGCTCGGAGTCGATGAACCCGATCGTCCCTTCACGTGGGTAGGCCGGCTTGACAACCGGCCCGCCGGCGTCCTTCACGCGGTCGTCGGTTCCGAGGTTCGTGATCCCGATCCACGCCGAGCCGTCGGCGAGCGCTCGCACGACCTCGTTGTTCTGCGACGCCAGCTTCAGGACGTTCGGCTTGAACTGCTTCAGCCAACCCTTGGCGTCCGCGATCTCTGCCGTCGTCATGCTGTACGGCTCCTTCGCACCGGTTGCCTTTCCGGCGATCGCCATCATGTCCGTCGGGATGTTCTCCAGCGAGACCTTCCCGCGGTACTTCGGGTCCAGCACCGCGTGCCACGAGTCCGGCACCGTGTGCACGAACTTCGGGTTGTAGTAGATCTGGACCGTCGACCACGAGAACGGATAGCCCATGTAATTCGAGCCGTCCTTCCAGAACGGGAAGTCGCGCGCGATCGAGTACAGCTGTGCCGACACCGGCAGTGACGAAAGGTCGAACGAGTTCGTCAGCTTGTCGTGGTTGTACTTCGGCACCCACAGGGCGTCGCCCGACACGATGTCGAACTGGTCACCCGTTTGCTTGATCTTCAGATACGCGTCCGCGTTGTCGCTGAACAGCTGCGGGCGCCCCTGTTCGTTCGTCGACTTCTTCACCGCCGCCAGTTGGTCGTTCGCGTAATGGTCGGACCACGTAAGCCAGTTCAGCGTCACCGGGTCCGAGCTCCTGCCGGTTGCGGACGCGCTTCCGGAGGACTTGCTCGAGCTTCCACCGCAGCCGGCCGCCACCACGCCCAACGCACTCACCGCACCGAGGCGCAGCATTCGACCGCGCGTCATCTGTTCTGCAAAGAACCGTTCGTCAAGCGACGTCACGTACACCCTCCTCTCTCTCCTCGACCCCTTCCAGTAGCACTGCGTCTGCCGCGTCCCACACCAGCACGACCTCCGTTTCGGGCACGAGGTCCTGCGCAGCGACACCCTCCGTGCCGAACAGCGCGGCGGTGACCGGTGCCGGCACGCCGTCGCAGTTGACCGCGACACGCGTGTGGCTTCCGAGGAACGACGACTGGGCGATTCTTCCGCGCAGTCCGGCGCCGTTGGCGTCGGCCGCGCGCTGAACCTGGATCGACTCCGGGCGGACCATGAGCGTCGCGCGCCCCCGTGCACGCGACGGCGGCGCCGGGACGACGACGCCGTTGTCGAGCTGCGCGGCACGCTCGTCCGGCCGCAGCTCGACCTCCATGAAGTTCGACTCGCCGATGAAGTCGGCGACGAACGCGGTCTTCGGCCGGTGGTAGATCTCGTGTGGCGCTCCGACCTGCTCGACGTGACCGTCGTTCATCACGGCGATGCGCGTGGCCATCGACATCGCCTCTTCCTGATCGTGCGTCACATAGACGAACGTCGTCCCGACGTCGCGGTGGATCTGGGCCAGCTCGATCTGGAGACGTTTGCGCAGCTTCAGGTCGAGCGCGCCGAGCGGCTCGTCGAGCAACAGGACGGCGGGGCGGTTGACGAGGGCACGCGCAACGGCGACGCGCTGCTGCTGTCCGCCGGACAGCTGGGTCGGGAGTCGGTCGGCATACGCCTCCAGGCCGACCAGAGCGAGCGCTTCTTCGATCCGTCCCCCCGCATCGCGCTTCGAGACGCGCGCCATCTTCAGACCGAATCCGACGTTGTCGCGGACGGTCATGTGCGGAAAGAGCGCGTAGTTCTGGAACACCGTGTTGACAGCGCGGCGGTACGGCGGAAGCCGGCTCACGTTCTCGCCGCGGATGAGGATCTCGCCGGCAGTCGGCGCGACAAAGCCGCCGACGAGGTTCAGTGTCGTCGTCTTGCCGCATCCGGATGGGCCGAGCAGGCAGAAGAACTCGCCCTCCGCGATCTCGAGATCCGTCGGACGAAGCGCTTCCTGCGCGCCGTATCGCTTGGTGACGCCGACGAACTGGATCGCGGGAACGCTGTTCACGCGTCCTCGTCCATGACGCAGCCGCACGAGCGGCGGCGGACCAACGTCACCGGAACGCGCACGTGTCGTTGCGATCCGTCGCCCGACCGCATCGCGTCGACGAGGAGCCCGGCGGCACTCGCGCCGATCTCGGACGGGTCGTACCCGATCGCCGTCAACGGCGGATCGAGGAGGCGGCCGAAGT
>C688J18823_10001546_pt1 | contig 14262 bp, 11 predicted proteins | sample HopSoiMetagenom1_FD_18823 | JGI IMG/M metagenome (IMG submission 18823)
AGCTCGAGGTAACGCTCGGGATCGAAATGCTCCATGATGATGGCGGTGCCGCCCGCGCGAATGGCGAGATTGACGGCCGCTTGCGGCGCGGAGTGATACAAAGGCGCCGGCGACAGATAGATCATGCCCTCGCGGTAATGCCAAAGCTGCTGCAGGAAATTGAAGATCGGCAATTGCTCGGTCGGAGGTTGGTCGGGGAGCGGCCGCAGGATGCCCTTTGGCCGCCCGGTGGTGCCCGACGAATAAAGCATCGCGGTCCCGATCTTTTCGTCTGATATCGGCGTCTTGGGCAGGCCGCGCGTCGCGTCCTGCAGGCCGACGATTTTTCCGCTCTCGCTTTCGCCGTCGGCGACGATGCACAGTTCGAGCTTCGGGCATTCCTTCAGCGCCTCGCGCGCGACATCGAGCTTCGCCACCGACGTGATGAGCACGCGTGACTGGCTGTTGTTGACGANNTAGGCGAGTTCGCTCGGCGTGAGATACGAATTCACGCAGGTGAAATAGAGCCCGGAACGCTCGCCCGCGCCGCACGCTTCCAGGTAGCGGCTGTTGTTTTCCATGAAGATGGCATAGTGGTCGAGCCGCTTCAGTCCGAGTTTGCGGAGCAGATGCGCGAGGCGGTTGCAGCGCGCCTCCAATTCAGCATAGCTCACGGCCTCTCCGGAGGCCGCCATGATGAAGGCTGGCTGGAGCGGGCGAAGACGTGCGTGCGTGCCGGTGTACATTGTGGCTCCACTGTTGCTATGCGGCGAGAACGAGAATTTCGCGCACCTGCGCCGGAGTGTCGATCTTGCGCGGGTTGCGCGGTATCCATGGCGTACCCATCGCCTGTTCGGCGATGCGCTCGAACTGCGCGGGTCCGATCCGGACTTCCTGCAGGCTGCGCGGCATGCCGAGCGCGCGGATGAAACCGTCCAGCACGTCGCCGGCGTCCTTGCCGGGCTGTCCCATCGCGGCGGACACCAATGCCTGGCGCTCGGCGTTCTCCGGCTTGTTCCAGCGCATCACCGCCGGCAACATCACGCACGAAGTATAGCCGTGAGGCACGTCATGGACGGCGCCGAGCACGTAACCGATGCCATGGCTCGCGCCCATGGGGACGCCGGCCGATAGCGGGCCCATCGAGAGCCAGGTGCCGATCTGGCAGTCCATCCTCGCATCGAGGTCGCGCGGGTTTGCCTTCACCCGCGGCAGCGCCTGCGCCAGCATCGAGAGTCCCTTGAGCGCCTGGGCGTCGGCATAGGGATGGGCCTCGCGCGAGCACAGGCCTTCGACGCAATGATCGACCGCGCGGATCCCGGTCGAAAGCCACAGCCATTCCGGCGTGTGCACGGTTATGGCGGGATCGAGAATGGCTGCCTGGGGGATCGCCAGTTCGTGGCGAAGCATTTCCTTCACTTTGGTGCGCGCGTTGGTCACGCCCGCTATGGCGCTGAATTCGCCGCCGGCGATGGTGGTGGGGACGCTGATCTGGCGCACCTTCGGCGCGTTCATGTCAGGCGCGACGCCCTTCACCGCCCGGATCCTGTCGATGTCCTCCACGGTGCTGACATCGTTGGCCAGACAAAGCTGCACGGCCTTGGCGCCGTCGGTGATCGATCCACCGCCGACAGTGACGATAACGTCCGCCTCAGTCGAGCGCGCCAGCCCGGTAGCCGCAACCACGGCCTCTCGGGGGGTGTGTGGCGGCATCGCGTCGAACATCCCCACAACACGGCGGCCGAGGCTTTCGCGGATTTTGTTTATCTCGTCGGTCTCCCGGTGCAGCGTGCCGCTGACCATGAGGAAGGCGCGGCTTAGCCTTAGCCGGTCCATCTGCGCGGCGAGCGCCTCGGCGGCAGGGCGGCCGAAAACAACTTCGTCCATGGCGCCAAAAACAACACGCCCGCTCTGCACGACATCCTCCCGGATTTCCGACACTGTTTTTGGCCGTTGAAAGTAATTTAGCGGAGGTGGCAACCCGATTGGAACAATAAAATGGGACGGTCACCGCCCGCCCTACCAAGCGCGTTGCTTTGCCTCGCACTCGCTGAGGCTCGAACCCTGAAAAGTAACGGTCTAAACGGATTTGGGCCCCACCCGGAGAGCCCGCCGTGGTATCTGACGGTCCCCCTTGCGCTACTATGGGACTATTTGCGAAAGGCGGGGGTTGTTGAATAACGATACTTAGAAACGAACCAAAAACGTTGGGAGAAACCAAGATGAAATCGGGATTGTTCTCGGCTGCGCTTGCGGCCTGCAGTGTATTGCTCGCCGGTCCGGTCGCGGCGCANGGCGTCAAAATCGGAATTTTGAATGACCAGTCCGGGGTCTACGCCGACTATGGCGGCAAATGGTCGTTCGAGGCCGCCAAGATGGCGGTAGAGGATTTTGGCGGCAGCGTGCTCGGCCAGAAGATTGAAGTCATCTCGGCTGACCATCAGAACAAGCCCGATCTCGCCACCGCCATCGCGCGCCGCTGGTATGAAGTCGAAGGCGTCGACATGATTACCGAACTGACGACGTCCTCGGTGGCGCTGGCGATTCATGATCTCTCGAAGCAGATGAAGAAGATCGACATCGTTGTCGGCGCGGCGACCTCGCGCCTGACCGGGGATGCCTGCCAGCCCTACGGCTTCCACTGGGCTTACGATACTCACGCGCTCGCGGTCGGCACCGGCGGAGCGCTGGTCGAGGCCGGCGGCGACACATGGTTCTTCATGACCGCCGACTACGCATTCGGTTACGCGCTGGAAAAGGACACCGGCGATCTGGTCAAGGAAAAGGGCGGCAAGGTGGTTGGTTCAGTGCGCATTCCCCTGAACTCGTCGGATTTTTCGTCCTTCCTGCTGCAAGCGCAAAGTTCGAAAGCGAAGATCATCGGCTTGGCCAATGCCGGGCTCGACACCACGAATTCGATCAAGCAGGCGGCTGAATTCGGTATCGTCAAGGGCGGGCAGAAGCTCGCCGGACTGTTGCTGACATTGGCGGAGGTTCACGGGCTCGGTCTTGAAGCGTCTCAGGGGCTGGTGCTGACCGAAGCCTACTATTGGGACCGTGACGACAAGAGCCGCGATCTCGCCAATCGCTTCTTCAAGCGCACCGGCCGCATGCCGAACATGATCCAGGCCGGTACCTATTCGGCAACCCTGCAATATCTCAAGGCAGTGAAGGCCGCGGGCAGCAAGGACACCGAAGCGGTCGCGGCCAAGCTGAAGGAGTTGCCGGTGGACGACCAGTTCGCGCAGGGCAAGGTGCTGTCGAACGGCCGCATGGTGCACGACCTCTATCTGTTCGAAGTGAAGAAACCCTCGGAATCCAAGAAGCCTTGGGACTATTACAAGCAACTCGCGGTGGTGTCGGGCGACAAGGCATTCCCCACCGCCAAGGAAAGTGGCTGTCCGCTAACGAAGTAAAGCCCTGGACAAAGCCAATCCGGTGTCCGGTTTCGGACCCGGGTTGCGCTCGTCAGGCGGGTGAGCGCGCGCGTTGCTTGCAGGCGAGCACGCCTGAGCTGAGCTAGCCTCTTCTCACGCTGGCGCCACCATCAACCGGCAGTGTCACGCCGGTGATGAAGTTGGCCTCATCGGAGGCCAGGAACAACGCGGCGTTTGCCACGTCCCAGGCGGTGCCCATCTTCTGGCGCAGCGGCACCTTGGCGTCGCGCTCGGCTTGGACTTCGGCGCGAGTTTTCTTGAATTCGCGCGCGCGGGTGTCGACCGCCATTGGGGTGTTCATCAGTCCGGGCAGGATGACGTTGGCGCGGATGCCGAACTGGGCATTCTGGTACGCGAGCTGTTCGGTGAAGGCGATCATCGCCGATTTGGTCGCCTTGTAGGCCACGTAAGGGTAAGTGGTGATGGCGGCCATCGACGAGATGTTGATGATAGCGCCGCTCATCTGCCGGCGCATGATCGGGATCACATGCTTGGCGGCGAAGATGCAGCTTTTGAGGTTGATCGCCACGCAGCGTTCAAGCGCCTCCTCGGTGAAGTCGAGCAGTTCGGCATCGCCGCCGGCAAGGCTGACACCGACATTGTTGTGCAGGATATCGATGCGGCCCCAGCGGCCGAGCGCATCGTCCACCATGGCCTTGAGTTCGGCGTCTTTGGTGACGTCGGCCTTGAAGGCAATGGCCTGTCCTTGGCTGGTGCCTGCCATGCCGACCGTCATCTGCACCGTCTCCTGCGCCGATGCCAGGTTGTGATCGACGCAAAGCACCCGAGCGCCTTCGCGCGCGAAGGTGAGCGCGGTGGCACGGCCATTGCCCATGCCTTCCCCGGGGCTTTGGCCAGCCCCGACCACAATAGCGACCCGGTCTTTCAGACGCATGTCAGTCCACTCCGTGCATCGGGTACTGGTAACAACGCTCCTCTCTGGAGGTTCAGTTATTTCTAGCCGTGGATCAGACGCCAGATAACGGTGCCGAGCCCGCCTGCCCAGAGAATTGCGGTCGCGCCCGCCTGAATTCCGAAACCGGTGCTGCGTTTGTTGGCGGCTTGCGAATAGCCGGTCATATAGAGGATGCGGCCCGCGATCCAGACAATGCCGATGGCGGCCGCGATGGGATCGTTGACATAGATTGCGAACAGCCAAAGTGAGGGCAGGAAGATCGGCAACCATTCCAGCGTATTCATCTGCACCCGAAACACCCGTTCGAAATCAGGATTACCTATGATGGCGGGGGCTTTGATCCCGAATGCGACGCGCGCCTTCGCTACCTGGATCGAGGTGAAGAAATAGACGGCGATGGCGAGGCAGGTGACGAGTGCGGTGAAGTGAAACATGGAAGGTATCCCCCTTGGAGCGATTGCAACCTCTAATAGCCGGTCATCTCCAGATATCCTACCCCGGTGTGGCTGCCCGAAAAGCCGATCGGCCCCTCCCAATACGGAAAGCTGGTGTTCATCCAGCTCTTCGCGTTCAGCGGGACGCATCGGATCGTGAGGCCCAGCATTGGAATCGCAATCTCCCAGGTTGTCGGAAGGCTTCGCCCGCCGATCTCGGTGTGGGCTTTCGGCGTCATTCTGATATCCGCCGAGGCAATCTGGCGGGTGTTGCCATCAGGCGAAATCCAGTTACCTGAGGCGTAATGGTTGCCGTCGGTTTGGCGCATCCGGTACAGCATCAGTTTTTCGCCCGACGCCAGATGCAGCGACAGCCAATCCCACCCGGTTTGATCGGATGCGAGCGGCTGGCTGCTCCATTCCCGGTCCATCCAGGCCTGTCCGCCGACTTCCACGGACTTGTCGTCGACTGTGACGCGGCCCCTGACCTTGAAGAAAGGCTGGCTGTAGTAATAGGACGCCTGTTCGCGCTCCGATTTCCGGCTGTAGCCTTTGTCGCCTTGCAGGACCAGCGCGCGATCGGCGTCGAGCCGCAGCGCGTAATCGAAATCCGCACCGGAGGCGTTGAGTTCGAGCGGGGCTATCACGTCATCGCGCATCCCCTCCAACCCGCGCATCTGCCATGAGTCGATCCAGGCTTCGAACGGCGCGGCCTCNACGCCGGCTTGNCCNATCCCGCCGCGCGCGATTTTTTCGCTGACNCGGTGGGTGTCGGCNCGCGTGATCGCGGCGTGGCCCATCCACATTTGCCGATTGGCCCAGCCTTCGGCCTGCGCNTCCGGCGTCAGCGCATGTCGAAACAGCGTCCACTGCATGCCCANCGCTGCGCCGGCCGTGTCCACAAGGTTCGCGGTCAAGTACCACCACTCGATGCGAAAACCGGGATGCGCGCCGTGATCGGCGGGAAAAGCAAAGGCTTTGCCCGGGAGCACGGGCAAGTAGCCTTCGGCTTTCTGGGCGAGACCCGCGAAGCCCTGAGCGAGCGCGGCTTTGCCGCCGATTCCGAGACCAGCGGCGGCGCCGAGGAGGACGCGGCGGGACAGGATGAGATTATCGCTCATCGGCGAAAATCTTGATCAGGCGCGTCGGTTGCATGCCCGCCAGCTTCAGCACGGGAATCAGCGCGGCGACCAGCGCGGCCGCCATCGCAACCAGCAGCAGCTCCAGCAATTGCAACGGGAACACATGGAACGGCAGCCGCCAGCCGAATGCTTTCACGTTCACCACCGCGATCAGGCACCATGCCACCAGCAGACCGAGCGGCAATGCCAGAATGCCCGTGATCAGCGCAACCGACATGGTCTTGAGGAGTTCGATCGCCGCCAGCCGACGGCGGGTCAGGCCGATGGCCCATAACGGTGCAAGCTGGGGCAGGCGGGAATTGCTCAGCGTCAGCAGACTGGTCAACAGCGCGACCCCGGCCACCCCGAGCGTGAAGGTGTTCAGCGCCCCTGTGATGGCGAAGGTCCGATTGAAAATCCTCCTCGACTCAGCTTTCAGCGTCGCCTGGTCCATGAGGTTGCGGCTATCCAGTCCGTACCGATCCTGTATTGCCGCGATCAGGGTTGGAATGCTGTCGGGTTCGACCCGAAGCGCCATTCGCGTCACCGGCACTTCCGGAAACCGCCTGGTCAGCGCGGCGATGTTGACCGCGATCTGACCCTTGGGGTTGCCGTAGTCCGCATAGACGCCGGCGACATGCAGCTCCCAGTTTCCGTGCGGTGCCGCTATCTCGATGGAGTCGCCGACCGCCAGCTTCAAACGCCGCGCCAGTTGTTCGCTGATGAAGCCGCTATCTCCGGCACGCAACCTGCTCCACGCGTTCGCGCCTGATTCGAGCAGCGGCCAGTGATCCCGATAGGTCGCATGATCCGGGATACCAAGAACTTCGGCCGGCGCTCCCGCGATCTGCACCTCGGCCCGCGCGCCGGGCAGGATCGCCTTGACCTCGGGCCGCTCGCGAAGCCACGTCTTCATGGCTGCGGCCTGTGTGGAATCGGACGCATTGACATAGACGTCAGCCGCCAATCTTCCATTGAGCCAGTCGGCGAACGTGCGGCTAAAGCTTTCGACCATGGTGCTCACCCCGACATTGACGGCGAGTGCGAGCAGTAGCGCCATCAAGGCGAGCGACAATCCGGAGAGCTGTTGGCGACTATCGGCCCAGAACCACAGTGGAATGGGCTGACGGGCTTGCCGTTGTCCGAACGAAAGCAGCCGTTCCAGGATCGCCGGCAGACCAAGCGCCGCGCCGAGCAGCAGGGCTGCGAGCAGGGCGAATCCCGACACCAGGGAGTCGCCGTACCACAGGAATAAACCTGCCGCGCCAAGCACTGCGAGCGCCAGCGCGCTCTGGAAAATCAACCAGCGGTGCTGCGCCTCTTGCCAGGCATAAGCCTGCGCCGTCGCCAACACCGGAAGCCGGATGGCTTTGAGCAGACTGGTAGCCGCGGCGATGAGCGCGCCGGCGACGCTGATGACGATGCCGGCGATCCACCATTCGGGCTTGAGCGTGAGCTGACCCGGAATCTGGGCTCCATAGAGTCCGCGCAAAGAGGCGGCGACGTCGGGCAGCAGCGAGGCGGCGATCAGGTAACCGCATACGAGCCCGGCCAGACCGGCGGCCAGGGCGAGCGATATCAACTCGACGACAAGCACCGCGTTCAGCATGCGGGCGGAGACACCACAGGCACGCAACGTCCGCAGCATCGGCAGGCGCTGTTCGAACGCAAGGCCGACGCCGGAATTGACGATGAACAGCCCCACCACAAATGACAGGAGGCCGAATGCCGTCAGGTTCAGGTGGAAGCTGTCAGTCAGGCGTTCGAGGTCGCTCTCCTCATCGGGCTCGACGAGACGTAGTGGATCGCCGGCGATGCTTTGCAACGATGCGCGCTTGCCTTTGAGGCTGCCTACCAGCAGCCGCGAGATTTGATCCGGCATTTTCAACAGCCGTTGGGCAACGCCGATGTCGACCACCAGGACGCCGGGCACGAGTTGCGGCTGTACACGCAGCGGCGGCAGGGATGCCCCGTCGCTTAGCTTTGGCTTCGCACCTTCCCGCAAGTTCAAGTCCGAAAGTACCTCAGGCGCCACCAAGGTTTCTCCGGGCGGCATCAGAAACGATTGCAATCCCGATTTGGCAACCGCCGGCATATTTCCCACTTCCGCCGGAAGCGTGAGCGGCTCGATCCCCAGCAGCCGGAATGAACGTCCCTCGATCTGCACGCGGCCTTCCAGCACCGGAGATACCGGCCAGCCGCCGCGCCGCAGCTCGACAAAAAGCTTTTGCGGGAATGGTTTGCCGCTGGGGCTAACCAGCATCGCGGTCCGCGCCCCGCCGAACGTTGCGGCTGCGCGCGCATAACTGTCCCGGGCCTGCTGATTGAGCGCCTGCACGCCGCTCCACAACGCCGTCGCCGAAATCAGCCCCACCAGCAGCGTCGCCAGTTGCATCGGATGCCGACGCCAGTGGCTCATCAGAACCGCCAGGATCCAGAGGATGCGGCTCATGCGGCAAGCCCTGCGTGCAGAGTGACTTGGCGATCCAGCGTGGCGGCGAGGCGCGCGCTGTGCGTCACCATCAGGAAGCCGCAGCCGGTACGATCGACGAGATCGCGCGTCAGGGCGAGAACGTCGTCGGCAGTCGCTTCGTCGAGATTGCCGGTGGGCTCGTCGGCAAGCAGAAGCAGCGGTCTGACCGCAAGCGCGCGACCGATCGCCACCCGCTGCTGTTGACCGCCCGACAATTGCTCGGGGTAGCGCTTGAGCAGACCGCCGAGCCCGAGCCGATCCACCAGCTCTCGATGCCAGGCGGCATCGTGACGGCCGGCGAGACGCGACTGGAATGCGAGGTTGTCCTGCACGCTCAGGCTCGGGATCAGGTTGAACTGCTGGAATACCAGTCCGAGACGGTCCCGTCGCAACGCCGACCGGGCGGCGTCGGTGAGATCGGAAATCGTGGTGTCGGCGAGCCGGATCTCGCCACCATCGCCCCGATCGAGCCCGGCGATCAGATGCAGCAACGTGCTTTTGCCGCTGCCGGACTCGCCGGATAGCGCCACTCGCTCGCCCGCCGCGACGTCGAGGTTGACGCCGCGCAGCACCGCCACCTCTTCGCCAGCGGAGCGGTAGCTCTTGGTCAGATCGCGGACGCTCAGCACAATTCGGTTGCCGGTTGCACTGTCAAGCCGAGGCCGATCTCACTGCGGCTTCTGATACTTCAGCACGAATTCATCGACCGGCACCTGCGGCCGGAACACCGCGGCGTCTTTCGGATCTTCGGGGTGACGCAGGAAGTCGGCTGCGGAAACCAGCTTGAACCCGGCCGCCTCGATCTCCTGCCTAAGGGTGCTTTCCTCGATCCGGTGCAGCGTCTTGGCTACAGATGTGCCTTCCCCGGCCCGCGCCGAATGGTCGGCAATCACAAGGAGGCCTCCGGGCTTTAGTGCCGCAAACAGCTTCTTGTTCATCGTTGCCCGATCGACCGGCATGTAGGTGACGTCGTGATAGGCAAAGAAGAACGTGATCAGATCGAGACCCTGGACTTCGGGCGGAACAGGATCGTCATAGTTGCGAATCAAATGCATGACATTTTTCATCGCCGGCTTCTCGGCGCGGATGTCGAATTTATCTTTCACCCGCTCCATCACCGCGGCCGACTCCTGCGCGTAGACCATGCCGGGCGCTCCGACCGCGCGGGCCAGCAGTTCCGTGCTGTAGCCGGCGCCGGAGCCCATATCGAGCACCTTCATGCCGGTTGCGGCGCCGGTGAAGGCGAGCATCTTGGCCGGCAGTCGGCGCTGGTCGGTTTGCCGGTCGGCATCGCTGCGGTCGGGCGAAGCCACGATGGCTTCATAATCCGGCGCCGCGCCGCTCTGGGCGAGGGCGGCGCTCCCCGCAAGCATGGAAAGCGAAACAAGCACGCCGAGCATTCCCGGCCGAGACAACGATCTCATGAACTGTCCTCCGTTGAAGCGCAACATAGCAAGGCAAGGGCGCGAGATCACGGGCTCAATCGTCTCGCGACGGGATCGTGATCCCCTCAGGGAAAGATTTGGAGCAGTCGAGCGGCCATCGGCCGCAATCGGGCGGTCAAAATCGGGTTGCATTGACGTAAGCCCGACAGGTAGCATCCGAGCGCCGCAACGCGGCGGCACACATTCGCCGGGGGGACCTCATGACAACGCAACCGACGCCCAAAGGCGCCTGGCGAATCACTTTTTTGCTGTTTCTTTTCATGCTGGTCAATTTCGCCGACAAGATCGTGGTCGGCCTTGCCGGCGTGCCGATCATGACGGAGCTGAAGCTCCAGCCTGAACAGTTCGGGCTGCTGGGCTCCTCGTTTTTCTTCCTGTTCTCGACAACGGCCATAGTGGTCGGCTTCATCGTCAATCGAATCGATACCCGTTGGGTGCTGCTCGCGTTGGCCGTGGTGTGGGCGCTGGCGCAATTTCCAATGGTGGGCTCCGTCAGCTTCACGACGCTGCTGATCTGCCGCATCATTCTCGGGGCCGGCGAGGGACCGGGCTTTTCGGTGGCGGTGCATGCGATCTACAAGTGGTTCCCCGACGAGAAGCGAACGCTGCCCACTGCGATCCTGTCGCAGGGATCTGCGTTCGGCGTGATCCTCGCCGTGCCGGCGCTGAACTGGGTCATCGTCAATTATAGCTGGCATCATGCGTTCGGAGTGCTCGGGACGGTCGGTTTGATGTGGGTGGCGGCCTGGATGATGCTCGGCAAGGAAGGCCCGTTGGTCCCCACCGCGGCCGTGTCCAAAGCCGAGGTGCGCGTTCCGTATTTGCAGCTTCTGACCTCGCGCACCTTCATCGGTTGTTGCGCGGCGACCTTTGGGGCGTACTGGGCGCTCTCGCTTGGCTTGACGTGGTTCACGCCGTTCATTGTCAACGGTCTTGGCTTCACCCAAAAAGACGCAGGCTGGATATCGATCCTGCCTTGGGTATTTGGGGCTACCGCGGTGCTTGTGACCGGCTGGGTTTCACAAGTGATGATGGCGCGAGGCGTTTCGACCCGCGGCGCACGTGGCATCCTTGGCGCGGCCCCGTTGGTCGTGGGTGGATCAATCCTGGGGATGCTGCCGTACGTCAGTGGCTCGGGATTGCAGGTCGCGCTTCTGGTGATCGGGTCCGGGCTTTGCGGCTCGATCTATGTGGTGTGTCCGCCGATGCTGGGCGAATTCACGCCGGTCTCGCAGCGCGGGGCGATTATTTCCATTTACGGCGCCATCTATTCGCTGGCCGGCATCCTGGCTCCCTCGGTGATGGGCAGCGTGATTCAGCGCGCCGCAACTCCGCTCGACGGATACATGACCGGCTTCACCATCAATGCCGCCATCATGATCGGCTCCGGCTTGCTGGGCCTGCTGCTGCTGTGGCCGAACACCGAGCGCGCACGGCTGATGGCAAAGCTGCCGCCGAAACCGAAGTTCGCCTGACGAGCCGAGCACGTCCGGCGTCTTCGAGCTATTGCAAAGCCTGCGCGCCGCGCACCAGGCGTCCCGAGCGGGCTCCGGTGGCGGTCCCATGACGCTGGGTCACCACCCCGGAAACGATCGTCGCATCATAGCCGTCGACCTGTTGCAGCAGACGACGACCGCCGACCGGAAGATCGTAGTGCACTTTTGGCGGGTGCAGATGCAGCCGATCGTAGTCGATGACGTTGACATCGGCCTTGTAGCCCGGTGCGATCACGCCGCGATCGGACAGACCGACCGAAAGCGCGGTCTTGCGCGACTGCGCGGCGACCACGAACGGGATTGACAGTTTGTCGCCGCGCTTGCGGTCGCGGGTCCAATGCGTCAGCAGATAGGTCGGGAAGCTCGCATCGCAGATGATCCCGCAATGGGCGCCGCCGTCGCTCAATCCGGGCACCGAATGCGGATCGCGCAGCATCGCGTGGACCGCATCGAGATTTCCCTCGGCATAGTTCAGGAACGGCACGTACAACATTCCGCGGCCCTCGTCCGAGAGCATCGCTTCGTAAGCNAGTTCCTGCGGCTGCCGTCCCTGACGCCGCGCCTGCGCGCCGAGGGTATTTTCGGGCGGCTGTTCGTAATCGGGGGGATCGCCGAGCANATACATCTTGTCGTAGTTCGGCCGGAAGAACAGCGGATCGTCGGTCGCGCTCGCCGTCTCGCTCAGAATCGCCGCGCGCGTCTCGGGCTGGTGCAGCCGCTTCAGCCTCTCCGCCAGCGGCAAGTGTGCGATCGCGCGATAGCTCGGATGGGTCTGGAACGGGTTTCGCGACAGCTCCAGCCCGAGCAACAGGCCGACCGGACGCGCGGCGATTTGCGCGGTTATCGCCAGCCCCCGGGCGGAGGCCTCGCCGATACTGTCGAGTGTCTGGCGCCAGCGCTGCGGCGCCTTGTCGTTTTGAGTGATCGAGAACGAGATCGGGCATCTGGTGCTTTGCGCCACCCGCAGCATCATCGGCAGGTCTTCGTCCAGCGTCGAGAGATCGAGAACGAACTGCAGCACGCTTCGGCCGACCCCGTGCATCGCCCCGGCGATCGCAGTCAATTCATCCTCGCCGGCTTTCAACGTCGGGGTGAAATCGCCGGTCGAGGTGCGATGGTTGAGGGTGCGCGAGGTTGAGAAGCCGAGCGCGCCGGCGCGGACCGCTTCGCCCGCAAGCGGCCATCGCCTTGTTGTCTTCGGCCGTGGATGGATCGCGGCGAGCGCCGCGTTCGCCCATCACATAGACCCGCAGCGCCGCGTGCGGCAGTTGCGCGCCGATGTCCATGTCGAAGTTACGCTGCGACAGCCAGTCCATGTAGTCGGGAAAGCTTTCCCACGCCCACGGAATTCCGGCGCTCAAGACCGGCTCCGGAATATCCTCGACGCCTTCCATCAGTTGAATCAGGCGCTGATGATCCTGCGGCCGGCACGGCGCGAACCCGACCCCGCAATTGCCCATGATCGCGGTGGTGACGCCGTTCTGCGACGATGGCGTGATGTCATGGCTCCAGGTGACTTGCCCGTCGTAGTGGGTGTGAACGTCGACAAAGCCCGGCGTCACCAGCTTGCCGCGGGCGTCGATCTCTTCCTTGCCTTTGCCCGACACGCGCCCGACCTCGGTGATGCGGCCGTTGCTGATGGCGACGTCGGCCTCGAACAACTCGCCGCCGAGTCCGTCGGCGATGTTGCCGCCGCGGATCACGAGGTCTGGATTGGAGGCCATGGCGTTTCGTCCCCGATTGATTTGTTGCCGCATCATGGGTTGTCGCGCGATGCTGTCAACCGCTCCGGGTGATGCTCAGGGCTGCAAAACCCTGCTCTCCGCTACGTGTGAAGTTGTGGGCTCGCGGCGCTCCGTGACCAGAGCAAGGAGCACCGTGAGGACCATGAACACGGCGGAAGCGCCAAATACCCAGGCCGGCGCATTCTGGTCCATGATCCAGCCAAACAGCAGCGGGCTGACGATGCCGCCGAGATTAAAGCCGGTCGAGACGATACCAAACGCCCGGCCTGCGGCTCCGGCGGGCGCGGCGTTGCGGACCAGCATATCGCGCGAGGGCGCGATCACGCCGCCGAGGAATCCGGCAAGCGCCATCGCGGCAATCAACAGGGATGTCGGCAAGTTGACGATGGCGATGGCAAGCACGATCGCCGCGTTGAGCGCAAAACAGGCGGCCGCGAATTGGCCATGCCGCTGCGTGCGGTCGGCCAGAACACCGCCTGCGAGCACGCCGATCGCGCTCGAGCCGAGGTAGGCCGTCAAGGCGATGTTGGCCGACGAGAACGACGCGCCATAGCCGGTCATCAGCGCCACCACTCCGAAATTCCCGATACCCGCGTTCGACAGGCTGAGCAGCATGAAGAATGCCGTCAGCACGATCAGGGCAGGGGTGATGATGCCTTGCTTGGGCACCTGTGCGCCGCCGGTCTTGTGATCGGCAGCGGTGGCCTCGGGAATGCCCATCACAAGCAGCAACAGCGCCACCAGCGGTCCGACCGCACCGGCGACGATGAGGGCGCCATGCCCGCCGCTGACGCTAACCAGCGCCGCAACGATCGCGGGGGCGAGCGCGCCACCAAGAAAACCGGCAAAGGTGTGAATCGAAAACGCGCGCCCCATCCGCTCCTCATCCATATGGGCGGCAAGGATGGCGTAGTCAGCCGGGTGATAGACGCTGTTGGCGAGACCGAGCAGCACCGCGCTCGCGATCAGGCAGGGATAACTCAGGTTTACCCCAAGCATGACCAAGGCCAGACCACCGGTCGTGAGTCCGGCCAGCAGGATCTTCCGGGCACCGATATGGTCGGCGACGTAACCCATCGGCGCCTGCGTCAACCCCGAGACAACCGCAAATACCGTCAGCGCAAAGCCAAGCTCGATGTAGCCGACGCCGAGCTGAGCTTTGAGAAACGGGAACAGCATCGGCAGCACGAGCAGATGAAAGTGACTGACCCAATGG
>C688J18823_10001547_pt1 | contig 14261 bp, 11 predicted proteins | sample HopSoiMetagenom1_FD_18823 | JGI IMG/M metagenome (IMG submission 18823)
GATTGCTCTAGGCCAGATTAATACCACCATTGGAGATTTCTGCGGGAACGCGGCAAAGATCATCGATTACACCCGGCGAGCCAGGCAGCAGGGCGCACATCTGATACTTTTTCCCGAATTGGCCATCTGCGGTTATCCACCCCGAGATCTCGTCGAAAAGCCATCCTTCGTAACGCAAAATGGCGACACTCTCAATCGCATAGCTAAACAAACGAGTGACATTGCAGTCATCTGCGGGCTGGTAACCCCTGCGCAAACGGAAACCGGCAAGTCGGTGATGAACTCCGCCGCCCTGGTGCGCGACGGGCGCGCGGAATTCATGCAGTCGAAGATGCTTCTGCCCACGTATGACGTTTTCGACGAGGACCGCTATTTTGCTCCGGCGCGCAAGCAGGAGGTCGTCGGCTTGAACGGCTCGATGCTGGCGGTGACAATTTGCGAAGATGCCTGGAATGACAAGCACTTCTGGCACAAGCGGCTCTACAGCGTCGATCCAGTAGAAGAGTTGGTCCGCGCGGGCGGAAATCTCGTGCTTAACATCTCTGCGTCGCCGTTCACGGTCCACAAGCGGGACGTCCGAAAGAAGATGTTGCAGGCCATAGCCGCAGACTTCAAAGTGCCGGTGGTGATGTGCAATCAGGTGGGTGGGAACGACAGCCTCATCTTCGATGGTTCAAGCCTGGTGATCGGGGCCGACGGCCGAGTGCTGGCTCAAGCGAAATCCTTTGAAGAAGATCTCGTGATGTTCGACACCGAGACGCTCCAGGGTGACATCCATGAGCAGATAGAAGGTGCAGAAGCTAGTGCATATACAGCGCTGGTTTTGGGTACTCGGGATTATGTTCACAAATGTGGGTTCAAGAAGGTGCTAGTTGGGTTGAGCGGCGGCATCGATAGTGCGTTGACGGCAGCCATCGCTGTGGACGCACTGGGCAAAGAAAACGTTACTGGTGTGTCCATGCCAGGTCCGTATTCGTCGCAGGGCAGCAAGGACGACGCGCGTGCGCTCGCCAGCAATCTCGGCATCCACTATGAAGTGGTCCCAATCTCTGCAGTCTTCGACGAGTTCCGCAACGTGCTGTCACCCGTTTTTCGCGGGACGCCGGAGGACTTCACCGAAGAGAACCTTCAATCGCGGCTTCGCGGTGCCACATTAATGGCGCTGTCCAACAAGTTCGGCGCTCTTGTGCTCACGACCGGGAACAAATCAGAGATGGCGGTCGGTTACTGCACGCTCTATGGAGATATGTGTGGAGGTCTTGCCGTTATCGCCGACGTTCCTAAAACGATGGTCTATCGCCTCAGCGAATATCGGAACCGAATCGAGCCCGTGATTCCCCGAGCTACCATTGAGAAGGTGCCCTCGGCGGAACTTCGTCCGAATCAGACCGATCAGGACTCGCTGCCGCCGTACGAAATCGTCGACTGCATTCTTGAGGATTATGTTGAGCAGTACAAAACTGCAGAACAGATCAGCCGTGAACGCAGTTATGACTGCAACACTGTCAAGTCTGTGATTCGAATGATTGAGCGCACTGAATACAAAAGGCAACAAGCAGCGCCAATTCTGAAAATCAGCGAAAAGGCTTTTGGGATCGGCCGCCGTTTTCCCATTGCTGCCAAATACGAGGCGGAGTGCTGATTGGTTATCGCATCCCCTCCGATTCAATCTAAAGGAACGACTTTGAAGAAAATCTTCTCCCTAATCCTCGCCGTAACTCTGTCCGCAAGTGCGGTGGTTGCTCAGGCTGCCGGCTCACGGCCTCACAAGCAAAGCGGCCCTGCAGCGACGGGCCGCGCGGCTGCTCCTCAAGGGGCGAAGCAACCGACAGCGGACGAACTCAACGGATTTATGCAGCATATGTTTGGCTACGATCCCACAGTGAAGTGGAAGGTGGAGAGCGTGAAGCCATCGGAAGTGCCAGGTATCACCGAGGTGGTGATCACTTTCGGAGATCCGGTCCAGCAGAGGACGCCATTCTATGTTGCCAGTGATCTGCAACATGCGTTCATCGGACAGATCATTCCGTTCGGAGCCGATCCATTCGCTCCAGCACGCACTAAGCTGGCCGAGCAGGCAAAAGGACCAGTCAGGGGAGATCCGAACGCACCGGTAGAAATCGTTGAGTTCAGTGACTTCCAGTGTCCTCACTGCAAGCGAGCCTGGCCCAAAGTGGAGCAACTCATGAGTCAATCGCCGAATGCAAGACTGGTCTTTGAGAACTTTCCTCTGTCGAACATACATAAATGGGCTGACCGAGCCGCAGGTTATGCCGATTGCATCGCGCAAAAGAATCCCGATCAGTTCTGGAAATTCGCGCAGGAGGTCTTTGATCAGCAGGAGCAGATCACGGACGAAACCGCTGCCGCGAAATTGAGTGTAATCGCCACCCATGCAGGAGCTGACGCAGCAGCAACTGCTGCTTGTGCAGATTCGGCGGAAACCAAAGCTCGAGTCAATCAGCAGTACCAACTCGGCGCTTCACTCGGCATTACCGGCACGCCCACCCTGTTCCTGAACGGCCGTAAGATTGAAAACGTAAATGACACTCCGCTGGAGGTCATGAAGCAGATGATTGACTACGAAGCCCAAACTGCGAAGAAGTAGCGGCCGCTATCGTTCAGAGGGGACAAAGGCGATGCCCGCTTCGGGATCGTGCAGTGCATCGCGGACCAGGTGCGGACGAATAGTAATCAGTAATTCTGCGTCGTCGGTCTGTTTATTCCTGACCGAGGTCGCTGCTCCGAAGATGGGCAAGCGAGAAATGCCGGGAAGGCCCTGAAGGCTAAGTTGCTCCGATCGCGACACCATTCCAGCGAGTACCGCCGTCTCTCCCATAGGAACAGTGATGTTGGCGTTGTACTCACGATTCGTGATTACCGGTACACCATTGAGTTGCGCCGCTCCTAATCCGCGCAACTGGAACTCCACTTTCAGCGAAACGTCACGTGAATGGATGGTAGGTGTGGCTTTGAGTGTCAAGCCTAGATCTTCGTAGCTGAAGGAAGGAAACGGCGCGCGAAAACTCTGATTTCCAATCACCTGCGAAATCGCTGGATTGTTGAAGATTGGCGCAAAGCTAGCGTTGAGGATGGGATAGCGTGTGCCATTTCTCAGGAGCGCCGCATCGCCCTGCGCTGCGCGCAGCATCAGATGCTCGATTGACTGAAGCGATGACTTGCTTAAGGAAGCGTGAATCGATGTGCCTGGAATGATGAGGCCGGTTCGCGAGATGCCACCGCCAAAGGTGACAATGGGCTGGTTGAGGATGGAGCTCCCGCCAGCGGCGAGGCCCCCGAGCAGCGCCGCGATCGAAGAACTGTTTGCCTGATTGATAGCGCCGGAGGAGATCAGCTGGTCGATGAGATTCTGATTTGCGCCGCTGGTGAGATTTCGTGCTTCGGTGTTCACGTTGAACAATGTGAACTGTGTCGGAAGCCCAATCCCCAGGTCCCGCGCAAGAGTCTGTTCAACCTGCAATACGTTCACCTCAAGCATGACTTGGGGCTTGCCCGAATATAGATCCTCAAGGATGCGGGTTGCAGGATCCAATAGTGAGAGCGGCGCCCGTACCGTAACCTGGCGCGAACTCGGGGCGGGCGTGACGAAACGGACGTCGAAGACTGTTCTGAGCATCGTCGCAACATCGTTAATCTGTTGCGTGATCTCTTGTGTCGACGCTGCGTCACTTACGTAGAAGGTCCGCAGGGCGAGACGTTCGAAGCTTCTACGATTTTCGGGTGTATCTGCGACCAAGAGGGCTTGCATGGATGAGAGCGGCACATAAAAGGTGTCGGTCATCTTCGACGCAATCAGCGTCGCCGAAGCGAAGTCGGCGGCATCCAAGTCGAAGCGTAGTTGCTTGTTTGTAACGGAGTTATCGATCAGAGGGCGAATCCCGTAGGCATTCCAAAGCTGTTGCAGTAAGCCCCGTGAATCGCCTTTGAAATGGAAGTCCTGCTTTGCTTCGCGTGGCTCTAGGCGAATGTCGTCGGCGTCGCGGTACTGGATCCTCGGTCGAGTGGGAGTCGTGTTATCAGCCAACGCTGAACGCAGAGCATCTTGAGCAAACGCATTATTGGAATCAAGCGCAAGCGCGTGACGGAAGCTCTCGATGGCCTTCTCACGTTGGTTGGACGCGAGCTGCCGGTTGCCGTCGATCACGTTTTGCTGAATGTCGCACTGCCGCAGGAGCTCTTGAGCGCTCAGTGCAGCAACATTGCGGGGATCAAACCTTAGCGCCTTCTCGAGGAGGGTTCGCCCTTTCTCGATGTCACCAGAGCGGATGGACTCCACTGCCGCGACATATTCTTTATTAGCGCGTCTTTGGTTGCGGAGTTCGGTCTTGCTGGCAGCCGTGCCGGCAGCTGCGGAAGTAAGCAGGGAGACAACCGCAATCAGGGTCAGGCTGCGCATCAAGGAGATTCTATTCGACTCTGGATGAGAACGGACGGGGAGAAGAATCTTGCGAGTCAGCTCCTGAGCAACGCCTCGCAACAGGAGATACACATTTCAGGGTGGTGGGCCAGTAGCTCCTCGCTGCTATAGATTCCCGTCGCCACTGCAATCGCGGAAATACCGTTGGCGTGAGCTGAGTGAATGTCCGCGGGCGTATCGCCTACAACCGAAACAATCGCATCCTCGCCCAATACTTTCCGTGCCTCCTCGACCCCATAGGCGATCACATCATCACGTTTTTCCAATCTTCCGGAAAAGGCGCCAAAGGCGAAATATTCCCGCAAACCGCAGGCCCGCAATTTGGCCCAGCCCACACGCTCAAGATTGCCGGAAGCAACGCCGAGCAACTTGCCGTCCGCACTGAGTTGCTGAATTAGGTTGAGGACGGAAGGACAGATCTCTGGTCGCAGGTGTGCAGCATTGCGCTCCACCTCCACGCTCATGAGCTCCAGCACCTCAGGCAAACGAGGCTGCCAGTCACCTTCCGGTATCTCAGCAATTTCAAGATAAGCGCGAAGAATGCCGACATCGGTGTTGCCGTGAACCGGAACACCGTCGATGCGGAAATCGAGACCGAAGACTTGGGCGACCGCGCTGTGGAACGCGTGGTAGTGAACGGCGTCGCGGCTATTGAGCAGCGTGCCGTCTATATCGAACAGGTAGCAGTCAGCAGCACTCCAGTCAAAACCAGGCTGAACATGCACGAACCGTTGCGGAGACGCTTCGGCAGCGTCCGCTCCTGCCCAGCCCGTCTTCAATTCCGGTGGTGATTTTCGAGCTTGATTGCCGTTCGATTCGCTGCTCGCGGTAGCGCTGATCTCCCGCAGCTTCATTCAATCATCGTACAGCTTTTTTCTCCAGCGGTTCAGGTTCAGGACGGGCGCTGCGTGGCGGACGGCGTACGCCGCTGCGCAGTTCGCTGAGGTCGAGGTCCAACTCAGAGATGGTCCGGCTCAAAGTATTTCTATGCATTCCGAGTTCGCGAGCGGCTTTGCTTTGATTTCCGTGATTGCGGTCAAGCACGTTCATGATGAATCGCTTTTTGAACTCGCGGACTGCTTCCGAATAGAGAATGCCGGACTCGTGCATTTGCGCGACGAGCGCCTCAAGCTGGTTCTTCACAGAGCCTCCAAAAGCACACCGGTAATCAAGCCAACTGCACGCAGCCGCAATGGCCGCAGGTATGAAGGATGAAACTACTTGGCCGTTCCCGCCGGAGCGGCCTTCTTTCCTGGTTCGGCGCGCAACTCCGCATTCACCTGTAAGTTGCTGATTGCCTGCGCCCCAGAGCGGACGCGAGCACGCAACTCGTAAGGCGCTACCCACGTCGCAGTACGAGCGGCGACGAGGAAGTACCCGCCCATACTGGAACGGGCCAGCGCCTGATTGTCAGGAGCGAACGCGGCGAGGGCCAGCACGCCGACAGTGACGATAGCGACGCCACGGACGAGCCCGAAGGCCCCTCCGAGAAGACGGTCAATCGAACTCAGACCAGCTTCCTTCATCATCCAACGTGCCAGCCGTGCAACTATGCCGGCGAGGATCAGGACGGCGAAGAAGATAGTCAGAAACGCGGCAATATCCGCATATTGAGTGGCGTTGACGTAGGGACGGTAAAAACTGGAGAGCTGGTGATAGCCCCAGACGGCGCTCAAGTATCCGAGGACTACTCCGGCCAGAGAGAAGAGCTCGTAAAGGAAGCCTTGGGCGGCAGACATCAGGATAGAGAGCAGAACCACGCCGATGATGGACCAGTCGACGATCGTCACAGTTCGAGCTCCTTTCCCGAAAGTTGGCGATACGCCTGCATGTATTTCTCGCGCGTTTTGTAAACTACTTCGCTTGGCAACTCGGGCGCGGGTGGATTCTTGTCCCATCGAACCGACTCCAGGTAGTCGCGCACAAACTGCTTATCGTAGGAGAGCTGCGGTCCACCGGGACGATAGCTCTCGGCCGGCCAGAAGCGCGAGGAGTCGGGGGTTAATACTTCGTCGGCAAGAACAATCTCGCCGTCAATGACACCAAATTCGAATTTCGTGTCAGCTATAAGAATGCCGTGAGCCTTGGCGTGTTGCACGGCGAGACCATAGATCCGAAGTGTCAGGTCGCGGAGCTTCTCCGCGGTGGGCCCACCGATGGTCTTTGCCATTTCATCGAAAGAAATATTTACATCGTGCCCGCTGCTTGACTTGGTAGCCGGAGTAAAGATCGGTTGAGGCAAACGATCGGATTCGCGAAGTCCGACGGGCAGCCGAATGCCGCAGATCGATTGCAGCTGCTGATATTCCTTCCATCCTGAACCGGACAGGTATCCGCGCGCGACACACTCGACGGGAAACATGGTGGCGCGGCGGACCAACATCGAGCGCCCGCGTAATTCGTTGGAAAAATAACGAAGCGGCTCGGGATACTCTTCCACTCGCGCCGTGACCACATGATTTGCAACCACTTGGCGCAGAAAGTCGAACCAAAAGAGCGAAAGCTGCGTTAGAACCTTTCCCTTATCGGGAATCAGCGTGGGTAGAACGTGGTCGAAGGCGGAGATGCGGTCTGACGCCAGGAAGAGCAGATCGGTTCCGGCTTCATAGATATCCCGTACCTTGCCCCGTGCATACAGCGTCAACGCGGCTAGTTCGGATTGGCTCAGGACAGCGCTCAAAGGGATATTTTTTTTCTAAGAAGTGGCGGAAGCATTCGTATTCTAACCTTCACAAAAGTTTTGTCAACGAGGTGAATGGTGACTCTGAGGGCAATGGTGCTCGAACTACTTGCGCAAAGAAAAGAAATGTGATGAACGCTCAAAAAAAAACTATCGATAAACTTTTCTTTCAGAGAATCTGCAGAGAGATGTTGCAGTTTCCCTTGAACAAAGTCGATGTAGGTCGATGCTTGCGAACACAAACATCGCAGACCAGCCTCCAAAGATTCACAGAGGCGCCTTACTCAACCTAAAAAAGATTTTCTCAGGCTTAGACACCGCAGAATTGCGGATTGCGCCTCTAACAAAATGGAACATCGTATTGTTGCAGGCTCCGCATCTACACGCGCCCCTCTTTGAGCTCGTTTATAGCGCGCATCATTGCGGCCCGTGTCTCTTCCATGTGCGCTGGGTCACGATATTTACTGCGAGGCCAGAAGAATCCCTTCAAGCCATCGCCTTTAGTTCTTGGAACTATATGGAAGTGCAAGTGCGGCACGCTTTGACTCACACGATTGTTGATGGCCACGAACGCGCCTTGTGCTGCCAATGCTTTTTCCACCGCAATTGCGAGGAGCCGGGCATTGGCCGAGAGTTGTGACAACAATGGAGGGGAGACATCATTCAGAGTCGGAATATGTTCTCTGGGAATGAGTAACATGTGTCCCGGAAATACAGGCCGGTGATCGAGAAAAGCCAGAGTTTGCTCATCCTCAAAGACGATCCCAGCCGGCACTCCGCCGCTCGCGATCTGGCAGAACACACAAGCTGGCATGATCCTCGCCGTACGACCTTCTTACCACAGTAGATGACTCAACTCCTCATGCAGTATCCACATCATGAAGCGAGACTGATTAGCGGATGTCAATTATTGTTGAATGAGATCGGTTTCCGCGCTCACTGAAGCGGCGGGACCAGGACAACTCGCCAGACCGAGTACGACGCAAACTGTCTTCAGCGTGTTTTCGTGTTTGTAAAAGGTACTGGACTGCACGCCGGCTTTGGCTTTGGGTCCCACAGCGATTAGCGCGACGCGTCCTCCTCCATTGCGAAGGTCGGCAAGATTCGCTTCGTCAAATGTGATTAGCAGCAGTCCACTGCTCTGGAAGCGCGGAGTAGCAAGAAGAGGCGCGATGTTGGTCTTGAGCCACTGATCGGCGCGGATCAGCACGTCATTGTCATTGCAGACGAACCCAATGCATTCGTGAGAGTCGTCAGCGACGTTTGGAACGATGAAGATGAAGTCAGAGAGCGAACCTGTGCTCACATCGCTTGCGAACTGGGTGAACGGCACAATGTTTGCCGCCTGGCTGGGACTGTTTACTACGTCGCTGAAGTAGGCAAATGGATTGTGGTGCTTGATGTAATTTCCAACCGTCGTGCCGAGGTATCCGGGCGAGGGCAGATCTTCGGCATATACCTTCCAAGTCTTTCCCGCAGCAATCAACTCCCGAGCAAGGTTGTCGGCGGTTACCGGGCCAGGAAAATTGTTGTCATTGGTCTGCGTAGCTCCGGTAGTTAATGCGAAGTAGTTGGGCAGAGACGGATGCATGTTGGCGTAGTATTGCGTGGCCACGCCGCCCTGCTGCGCCAGACTATTCAGATACGGCATCGCTGCGTTGCCCATCACCTGCTCGTACGCGTGATTCTCCTCCACCAGCATTACCACCATGGCGCGTTGTGCCCCGGCAGACGATCCACCACCGGGTTGCGCAGAAGATCCGGGAACTACAGAATTTCCCGACCCCCCGCTCGAGGAAACATTCCCTCCACCGCATGAAGTGAGAGCCACGACTGAGTACAACAACAGTGCCTGCGCAGGCATTCTGAGTTCTCGCACCAGAAGCATCTCCGGATCCTCGCTCGACAAAGGAAAGTCTGTGTAAAAAGAAGCGTCATGCAGGTGACGGGTTGGTAACCGCAGCCGGAGAATCGGTTTCCGTTTCACTAGAGGAAATCGAACGACTTGGAAGCGGCAGAGCAGCACAACAGCATCAATCCGGTTCGCGTACTGCTCGTCGACTGCGAAGGGAGCACTGTGCTTTTGATTTGATGTCGATCAGGATTGCGGGAGCGAGCTTCAGATCCGCAATAAGAAAAACCCAATAAGAAAAATTAATGTATTGAATCCAAAGTTTCAATCCTGGAACTCGGCTGTGCAGAAACTCAGGCGAAGTAAGCTGATTCGTCCACGTTGGTGCATACCACATGAAGAAGCATCTTCACAGCAGTAAGCTCCTGGTCACATGCCTGTTCGCCGGGTTGCTCTTCACAAACAGTTCAGGTCTTCTAGCGCAAACCGCGACCGTGTCGGCACCAGACAGAATCACGCAGCTCGAACAGCAAGTAAAGAACGCTCAGGGTTCGGCTGACAACGCCTGGATGCTCGTAAGCGCCGCGCTGGTGTTGATGATGACCGGCCCCGGCCTGGCATTGTTCTACGGTGGGTTAGTGCGCAAGAAGAACGTGCTCGCCACTATGCTGCAAAGCTTCGCCATGATGGCTTTGATCACCGTCATCTGGGCGGTCGTTGGATACAGTCTGTCATTCGGGGCAGGGAACAGCTTTATCGGAGGCTTTCACAATATTTTTCTCCGTGGTGTCGGGATCCAGCCGGATGCGGATTACGCAGCGACGATCCCAGCTCAGACCTTCATGGTCTATCAGTTGATGTTCGCCATTATTACTCCGGCGCTGATCACCGGCGCATTTGCAGAACGCATGAAGTTCAGCGCCATGCTTCTCTTTATGACGCTATGGAGTTTGATTGTGTACGCGCCCATGGCCCACATGGTGTGGGGCAAGGGTGGCTGGCTCAACGCAGCATTGGGAGGTAGATTTCCCAGTTTGGACTTCGCAGGCGGCACTGTCGTTCACGTCACTTCAGGGGTCTCGGCCTTAGTTTGCGCAACCTATCTTGGACGCCGTCTCGGCTATCCAAAGGAACCGATGCCGCCACACAGCGTGGTGCTCAGCTTTGTGGGAGCGTGTTTATTGTGGGTCGGATGGTTTGGTTTCAATGCAGGTAGCGCGCTCGCCGCTGGAGGTCTTGCAACCAGTGCCTTCGTGAACACGCATTTCGGAGCCGCCGCCGCGGTAGTAGGCTGGGCCGCGGTTGAATGGATTCGCAACGGTAAGCCAAGCGCTTTGGGCGCCATTTCGGGCGCCGTCGCCGGACTCGTGGCGATCACTCCGGCGGCTGGGTTCGTGACACCGATGTCGTCCTTGCTCATCGGATTGATAGCAGGCGCCGTCTGCTACTTCATGGTCGCAATGGTCAAGAGTCGGTTTGGCTATGACGACTCGCTCGACGCATTCGGGGTGCATGGAGCCGGTGGAACGATTGGCGCGCTGCTGACTGGCATCTTTGCTACCAGCAGCATTAACCCTATCTACCATGATGCTCGCGGGAATGCGCTTCCATCAGGAGTCGTCGATGGCAATTGGGGTCAACTCGGGAATCAGGCGGTCGCGGTACTTATAGCTTGGGGGTTGGCGATTGTTGGGACATTTATCATCCTCAAGATTGTGGATCTGCTCATTGGCGTGCGCGTTCCTGCCGACCATGAAGTACAGGGACTCGATCTGAGCCAGCATGGAGAAGAAGGTTATTATTGGGAACTCTCGGCGTTGTGAAGAATCGCCAGCTGGCAGCAGCTGCGCTGGTGGCGAGGCAGGTATGAGGCTCACATGGCGATGACGAAGATCGAAGCTATTATTCAGCCTTCTAAATTGGACTCCGTAAAGGAGGCGCTGCTCGAGATCGGCGTGGAGGGCATGACCATTATCGAGGTGCGCGGTCATGGGCGCCAAAAAGGCCATACGGAAATTTATCGAGGCCGCGAATACACAGTCGATCTCTTGCCCAAGATAAAGCTAGAAGTGGTATTGGCTGACGAGATGGTCGATCGCGTGGTCCAGACAATCGTTTCGGTGACNCGCACCGGGCGCATTGGCGATGGAAANATTTTCCTTTCGCGCNTTGACGAGGTGATCCGCATCCGCAACGACGAACGAGGAGCAGCAGCGCTCTAGCAGCATCCAATNGATACAGTTGCCTATGGCAGTCGTTCTATCCAGCAATGAAGTACGCGAGCGATACGAAGACGGCCTGGCGATCCTGCGCAGAAACTTTGAACAATCCGGCGACGGCGATGCCGNTGTTCNCGGCCGTTCTCTCCTCGTNGACGATGTCATTGCAGCTTGTTACCAACAGATCACCGCGCAGGAGTCTATTCCGGAGGATTCTGTAGCAATCGTCGCNCTCGGCGGGTACGGGAGAGGGACTCTCCTGCCCCATTCCGATGTCGATCTCTTATTTCTTTTTGAGGACCCAAAGCAAGAAGCCAGGCACAAAGACAAGCTCAGTCGTGTCTATCTCGATCTTTGGGACCTCAAGATTCGCGCGAGCGCCACGGCTCGCACCGTTTCCGAGTGTGGACAGCTGGATCCGGGCAATGTGGAATTCACCGTCTCGTTACTGGAGTCGCGCTTCGTCATTGGGTACCGGGAACTATTTGAACGAGTTCGCGCGAAGGTTCTGCCGACTCTCCTTCGCAAGAACGGCAAGGGTCTTATTGGCCTGGTCAGCGAATCGGCGCGCTCCCGCCATCATAAGTACGCGAACACCATCTATCACCTCGAGCCCAATGTAAAAGAAGGCCCAGGTGGATTGCGCGATTACAACCTGGCTTGCTGGTTGGCACTGGTCAGCAAGTTTCGGCATTCGCATTCCTGGCCCGATACCAACTCACTCTTTGAAGCGCCCCTGCAGAAGGAACTCAACTCAGCAGTACGCTTTCTTACTTCGATTCGTTGTTTCCTCCATTACCGCAACGGTCGTGACGACAATCTTCTCAGTTGGGAAGCGCAAGATAGCGCAGCCGAGAATGCGGTGGGCCCGACCGTCCGCAGTGGAAAGCTCTATGCATCGCAATGGATGCGCGAGTATTTCCGAAATGCGAGATCGATCTATGGCGCCGCGGTTCAGTTGCTGGAAGAACTGCCCGCAAAGGGAAAATCGCTAACTGGCCGCCTGCGGCATTGGCGAGGCCGCAATGTAACGACTGCCTTTGCGGTGATCGACGGTGCAGTGGTGCTAGCCCCCAGCTATCCACTCGACCAGGTGCCGGATGTGTTGGCGATCTTCGAACGTTTGGCTCAGGATCCGCTTCGACTGAGCATTCAGACACAGAGAAGACTGGTTGACGCGTCTTCACTTCTCGACACTCCCGAGGCCCAGCGATCGTTGTGGCCGCATCTTCGACGCATTCTAACCAGTCAACAGGCAGCAGACGCGTTGCGCGCAATGCGCGACTGCGGCCTTCTGGATGCTTTGCTGCCGGAATTCAAACTCATTGACGCTCTCGTGATCCGCGACTTCTTCCACCGTTACACAGTCGACGAACATTCATTCCTTACCATCGAGACGCTGCATGGACTCAAGGGCTCGCGTTCAGAGTGGAGCGGCCGTTTCGCCGAGATCTTGCGCGAACTGGAAAAGCCAGAGCTGCTGTTTCTTTCCTTACTACTGCACGATGTCGGAAAAGGACTGGAGACGGAAAACCACGTCAGCGCCGGCCTGTCTGTAGTTCGCAACGTTCTCCTACGTCTGGGACTCGTCGACGAGGAGAGAGACTGTGTTGAATTCCTGATTCAGAACCACCTGGAAATGTCGGCCACTATGCGCCGCGACATCTTCGAGCTGCGCGTCGTCGGAGCATTAGCCGAGAAGGTGGGGACGCCCGAGATGCTGAAGATGCTGACGCTTCTTACGTATGCCGACATTTCATCCGTAAATCCCGAGGCGATGACCGAATGGAAGGCGGAGAATCTTTGGCATGTCTATGCCGTTACCTCGAATTTTCTTAATCGGCATGCCGATGACGAGATCGTGCACGGTACGCTGCAGGGCGCGACTCGAAAGAAGTTTCAATCGCTTCCACCAAAATTGATCAAGGACCTTGAGCCTTTTCTCGATGGGCTGCCTCAGCGCTACTTGAGGATCTACAGCACAGAACAGGTCCTCAGGCACTTCGAACTCGCGTCGAGACTCTGGCAGGAGCCGGTGCAAATCACATTGGCTCCCTACCGCGATCTGTACGAGTTCACGGTTGTAACTACCGACAAGCCCTTTCTCTTCGCTACGCTTTCCGGAGCCTTATCTGCGTGGGGAATGGAAATCCTCACTGCGAATGCCTTTTCCAACAGCAAAGGCGTGGTAGTTGATTGCTTCCACTTCAAAGATCGTTACCGAACGCTCGACCTGAATCCCTCAGAACACGACAGGCTGAAAAAAAGCATTGCGGAGATCGTGCGCGGTGATCGCTCGTTGGAGCATCTCATCCGCGCACGATCCGGGTTCAGGCGATCTGATCCGGTTCGGGTGCAGGTCGACACGAAAATCATGACCGACGATAACTCCTCAGCTCATAGCACGCTGCTGGAAGTTGTGGCCCAGGACCGGCCCGGACTGCTATACAACATCGCGAACACTCTGGCAGAGCTCCACTGCAATATTGAAATCGCCCTGATTGACACTGAAGGCGAAATGGCGCTCGACGTGTTTTATCTCACTTCAAACGGGAGCAAACTTCCTGCCGATCTGCAGGAGACCGTGTGTACAAGACTGCACGAGAGGCTCGGCGGCTCGACGTAGTTGCCGGGCGTTCACCCATTTGGCACCTCACCGGAAGTAGACTTGAAGGTTTTTCAAACTTGGCATAAATTGTGAATCGCTTGGGCGCGGTCGATCGAGGGCAAGCTCAAGAAGCTTGTCACACAAGAGCGACAACTTAAGGAAAATCGCGGAACTGCCCAGTTAAGCGGAAGGTGAATCTCTGATTCGAGATTTCGGTTTGACGGTCGCCGATCGGCAGAATATTGTAGACTTCCAATTACGCTTATCTTTATCGCCACTCGAGAACTCACTGCCGAGCAGATTTCTTTTCAGCTTCACTGCTCTTCACCACAAAAAGGACATCCCCCGAATGCCATCAAAGCGAACGCTGAACAGCAACTCTCCTCTGGACACGCCCGAGGCTCGCAAGGTCCTGGCATCAATCAAGCGGGACTTAAGACGAGTGGAGCGCGACGTCCAAGCCC
>C688J18823_10001548_pt1 | contig 14259 bp, 11 predicted proteins | sample HopSoiMetagenom1_FD_18823 | JGI IMG/M metagenome (IMG submission 18823)
TATGGCTTTGAAAAAGCCTTTCGATTGACCACTTCCATACATAATGCTGGTCATATAAATATCATCTTAATGATTGAACAATGACTCCAAAATTATAATCTATTAAAATAAACAAAAAGGGCGACCTGAAAATAGGATCATCATTCTATTTTCGGTCGTCTTTTTATTTACATCATTCAATATTCAATTCTTATGAAACCTTGGATCCATTCGAACGTGTTGAATTTGTTTTTTTACTCATCTTCAACTCATTAAAAACGATATTCATAATAATTGCCGTCAAACTTCCTGCCACAATTCCGTTTTCACTTAAAATACGTATACTATCAGGCATTTGTGCAAATAATCCAGGAACGGCTGTTACGCCCATACCAATTCCAACTGAACAGGCAATAATTAATAGATTTTCCTGTGAAGCAAAATCTACTTTACTTAACATTTTTATTCCATTGGCTAAAACCATTCCAAACATGGCAATCATCGCACCACCAAGAACAGCCGAAGGGATTACGGTTGTAAGAGCACCAATTTTTGGAAGTAACCCTAAAACCATCAACATAAATGACATGACCACAATGACCATTTTATCTCTCACACCTGTTAACTGCAATAGACCCACGTTTTGAGAAAAAGTAGTATAAGGAAAAGAATTAAATACTCCACCTAGAATCATGGCTAGACCCTCTGCACGGTACCCTTTGGATAAGTCTTCTTCTTTGATCTCTTCTTCACAAATATCTCCAAGAGCGAAATAGACTCCTGTTGCTTCAACAAGACCTACCAAGGATACTAAAATCATTGTAATGATAGAGGAGATTTCAAATGTTGGTATTCCAAAATAGAATGGCTGAATCATATGAAACCAGGAGGCCTCTCCAACTGGAGAAAAATCGACTTTCCCAATAAAGAAGGCAACAATTGTTCCAATCACAATTCCCAGTAAAATACTAATTGAACGGATAAAACCATGGAAAAAGCGATTGATCACAAGGATAATAATCAACGTACCAAAAGCAAGACTAAGATTAGATAAACTACCAAAATCCGGATTACCTTGACCACCTGCCACATTATTCATAGCAACAGGAATAAGTGTAATCCCAATGATTGTAACCACACAACCAGTTACAACTGGAGGGAAAAATCGAACTAACTTGCCAAAATACTTCGCAATTATGATAACAAATAAACCTGAAACAATAATGGAACCATAAACCGCTGAAATACCATGCTGGTTACCAATGGAAATAATGGGCGCAACTGCCGTAAACGTACAGCCAAGAACGACAGGTAATCCAATACCAAAAAATCGATTACTCCATACTTGCAAAAGACTTGCGATCCCGCACATAAAGATATCAATTGAAACAAGATAGGTTAATTGTTCTCCAGTAAGCCCAATAGCTCCACCAATAATTAATGGAACGATAACTGCACCTGCATACATCGCCAATACATGCTGAATACTTAATGATACGAGTTTTAACTTACTCCGTTTCATTAAAGGTCTTCCTCCGTTTGTTCAGATAAAAATGTTATTTTCCCATCTGTTAAGGATATGATTCTAGCCAACGATTCTACACGATATCCATTATCACGCAAGATCTGACCACCATTTTGAAATGCTTTTTCAATCACGATCCCAATTCCTACAATATGGGCCTTTGCTTGGTTCACAATATCAATAAGCCCTAATGCTGCTTGGCCATTAGCTAAAAAATCGTCGATAATGAGAATACGATCATCTTCATTTATGTACTTGTTTGAGACAGAAATTTCATTTGTTTCATTCTTTGTAAATGAATAAACGTTTGCTGTTAGTAAATCATTGATTAGAGTCATTGATTTTCTTTTGCGAGCAAATATAACTGGAATATTCAATTGTAGACCCGTCATAACTGAAGGAGCTATTCCTGAGGATTCGATCGTTAGAATTTTAGTGATTCCCTCTTCAGCAAATAATCGAGAAAATTCTTTGCCAATCTCTAACATGAGTTGTGGATCAATTTGATGATTTAAAAATGAATCAACTTTTAAGACAGTATCCGATAAAACAATACCTTCCAGCTCAATTTTCCTTTTTAATACATTCATGTTGTTCCTCCCCTAAACATAGCTAGAAGATCTTCAGAAAAAAAGCCTGAAGATCATTGTATTCACATCATAAAAAATATGAGTGAAACAATGACTTCAAGCATTCGCCTTTCGAATAATTCCGAATGGATATTTGATCCCATTGTCCCACCCATAGTCGGATTATTTACGGTAATCCGGTAGATACTTTCAGGCCATATTCCTGTAATTATATGAGTGTTTGCTATTAATTTAGTAACATTATATCATCCTCAAATGATAAATCAAGTGAAAAATACGGATTATTATTCAAAAATGTCTATTAATGTTCGTTTTTTGATAAATCAATTTATCGGGAAATTTCCCTTTATATTGAATAGTCAAAATCAGTTTTAGGTTTTGTTCCCTTTATAAATCCAACTGATACACATTACTGTATTTTTCAGTTAAATACTCGATTAAATACTTTGCATTTAGCCCTTCTCCCGTTACATCATGCAAGATTTCTAAAGGCCTTTTCATTTTCCCATAATGATGGATATGTAATGTGAGCCAATTTTTAATAGGGAGAAGATTTCCTTCTTCTAGTAATTGATCATATTCAGGTATGTCACGTAGCATGGCATGTTTAAATTGTGCAGCGTACATATACCCTAGTGCATAAGAAGGAAAATAACCAAAGCTTCCACCTGCCCAATGGACATCTTGAAGTACCCCTTCTCCATCATGACTTGGTCGAACGCCTAAGTATTCTTCATACTTATCATTCCACACCTGTGGAAGATCCTTTACTTCTATCTCATCGTTCATAAGTGCTTTTTCAATTTCATAACGAATCATAATATGTAGCGTGTAGGTTAATTCATCCGATTCAATTCGAATTAATGAAGGCTTTGACTCATTAATAGCTCGATAAAATTCATTCACATCGATTCCATCAAATTGCCCTTCTGCAAATTCTTTTAACAGAGAATAATTCTTTTTCCAAAAAGATACATGACGACTGACAAAGTTTTCATAGAAAAGCGATTGTGATTCATGAATTCCCATAGAAGTTCCTGCACATAATGGAGTCCCTGCTAACTCTTCTGCTATATTTTGTTCATAAAGAGCATGACCTCCTTCATGAATTGTACCAAAAACAGCCATTCGAAAATCTGACTCGTCATACCTAGTCGTGATCCGAACATCCCCGCGATTTATGGCTGTTTCAAACGGATGAACCGTATCATCAAGTCGACCAGCCGCAAAATTATATCCCATTTGATTTAATATTTCTTTCGTAAAAGCTTGTTGTTTATCTCTCGATATCGTTTTATATAAATAATCCGTTACAGGCTTTTGGATCGAGTTTCCTATTTTTCGAACAAGTGGAACAATATTTGCTCGTAATTCGCTAAATACTTGATCTAATACCTCCACTGTCATCCCTGGTTCATATAAATCAAGAAGGGTATTGTACTTATTGCCTTTGTAACCCCAATATTCTATAAAACGTTTATTCATAGCCACTATCTTTTCTAGATATGGCCTAAATAATTCAAAATCGGCCTTTTCCCTTGCTTCCTCCCAAATACTTTCTGCTTGTGATAATAAAATGACATATTCTTTATATTCCCATGAAGGAATTTTGCGCTTATAATCATATTCTTTTGTACATTCTTCCACTAATTTTTTTGTTATGTCAGAGATCACAGGTTGTGCCTCTTTACTTGAAAGTGTCGCTAGATAGGCAGCCATTGTTTCCGAAACAGAAAGATCATAGACTTCTGATGATAAAACACCTATTACTTCTGCGCGCTGATTGATCCCCTGTTTAGGTGCTCCCGTTCGTAAATCCCAATAGATTAAAGCAAGCGCTTCATTATAAGCACTTATTTTTTTATTATAGTCAAAAAAATCTTTTTCCATCTGTAAAATCGATTGGCTCATGTTCGTTCCCCCCTATTTCATTTATTCATAATCATATCATATTCTGTTTAATCATTTTTATCGTATTTATTTTCGTAATTATTTTGCTTTTCTTTTTTTAAATCATTTCAATTCAAATCACTTGAAAGTCAAAATAGGTCAGAGTATAATCAAATTAACAAAAGGTCAAAGAAAGTCAAAGTCAAAGAATAGTGAAAGGGGAATAAATATGCTCTGTCAGATTTGTCAACAAAATCATGCAAATATCATGATGAAACTTGTATTGAATGGAAAAGAAAAACAATTACAGCTTTGTCATTCATGTTATGAAACAGAAAAACAAAAAATAGCTACAAATTTTGGATCTAACTCTAACCATTTCGGCGGGTTCCCTGCTTTCAATCAAATGCCAATGGATGATTTACTCAAAAATATGCAACATAATCCGAATCCATCGGTTCATGAAAAACAAAATATGAATCATGCGAATAGCTTTCTTGATAAGGTCGGTCGTAATTTAAACCAAATGGCAAAAGCGGGTCTCATTGACCCTGTTATTGGTCGTAATGCAGAAATTGCTCGAGTCATTGAAATATTAAATAGGAGAAATAAAAATAATCCAGTCCTCATTGGTGAGGCTGGGGTTGGGAAAACGGCCATTGCCGAAGGTCTAGCCTCAAAAATTGAGGAAGGCTCCGTACCAAATAAATTAAAAAACAAACAAGTCTACTTGTTAGATGTTGCTTCCTTAGTTGCAAACACTGGTATTCGTGGTCAATTCGAAGAACGAATGAAACAGTTAATCAGCGAACTACAGCATCGAAAAAATATCATTTTATTTGTTGATGAAATTCATTTACTTGTTGGTGCCGGTTCTGCAGAGGGTTCAATGGATGCTGGTAATCTATTAAAGCCTGCTCTCGCTCGTGGTGAATTACAAGTAATTGGTGCAACAACCCTAAAAGAATACCGTGCAATCGAAAAGGATGCCGCACTTGAACGCCGCTTTCAACCCGTTATAGTAGCCGAGCCAAACATAGAAGCTGCTATTGAAATCTTAAAAGGACTACAATCAAAATACGAGGCGTTCCATGAAGTAGAATATACAGATGATGCATTAAAAGCATGTGTCATCTTATCTCAACGTTATATTCAAGATCGCTTTTTACCTGATAAAGCGATCGACTTACTCGATGAAGCAGGATCAAAATTGAATCTTACTTCTAACTATACTTCAACTGAACAGATTGAAACGCGCTTAAAAGAAATTGCAAACGAAAAGGAGGCAGTCTTAAAATCAGAAGAATATGAGAAAGCCGCTAAACTGCGAGAGGAAGAAAAAAATCTCGAGAAAGCCTTAAATACATCTGGTTCTGCAGAACGACCAGTTGTTGACATTGGGCACATTCAAGAAATCATAGAAAAGAAAACAGGTATTCCTGTTGGGAAATTGCATGAAGATGAGCATTTGAAAATGAAATCATTAGAGCAAAATCTTGCAGCAAAAGTCATTGGGCAAGAGGAAGCAGTTACAAAAGTTGCAAAAGCCATTCGTCGCAGCCGAGCAGGATTAAAGTCCGCACATCGCCCAATCGGATCCTTCCTATTTGTTGGACCCACTGGTGTAGGAAAAACTGAATTATCAAAGACATTGGCTGAGGAGCTTTTTGGTACACAAGAATCCATGATTCGCTTAGATATGAGTGAATATATGGAAAAACATAGCGTGGCTAAAATTATCGGCTCCCCTCCTGGATATGTTGGACATGAGGAGGCTGGTCAGTTAACCGAAAAAGTCCGTCGCAATCCATACAGTATCATTTTATTGGATGAAATTGAAAAAGCTCATCCAGATGTACTCCATATGTTCCTGCAAATACTTGAAGACGGACGTTTAACAGACAGTCAAGGAAGAACAGTCAGCTTTAAAGAATCCGTCATTATTATGACAAGCAATGCGGGGGTTGGAACACGAAAAATTGAGGTTGGATTTGATAAAAGTAACGCCATAAAAGAGTCCAATATTTTACAATCACTCGGACAGTACTTTAAACCGGAATTTCTAAACCGCTTTGATAGTATTATCGAATTTAAAGCCTTGGAAAAACAACAATTACTGCAAATAGTAAATTTAATGCTTGATGAATTAAACGAAAATTTACAAGAACAGCAGATTTCATTCACTTTCACAAATGATGTGAAAAATAAACTTGTTGAACTAGGCTTTCATCCCGAGTTTGGTGCACGTCCACTTAGACGCGTTATTCAAGAACAGCTAGAAGATAAAATAGCTGATTATATTCTTGATAATGGGAAGACAGGTGAACTAAGAGCAGAGCTTAAAAATGAGGAAATCGTTATTGAATTTGCGTAATCATTGCATGAAAAGGGAGTCGCTACTTGTTAGCGACTCCCTTTTCATTGATATTTGATCACCTTGAATAATAAACTGCGCATCTGTACTCTTCGCTTATTTAGACAAAAACAATGAATCATTTCATTTTACTTGCTATGAATGAAAATAATGCCTGCCTAAAAAGTAACCTATTTAACAAGTTTAAAGATCAATATTTTTTTACAGATAGTCCAATTCTCTTCAATAATTCAATTGCCGTATCCTTCTCTTCTTCAGAAAGCACAGACATGATCCGATCAATTTCATTATGATGTGCTGGGAAAACTTGCTCAATCAGCTTTTTTCCTTTTTCTGTAATCTGGGCAAAGGTAACCCTTCTGTCATCAGCACATGCCACACGTCTAATATATTCTTTCTTTTCAAGTTTATCAATTACATAGGTCATACTTCCACTTGCAAGGAGAATTTTCCCACCAATTTGTTGAAGGGGCTGATCTCCTTTATGAAACAACAACTCCAATACGGCAAACTCCGTTGGATTGAGTCCATATCTCTGAATCCGTTTATTCACATGTTCATTGACAGCACGATATGCTCGAGAGAGAACTATAAATAATTTTAATGACTGATCATTTTTTTCATTACCCATAATATTATCCAAATCCTTTTATTCATAATAGGTGCTAATTTTAATTTGATCTAATCGTGTATCTTACAATTTACACAAAACTGATAGATTAACTATCAAATTCTAATTATAGAAAAGTAAACAATAAATGTCAATTACTGCAAAAATTAATTGAATATAAGTTCCTACTACTAAATTGTAGCATAGTTTCCGAATTTCTTTAATCCAAATCATTAAGAAAAAATCCGTTCATACTTTTGTTCATAATCGAATGATTTACATATATTTTACTGTGGAAATAAAGTAAAACTACTATTTCTATATTTGTATGCAAACACAGAAGATTGTCGAAAGATTTTCTATCAAAAAATTTGTCTAATATTGCGAATCTATTTACTTTAATTGAATTTCTTGTGATAATTCATCAAGGATAGTATTAAAAAGAGAAAAAGGTTAAATCAGGGGGCAGTTTCAATTGCATTCTATAAATAAAACCATCTTAATTGAAATTCAACAAAAACGAGAAGACATGATAGATTTAGTCAACAAAAAAGGCATTTTAAATGATGACGCGATCAGATGTAGCCAAGAGCTTGATCAATTAATATACCAATATCAATATTTTTTTCGCAAAAAAAGAATGCAACGAGGTGAGCGAACAAATAAAGAAAACCTCCATCAGTGGGCGGTTTCTCCCCTCCCCCACTCTCTGATTCCGCAGACGATGAGCAACCCATCATAGTATACAAATGCACCTTTAAAAAAAGTCGAGATTCCCATTTAATTGGTTCTCGACTTTTTTTAAAATGATAGGAAGCCTATTAAAAATCGAGATTCCCACAAGAGGAAACTCGATTTTTCTTTTCAATAGCTTCTATTATAAAAACGGACTTTCATTTTTTGCTTTAAGTTGATTCCAGCGGCGATCGATTTCTTTTTCGAACTCTTCTAGAATGGCTTTATTTTCTTCTTTTAACATATGTTTTGTTTTACCCATATGTTTTAACCAATCACTAACTTCAATGCGTTTCTTTTTCTCCTCTGGATTAAAAGTGATGGTTGTAACACCTTTTTCCACTTCATAAAGAGGGAAGAAGCAAGAATTAACGGCAGCATCTACAATTTCTTGTCCTAATTTTTCATCTGATTTCCAGTTTAACGGACAAGCGATTAAGATTTTCCCATATACCATACCTACGTTATTTGCATACCATTGTGCTTTGGCAGCTTTTTTCACAAGGTCTTGCGGGAATGATTCTGAACCAGTGAATATATATGAAATATTTGTTGCGGCCATAATTTGAGCTGTATCCTTATGGTGGAACGCTTTACCTGCTTGATATGGTCCTACACCAGAAGTACTTGTCATGTGTCCTAGTGGAGTTGAATAAGACAATTGGCTTCCTGTATTCATGTAACCTTCATTATCATACTCAACGATAATCATTTTGTGGTTACGTAATGCTGTACCGATTGCAGGGCCCATACCAATATCCATACCACCGTCACCAGTTATCATAATAAATGTGAACTCATCACTTAATCCAAGAGCTTCAAATTCACCACGGCGTTTTCTTTCATGGAACATTTCTACAACACCAGATAATGTAGCTGCCCCATTTTGGAATAGGTTATGGATATAAGTTTGTTTATGTGAACTGTAAGGATATCCTGTTGTTACAATCATTCCACAACCTGTATGGAATAACACAACAATATCGCCTTCAATTCCTTTAAAGAACGTTTCTAGTCCAGAGAAAATACCACAGCCAGGGCATGCGCCGTGTCCTGAAGAAATACGTTTTGGTTTTTTCGTTAAGGCTCTTAGTGGAGGAATCTTAACTTTTAGTTTACCTGATTCTTCATCAGGAGTAACCGTAATAAGACCTGTAATTAAATCTTCTTTTTTCAATGGTTCTACACGACGTTTTGGTGCTAATTCTGGGTTACCAGGAGTATGACCAAAGTAATCAAATGGTACTTCTACTTTATTAGCTTCTACCGCATCAATTGCTAATTGGAAGAACTCTTCTGCATCATCAGCATAGAAATCTTTTCCGCCTAAACCATAAATACGGTTTATCACTTTGATATCATGGTTTTCATAAGTTTGTAGTGCTGCTCTTACTTCAAGTGCCATGTTACCACCATGAGCACCATATGAATCTCCACGGTCACCCACTGTAATAGCTTTTACATTTTTTAATGCTTCAGCAATTTGTTTTTGCGGGAAAGGACGAAGAATATTTGGAGAAATAACCCCTGCTTTAATCCCCTTCGCACGTAATTGATCCACAACATCCTTACAAACTTCTGTTGCTGAGTTTATCATAAATACGGCAACTTCAGCGTCTTCCATTTCATATAGGTCAAGGATCGGATATTCACGACCAGTTAATTCTGCGTATTCTTTTGCTATTCTTTCAAATACTTTCTCAGCGTTATACATTGCTTCTGATTGTTGATAACGATTATTAATTGTATCAGGCTCATTCATATACGCGCCAATGGATACTGGATTGTCACGGTCTAAGGCATGTGGGAAGTTTGTTGGAGCTTCGCCGATAAACTTTTGAACTTCTTTATTATCTTTAAGTACTTGTACACGTCTCTTTTGGTGGGAAGTAAAGTATCCATCGTAAGAAACAATAACTGGTAAGCGAACTTCTGGATCTTCCGCTAGTTTAATAGCCATGATATTCATATCATAAACAACTTGTGGATCACGAGCCATCAAAATCGGCCAGCCGATATTAAGGGCAAAGTATAAATCAGAGTGGTCGCCATGGATATTTAATGGCCCTGAAACAGAACGGTTTACTAGATTTAATACCATTGGCATACGTGTTCCTGATTGAACTGGTAATTGTTCAAGCATAAATAAGAAACCATTTGCACTTGTTGCGTTAAATACACGTCCGCCACCTGCAGCAGCACCGTAACAAATCCCTGCAGAACCATGTTCACCGTCAGCAGCGATTAATTTAATATCATGTTGTCCTCTTGCTTTCATTCCATCAAGGAACTGAGCAACCTCAGTAGAAGGGGAAATTGGATAATAACCCATGATATGGTAATTTATTTGATGGGCTGCATATGCTGCCATTTCATTTCCTGATTCAAATACAATCGCTTGTTCAACAGATCCATCCGATAGACCTGCTTTTTCTTTATCTATGATAATCTCTTTAGACATAAACGGTATTCACCCTTCGCTATAAATTATTTTACAAGTTCGAACAAATGTGGTACACGGTTGGCGTCAGCATAACCGTCATTCGTTTCATTTTCACTAGATAATGCATCTGTCGGGCATGCATGTACACATTTTAAGCAGCCCTTACAATATTGATAGTCGATTCCTTTAAGGAACATTTGTGGACGACCTTTTTTATCCGGCTCTTCCTTCCAAACAAAGCAAAAGTCAGGGCAGGCTGTGTCACATTGAGCACAATTAATACATGTTTCTTGATGAAAATGTGGAAGTACCCCAGAACGTGAAATACTTAAATCTTTGAAAATACTATTTCCTGGATCTATAACAAGACCACCGATTGGTTGTGTTTCATATCCTAAAGTTGGTTCCTCGCGAACAAATGGCTTAGCAGCTGCTTCAGGACTTAATTCGAATGTTTTAAATTCAACTTCATTATATCCGCGGTCAAACGTGCGAATATTTGATTCTACTAAATGAGGATATTTCTTTTCAAAAGTACGACGAATCGTATCTCTCATTGAGTCTGCATCTAAAAAGTCAAGAATTCTAAAAATAGCTCCAAGCATAGCTGTATTTACTTTTGTTTTTTCTTCTAGAGCAATTTGAGTGGCATCTATAACAGCTACGATACCCCCATCAATTTTTGCTAACTCTTTCAGCTCTTCTGGAGTTTTCATAGAGTTAACTAAAACCGTACTATCTGGATAAATACCGCTAGTACAATCTTGAGTTTTGAAAAGCGCATCATGGAATATCGCTACTAAATGCGGGCGCTCAACAGGAGTTGTATCGCGAATATTTGTATATGGATCACAAAAACGAATATTCCCTTTTACAGGTGAACCTTTTTTCTCTGAGCCATAAGATGAAAAACTAAGCCCATTTAGACCATTTCCAACTACACCTGCTTCGGAAAGTAACTTTCCTGCTAAATTCGCTCCCAATCCTCCGATTGATTCTAAGCGAATCTCAAAAAAACCTAAATCATTCTTTTTTGGTAAAATTGACATTAATATTTCTCCCTCCCAATAAGAAAATAGAAAGTATTTAAAATTCAGTCAAAACTGAATTTAAGCAAAAATAGGTTTCCGGATTATTTTAAAAACTATTTTTGATTATTCATATAATATTGACTTTCTTTTCTTATTTTATATAAATATATCATATTTTGGTGTAATTACTATCAATTATTTGAAAAAAGTTATGAAACAGGTCACATTTTTTAAAAATATTCTGTATTATCACAAAACTTTATAATATATAACAGATATAAATACTTTATACTACAGTTAAACAGATTACTTTGTTTCAATATGGTTATTTCTATTTCACTCCTAACATTTTAATTTACAAACGCACAAAATAATCAAATGCGCCTCAGCGTATTTGCACCCAGATAATAGCTTAGCTCGCTCGATAAATTTTTCAAAACTGATGAATCATGGAATAATGATAATTCTAAGGATATTAAGGGCTAGATTTGAATCTTATCATAAACCACTCATGATTTCATCTTTCTGGATTTTTCCTATACAATAGGATAGATAATTGTTTACTTTATTGAAGGAGTCTAAATGAGATGAAAATTATTTGTGCCACTTTAAATGCAAAGTATATCCATACGAATTTAGCGATTCGTTATTTAAAGGCCTATGCAGAGCCTGAGTTTGACATTGAATTAGCCGAATATACAATTAAAGATCCGATCATGAATATCGTGACCGATCTCATTCGTAGAAAACCAAATGTTATCGGATTTAGCTGTTATATTTGGAATATCGAAGAAACAATCAAAGTGATTCAAATGATCAAAAAAATCGATCCAACGATCGTCATTGTTGTAGGAGGACCGGAAGTCTCTTATGATGTACAGGATTGGATGAAAAAAGTTAACGAATTTGATTTTATTATTGTTGGTGAAGGAGAAGAATCATTTAAACGTTTGCTTCGTGAATTGAATAGCGATGATAAACATTTTGATCAAGTGCCTGGAATTTCCTACCGTCATGATGGGACAATCCTTATAAATCCACAGTTACATAAACTGAATTTACATGACCTTCCATCTCCCTATCGGTTTAAAGAGGATGTTCCCCAGCTTGGAAAGCGAGTTAATTATATCGAGACAAGTCGTGGGTGTCCATTCAGTTGTCAATTTTGTTTATCTTCTATTGAAGTGGGTGTCCGTTATTTTGATCGAGAAAAAATTAAAGAAGATATCCGCTATTTAATGAAAAATGGTGCAAAAACGATTAAATTTGTTGACCGTACGTTTAATATAAGTAGAAGTTATGCGATGGAAATGTTTCGCTTTTTAATAGACGAACATTTACCTGGAACCGTTTTTCAATTCGAGATAACCGCTGATATTATGCGACCCGAAGTCATTGAGTTTTTAAATAAGGAAGCTCCACCTGGCTTATTCCGTTTTGAAATTGGGGTACAATCAACAAATGACTACACGAATGAACTTGTCATGAGAAAGCAAAATTTTGAAAAGCTAACGAGAACCGTCATGTTGGTGAAAGAAGGTAGAAAGATTGATCAGCACCTTGATTTAATTGCCGGACTTCCTGAGGAGGATTACCATTCATTTAGGAGAACATTTAATGATGTGTTCGCATTACGCCCGGAGGAATTACAACTGGGATTTTTAAAAATGCTCCGCGGTACAGGATTAAGAATTCGGGCAGAAGAACATCAATATATTTACAGCGACCACCCACCCTATGAAATTCTCGGTAATCGAGTTCTTTCCTTTGATGATATTATCCAGATTAAACAAGTAGAGGATGTATTGGAGAAATATTGGAATGACCATCGAATGGACCATACGATTGAGTATCTTGTTTCAAACATTTTTCCTTCTCCCTTTGATTTTTTTCAAGATTTCGGTCGTTTTTGGGAGGAAAAAGGTTGGTCTCGTATCGGTCATCAATTGGAGGACTTATTTCGAAGACTAGACGAATTTCTCAGCTACTCTGGGATACAAAATCTTCATATCGTACGGGACATGATGAAATATGATTATCTTGCCAAGCAGAAATATAAACCAAGAAAAACATGGTGGGAACCAACCTTATCGAAGAAAGATCGATCTCATTATTATCAAATGATCCTTCACACGCCTTCTGTAATAGGTGAAAGTAAGCTAGATGAAAAGGATTTATTTAAGCATACTCTATTAGAACCACTTTCATTTGATATTGAAAAGTTTTTCATAAACAATGAAATACATCAAAATGAACCTACCTTCCTTTTGGTTCATTTTGATCCATCAAATGAAAAACCAACTTTTACTTCGATAAAACAGACTGCTTTTCAAATGATTGAGTAAAATGAAGCAAATAGCCCCTTCAAATCTTTAAGATAAGAGGGGCTTTTTTTTATTCGTTCTTCTTTTTTTCTTCTTTTTTTCCAATTGGCTTAGTCATAAATGGTATTTCGTATAACTTACTCGCATTCAAATCGCCAAATTCCATTCCAAATTCAACATTTGTACTTTTTTCAAATGATTTATTAAATGATTTTTTCATGTTAACTTCTTCCCTCTCGACCCTTCTTTGAGTTTCGATTGGCCCCTTTTAGTTGATTTTCTCCATTACTGAACTCAGCAGAAAACTCAGCTTCCTGGGTATTTCTTTTTGGGGTTTTACTATATTTTTCCACTGCATCAAATTGTGCTTTTCGCTTTACCATTCATCATTCCACCTTTATTGATAACTATATTAAACCTTGTTCATAAGTTAAAAACGAATTCAACTACAGCATTTAATCACAAAGCCTTTTAGATTCAGCTATGCAAAATATAGTTTCTTCTATATTAAATGATTTCATTCAAAAAGGGATTTCCTTATTTTTCATTAAATAAATAGTAAAATTCCGAAAAGAATATAGATAAAAAGGGAATGATCCAGATGAAAAGTAAGCATGTAAGTGAATTTGATGAAAGTCTACCACATCAAATAAATGTCCCGAATTTAAAAGGAACAGGATTCAAAAGATTGCCACCATTCGTTAATTCCTTTGGTGTGACGATTGGAGATAGCTTTTATACATCAAAAGAATCTCCGT
>C688J18823_10001550_pt1 | contig 14248 bp, 11 predicted proteins | sample HopSoiMetagenom1_FD_18823 | JGI IMG/M metagenome (IMG submission 18823)
CCGGCGGACCGCCCGGCTTCTCATTGTAGAGCGAGACATTCTGGTCCGGCACGGGCATGCCGCCGGGCTGATCCGGCTTGACCTTCGTCGGCCGCTCGTCGGCACGGATAAGCGGCACCCCGTCGGCAGTCGGGCTCGCGGTCGGGTGCTTCGTCCCCTGGACATAGGCGAAATACAGCCCGCCGGCGAACACCACCATCGCGCCGACGGTCAGCAGCCCCGCCGGCCAGCGCCGCTGCGGCCGGTAATACTCGTCGCCCCGGTCCTCGCCCATCAACTCCGGCGAGTCATGGTATTCCTCGTATTCGCCGAGATGCTGCTGCCGCATCCTCACATCTCCTCGACCGGTTCGACCCCGAACACGGCCAATCCCGAGGCGATCACCAAGGCCACGCCGCGCACCAGAGCGAGGCGCGCCAGCGTCAATTCCGGGTCCGTCGCGATCAGGAAGCGCAGGGTCGCGTCGTCTTTGCCCTTGGTCCATAACAGGTGGAACTGCGCCGCGACCTCCTGCAGGAAGAAGGCGATGCGGTGCGGCTCGTGGGCTTCGGCGGCGCTCTCGACAATCCGCGGCCAGCTCGCCAACAGCCGGATCAGCGCCAGTTCCAGCGGGTCGTCGAGCCGGGCGAGCGCCGCNTCNGCCAGCGCCTCGTNTTCGAGCCGTGCCCCCGGCAACGCTTCGAGCGCATGCCGCATAACCGAAGCCGCACGGGCATGCGCGTACTGTACATAGAAGACCGGGTTGTCCTTCGACTGCTCGGTGACCTTGGCGAAGTCGAATTCCAAGGTCTGGTCATTCTTCCGGGTCAGCATGATGAAACGGCAGACACCCTTGCCGACCTCGTCGACCACCTCCCGCAAGGTCACGAAGGTGCCGGCGCGTTTCGACATGCGCACCGGCTCGCCCTTGTCGAACAGGTGCACCAGCTGGGTAAGCTTGACGTCGAGCACAGCCTCGCCGCCGGTAATCGCCCTCACCGCCGCCTGCATGCGCTTCACGTAGCCGCCGTGATCGGCGCCCCAGACATCGATCAAGTTGCGGAAGCCGCGGCGGAACTTGTCGTGGTGATAGGCAATGTCGCCGGCGAAATAGGTCCACGACCCGTCCGACTTCTTCAGCGGCCGATCGACCTCGTCGCCGAACTCGGTGGCGCGGAACAGCGTCTGCGGCCGCGGCTCCCAATCCTCCGGCACCTTGCCCTTCGGCGGCTCCAGCACGCCTTCATAGATCAGGCCGCGCTCGGTGAGCGTCTTGAGCGCCGCTTCGACCGCGCCGCTTGCCACCAGCTCCCGCTCGGAGACGAATTCGTCGAAATCGACGCCAAGCGCGGCGAGATCGGCGCGGATCAGCCGCATCATCTCCGCTACTGCGAACTCGCGGACGGGCGCGAGCCATACCGTCTCGGGCTTGTCGAGCCAGCGCTCGCCGTCGCGCTCGAAAAGCTTGCGGCCAGTCTCCTTCAGGTATTCGCCGGGATAGAACCCCTCCGGCTCGACGCGCGACGACTGCAACGTCATCGAGCTGTGCAGCAGGCTGCTTTCCGGCTCGGCTTCGATCGCCTCGCGATAGCGGTAATGGACCGAGCGGGCCAACGCGTCGACCTGGGCGCCGGCGTCGTTGATGTAGTACTCGCGGTGCACCGCAAACCCGGCCTTGGCGAGCAATGCCGCCAGCGCGTCGCCGACGACGGCGCCGCGGCCATGGCCGACATGCATCGGCCCCGTCGGATTGGCCGAGACGAATTCAACATTGACCTTGTCGCCAGCGCCGACCCGGGAATCGCCATAGGCCGTCCCGGCTTGCAGGACCGCGCGCAATTGCGCGTGCCACACTGCCGGGTCGAGCCGGATGTTCAAAAACCCCGGCCGCGCGGCGCTGACCGAAAAGCCGCGGCCGCTATAGTCACTGCTGACCAGCTCCTGCCCGTGGAGGGCTGCGGCGATCTTCTCGGCCAGCGCCATCGGGTTCTGCTTCGCCTGGCCGGCCAGCACCATCGCCGCGTTGGTGGCAAGATCGCCATGCGCCGGGTCGCGCGGCGGCTCGACTGCCACCCGCGAGAAATCGAGCCCTGGCGGCAGCGCCCCCTCGCCCGCCAGCCGGTCGAGCGCCACCAGCACGAGGTGCCGGAAATCTGCGAAGATGTTGCTCGCGTCTGTCATACCGACGCGTAGGTATCAAACAAGCGGCGGTGCTCGTCGAGGGCGAAACGGTCGGTCATGCCGGCGAGATAATCGGCGACCAGCCGGGCGCGCTCGGCGACATCGCCGCCGGCCAGCGCCCGCCACTCGCCGGGCAGACATTCCGGCTCGGCGAGGAACAGCCGGAACAGCTCGCGCAGGACGCGACGCGCCTTGGAACTCATACGGTTAACCCGGTAATGCCGGTACATCCGCTCGAACAGGAATCGCTTGAGCGCCCGGTCGTGGTTCCGCATCTCCTCGGAAAAACCGGCGACGGGTCGCCCGAGATCGCGGATGTCCTCCGCGCTTTTCACGCCGCTCTCGGCGATACGCCGGCCGGTTTCGGCGACCAGATCGCGCACCATATGGTCGATCATTCGGCGAATCGATTCGCGGATCAGCCGCGCTTCGGCGATCCCCGGATGCGCCGTCGCGACCTCCGAAAAGACCGGGCCGGCGAGCGGCACCTCGGTCAGATCGCGTGCCCCGAACAGGCCCGCCCGCAGCCCGTCATCGATATCGTGGTTATTGTAGGCGATGTCGTCCGACAGCGCCGCGATCTGCGCCTCCGGTCCCGGAAAGCTGTCGAGTTCGAGCGGATGCCGCCGGTCGTATTCGAGGATCGTGGGCGGCACCGGCCGCTCCACCCCAGGCCCGAGCAGCGGGCCATTGTGCTTCGCCGTGCCTTCCAGCGTCTCCCAGCTCAGATTGAGCCCGTCGAACCCGGCATAGCCGTGTTCGAGCCGGGTCAGGATCCGCAAGGTCTGCTCGTTGTGCGAGAAGCCGCCATAGGGCGCCATCTCGGCGTTTAGCGCCTCCTCGCCGGCATGGCCGAATGGGGTGTGGCCGAGATCGTGCGCCAGCGCCAAGGCCTCGGCGAGGTCCTCGTCCAGCCCCAGCGCGCGCGCGATCGTGCGGGCGATCTGCGCGACTTCGAGGCTGTGCGTCAGCCGGGTGCGGTAATGGTCGCCCTCATGCGTGACGAAGACTTGCGTCTTGTGCATCAGCCGCCGGAACGCGGTCGAATGGAGAATGCGGTCGCGGTCGCGCTGAAACGGCGAGCGCATCCCGTGCTCCGGCTCGCGATGGAGCCGGCCGCGGCTTTTCTCGGGATGTGACGCATAGGGCGCGCGGGAAACCGCCCAAACCATGCCGGACCCTACGCTTGGCCGAGGCGGGCGTCTACTGCGTCCGGGCGATCCAGCCAAATGGTCCGTTGTGGTTGTAGCAAGAGCAGGAACGGTCCACCTGTTTGTCATACCGGCGGAAGCCGGTATGCATGGCGGAAATGGGTCCCGGCCCTCGCGGGTGTGAAGCAATCCGCTGCAAGAAGAACAGAGCGTCCGTCGACCCGTGCCGCGGCTTCGCCTGGCGCGGCTCAGGATGAGGCGACATTGTATTGGGGGCATTAAAGTTGGCACCTCATCTGAGCGCGAGCGCGGCGAGCAGTCGAAGGGCGCACAACCCCGATCCAGTCGCGGCGCCGCTAGCTTCACAAGCTCTTTCGCCGGACGACAAATCTTTTGAGCCCGACTCTCATGGCGCAGATCATGGAAATTGCCGACGCGGCAGACCAGCTGGATCAGCTGATCGAACGCGCGCTTGCAGGCGAGGACATTGTCATCGCGCGCGGGGGAAAGCCGCTGGTGCGACTCGTGCCAGTCCCGAAGAAAGCCGAGCCGCGTGTGCCGGGCCGAATGAAAGGGCGAATCTTGATAGCGCCCGATTTCAACGAGATGAGCGAGGAAGAGCTCAAGGATTGGGAAGGCCGCTGAACGGCAAAGCTCGGCGTTGACGAGGCGCGGCGCTCCCGCGCAGTCTCAGAAAACAGAACACAGCCGATACTCGACGGCCGAGACCAGCCGGCCAATCAGACTGGGGAGGAAGCGATGCAGACGGCACCGATCTCGGCGGCGGAAACCGCCTTGGAAAACCAGCGGCTCGGGCCGTTGCAGATCCGGGTCGCGGCGCTGTGCACCCTGGTGCAGATCTGCGACGGCTACGACATCAACTCGATCGGCGTCGCGGTCCCCTCGCTGACCCACGCCTGGAACCTGCCGGGGCCGGCCTTCACGACCACCTTCGTCTGGTCGAGCATCGGCATCTTGGTCGGTGCCCTGTCCTCCGGCCCGATCGGCGACCGCGTCGGCCGCAAGCCCTTGCTGCTCGCCAGCATCGCGGTTTTCGGGGCGGCCTCGCTGCTCTCCGGCTTCGCCGGCTCGCTGACGATGCTGGCGGTGCTGCGCTTTTTCACCGGGCTAGGCATCGGCGGGGCGATGCCCGGAACCGTGGCGCTGACCGGCGACTACACGCCGCACCGGCTGCGCGCAACGGTGATCATGGCGACCTTCACCGGCGCGCCAGTGGGCGGATTCCTCTGCGGCCAGGTCGCCGGGCTGGTGCTGCCGAGCTTCGGCTGGCCCGGCATCTTTGTCGTCGGCGGCATCGTGCCCTTGCTGATCCTGGTCGCGCTGGCCTTCTGGCTGCCGGAATCGCCGCGTTTTCTTGCCGCGAAAAGCACTCTGAGGCCGCGGCAGGCCGCGCTGCTGCAGCGCCTTGATGTGAGGCCGGGCCAGTCGGCGGCTACGCTCGATCTCGCCAGCGGCAACCCGATCGCGATGCTGTTCGGCAAGGGCTACGCGCTGCAGACCGTGCTGTTGTGGGTCATCTTCTTTTGCAGCCTGATGAATTTGTTCCTGTTCGCCTATTGGATGCCGCAGGTCTTGCACTTGACCGGGCTGTCCCCGGCCGAGGCCGCCCGCGCCTCCAGCTTCCGCGATCTGGGCGCGATCTTCGCCGTGCTCTATCTCGGTTATCTGATCGACCGGTCCGGCCCGGAAAAGGCGCTGGCCTTGCATTACGCCGCCGGCATCGTCTTCATCGGCGCGATCGCGCTGTTCGCGATGCCCTACGCGCTGTTGGCGGCGGTGATCTTCTTCTCCGGCATGACCATCATCGGCAGCCAAACCGGCGCCAACGCCACCGCCGGAGTGCTTTACCCGGCCCGCATGCGGACCTGCGGCATCGGCTGGGCGCTCGGCATCGGCCGCTTGGGCGGGATCGCCGCCCCGGCGCTCGGCGGCTATCTTTTGTCGATCGGGCTGCCGCCGCGCGAGATTTTCCTCAGCGCCTGCGGCTTTGCGCTGATTGCCGCGGTCGCGGCGGCATTGCTGATCTTCCGCGGCGAGCGTGCCCCGGTCTTGACCCCGCAGGAGGCGGCAGAGTGAAAGTCTTCGTTTTCGATCTTCTCGCCTACGACGCCAATCTCGATCATCTGAAGGGCGGCGACCCCGAGCTCCCCTACCCATTGGCCAAGCGCCATTTCGACGCCGCGACCGCGATGCGCACCTATGAGGAGCATCTCGACGCCTGGGAGGCGCTCGACCGCTTCGGGTATGATGGGGTCGGCTTCAACGAGCACCACTGCTCGCCTTACGGGCTGATGAACAGCCCCAATCTGATGGCCTCGGCCGCCGCCCAGCGCACCAAGAACCTGAAGCTGCTGATCTACGGCAACCTCCTGCCGTTGCATGAGCCGCTGCGCCTCGCCGAGGAGCTGGCGATGATCGACTGCATGTCGAAAGGCCGGCTGATTTCCGGCTTCGCCCGCGGGATTCCGCGCGAATACCAGGTGCACAATGTCCCGCTTGCCGAGTCGCGCGCCCGCTTCGAGGAAGCGTTCGACATCATCACCCGGGCCTGGACCGAGGAGGTGTTCTCCTATGAGGGCCGCTTCTGGTCGTACAAGGACGTGGCGATGTGGCCGCGCCCGGTGCAACAGCCGCGCCCGCCGATCTGGGTCCCGGTCATCGGCAGCAAGGAATCGATCGAGTTCGCCGCCCGGCACAATTTGCCGATCACCCCCGGGCTTGGTCGGCACAGGGGTCTGCGCGACGACATCATCCGCTTTTACGCGAAAAGCCTCGCCGCTTCCGGGCACCGCATCACCCCGGACCACCTGTCGCTCGGCATCACCGCTTACGTCGCCGACAGCAAGGCGCAGGCGCTGAAGGAGTACGGGCCGCACATTCTCTATTTCAACCGCACCCTATTCAGCCACGGCAATTTCACCGAGACCGAAACGCAGCGCGCGACCGGCTACGCCAGCCAAGCCTCGACCGATTACGTGCGTCCGGAGAACCAGCGCGCCGCCGCCAATCTGCGCGAGGATTTCCGCCAGATGACCATGGCCGATCTCGAACGCCAGGCCGAAACCATGCCGATGGGCCTCGCCGACGAGGTTATCGAGCGGATCATCGATGCCGCCGAGAGCGCCGGCGCCAACCAGGTGCAGATCGCGATGAACCGCGGCGCGCTGCCGCACGACCTCTTCATGGCGCAGATCGAGCGCTTCGCCCGCGAGGTCCTGCCGCGCCTGCAAGCACACGAGGTAAAACGCGTCCCCGCCGCCGAAGAGGCGCTGGCGTAACCGAAGCCTTGATCGCCCGAGGTCAGTTGCAAATCCGTCTTGGGTTTATCGTCTCATGAACCGAGGGAGACCCGTGGGTCTACGAATTCCGTCTATCAACTCCTCGATGATGGACGGTGGGAAACGTCTTGAGGATCTGACAATCTCTTCAAATTCGTCCACGCGCTCCTCGTCATGAAAGATCTGTCCCAACGATCGGAGCTCCTGCAGATCCTCTCGGGACAGCGCCCGCGACAATCCTTCTCGCAAGACTCGCCCAGCGCTTTCATCCCCGACAAGCTTCAGGAGCAGTATGCGGATGCCGGATCTGCACCCCGAAGCGCGTCCAAACGAAAGATCACGTCGTTCAATAATTCCCGTGCTGAGGCGACGCTCTTTGCTCCGCAATGAGGCGCGCCCACGCAGCATGGAACTCCGGATCCTGTATACTTCCTTTAAAGCGGTCGATGACTTGAAGCCTGCACCGACAATGCCGGTGCCACGCGGCGTGGCGGAATGCGCTCCGCTTTTCGGCCCTACCGCGATCGGATAGCCGGTTCTTGGCCTGCAAACTCCCTGCCGATGCAGGCGGAACAAGTGTGGGAGTTCGCTATCGCCTCGCGTTCCCCGGCAGAGCCATAATGCCGCCGCGCATTGCCCCCGACTGTCGGGTCTATGTCCGAGAAAACCGCCGAGCAGACCGAAGCTGAAGGCGAGCTAACCGCCGCCGTTAGCCTATGGCGGATCTTCGGGGCGTTTTTCTGGCTCGGCTGCACCAGCTTCGGCGGCGGCAGCGTCGGCTGGCTCCACCGCGAGATGGTGTTGAAGCGGCGCTGGATCGATGACGAGACCTTTCTCGCCGCAATGGCGCTGGGCCAGGTCATGCCGGGCGCCAACGGGGTCAAATTGACCGTCCTGATCGGGCAACATCTGCGCGGCGGCGTCGGCGCCGCCCTGGCCCTGTTCGGCCTCCTCTCCGGCCCGTTCGCGATCATCCTCGCGATCGGCGCGGTCTATGCCGGGCTCGGCCAGCGCCCGCTGCTGCATGCGATGCTCGACGGCGTCGCGGCCACGGTGGTCGGGCTGACCTTCGCCACCGGGCTCGGCAGCGTCTGGCGCGGCTCGCCCGGCCCGCTGCCGCTCACCATGACCGCCCTCACGGTCCTCTGCATCGGCATTATGCGATGGCCGCTGGTCCCGGTGGTGCTGGTGCTGGCGCCGCTCAGCATCGGCCTCGCCTTGGCGCTGCCGCGGCGCTGAGATGCGCGACGGCGACGGCAATACCCTGCTCGCGCTGTTCGCGGTGTTCGCGCCGCTGTCGCTGTTGTCGTTCGGCGGCAGCAACGCCGTCCTCGCCGATATCGCGGAGCAATCGGTCGCGCTGCATGGCTGGACCAGCGAGCGCGAATTTGCCGATTTCTTCGCCCTCTCGCGCGCCGCCCCCGGACCCGGCTCGATGCTCGTGGCGCTGATCGGCTGGAAGGTCGCCGGCCTCAGCGGCGCGCTGGTCGCCACCGCCTCTCTGTATCTGCCGGGCGCGATCCTGGTGTGCGGCGCCTCGCTGGTGTGGGGCCGCTGGCGCGGCTCGGCCTGGCACAGCGCGGTCGAGCGCGGCATGGCGCCGATCGCCGCCGGGCTGTTCCTGTCCGGCGGCATCGCGGTGTTGCGCCTGTCGCCGGCGGGACCGGCGGTCTGGGCAGCTGCGGCGCTAGCCACGGTCGCGCTGTTGCGCTGGCCGAAACTGCATCCCTTGCCATTGCTCGCGATTGGCGCCGCGCTATTCGCGCTGATCGCGGCGTTGTAGGGCTAGCGACACACAAGGCGTGGAGCCGGAAATGAGCGAGATCCCGCCCACAGAACTGCCCGAAGACTTCGCCGCCCGCCTGGTCGAGGGCTGCGCCGACGCCATTGTCTATGCCGACGCCGCCGGGGTGATCCGCTTCTGGAATGAAGCGGCGGCCCGGATCTTCGGCTACGCCGCCGGCGAGGCGGTCGGCGCCAGCCTCGACCTGATCATCCCCGAGCGGCTGCGGCCCCGCCATTGGCAGGGCTATGACGAGGTCATGCACGGCCGCGAAAGCCGCTATGGCGCGGGCGAGCTGCTCGCCGTGCCGGCACTGCACAAGGACGGCAGACAGATCTCGGTCGAGTTCACGATTCTGCCGTTCCATGACGCCGCCGGCGGCATGATCGGCATCGCCGCGTTTTTGCGCGACGTAACCAAACGCTTCGAGGAGATGCGCGCATTGCGCCGGGAGCTGGCGGTGTCCAAGGCGGAGATCCCGAAGACGGGCGGCGCATGAAATCGCCCGTCACGATTGCATCGGAGGATCTCGATTTCGCGCGCCTGGTACGGGAAGGCGACACCGTGGGCTGGGCCGAGGCGACCGCAGAACCTGCATTGTTGACCCGCCTGCTCGACGCTCAGGCCGAACGCTGCCCACCGTTTCGGGTCTTTTTCGCGCTGACCTTCGCCGGCGATTTTCGCCCCGATCATTCGAATGTGACCGTGACGGCGATGGGCGGCGCCGGCGCCGGCCGGCGCTTCTTCGCAGGCGGCGCCGCCAATGTGATCCCGGCCAACATCTCGGGGCTGTGCGACCTGATCGCCGAGGGCCGGCCGCGCATCGATGTGGTGCTGTTGCAGGTGATCGGCCCCGACCCCGAGGGCTACTATAATGCCGGGGTCGGCATCGAATGCCTGCGCGAGATGATCGCCGGCGCCCGCCTCGTCATCGCGCAAATCAATCCGCTGCTACCCTGGACCGCTGGCGACACGCTGATCGAGCCCGGACTGATCGATATCCTGGTGCCGACATCGCACCCGGTGCTGGAGGTTGCCGCGCGGACCATCGGCCCGGTCGAGCAGGCGATCGCCGGGCATGTCGCCCGCCTCGTCCCCGACCGCGCCACGATCGAGCTCGGCATCGGCCAAATCCCCGAGGCCGTCACCCGCGCGCTCCACGATAAGCGCGGTCTCGGGGTGCATTCCGGCGCCGTCGGCGACGGCGTCGCCGACCTGATCGAGGCCGGCATCGTCGACAACCGCCACAAGGAGATCGACGAGGGGCTCACCGTCGCGACAATGCTGATGGGCACGCGCCGCCTCTACGATTTCGCCGACCGTAACCCCACGCTCCATATCCGCTCGCCGCGCTACACCCATGATGCGCTGGTGCTCGGCAGTTTCCGCCGGTTTGTCGCGATCAACGGCGCGCTCGAAATCGACCTCACCGGCCAGGTCAATGCCGAAACTTCGGGCGGGCGTCATGTCGGGATCGTCGGCGGGCAGATGGATTTCGTCCGCGCCGCCAACCGCGCGCCGGAAGGCCGTTCGATCATCGCGCTGCCCTCGACCAGCCGCGACCGCATGCAAACGCGCATCGTCGCGCGGCTCGCGGATGGCGTGGTCACGACGCCGCGCGCCGAAGCCGATTGCATTGTCACCGAGCACGGCATCGCCGAGCTCAAGGGCCGCACCCTCGCCGAGCGCGCCCGCGCTCTGATAGCGATCGCCGACCCCGCCTTCCGCCCCGAGTTGAAGCAAGCGAGCGATTATCTGCTTTGAGACTGGGCTCGGCTCATGCCGAGAAGTCGTCGTCACGGCGAGCGCGCCGATCGCGCCTTACACCTCGAGCACGATCTTGCCGGCATAGCGTCGCGACAACAGCGCCTGCATCGCCGCCCCGGCCTCGGCGAGCGGGAAGGTCTTGCCTACGACTGGCCTCAGCCGCCCCTGTTCCCACCAGCGCAGCAATTCGGCGAGGTTGCGGCTGACCAGCACCGGGTCGCGCGCCGCCTGCGCGCCCCAGACGACGCCGATGACGGAGATGTTCTTAACCAGGATCAGATTGGCTGGGACCGACTGGATGCGACCCGCGGCGAAGCCGATCACCAGCATCCGCGCTTCCCAATTCACCGCCCGCAAGGCTTGGTCGAAGGCATCGCCGCCGACCGGATCGAACACGACATCGGCGCCGTTGCCGCCGGTGAGTTCGCGCACCCGGTCGCGGATGCTTTCGCTTGTGTAGTCGATCAGCTCGTCGGCGCCATGCTCGCGCGCCACGGCGAGCTTCTCCGGTCCGCCGGCCGCGGCGATTACCCGCGCCCCGAGCTGCCTGCCGATCTCGACCGCGGTCAACCCAACCCCGCCGGCGGCGCCCAATACCAGCAAGGTCTCGCCCGGCTTCAGTTGGCCGCGATGCGTCAGCGCGAAATGCGAGGTGCCGTAGGCGACCGGGAACGCGGCCGCGGTGACGTAATCCATCCTGTCGGGGATCGGCACGACGGCGCGGGCGTCGATCGCGATCTCCTCGGCATAGCCGCCGCCGAACCGCAGCACCGCAAGGACGCGCTGCCCGGGTCGGAGATGGGTCACCTCCGACCCGATCTCGATCACCTCGCCGGCGGCTTCCAGCCCCGGGGTGAACGGGAATTCCGGCTTCACCTGATATTTGCCGGCGACCATCAGCGTGTCGGCGAAGTTGACCCCGCAGGCATGGACGCGGATGCGTGCCTCGTTCGCGGCCAAGGGCCGGCTTGCGACCTCCTCGACCCGCAGGCTCTCCGGCCCGCCCCACTCCCGGCACAGAACTGCTTTCATGCCGTTTGCTCCTCGATTGCGAGCCGATGATAGGCGAAGCGCTGCGGCAGCGGCAAAACGGGGCCTGAACCGCCCTGAGGTCAGGTTGACAGCATCGGCGCCGACCGCCTACTCCCGCCCCGCTGTCTTGGAGGTCGGGTAATGAACACGCTGGGTCGGCTTTGGAAGTCCGGGATGTACCTGGGAGCAGCGTTGCTCGTGGGCGCGCCGGCGCTGGCGCAAAAGCAGGGCGGCATTCTGCACATCTATCACCGCGACAGCCCGGCCAGCATGTCGATCCATGAGGAGGCGACGTTCTCGACCCTGATCCCGGTGATGGGCGTCATGAACAACCTCGTCATGTATGACCAAAGCAAGCCGCAGAACAGCCTCGACGCAATCGTACCCGACCTCGCCGAGAGCTGGTCCTGGGGCGAGGACGGCAAGACCCTGACGTTTAAATTGCGCACCGGGGTCAAGTGGCATGACGGCAAGGCGTTCACCGCCAATGACGTGAAATGCACGGTCGATCTGCTGCTCGGCAAGGGCAGCGCCAAGCTGCGCCTCAACCCGCGCGGCGGCTGGTATCACAATGTCGAGGACGTCACGGTCACCGGCGATACCGAGGCGGTGTTTCACCTGAAACGGCCGCAGCCGGCATTATTGGCGCTGCTCGCCTCCGGCTATACCCCGATCTATCCCTGCCACGTGGCGCCGGCGCAGATGCGGCAGCACCCGATCGGCACCGGGCCGTTTAAATTCGCCGAGTTCAAGGCCAACGAATCGATGAAGGTGGTCAGGAACCCGGACTACTGGAAAAAGGATCGGCCTTATCTCGACGGCGTCGAATACACGATCATCCCGAACCGCTCGACCGCCGTCCTCGGCTTTATCGCCGGCAAGTTCGACATGACCTTCCCGACCGAGGTCAACGTGCCGCTGATGAAGGACATCGCCGGCCAGGCGCCGGACGCGCATTGCGAGCTGGTCCCGACCAATGTCAGCATCAACCTCCTGATCAATCGAGACAAGCCGCCCTTCGACAACGCCGAGATCCGGCGGGCGATGGCGCTGGCGCTCGACCGCAAGGCCTTTATCGACATCCTGTTCGAGGGCAAGGCCGATATCGGCGGCGCGATGCTCCCCGCCCCCGCCGGCGTCTGGGGGATGCCGGCCGAGGAGCTGGCAAAACTGCCCGGCTACGGCCCGGACATCGGGAAGAACCGGGCCGAAGCACGCGCCATCATGCAGAAGCAGGGCTATGGGCCGGACAAGCACCTGCCCGTAAAGATTGCGACCCGCAACATCGCGCAATACCGCGACCCGGCGGTGATCCTGATCGACCAGTTGAAGGAGGTGTACATCGATGGCGAACTCGACGCAGTCGAGACCGCCAACTGGTTTCCCAAGGTGGCGCGCAAGGATTACCAGGTCGGCCTCAACCTGACCGGCAGCTCGGTCGACGACCCCGACCAGCAATTCTACGAAAACTACGCCTGCGGCTCGCAGCGCAATTACAGCGCCTATTGCAACAAGGAAATCGACGCGCTGGTCGACAAGCAATCGGCCGAGACCGACCAGGAAAAGCGCAAGCGAATGGTCTGGGAGATCGACCGCAAATTGCAGGAGGACGTGGCCCGCCCGATCATCTCGCACAACCGCGCCGCGACCTGTTGGCACCCGCAGGTCAAGGGGGTGACCCTGATGGTCAACAGCTCCTACAACGGTTGGCGCATGGAAGATTGGTGGCTCGATAAATAGCCGGCGCCGCAAAAAAGGGCCTCTCCCGGAAGCGCCGGGAGAGGCCTCTGTGTCGAAGGGCGAACCCGGGTGTCGGACATCGAACTGGCGCCGGTGCGACCGGTCGGGCGTGGGGACTTGCCGCAAACCGCCGGCAACTGACGAGATCGGCCAACTTCCGATCCGAGGGCGGGCGGTTCCGGTGGATACGTCGCCGCCGGAACCGTGAGAGGCGGCTGGGCTCAGCCCTCGTCAGCGCGGCGCGGCGGCCATGGCCGCGCGCTCTCCATCGCATCGGAATGCGAGGGCAGCGGCCGGGAGTGGTCGAAAATCCAGCTGGCGATATCCTCCGCCACCGCCGGGCCTTCGAGATCGCGCAATAGCAGGTGATAGCCCTTCTTGTAATAGGCAAGCCGGTGGCGATGCTCGGGATCGGCCGTCAGTCGCGCGACAAACGCCTCGATCGCCGCTGGCGGCACGATCTCGTCACGCGCGCCATACATCAGCAGCATCGGCTTTTGCAGCTTCGGCGCCGCCTCCAGCGCCGAATCCATGATATTGACGAGGCCGTAGATGCTGTCGATGCGCGCCCCCTTGGTCACCATCGGGTCGCGCGCCAGGGCCTGCAGCATCGGCAGATTGTCGGATGCCATGATGCGCAGGCCCTGGCCGGTCATCACCGCAGTCGGCAGAAAGCGCACCCCGGCCCATAGAGCCAGTTTGGGCAGCAAATCCATCACGCCTCGGCCCCACACCGCCGGCGCCGACAGAATGACCCCATCCGCCTCGGCCACCGGTACGCCGTCCGGCGACGGCAGGACCCCGTGCATCGCCCCGGTGGCCGCCAGGGTCGACACCGCGCCGCCCATGCTCTCGCCGAGAATGTAGAGCGGCCGGCCCGGATAGGCTTGCCGCAGGATACGGCTGGCGCTGATGGTATCGACGGCAAGCTGCCCCTCGCCGGCCCAGAGCCCACGTCCGGGCGCGCCGCCGAAGCCNCGCTGGTCGTAGGCATAGGTGGCGATGCCGCGCTTGGCCCAGAGCTTGGCGGGTTCCTCGAAGGCGTGGCTGTAGTCGCCAAAGCCGTGCAAGGCCAGGATCACCGCTTTCGGCTGCCCCTTCGGCAGCCATTTGCGCAATGGCAGCTGGGCGCCATCGGCGGCGATAAACGCGGTCTCGGTGAACCGCGCCGGCCCGGCTGCTTCGGCCGGAGCCGGGACGATGCTGGCAACTTCCGGGCCGGGTCCGCCGGTGGCGACGCAGGCGCCGCCGAGCAGTAGCAGCGCGAACGCGCCGACGAGCCATTTGCGGCGGCCCCGGGCCGCCGGGCGGGGCCC
>C688J18823_10001551_pt1 | contig 14241 bp, 8 predicted proteins | sample HopSoiMetagenom1_FD_18823 | JGI IMG/M metagenome (IMG submission 18823)
GAACCTTCGCGGCCTGAATTATCGACAAGCTGTCGCGACTCAGCCGGACTACAGCGTTCAGTCGCTGCTGCCGTACCGAATATCCAGCCACGGCCCGCCCATCGCGGTGTCGGACGTCAACGGCGACGGCCTCGAGGACCTTTTCGTCGGCGGCGGGAACGGCGTGGCCGGCCAGATGTTCCTGCAGCGCAAGGACGGAAGCTTCGCCCGCTCTCCCGAGAATGAGCCGTGGCAACTCGATAAAGACTACGACGATTGGGGCGCCACTTTTTTGGACGCTAACGGCGATGGACGCCCCGATTTGTATGTGGCGAGCGGGGGATACCGGGTTGCACCGGGCTCACCGCTGCTGCAGGATCGCCTGTACGTGAATCATGGCGATGGGAAATTCGTTCGCGATTCCGTAGCGCTCCCGCCCATGCTCACCAGTAAATCAGTGGTGCGGGTCGGCGACTTCAACGGTGATGGCAAACCCGACCTCTTCGTCGGCGGTCGACTCACCCCGAGGAATTATCCGTATCCGACCAGGAGCTACATCCTTCGCAACGACGGCGGGCGCTTCACCGATGTCACTGAAGCGCTCGCGCCCGAGCTTGTGAAGCCGGGCGGAATGATAACCGACGCCGCGTGGTCTGACTTCGATGGTGATGGCCACCTCGATCTGGTCACCGCGGGCGAGTGGATGCCGATTCGGTTTTTCAGGAACTCCGGGCAACGGCTGACCGAAGTCACGGCGACAACCGGACTCCCTTCGCTGCGCGGCTGGTGGTATAGCCTCGCTGTGGCAGATGTCGACAACGATCACCGGCCCGACATAATCGCCGGCAACCTCGGTTTGAATTACAGCTACACGACCTCGAGGGACACGACGTTCGGCGTATATGCCGGCAGTTTCTCAGGCAGCCAGACATCTGAGATCGTTTTAACCCAGAAGGTGGATGGCAAGGAATACCCGCTGGCTGGCCTCGCGCAGCTTGGTCGTGAGATCTACCAGCTGGGAATCACGTTTCCGACCAATGGATCGTTCTCTACGTCTCCGCTGCAGCAGGCGTTCAGCTCGGCGCAGCTCTCCCGCGCCCTGCACTATGAAGCCGACACCTTTGCCAGCGCTTATCTCCACAACGACGGCGGGGGAAAATTCACCGCCAGTCCGCTACCGCCGGCCGCGCAGATCGCGCCAATCAAGGGAATAGTCGTCACCGATGTAGACAGCGATGGCAACGTCGATCTCGTCGTCGCGGGCAACCTCTACGACGCCGAGCCCAACATTGCCCGAGCGGACGCCGGAAACGGGCTCTGGCTGAAGGGAGACGGGAAGGGGCACTTCACACCCGTGTCGCCGGCGGAAAGCGGTCTCCTCGCGCCACTGAACGTCTCCGGCCTCGCACTTCTAACCACCCCGGCGGGCAAGGCGCTGCTCGTTGCGAACACCGGCGATTCACTCCAGGTGTTCCGGGTCAAGAAGCACTAGGACAGAAAAAAAGAGGGGCAGCTTTCGCCGCCCCTCTTTTTCCAACGGGCCGTTCTTACCAGCCCGGATTCTGTGTCAGTCTGCTTTCTTCACCGACCTTGCTCAACTGGATCTGAGCGTTCGGGAGCGGGAACAGCAGGTGCCGGGCGATGAACGGCTCGGCGTCCTTCTTGTAAGTCACCCGCGTCTTCTCGGCGCCACCGCCGATCCCGTTGATGTAACCGTCGATCTTGGCCTTCGCGTAGTTGAGTCCCCAACGGCGGAGATCATAGAGTCTCTGACCTTCCATCGCGAGCTCGAGCCGGCGCTCGGTACGCACGGCTTCGCGCGCATAATTCGCGTCCGGGAACGAAGGATATGGCTTGACGTTGTACCTGGCCCACGTGATCGAAGCATCGTTGATCGGCACCGCTATGCGTGTGTCGCCTTTGCATTGCGGATAAACCGCGTCCGCAGGCGCGCCAATGGTGCTCGGATCGTTTCTGTAGCCACAGCCCTGCGCCGTCACGCCTGCGCGATTTCTCACCAGGTTGACGTTAGCCAACGCGCCCGCGAGGTCTCCCGTCTCGACCTGAGCTTCGGCGAGAAGGAGCAGCAGATCCGCAAACCTGTAAAGGTGAATGCGTACAGAATTCTGCTGCTGCGTTGCCCAGCCACCCGCCAGCTGCTCGGCGCCTGCGGCAAACTCGTGGGCATTCTTCTTCGGTGTGTAAGGACCACCGTTGCCCACGTCACGGACCCAGCTATCGCCACCATTGGTGACCTTGTCGAGACCCCAATCCTTGTAGGGAACGAGATTACGACCGACCGTCCAATCCAGGCGCGGGTCGACCGGGGCGAGATTACCGCCCTCGAAAGGCGCGTTGTCCGAGTTCCAGGTATTCGGAGCTGAGATCGACAGTGGCAGGCCGGCCGCGTCAACACGGTACGAGTTGACGAGGTTGTAAGACGGCTGATTGAAACCGCAGCAGCCGAAGTGACTGCCAGAGTACGGGAAGTTCAGGCGCTCACCGAAATTGCCGTTGTTTCCGTCCGTCTGACCGTCGTTGACCGATGCCTGATACGCCCAGATCGTTTCAGGACCATTGTAGAAGGCCTTGAAGCCGGTCCAGACGTGATCGAAGCTCGTCTCGAGCTTGTACGGTCCACTGTTTTTCACTTCCGTCAGCGTGGTAATTGCGGCCGGGTACTGGCCTGCGTAGACCTGAACGCGTCCCTTGTACGCCTTGGCCGTCCACTGTCCTGCACGGCCCTTATCACGCGGGGTCGTGGGGAGCAGTGCGATTGCCGCGTCGAGATCCTTGAGGATATCCGCGATTGCTTCAGCGCTGGTCTCATTCGCCTTGCGGAAATCCGTATCGTCTTCGCGGTAATACGGGATGTTGCCCCACATCCGATATGCCTCGAAGTGGTAGTGCGCTCTGAGGAATATCGCCTCGCCCTCGATGCTCTTCGCATCGGCATCGGCAATCTCGCTCGGGCTGGCCGTCACGACCTTTCTCAGCAAGCGAATCGCGGCATTAGCTCGTGAAACACCTTCGTAGCTAATGGTCCACTTCTCGTTGATGTAGTCCTGGCCGTTTGGCGCGCCCCAGTGGTACCCCTCGATGTCGTTGATAGGCGGCTGGTCGCTGCTCGTCGATCCCTTGAACGAGTCATCGCCGGCAACGCTGCCCCAGACCCAGTTGCTTGCCGCGCAGCCCCATGAGCCGCCAGCGGCGGGACAATCGAGAGCGCGGTATGCCGCTATAAGAGTTCCTTCCACTCCCGACTTGGTCGCGAGTGTTCCTTCATCCAGTGTGCCCTGCGGGGTGGCGTTGTTCGTGAGGAAGTCGCTGCATCCCACGAGACCAGCCGACAGCAACGTCAGCATCGCCGTCCCAACGAGCAGGTGGTTTTTCGTTACGATTTTCATCGTTTTGGTTTCCTTGAAAAAGTCTATTCGTTAGAACGAGGTGACGATGCCGACACTGAAAATTCTGTTGCTTGGATACGATCCGCGATCGAATCCACGGATCTGATCGCGAATGTCTCCGGCGGCACCGAAGATCGCGGCCGTCGGAAGCGAAGGATCGAGTCCGTCGTAACCGGAGATGGTGAAGATGTTGTCGCCCTGAACGTACAGGCGCGCGCCCGGCAGGTATCTCGCCGCATTCGGCAGGGTGTACCCGAGCTGCAGATTGCGCAGCCTGGTGTACGAGCCGTCCTTCACGTAGAAGCTGCTGTAAGCGCTGCTGAAGGTGTCGCTCTTGTCGATGCGCGGATACTTGGCGTTCGGGTTCTGCGGGGTCCACGAGTTCGCCACCAGGTCCTTGACGACGTTGGTCTCGAATTCACGGAACACATAGAACTCCATCTGGTTCTCGAAGATCTTGTTGCCGTAGCTTCCGAAGAAGGTCGCGCTCATATCGAACTGCCCGCGCCGGAGCCCGAGGTCGAGGCCGCCGGTGAAATTCGGATGCGGGCTGCCAATGATCGTGCGATCGGCATCGTTGATGACACCGTCGCCGTTCACGTCCTTGAACTTCATGCGGCCCTCGGCGGCGCCGTCCTGGCAGTTAATGCCGGACGTGCCGGCGCCCGTGCCGCAATTACCCGCGGTCGTGTGGGCAGCGGCGTCAGCTGCATCCTTGAACAGTCCCTGCGCGATGAAGCCATAGAACGAGCCGATGGGGTGGCCGACCTGGTTGATCGCGGCGTTCCCGAATCGGGCAACCGCCGGACTGAAGAAGGAGTTCTGCTCGCCGTTGATCGAGATAATCTCGTTGTGATAGTGGCTGCCGTTCAACGTCACGTTCCACCACGACGCCTGGTGTCCGAGTGAGAAATCGATACCGGTGTTCCGCATCTTGCCGACGTTGATGATCGGCGGTGCGGCCTGGCCAGCGGTGGCAGGCAGCTGCGGATCGAACAGCAGGTTATCCGTGTTGCGGCGGTACCCGTCGATTACAAAGTTCAGCGCGCCGTTGAACAGCACCATGTCCGCGCCGATGTTCTGGGAGCGGTTTTCTTCCCACTGCAGATTCGGATTTCCGAGCGACGTCTGGGTGTATCCGGTGGCGATACTGCTGCCGGAGCCCGTGATGTCGTAGAACGTCGAACCCGTGCCGCCGCCGAACTGCGAAGGAATGCGGCCGGTAGGAATCAGCTGGTTACCGGTGACGCCGAATCCGTAACGGAGCATGACGTCATTGAGGAACTTGTTCCCGTTGAGGAACCCTTCGTTGCTGATGTGCCAGCCGAGTCCGAAGGCCGGGAAGGTTCCCCACTGGTGGCCCGGGGCCAGTCGTGACGAGCCGTCTCTGCGGACCGTGAAGCTGGCGATGTACTTGTCGGCGAAGTTGTAGTCAGCTTTTGCAAACAGCGAGAGCAGAGCGGACTTGCCACCGGAGCTGCTGGTGTTCTTCGTGCCTGGATCACCCAACGCGTCGTTGATGTAGCGTGAATCGAGCTGGGTGTTGAGCAGGTTGCCGATCGACCCGGTAAGGAACCGGTTGGTGCCCTGGTTTGCTTCCTGACCGACGAGCACGTCGAAGTTGTGGCTGCCGAGCGCCTTCACGAATCTGGCGGTGTTACTCCAGGTCCAGTCGAGGAACTGATTCGTGTTCTCGCTGAAGGCGTTGGTGAAGGTCGCTTCCGCGACTTCAGGAGCGGGCGGAGTGTAAGACGATGAAGAGTTCTGACCGGTATTGAAGCCGAGTCTCGACTTCAGCGAGAACATCGGGTTGAAATCGTAGCCGGCGAACACGTTGCCGAAGAGATTGAGATTCTTGCCAATGTCGTCCTTGTGCATGTCGGCGTACTTCACCGGGTTGACCTGGTTGCCCAGCGTCGTCGCCTTGCCGCCGGCGTAGTTGCCGTTGATGTCGAAGACGGGGATCACTGGCTGCATGAGAATGTTCTTGCCAAGGATTCCGTCTTCGGCGTAGCCGCCCGGATCATCGGGGAGTCCGCCGTAATGACGCTCGAGGGAAAGCGCCGCGTTCTCGCCGAAGTTGAACTTGCTGCGGTTGAACTGCGTGTTCGCGCGCAGTGTTCCGCGCTTGAAGTCGTTGAAGATCGCAGTGCCTTTCTGATGGAAGTAGCCAAACGACACGCGGTAGGCGTTGGCATCGCTGCCGCCGTTCACGTCGAGGTTCATGTCCGTGACTGCGCCGTTGCCGAAGACTTCATTCCACCAGTTGGTGCCCGCGCTGCCCGGCATGATCAGAGCGTTCGGATAGGAATAGAGCGACGCATTGACGGCGGTCGGTCTGCCGTAGGCGTCGGTCGCGGTGGCCGTTCCGGGCGCCGCAAAGATGTAGGCGGGGACGGTCGGGTTATTGGGGTCGCCGTAGATGTTCGTCGGCACCGCCTGGCCCGCGTTCTCATAGCTCGCCTTCACCACTGCGGCGTAGTCGAGCGCGTTGGTCATGAGGATATCGTCATAACCCTTGACCGCGCTGGTGACGCCGGTTCTGACACGCAGTGTCGTCTGCGGCGGACCCTGCACGCCCCTCTTGTTGGTCTCGATCAGAATTACGCCGTTGCTGGCTCTCGATCCGTAGATCGAAGAAGCCGAGGCATCCTTCAGCACCTGGACCGACGTGATGTCGTCAGGATTGAGGAAGTTCAGATACGACTCCTCGACGGGGGTGCCGTCGATGACGTAGAGCGGGTCGTTGTTCTGGAACGAGCTGATGCCGCGGATTCTGACCGTGCTCCGCGCGCCCGGCGATCCGCCGGCCGCTACGGTCACGCCAGGCACCGCCGCGTCGAGACGCTGCAAAACGCTGGCGCCGGTCTGTTTCTGGGCGCTCTCAATGTCTACGCTGGAGACAGCGCCCGTGATATCACCGCGACGTTGCTCGGTGTACGCCGTGACCACCACCTGCTCAAGGTAGGCGATCTTGGCCATCGTGACGTCGACCGTGCTGCGGCCGGCGATGGTCGTCTGCACCGGACGTTGTCCGACGAGCGAGAATGTGAGTACCGCATCGGCCGGAGCCGTGAGCCGGTACTTACCACTCACATCGGTGACGGCGCGGGCGTCGCTCCCCTGTACGCGCACCGTAACTCCCGGCAAAGGAGCGCCGCCGGTCGAGGTTACGGTTCCGGCAACCGTTATCGGGTTCTGGGCGAACGCTGTGCTGCTCAACACGAACATGAACAGCAGGCCCAGCCCGAACGCGCAAACGCCGCGCAGACGGTTCCAGATTGAGTGACTTCCAAACAGCTTCTTCTCCATGGTGTTCCTCCCTGTTGCGTGCATCAGTTGTTGTCCTCCGGTCGGTGCATTGACTTCAGGCCCTGCATTTCAATCAGCTGGCGGTACGTTATCAGGCGAACGTTATGAGCTTTGAGCGCATCCCTGAAACGAGTCGACGTGAGCGCGTCGAGCTCGCCCTGGCGGTTCTTGCTCATCTCGGGAAGGGGGCCTGAAGTGTTCATATCGACCAACGCGCCCAGCTCCGCGTTGTCGATCCCCACGTGCGTCACCACGAGATTCATTCCGGGGTGAAGGCGATCCAGCATCGCCACGAGGCTATCGGTTTTCGCTGGAGGCGCGGCGGAATACTGGGGGTCGTTGCTGGTGTCGCCGAAGTATCTCGACATTCCCAGCCCATATTCGCGCGCAAGTCGTTCAGTCAGATCGCGGAACTCGGGGTAGCGGACCGCCGTTCCCATATGGTAGTCCACGTAGTCGATCTTGAGCCCCGACCCGAGTGCGCGCTGAATTTGCGCACGGAGCTCCTTTTCCACTTCTCCTATGTCAGGGTGATTTTGGTGCAGATCCTCTGCTGACGGAAAGAAGTATCCGTCCTTATCTACAAGAGTCGGAACCGCCGTGCGTCCGAGCACCGGGCCCCAACGATAGTTCTTCCATTCGGAATTGAGAGTGAGATGGATCCCGACCGAGGTCTGGGGATGTCGCTTGAGCATGTCGACAGTCTCCTGATACCATGGAGTCGGAAACATCACGGAGACTGAAACAGGAATGCCGCTTTCGATGAGCTTCTCGAGCGCCATGTTGACGCTGTGGCTCATGCCGGCGTCATCGCTGCGAACTACGAGGTAAACTGGCGCGGGTTCCCCGGAGGGGTGCGTCGCTTTCGCCGCTTGACCAAAAGCGTTGCTGGGCAATGCGAAAGATAGGGTGGAACTTGCGAGCGCGATCGAAGGGCGAAGCAGTCGCGTACGACGAGCCTCCACAAGAGGGACAATCGGAATTGAAAAGTCTTACCCCCAACGTTCCAAGCGTCCGGGGAGAAGCTTGGAGACCCACTCTAATACGGCGCGTTATTAGAGTTGTCAAGTACATATTACGACACTGGTTTTTGCCTGTTGTCAGGCGGGAGTCATGTCGGTGGCGAGACGCAGCACTGCACAATTCAGGAATGGAGCGCCGAGAGGATGAGCCGCTGTCTCAGGCTGGTTGCCTGTTCCATTTTCGCCACGACTGTGGCGCTCGTCCCTCGATCAGTTGGGGGCGAACGGGTCGAAGCGAGAACGCCATCGATGCGCGTCGTCGGGTATCTCGCCTCATGGGGCGTTCGTTCGAAGGGGACCTCGATCGCCAATCTCCCTGCCCGGGACCTGAGCCACATCTTTTATGCTTTCGCCGACATTGAGAAGGATGGCTCCGTCACCCTGGGTAACTCGTGTACAGATGTCGGCGCCTGCGGCAGCGGGGCTCCGTGGCCTAGTGTTGCGCGTGGGAATTTCGGTGAGCTCCGAAAGCTCAAGGCTCGCAACCCACACCTCAAACTCTCGATCTCGATTGGCGGCTGGGGCGGGTCGGCAAGATTCTCCGACGCCGCTCTGAACGATGCGTCGCGCCAGCGCTTCGCGAAATCGGCGGTCGATGTTTTCATCCGTCGCTGGCCGGGACTTTTCACCGGCATCGACATCGACTGGGAGTTCCCGGTCCAAGGCGGTCTCAAGGGAAACACTGAGCGACCGGAGGACAAACAGAACTTCACGCTATTGCTCGCCGAGCTCCGGCGCGAGCTCGATACGCAGGGTGCGTCTGATCACCGGCACTACGAGCTGACGATCGCCGCCTCGGCGCGGCCGTCCGAGATCGCCAATCTCGAGGTGAGTCGAATCGTTCCGCTGCTCGATTTCATCAACGTGATGACGTACGACTACCATACGGGCGGCTCTATCGCGCACTTCAATGCGCCGCTCTATCCAGCCACGCATGACCCCACGCCCGAGCTGACCGTTGATGCCAGCATGCGGGCCTTCGAGACAGGCGGCGTTCCAGCTGACAAGCTGCTCGTCGGAGTGCCTTTCTTTGCCAAGGCATACGGTGGCGTCGCGAACATCAACGCGGGATTTCTTCAACCCGCGGGCGCACCACCAAAGGCCTGGCGCGACTCGGACGGTGACTGGCGTCGACTTTCCGTCACACGTCTTACAAACCGTCGGTACGTCCGCCATTGGGAGCCAGCCGCGATGGTGCCATGGCTGTACGACGCCGCGAGCGGTCTGTGGATTACCTACGATGACCCCGAGTCAGTGCGCGCCAAGGTGGATTACGTCCGGGCTCACCGCCTCGGCGGCGTGGTCATCTGGGAGCTGGGCGGTGACGATGGTCGTCTGATGCGCGCAATTTCCGGAGAGCGCTGAGTGGCCACAGATCTTTCGCGAACCTTTTCGATACGTCACTGTCGCGCCGCCGATGCGGAAATGATAGCCGCGCTGGCCGCGCGTCTGTTCACGGAATCGTACGGCCCGACTCATCCCGAGCCTGAGCTGAGTCGGTACCTCGCCCGATCGTTTCCCGCGAGCGGAATCCGGGCAGGTCTGCAAAATGACGAAGTTTTCCTCGTCGCCGAAGATGCGGAGGGGTCGCCGCTCGGTTACGCGTCCATGCGGCCGAGCCCGGAACCGCCGGATGGAGTAAGCGGTGAGCGCGCCGTGGAGATCATGCGGTTTTATGTCGACGGTGCTCACCAGGGGCGTGGTGTAGGCGCCGCGCTGATGGAGGAATGCTTCGACGACGCAGCAGGTCGCGGCGCCGATGTGATCTGGCTCCAGGTCTGGAAGGAAGCGCCCTGGGCAATCGGCTTCTACTCTCGAATGGGATTCACCGTCGTCGGCTCGACGCTCTTCCACTTCGGGGAGCAAATCGGACACGACCACATCATGTCGCGGCCGGTTGCGCCACGCTGACGCTTTCGGAGTGCCGGTCGAGCTCTATCTGTTTTCAGACAGAACGTGACTTCAGCTTTCGCAACAGTTTTTTTTCTTACCAACCTCGTGACTGCTCAGCTGCGCAAGCAGTCCTTTGGTAGTGAAAGTCCCCCTCCGAGTTCGCATCTGGCGCCGGTCGATTCCAATTGCGTGGCAGCAGATGCGATTCATCCAGCCAACAAACATCTCGCTGTCCGTTTCGGTCGCCGCTTTTAACATTCTCTGGCGCGGCCATGGGGTGATGAGAGCTTCGCCGCCAATCGCGAGATTCGGAGTTGTTTTCGGCGGATGCTACCTGATCACCACGTTTTCGGAATTTCTCTGGCTGATCGCGACCGGGCCGAAATTCACCGGCTTCGAGTCGCCTGTTCTGTCCGAGCGGAGCCTGCTGGACTCGCTGGACCCGCTGGTGGAGGAGCTTCGCGCTCTGCCGCCGACCCAGCTCCGCGACGAAACGTTGGAGCTGGCGAAGGAGATGAAAACCTTCGAGGCTGGATCAGATCGGGAGTTTGTCAACACACTCGCCGGAGTGAAGCCGTTGAGTGCGACGAGCGAAGTCGACCGCGATGAAGCGCTGGACAAGCAGAGCGCCGAGCTGTTCGAACAAAACCTTCGCACGTGGCGCACGTATCGGGAAATCTTTTACGGACGCGCGCGGGCTTTTCGCGACGAGCTGCGGAAGAGACTTGGAATCAGGAATTTGAACAGCGAGCCCCGAATCCCGGCGCTCGATCGCGCCGAACTCACCGGCGCGAAACCGATCGCCCAGGCCGCGGACTACCTGGCCGGATTAGCTCGCCGACTTAAGTAGTTCTTCGTCGGGCTCGATGAGATCTTCTTCGCCCTTGTCCTGACCGTCGAGACCGACCTTGATCTGCGACAGCGCTTCCGGGGAAATTCCGTGGGTCGCCGACAAGTTGAACTTCCGGCGCAGNTACTCCTCGAAACTGATCCACTCACCGTCGTACTCGACGGAGCGCGTCCACGCGCAGAGCGTCACCAGGTTCCGGTAATGTTCGGCGCCCCGCGCCAGCACGAGCAGCGCGATCATCATCACGCCCAGCGCGCCGGCCAATCCTAACGACACCATGTCACCGGTGCGGAGCTCCTTCACCAGAGATTTCTGACGAGCGCGCAGAAACGATCCTTCGGCGCTGGTCATCGCCTGGAGCTCAGAGCGAATCGCAGTGAGCAGGCTGTCGCTATGCGCGGTTCTAACCGCTCCAACTGCCGCTTCGCGCTGACCATCGCGCGCCATCTTGATCGTGGAGTCGAGCTCGGTGAACTTGGCGCGTGACTGGCCGTCGATCAGAATGAGCCGTTTGAGCTGGCCGGGATTGTCGGCGACGAGTGCTCTCAGATTGGCTACACGCGCGCGAACATCGGTCTTTGCGACATCATAAGGCCTGAGGAAAGCCGCATTCCCCGTCATCACGAATCCACGCTGGCTGGATTCGGCTTCACTCATGCTTGCTTCCACGGTCGCCAGCTCGCGTTGGATCTCGAGGGTGTGGCTCACCCATTCGAAAGATTCGACGGCCGCGGTTCCTCCCTGCCATTCGAGCAGGAGCAACGCGCAGAGGACGACCGCCGTCGACGCCAGTCCGAATGAAATGAGGATCGGTCTGCTGTGGGGAAGCTTCATTTTTGTGACCTTGGTGCAAATCGTCGCGGTGGCCTGCTACCCTATAGGACGATTCACGGGGTGGGGCGGTATCTCGGTAATTGATCTCTTTAAAGCCTCTTAGTCGCAGGTAGTGTGGCGGCGCGCCGCAATGCGATATCTTCAGGCCGTGCCAACGCCGGCTCCTCCGCGCAAAGAAGATCTTCCGCTCCACGAGGACGTTCGCTGGCTTGCCGGCGCGCTCGGCCGCGTCATTAAAAGGCTCGAGGGCGAACAGGCGTTCGAGATCGTCGAGACGTTACGCGTAGCGACACGCGCCCGCCGCCACGACGAGCGCGGCGCCCCTGGTCTCGATGGAATTCTGCACCAGATCGACAGACTACCTGTCGAACAATGCGCTGTCGCCGCACGCGCATTCACTCTCTTTTTCCTCTTGATCAACACCGCCGAGCAGACTCACCGCGTCCGTCGGCGGAACGCTTACCTGGGCGGTGCGAAGACAGATCCACAACCGGCTTCGGCACGTTGGACGATGCGACAGCTGCGTGGTCTCGGAGTCGGAGCGGACAGAATCGAAGAAGCGATGTTGACCCTCCGCCTGCGGCCGGTTCTGACCGCGCACCCCACCGAATCCACTCGACGGACGCTGCTTGGACTGCAGGCTCGCGTTGCCGATGGATTACTCGCCCGGGAAACAGCACCCGCCGACGAGGTGAGGCTGATCGAGCAGTCGATGGAGGGTGAGATCGAGCTACTCTGGCTGACCAGCGAAGTGCGACAGGATCGGCCATCGGTCCTCGACGAAGTCAGCACCGCGCTCTGGTATCTGGAGACAAGACTGCTGAAGGCCGGGGCTTACATGCATGCCACGCTCGCGCTTGCCTTCGAGGAAGAGTTCGCGCGGGCCGCCGACGCTTTTCGGGTCGCGGTTCCGCTGCGCTTCGGCACCTGGGTTGGCGGCGATCGGGACGGAAATCCTTACGTCACGCCCGAAATCACGATCGCCACGGCGCGTCGCGCAAGCCATGTGATCCTCGGCCATTATCAGGACGCGCTGGAAGATCTCATCCGACGACTTTCGTTGTCGTCCGCCATTGTCCCACCGCTGCCGGCACTCCTGAAATCAGTAGAGGCTGACAGAAAAATTCTTCCTGACGTCTGGAAGAAGAATCAAAAGAGGAATGCCGACGAGCCGTTGCGTCTCAAGCTCAGTTTCATGTCGGCGCGGATCGATGCGACGCGGCGCCTCGTCGCGTCACGCGACGCCGGACGGCCCAGGAAGGAGCGCGCGGCATATCGNGACGCCGCGGCGTTCGAGAGCGATCTCGAGCTCGTTCGGAAATCCGTGCTGAATGCCGGCGCCGAGCAGGCGTGCCGCGCGATGGTTGATCCGNTGTATGCATCCGTGCGCGCGCATGGCTTCCACGGGTTCATGATGGATGTGCGCGACCACTCCGAGGTGAATGCCGCGGCTGTGAATGAGCTCCTCCCCCCGGCGAAAGGTGTGGAAGACGCCAAACGCCTTCGCTCGGCTCTGACGAGCGGTCGCGCGCTGTTATCCGGGAAACGCAAGTTGTCCCCCGACACCCAGCGTGTCGTCGACACCTTTGCCGCGATCCGCACCATTCAGGACGAAGCCGGCGACGCCGCGGCATGCACCTACATCGTGTCGATGACCCGCTCGGTGGATGACATGCTGAGGGTCCTGCTGCTGGCGCGCGAGGCGGGTCTGGTGAGCCTCGCTGGAAAAACCCCGAAGTCGCGCATCGATGTGGTTCCACTCTTCGAGACGCTTCAGGATCTCGAGAATGCGCCGGACATCATGCGCACACTGCTCGGCGATCCCACCTACTCGCGCCAGCTCGCCGCACGCGGGCGGAAGCAGGAGGTGATGATCGGCTACTCTGATTCCGGAAAGGACGCCGGGATGATCGCCGCGTCGTGGGGACTCTATCGAGCCCAGGAATCACTGTCGGAGCTCTTCGACGAAGCCGGAGTGCGACTCACGCTGTTTCACGGGCGCGGCGGCAGCGTCGGGCGTGGCGGCGGCTCACCGGTTTACCGCGCGCTGGCCGCACTGCCGCCCGACACGACCAGGGGTCGCATCAAGATCACCGAGCAAGGTGAGATCGTTTCGCAGCAGTTCGGCTTGCTGCCCGTCGCGGAGCGTACGCTGGAAGTCAACGCTGCCGGTGTACTGTTGCAGGAGTTCACCGACTGGCGCAAGCGCGTCGGCGTGAAGGAAGTGGAGGACTTCCGCGACGTGATGGATCGAATGGCCGCGCGGTCGCGCGACGTTTATCACAAGCTCGTCTACGATGAGGACGCGCTCTTTCAGCTGTTCCGTATGGCGACGCCGATCGACGAGCTCGCCAACGCGCGCTTCGGATCCCGCCCGGCGTATCGCCCCGGCGCGAAAGCCGGAATCGAAGGAATTCGCGCCATTCCGTGGGGATTCGGCTGGACGCAAATCCGATTGATGCTTACCGGTTGGCTCGGTGTCGGGACCGCGCTGGGCGACGAGGTAGCGACGCGCACCGGCCTGCGCAGGGTTCAGCGGATGGCGGAAACGTGGCCGTTCGTCGACGACATGCTGGCCAAAGCGGAGATGGTGTGCGCCAAGACCGACGTCGAGATTGCGCGCGAGTACGTCCGCGAGCTCGGCGGGGATCTGAAGCTGCTCGATTCACTTGTCGGCGAGTACCAGCGCGCGGTCGAGGCGCTCCTTCTCATTCGCGGGCACCGTCATCTCGTCGACGACACGCCAGTGCTTCAGTCCGCGATAGCGCTCCGGAACCCGTACGTCGATCCGTTGTCGCTGCTCCAGATTTCGCTGCTGCGGCGGAAGCGGACCGGCGCGGTGAAGACTGATAAGGAGAAAGAGGCGATCGATGACGCGTTGGCGACGACGCTCAGCGGGATCGCGCAGGGGTTGAGGAACACTGGTTAAAAACAACTGCACAAC
>C688J18823_10001553_pt1 | contig 14224 bp, 14 predicted proteins | sample HopSoiMetagenom1_FD_18823 | JGI IMG/M metagenome (IMG submission 18823)
CCACCCTCCCGGGTCCCTCGACTACGCTCGGGATGACGGGACGGAGCGACTTACGCTGCCGGCCGTGCCGGCTTCTGCGCCAGAGCCTTATCGAGCGCCTGCTTCAGCTCGTCGTCGACGGTGATCGCGCCGTACTTTTTCCACACGATCTTTCCGTTGCGATCGATCAGCGCTGAGGTCGGGATGACCGTCGTCTGGAACACGTTCGCCAGCTTTCCGTCCGGATCGAGCGCGATCGGATACGTCATCGAGTGCTCCGTGACGAACTGCTGGACCGCATCCTTGCCCGACTCGTCGAGGCTCACACCGACCACTCTCAATCCCTGCGACGCGTACTGGTTGTGCAGCTTCTGCAGTTCCGGGATCTCGAAGCGGCACGGGCCGCACCACGTCGCCCAGAGGTTGAGGAACACGACATTGCCGCGCTCGGCGGCGATGTCGAACGGCTTACCGTCGAGCAGCTCCGCCTTGTACGCCGGCATCGCTTCGCCGACTTTCGTTTCGGTGGCCGTTGAGGGAGTCAGCGGAGCGGGAGCGGACCGGTCGGAGGGCGTCGTGGCAGTCGTGGCCGTCGTCGCGGTCCGAGGAGCTTCGTGTTTTCTGCAGGCAGCGATCAGTGTTGCGATCGCGATCAGGAGAAGGATCTTACGCATGGCCGGTCATTCTCGCATCAAAGCCCTTCGCCCGGCTTCGTCGGCACCATCTGCAACGCGTCATTGACGCGATTGAAATAGTTGAACAGTCCCGCCATCGCGGAGATCTCCACGATCTCGCCCTCGTCGTAGTGCTGGCGAAGCCGCGCGAACATCGCATCGTCGACGCGATTCGCATCGATGGTCAGCTGCTGCGCGTACGCCAGCGCCGCCTTCTCCTTGTCATCGAACGGTCCGCTCTCGAAATCGAGAATCTGCTCGAGCTGCGCATCCGTCGCCCCGAACCGCGCAGCCTGCGCGGTGTGTGAGGCGTTTCAATACGCGCAGCTGTTCAATCGCGAGACGAGTGTTGCGACCAGCTCCTTCGTGCGCACCGGCACGGTCCCGCTGTTCGTCACCGCGTTCAGATGCGCGACCATCGTCTTGAGGATCTCCGGACGATGCGCGTAGACGCGGAACATGTTCGGCACGTTGCCGCGCGCCTCGCCTACCTTCGTGTAGAGCTCCTGCACGTCGGAGGGAACCTGCGTTTTTTCGAGTCGTGAAATTCGCATAAATGAAAAGGCCCGCAAATCGCGGGCCTTCAGGTTCAGGTTTCTGGCTTCAGGTTTACTTCTCGTCCTCGGGCTTGCCCTTCTTGATGACCTCGGGCTCGGCCGCACCAGCGACTGCGCCTTCCGCCGCCGCGGTTTCCGCGACTTCGGCACGCGCATGCGTCACACCGACGACGACGCGATCCGCATCATCGAGCACCTTCACGCCCTCGGGGAGCGTGAGGTCCGAAATGCGGAAGTATCCGTGAATGCCGAGTGACGTGACATCGATGTCGATCGCATCGGGGATCTGGTTCGGGAGACATTCGATGTGAAGGTCGCGAACCTGGAAGTCGAGCAGTCCGCCTTCCTTCACGCCCATCGCCGTTCCGGTCACATGCACCGGCACCGTCACGCGGATCTTTTCGTCCATGGTGACGCGGACGAAATCGATGTGCGTCATGCGGCGCGAGATCGGATCGATCTGGATGTCTTTGATCATCGCGTGGCGCTGCTGATCGGTGCCCGACATCTTCAGCAGGAAGATCGAACGGACGCCGTGCTCGCTCTTCTGAATCAGCTCGGTGACCGACTTGCGATCGACCTCGATGGCCACCGATTCCTTGTGTCCGCCGTAAACCACGGCCGGGACTTTTCCTCCGGCGCGCAACTTCTTCGCGATCTCCTTGCCGGAGCGCTCGCGACGTGTAACTTCCAGTGTGACCTCAGCCATGAAAAGTGCTCCTCAGACGTAATCCGCGGTGAGAAAGAAGCGAGCCCTAAATTTATTCCAATTCCATGTAGGACAACCTCTTAGGTTGTCCCTTCGTCATCCCCGGCAACCTAAGAGGTTGCCCTACATCTCGAACAACGAACTGACCGAATCCTCGTTGTGAATCCGCTTGATCGCCTCGGCCAGCAGCTCGCCGATCGACAGCGCTTTCAGCCTCGAGCAGTCCTGCTCTTTGTCCGCCGTCGGCATGCTGTTCGTCGCGATCACCATCTCCAGCTTCGAGTTGTTGATGCGATCGATTGCCGGACCGGACAGCACCGCGTGCGTGCACGATGCCGAGATCGATTTCGCGCCGTGCTTCATCAGCGCTTCGGCCGAATGGATGAGCGTGCCTGCGGTATCGATGATGTCGTCGACGATGAACACGTTTCGTCCCTCGACATCACCGATGATGTTCATGACCTCGGTCTGATTCGCGGCGATGCGGCGCTTATCGATGATCGCCAGCGATGCGCCGAGGCGCTTCGCGTACGCGCGTGCGCGCTCGACGCCGCCCGCATCGGGCGAGACGATCGTCAGCTCACCGAGTCCGAGCGTGCGCAGATGGCCGACGATCACCGGCGCCGCGAACAGGTGATCGACCGGGATGTTGAAGAAGCCCTGGATCTGCGACGCGTGCAGGTCGAGCGTGAGCACGCGATCCGCGCCCGCCTTCGTGATCAGATCGGCGACGAGCTTCGACGTGATCGGCACGCGCGGCTTGTCCTTGCGATCCTGGCGCGCGTAACCGTAGTACGGCAACACGGCGGTGACGCGGCTGGCGCTCGAGCGTTTGAACGCATCGAGCATGATCAGCAGCTCCATCAGATGATCGTTGACCGGCGGGCACGTCGGCTGAATGATGAAGACATCGGCGCCGCGCACGTTCTCGTCGATCTGCACGTAATTCTCGCCGTCGGAGAAGCTGTAGAGCGTCACCCGACCGAGGTCGATGCCGATGCGCGCGCAAATCTCCTCGGCGAGCGAGGCATGTGCGCGTCCCGAAAACACCTTCAGCGGACCGTACAAGCGGGCGTGATTATAGGGGATGATCGTCGCGTGCACGAGTTGATTGCACACACCGCGGACGTGCGATTCCGCATCGCATCGGAGACGCTCGAAGGACTCTTCGCCGAGGCCGTCGCGGCGCTCACGGAGTTCATGCAGCCGGCGTTTATCGATGACGTTGTTTCTGCGTCGTTCGAGCTCGATGCGATCGATACAACGTCACTTCTCGTCGATTTTTTGAGCGAGGTTCTGACGCGCTGCCACGTGCGCCACGAAGCGTACGAATCCGTCGTCTTCGCTTCGCTTGATGCGCTCTCGCTGCGCGCATCGCTGCGTGGCCGCAAAGCGCGCGCGTTCGGCGAGGACGTGAAGGCGGTGACGTATCACGAGGCAGAAGTCGTGCAGCGGGAGGGCGGGTGGAGCACGATGCTGGTGCTGGATATTTGAACGCCCATGCGCAAACAAGACCTTCACCGCATTCACGACAACCTCTGGGAAATCCCACAGACCCACCGCGGCGACATGCGCGTGCCTGCGCGCGTCTACACGAACGAGCGCATGCTGGAGCAGATCGTCAGCGATCGCTCGCTCGAGCAGCTCGTCAACGTCGCCACCCTGCCCGGCATCCAGCGCTACGCCATCGCCATGCCCGACGTGCACGAGGGCTACGGCTTCCCGATCGGCGGAGTCGCGGCGATCGATCCCGGCGAAGGCGTCATCTCGCCCGGCGGCATCGGCTACGACATCAACTGCGGCGTGCGCGTGCTCCGCTCGAACCAGACGCTCGACGACATCAAGCCCGTCATCCGCAAGCTCGCGCATTCGTTGGCGCGCGAGATTCCGTCCGGCGTCGGACGCGGCGGCAATCTCACCCTGACGAAAGACGATCTCGATCGCGTGCTGCGCGACGGCGCCAAACGCGCGGTCGAGCTCGGGCACGGTACGCCCGAGGACCTGCGTCACATTGAAAGCGAAGGACGCATTACGCCGAACGATCCGAAGTACATCTCCGACGACGCGAAACAGCGCGGACACGATCAGCTCGGCACGATCGGCTCCGGCAATCACTTCGTGGAGATCGATGTCATCGACACCATCTTCGATGCCGACGCCGCGCAAACGCTCGGCCTCGATGAAAACCAGATCGTCGTGCAGATCCACACCGGCTCGCGCGGACTCGGACACCAGGTCGCGACCGACTGGATCCGCTCGATGATCAAAGCGATGCCGAAGTACGGCATCCACATCCCCGATCGCGAGCTCGCGTGCGCGCCGGTGCAATCGGATGAAGGCCAGAAGTACCTGCTCGCGATGGCCTCCGCTGCGAATTTCGCATTCGCCAACCGGCAGCTGATCACCGCAGGCGCACGCCGCGCGTGGTCGCACGAGCTCGGAACATCGGCGCGGCTCGACATCCTCTACGACGTCGCGCACAACGTCGCGAAGTTCGAGGAGTACGACGGCAAGCTGCTGCTCGTTCATCGCAAAGGCGCGACGCGCGCGTTCCCCGGACAGCCGGTGCTCATCCCCGGCAGCATGGGCACGGCGTCCTATCTATTGATGGGACAGGACGGCGCGATGCGCGAAACCTTCGGCTCGAGTTGCCACGGCGCCGGCCGCGTGATGTCGCGCAGCGCCGCGAAGCAGAAGATCAACGGCCACGAATTGCGCGCGCGGCTGGAGAAGATGGGCATCGTCGCGGAGGCGGGCTCGCTGAAGGGACTGGTCGAAGAAGCACCCGAGGCGTACAAAGATGTCGACGCGGTGGTCGGCGTGGTTGCACAGGCCGGCATCGCGAAGAGAGTCGCGCGATTCAAACCAGTGGCGGTGATCAAGGGCTAAGGCTTCACGATCTGCAGCGTGCGGCCATCGCGCGTATCGAAGCGATACACGACATTCTGCTTCGCATCCGCGACCCACAGCGAGCCGTCGCGCGCAATTGCAAGACCGATCGGGAAACCAAGCTTCTGCGCCACGTTGAACGGTTGCAGCTTCCACTTCGACAGGTTGCCGCACCAGATGCGCCGCGCACTCGCGTCGGCGATGAAAACACGATCGTTCTTCGTGTCGGCGGCGATCGCCACCGGCTCCGCGACCGTGCGAGCGTCGAGCGTGATGATCTTCCGGTCGTCCATGCCGACCGACACGATCGCTCCCTTCTGCACGTCGCCGATGAGCAACCGGCGGCGCGGAACATCGAGCGCGATCGGTCCGAGATTGCCGGCTTCAGGCATGCGCGTGACGACGGCGTACGTCGCTTTCGGATTGTCGATCGCGAGGCGGTAGACCGCATTCGTCTGGCTGTCGGTGCAGTACGCCGTACGGGTAACCGGATCGACGACGATTCCGGCGAGCGCGCCGCCGGGTGGCAGCACCCATTCACTGCTTCGGCTACCTGACGTGTTGAAGCGCGCCAGGCGGATCAGCGTCGCGCTCGATTTGAACCGCATCTCCTGCGTGACCAGGAACTCGCCGTTCCCCACCTCGGCGAAACCGCTCGCGCTGTAAGCGCCGAAGCCGTTGATCAAGTGCGTGACGGCGTTGGAGCTGCTGAGCTTCGCCACGCCGTTGCGCGTGTCGAGCATCGCCAGCTCGCCCGACGCAAGTGTCGTCAGCGCTGCCGGTTGAAATCGCAGTTGCGCGACGAGGAGCATCGACGCGGCGGCAACGAGCAACCGTTTATGCCGTGGCATCGCTCTTCTTTCCGCCGCCGAGCCGGAAGATCTCCATCTGACTGATCGAGAGCAGCAGATCGCGGCTCTTATAACCGGCGATGCCTGCCAGCACGCCGACCAGTGCAGCGGTCGGCATCTGGAAAGGATCGAGCGTGAAGTCGAGAACCTTGAGCTCGCTTTTTCCGAGGACCATCGCCATTCCGAAAACCTCGATGAGCAACGCCACCGCGATGCCCGAGCCGAGAATCCGCAGGCGCTCGGTCCACGACTCGCGCTTCGCTTTCGCCAGGAGCAGCAGCAGCCATCCGACGATCGCGCCGATGAACGTGATCATCAACAGGATCGGCGGCCACGGGACGAACTGCACGCGCACCGGAATCGTGACCGGCTTCTGGTCCCGTCCCAGCGTTTTGCACGTGAGCGTGACGTTGATGATGTCGTCGAATTTCGCGCGGCCTCGGAAGAGCGCGGTACCGAATGCGTGCGACGTACGCGGATCGAGATGGATCTTCAGCGTTGACGCGTCCGAGGCGCCGCTGCGCAGCAGGAACGGCGCGAACGGGGCCACGCCGTTGCGTACCTCGATCGGTTTCCAGAGCGCCGCGTCGTTCGATGCGGCGGACGCGCCGGTGATCGTCACTGCCATGTTCTTCAACTCGTTCGTGATGGGGATCGGAACATCGTGCTCCGTGGCCAGAAAGACGTCGTTCGCGTCCTCGGGTTGATGACTGCTGACGATCACGTCGGGCACGAAACCGAAAATCGGCAGCGTGATCGTGTCGGTTTCGGTCAACGCGCCGTCAATCACGTGGAATCGGACATCCGCCATCTGATCGTCGAACGCGCCGATCGAACGCCCCTGAAACGCGAAGCGCGTGACCTGCGCCGGACTCGCTTTCGACCGCACATAAAGGCTGTAACTGAAGAAGTGCAACAGCGGCACTTCGGCCACGTCGTCAGGTCCCATCCAGACGTCGTAATGTTCCGTCGATCCGGACAATCTGTTGTTGAACGGCGGCGGTGCGTCGGCGACGTCCGCGGTCTTACGCGTGAAGTCGAACCGGCCAGCAGTCAGCACGGACTCGAGTTGCAGATCGAGCGCCGCCGCGTCCGGCGGAAGCCAGAGCAGCGCGATCATTGCGACGATGACAGACCTCGACATTGGACGGCTCACTTAAGGAGAGCCGCGGCAGAGGCGTTTCCCTACCCGTCAAAATGGCGCATACGTCAGCACCTTCCTCGCGTACACATCCCACAGACTGCCGAGGAACAGCGCGCCGAAGCGCGTGAGCGCGGACGCGCGATCGGCGAGCGTCGGGCCCTCGGTGCGGAACGTCCCCAGCTGCTTGAGGAACTCGGGGAACGTCAGGCGGAGGATGCCGGTCGCGCGCGGCGTCGCGTTCCCTTCCTGTTCCGAAGTGATGTGGCCGTCGTAGATCCGCGTGAACAGCGTCGTCGTGTCCTGCCACACATCGCCGCCCGAGTCGTCACTCACATCTTTGAAGCCGCTCAGCGTCAGCGGATTGCCTTTGTCGCTCGTGAAATGCAGGCGATACAACATCTTCTTCTTCGACGGATCGCCTTTGTCCACGAGCAGATTGAACACGCCGCGCTCGATCGGACGCTGCTCGCCGCCGATGTTCGACGTCACCCAACCTTCGATCGATGCCTCGTGCGTCGGGATCAGGATGAATTCGTCGACGTTCTCGACTTTGATCGTCATCCGCGCATCGACTTTGTTCCGCGTCTCCTTGCCGCGCACGTACGCCGCCTCGTAATCCGCCGGCGACGCATCGACATACCCTCGCATTTCCTCGGTGAACTGCAGTTTCGTCAGCGGCGCCGAAGCCACGCGCGGATCGATCGGCTTCTGATTCTTCAGCGGAATCCCGTTCGCAGCGCACCATTCGCGCGCCGCGATCACTCCCCGATTCACCGCCTCCGCCGAACGGTCCTGACTGAAGTTGATGAGGTAATGCAGCGGCACCTCGGCGCGTAGTTCTTTGACCACGATCTTCCGTCCGAACTCGCCCGGCTTGCCCGCATCGATGTTGGCGTTGTTCGCATCGATGCGCTTCAGCACGTCGCGATAACGGCCAACCGCCGCCGCTTCGATCATGCCGAAATAGTTGCCGACGAAACCATCGTGCCACTCGCCGCGGAAGCTGACGGTCCAGATCACCCAGAGCTCGTCCGCGCCGCGGCGGATCGCTTCCTCGAGGTTGCAGTCGGTGTTGAACACCGCGTCGATCAGCACTTCGCCGCCGACGCGGATCGGCGGGAACCACATCGGCAGCGACACGCACGCGCAGAGCAGCTCGGCCGTCAGGTCCTTCGGCTCCAGGATCTTCGTCTCCTGCTTCGTGAAGTTGTAGACGCTGAACGTCGCGGGCGTGTTGCTCGCGCGGATCCTGTCGAAGTCGAGTCCCCACTTCGGAAAGACCTTCTTGCGATAGTTGTCGAGGTCGAACAGCGACTCGGCCCAGAACAGTTTGACGTACGACTCCCAATTCAGATCGACGCCGGCGATCGGATCGATCGTGCGCCAGTTGTCGGCGATCTGCGTGCCGTTCATCCCCTGCACGTACATCGCGAGGTTGAGCGTGCCACCGCTCGCGCCATCCGCAAGATCGAACTGCAACTCCGCCTCATCGAGCCAGACCTGCAGCACTCCAGCCTGGAACGCCACCTTCACGCCGCCGCCCGCAAGCATCAACGCACGTTTCGTCATCGGAGCCTCCGTATGGGAAATCCTCCCATTTGTCCCTCTTTATGTGAAGACGGAGGTCTGCAATGCCGATGTTTCTTAAGGGCGACATGACCGCGGCGCAACTCGATGAGGAGCCGCGCCTGCGCGTTCGCTCTCCCCGTCTGCCGCTGCGTCTCGATGTGGTCGATGACGTTCCGAGCGATCCGGACTGGGACGATGCGATTGCGGCGAATGAGCTGACGCCTGCGATTCGCCCCCTCGTCGCCACGCCGCTCCTCGCAGCCGCGCCGCCGGCGCAGATGGCGATGCTCGCGGTTGCCGACTCCTCCGACGCGCAGACGCAGTTCCAGGTCATGCCTGAGCCGGGCGAGGGACTGCTGCTGATGGTGCGCAATGGCGACGTCGTGCAGTGGTACCTGCCGCAGAACGCCGCGACGCCTGCGATGGGCAAGCACTTCAAAGCAGTCGCCAATGCGATCGCCGCGCCGGTGCCGCTGACGTTTCATGTGCCGCAGTCGCTGCTGACGACGCGCCCCGGCGTCTCACACGCCGGCGTCGGCGCCGCGCACGAGAGCTTCGCGAAAGCCGCGCTGAGCTTCGCTCCGGTGTTGCGCTTCTTCCGCTTTCCGCTGATCGGCGATCTGCTCGATGGCCTGGTCGAGAAAGCCGTCGCGTTCATCGCGAAAGAGATCGAGCAGAAGGCGAAGACCGAGGCCTTCCGCCGATTCGATCCCGAGAATAATTTTCCGCGGATGTCGGACGACGACCTGGCCGCGCTGAAAGACCAACGCGTTTTGCTGCTGACACACGGCATCTTCAGCTCGACCACCGGCGCGTTCCGCGCGTTCGGCGCGGCGGGCGACGATCTCCTCACCGATCTGCGTGCGATCTACGGAACGAACAACATCATCGGCTGGGATCACTTCACGATCTCGAAGACGCCGCTGGAGAACGCGCACGATCTGCTCACGCGCCTGCCCGAGGGTCTCGAGGCCGACATCCTCTGCCACAGCCGCGGCGCGCTGATCACGCGCGCCATGCTCGAGCACCCCGACCTGAAGCCGTTGACGCAGAGCAAGATTGCGAACGTCGGAAAGCTGATCTTCGTCGCCGGCGCGAATCAGGGGTCGCAGCTCGCGAAGTTCGAGAACCTGAACCGCCTGCTGAACATCTATTCCGCCGTCGCCTCGACTCCGCTCCTCGGCGGGGCCGGCGTCGTGCTGCGCGTCATCGTCGGACTGCTGCGCGTGCTCGCGCACGGCGCGGTGCAGCTGCCGAGCATCATCGCGCTGCAGCCGGATGAAGCGACGAATCCGTTCCTCGCGCAGCTCAACGACGGCGCGCTCGCCACGCCGGTCGACCGCTGCGTCGTCGTGCACGCGAACTACGATCCGCGCAAAGGAGTGCTCAAGGAGCTGCTCGACTTCAACGTCGACATCATCTTCAACACCGCGAACGACATGGTCGTGCCGTTCGCCGGCGCGGAGCTCTTCGATAAACTGCAGGCCGTGACCGAAGCACACAACCTGCGCTTCGGATCGGTCAGCGAAACGCAGGGCGACGTGATGCACACGAACTATTTTTCGCAGCAGAGCGTGCGCGACATCATTCGGCAGACGTTGTGACCTTTCGGCGGAACACCAGATCGCATCCCGCCAGCGTCAGCCAGATCACCATCACCGCGAACGGGATCATCGCCAGCGCGTCACTCGTGAAGAGCGGATTGTTTGCCGTCGACCACACCGTCATGCGATCGGTCACCGGCGCGAGCACGCCGGCCATGAACGCGTTGATGATGCCGGCCAGTGCGCCGCCTGCGATCAGTCCCGATGCGAGCAACGTCCCGCCGCTGCGCTCCGCCTCCGCTTCCGACTTCTTCGTCCACTTGTCCGCGACCCACCGCACCGCGCCGCCTGCGAACACCGCGGTCGACGTCGAGAACGGCAGGTACACGCCGACCGCGAACGCGAGCGACGGCACGCCCGCCATCTCCAGCATCACCGCGATCATCACGCCGAACAGCACGAGCGTCCACGGCAGGTGATGATTGAGGATGCCTTTGATCACGTACGACATCAGCGTCGCTTTCGGCGCGGCGAATTTCGTGACCACCGTGCCATCCGTGCGCGTGGTGTGCGAGCCGTTGATGCCGGGATCGACGAGGAACACCGGCGTCCCCTGCGCATTCACCAGATACTTCCCCTGCTCCAGTCCCGCCGTCGCCTCGGTGTGCCACGCGAAGTATTCGCCTTCGCGCGCAAGGCCTTGCGTCGAGACATGCACGTTCGTCCTGACCGGCACGCGCACCGTCGCCGCATCGTTGAGTCGAAGCAGGATCGGCCCGAGGAGTAACGCGGACGTGAGCGTGCCGACGAGAATCGCGATCTGCTGATGACTCGGCGTCGCGCCGATCAGGAATCCGGTTTTCAGATCCTGCGAGGTAGTTCCCGCCTGCGATGCAGCGATGCAGACGATCGCGCCGACCGACAACGCAGTCACGTAATACGCCGGCCCGGTCCACCCGACGACGAGGAACACGAGACACGTCAGGATCAGCGTCGCGATCGCCATGCCGGAGATCGGATTCGATGACGATCCGACTTCGCCGGTCAGCCGCGACGACACCGTCACGAACAAAAATCCAAGGATGACGATCAGCAGCGCGCCGATCACGTTCATGTGCAGCGGACGCGCAGCGGTGATGATCGCGACGAGTGCCAGCGATCCGATCAGCACGAATTTCATCGGCAGATCGCGCTCGTACCGCGAGACCTTCGCCGCTTTGCTGACGCTGCTGCGCATGTTGCGCAGTCCCGAGGCCAGTCCGCTGACGATCATCGGCATCGAGCGCGCGAGGCTGATGATGCCGCCCGCTGCAACCGCACCCGCGCCGATGTAGAGCACGTAGCCGCGCTGAATTTCTTCGACCGTCATCGCGCCGATCGGCGTCGTGCCGGGCGCGAGCACCGCGCCGAGTCCGTCGCCGAAGAAGCGGATCATCGGAATGATGATCAGGTACGAAAGCACGCCGCCCGCGCACATCAGCGCGGCGATGCGCGGTCCGATGATGTAGCCGACGCCGAGAAGCTCGGGCGAGACTTCGACGTTCAGCCAGGCGCCTTTGTAGACGCCGCCGAAAATCTTCTGCGGCACTTCCTTCCACGCTTTGAACGACACCATCGCGGCCTTGTAGAGCAGGCCGGCGCCGAATCCCGAAATGATCGCCGTCGCACCGCCCAGCTCTCCCCCCGCCGCGCTCTTGAGCACCTCGGCACACGCCGTTCCTTCCGGATATTTCAGCGTGCCGTGCTGCTTCACGATCAATGCGCGCCGCAGCGGAATCATCATCAGGATGCCGAGCAATCCGCCGAGCGTCGCCACGAGCATCACCCGCGTGATCTCGAGATCGAATCCGAGAATCATGATCGCCGGCATCGTGGCGCCGATCCCGAACGCGATCGATTCACCCGCCGACCCCGCGGTCTGCACGATGTTGTGCTCGAGGATCGTCGCGTCGCGCAGTCCCATCGAGCGCAGCAACCGGAAGAGCGCGATCGAGATCACCGCGACCGGAATCGATGCGCTGACCGTAAGCCCGACTTTCAGCACGAGGTACAGCGATGACGCCCCGAAGATCACGCCGAGAATCGTGCCGACGAGCAAGGCCGGCAGCGTGAGCTCGCGCATCTGCACCGACGCCGCAACGAACGGTTCGAATGGCGGCGCGTCATCGACCACGGCGATGCGATCGGGAAATTCAATGACCGGATCGGGATTCGTCATGGAATGAAGGTAGAAGTGCGTTCGTCAATCTCTTGACGAATTGGAACGAGCGGTCGAATTGATGCCACGGACGGCCTCGGGTGGAGCGCGGGCGTCCCGCCCGCAGTCGGCGGCCGTCCCGGCCGGCGACAAACCCGGGCGACCGGGCGGGACGCCCGCGCTCCTGCCTCTTCGGCCTCGACCTGCACACCGAGCGCGCCCGCGGTTTTCAGGTCGTTGATCCTCGCAGATGTAGTCAGCAGGGTGTTCGCACTTCCGGGTACACTTTGACCGTGCGAGTTGCATCCGGCCGAGTCGTCGAGGGAAAAGTGGAGATCGAGGATGCAGAGCTTCCCGAAGGAGCCGCCGTAACCGTTCTTCTTCCCGAGCCTGACGGCACGTTTGAGGCAGATCCTGAAACCGAGCGGATGCTTCTCGAATCGATCGCGCAGTGTGAACGGGGACAGAAAAGACCGTTCGATGCCGTGCTGGAAGAATTGCGCAAACGCGAGTGAGTTTCGCTCGTGAGATCGAAGTCAGCGAGCTTGCCGATCGGCAAATACGCGAGGCGGACAGCTGGTGGCGCAAGAATCGTCAAAGAGCGCCCAACGCGATTCGTGAAGAACTCGAGAAAATTCGCGATGTCATCGCGTTCCAGCCACACATCGGCGAACGTGCGCGGAACGTGAAACTTCCGGGCGTTCGCCGTCTCCATCTGCAGCGTATCCACTACCACATTTACTATCGCGTGATCGGCGAACCGGAGCGCGTTGAAATTGTTGCGTTCTGGAACGTGCGCCGCGGCAGCGGCCCGCCGATCTGACCGGCATCGATATCCTCTAAATGATCCGAAACCGCCCGGCCATCGTGCGCGATACGAGCGTCCGATGCGGTGCGCGCTCCAGCGCGTCCGGCCGTTCCCCGCGCAGCAGCGGCGCGAGCACCTCGTACGGATCGCACGGCCAATCGACGATCGTTTCGCCGTCGCTCATCATGGCGAGCTCGAAGCGCGCGACGCACGCCGTGAGCTCGTCGTCCATCGCCCGTTCGAGGAACGCGCGCGACAGTTCTTCGATGAACGGCGAGTCGCAATCGATGGCATCGACGACCTCCGGGAATCGATCGCCGAGGATGGCTGCGGTGAGCGGGCAATTCTGGCGGAGGCGGAAGAGGCGCCAGCCGCGAATCGTGTCGCGCGTGACGGCGAGCCCGATCGAGCGGCTCGCCTGTTCGATGTACGGATCGTTCGTGACCACGCCGCCGCGGATCAGGTCGCGCATTGCGCGTTGATGGTCAGCGAGTGGCATCACGCATCGTCCTCAGTTCATTCGCCACGGCCTCGAGTCCGGTCAGACCGATGTATGGACCGAGCAGCTCGAAGATCACCGCTTCGACATTCGGCGTGCGCGGAAGCACCTCCCGAAGCATCGCACGCGTCTCGTCGCGCGTGACGCGCGAGTGGACGTCGACGCGCAGTCCGCGATCGATCGTGCCGTTCGCGACGTGAATCTCGCGCACCGCGGCGAGATCGAGCTCGTCGAGGAACGCGGAGGCGGTGCACAGTCCATTGTGCACGTCGCATTCGAGGTTGTAGACGTCGAGGATCAGCCCGCAGCCGGTGCGGCGCGCGATCTCGTTCAGAAATCCCGCCGCGCTGTACTCGCCGCCCACCTCCGGGAAGAGGTTCACGACATGCTCGAGCAGGAACGGCTTCGCGTACCGGCGCTGGATCTCGCCGACGCGCGCGCAGATCAGTTCGAGTGCTTCGTCCGTGCGCGGCGGGACGAGCATCGTGCCGAGGTGCTGGCCGTCGACGGTCGTATATCCGAGGTGCTCGCTGTGCCAGGCGACGTCGACGTGCGACATCAATTGATCGACCAGCGCGAGGTACGACTCGTTCATCGCATCGGCCGACGCGATGGAGAGCCCGACGCCGTGGATGGTGATCCACGCGTGCTGCGAGATCGCGCGCAATTCATCGAGGGTATCGGATGGGATGACCGGCCGGCCGCCGCGCATCGTGGCGATCGCGTCGGGCGTGACCTCGACGACCTCGGCGAGCGGCAGCACCGTCTCGGCGAATCGCGGGTCACGCCCTTCGTAATTGATTC
>C688J18823_10001554_pt1 | contig 14222 bp, 15 predicted proteins | sample HopSoiMetagenom1_FD_18823 | JGI IMG/M metagenome (IMG submission 18823)
CGGCGTGATGGTCGCCTCCGTTCCGATCGATACGCAGGTGCACGACACTTATTTCGTCGTCGCCCACTTCCACTACGTGTTGATCGGCGGCGCTGTGTTTCCGCTCCTTGGCGCGGTCTACTACTGGTTTCCGAAGATCACCGGCCGCATCTTGAGCGAGCGCATGGGCCAATGGAATTTCTGGCTCGCCTTCATCGGTTTCAATGTCGCGTTCTTCCCGATGCACATCCTGGGCCTGCAAGGAATGCCGCGGCGCGTCTACACCTACCTGCCCGAGATGGGGTGGGGCTCGCTAAACATGCTCGCGACCGTCGGCGCGCTCATTTTGTTCATCAGCTTCCTGCTGCTGCTGATCAACGTCATCGGCAGCGCATCGCGTGGTGTTCCGGCAGGCGACAATCCTTGGGATGCCGGCACACTCGAATGGGCGACCACGTCACCGCCGCAGCCGTATAATTTCTCCCGCATCCCTTTCGTGACGCACCACGAGCCGCTCTGGGACAATCGCGAAAGCCTGCCTGTGATCACCGGGCTCAGTGTCGAGTCGCGTGAAATCGTCAGCGGAACACTGACAGAAGCCTATCCGGAAATTCGGGAGAGCTCACCCGAACCGTCTCTCTGGCCCTTGCTGGCGGCGCTTGCGGTCGGCGGGACTTTCCTGGGCTCGATCTTCACGCCGTGGGCCGTCGTCTGGGGATCGATTCCCGTCGCCATCACGTTGATCGCCTGGTTCTGGCCGAAGGGCACGCCCGAGGACGAGAAATGAGGCCACGCCCGGTTCAGGACGTCTCGGAACTGCCGACCTATGGGTTCGGCTCGACCAGTCCGATCTGGTGGGGAACGCTCGGTTTCGTAGCGCTGGAGGGGACTGGGTTCGCGCTCGCCATCGGCGCATATCTTTATCTCTGGCAGGTCAACTCGCAATGGCCTCTCAGCGTCGCGTCGCCCAATCACTGGCCCGGCACGGTGATGCTCATCGTTCTCCTTGCCAGCATTTGGCCGAACCTGCTCGCCGAGCGCGCCGCGCGCGCCGAAGACCTGCCGAACACCCGGCTCTGGCTCATCGTGATGTCCGCTATCGGGGTGCTGGCGGTCGCGATCCGCGGCTGGGAGTTCGCCCACATGAACATCCGCTGGGATAGCAATGCCTACGGCTCCATCGTGTGGTTCATCCTCGGCCTACACGCGACGCATCTGATCACGGATCTCGGCGACACGATCGTGCTCGCGGTGTTGATGTTCACGCGGCATGTCACCGGAAAGCGCTACAGCGATGTGAGCGACAACGCGTTCTACTGGTATTTCGTCGTCGCGTCGTGGGTGCCTCTCTGGGCCCTGCTTTACGGAGTGCCGCGGCTATGACGGCGCTCGACACCCTGCGGCCCCACGGCAAGTCATGGGCGGGGCTCGCCGTGGGGCCGACGTGCTGGGCGGTCGACACGCAGCTCAACTATGCGCTCGTCCATTGGGTTTGCGCGCGTGGCCTCAACGTCCTTCCCATCATTGCCGCCGTCCTCGCGGTCATCAGTCTTGCGGGCGCGCTCTGGTCCTGGCTGGCGTGGGACCGGCATCACGGGCCCGGTCTGCAGATTCCTGAACAGGACGGCCATCCGCATCACCTGCTCTGCGGAATCGGCGTTGCATCGGGAGTCCTGTTTGCGATGGTCGTCGCGATGCAGGGCATCGCTGGGCTCATTATCGATCCGTGCCTGCGATGAGAGCGATTGCCGCCATATTTTTCCTGTTGGTGGCACAGTGGCCGGCACATGCACATGGCGATGTTGGCGCGTTCACGCCCGCGGCATGGACCTATGATCCATGGATCATCGTGCCGCTTTACACGTCTGGACTTCTCTACCTGATCGGCATCCGCAAGCTCTGGCGGCGCGCCGGCCTCGGCCATGGCGTGCGGCCATGGCAGGTTGCGTGCTTCTGGTCCGGCTGGACCTGTCTCGCGCTCGCGTTGCTCTCTCCGCTGCACTGGCTCGGCGAGCGGCTCTTCGTCGCGCATATGGTCGAGCACGAGTTGCTGATGGTCATCGCTGCCCCACTGCTCACGGTCGCACGGCCGATCGGCGCGTTTTTGTGGGCGCTGCCGCAGAGCTGGCGCATGCGGCTCGGCGCCGCCGCGCAGCATCCGGCGGTCGCTGCGCCGTGGTGCACGCTGCGCAATCCACTTGTCGCCACTGTGATCCATGGCATTGCGCTGTGGGCCTGGCACATGCCGATCCTCTACAACACGGTGCTGACCAACCTCGCGATGCACCGGCTGCAACATGCGAGCTTTTTCTTCAGCGCGGTGCTGTTCTGGTGGTCTCTCTTCTATGGGCCGATGCGCGAGCGCGGTTATGGCATCGCAGTCGCGTGCCTGTTCTTCACCAGCCTGCATAGCGCGATCCTCGGCATCTTCCTGACGCTCGCGCGCGAGCCCTGGTATCCGCAACAGGCAGCGTTCGCGGAGCTCTGCGGCCTGACCCCGCTCGAAGACCAGCAGCTTGCCGGATTGGTGATGTGGGTACCGCCCGGCTTGCTCTATCTCGGTTTTGCGCTGTTCTTCGCCGGGAGATGGATTTCATCCGCCGGACATGCCGGAGGTCAGCATGCCTTCGCGCGGTAAGGTGCTGATCACTCTGGGCGCCATAGCACTCATCGGTGCGACGAGTATCGGCGCCGCCACTGTCTATCGCGAGCAAAAGAAGCAAAAAGACCAGGCCATTGCCAAGACCGGCGGCAATCCGGACAAGGCCATAGCTGGCGATCATGCGCTACGGCTGCGCCGCCTGTCACCAGATTCCGGACGCGCAAGTGCCGGGCGGGCTCGCCGCTTCGCCCCTCTCCGGCATCAAGGACCGCGTTTACCTCGGCGGCATCGTGTACAATACGCCCGACAATCTCATTCGCTGGATCGTCAATCCGAAGCAGTTCGATCCGAAAACGGGGATGCCGGTGACCGGCATCACCGACGCGCAAGCGCGCGACGTTGCGGCCTATCTTTATCTGCGCTGAGGATCAGTCCTCACGCCTACCCCGTACGAGCAAACCACGCGCCGGGTCATAGGCGAGGATGGCACCGCTCATAAAGATGCCCGTGCAGCCGCAGACCACCGCGAGCGACAGCAGATTCGGTTGCGCATACAGCGCAAAGCGGATCAGCTCGACCGCGTGCGTGAACGGATTGAACTGGCAGATGTAATACAGCGCGGGGCTTGCTTCCTGCACGCGCCACAGCGGATAGAGCGCGGAAGACGCAAAGAACATCGGGAAGATCACGAAGTTCATCACGCCGGCGAAACTTTCGAGCTGCTTGACTACGGACGAAATCAGCATGCCAAGCGCTCCGAGCATCAACCCCGACACCATCAGCGCGGGAAGCACCGTGAGATATCCAATCGGCGGCGGCTGAATGTCCCAGAACCAGGCGATCGCCAGAAACACGTAGACTTGCAGCAAGGAGACTGCGGTGCCTGCGACGAGCTTGCCCGAGAGCAGAAACCAGCGCGGAAAAGGGCTGACTAGCAGCGTGCGCATGTTGCCCATCTCGCGGTCATAGACCATCGACAGCGAAGACTGCATGCCATTGAACAGCTGGATCATCGCCATCAGGCCAGGCGCGATGTAGACCTCATAAGGAATGTAGGTCTCATAGGGCGGGATGATCGAAACGCCGAGCACTTGACGAAATCCAACCGCGAAGATGAGGAGCCAGACCAGCGGGCGGACCAGGGCGGAGACGAACCGCTCGCGCTGATGCAGGAAGCGCAGCGCTTCGCGCCACACGATTCCTTTCAGGCAAATCGCATATTGCGCAATCGAGAATCCCGCAGGCGGAAGCGTCAGGGCGCTCATGCGGCCTCGCTCCCGTCGCTTTGACCTGTCAGCCAAGTGAAAGCCTCTGCGACGCCAGCGCCGCCATTCTGCGTGACGATTTCCGCAGCTGCGCCGTGGGCCAGAATGTGTGCGCGGTGCAGCACGATCAGATCGTCGTCAGCCGCGACCTCATCGACTAGATGGGTCGCCCAGATAACGGTCACGCCCTCGCGCTGGACGAGCGTGCGTACGTGATCAAGGATTTCGGCGCGCGCCTTGATGTCGAGGCCGACGGTCGGCTCATCCAGGATCAGGAGCCGCGGCCGGTGCAGCAGCGCGCGCGCAATTTCGACGCGACGCATCTGCCCACCGGATAGATTGCGCACCTTGTCACGCGCGCGATCGGCGAGACCGATTTGCCTGAGCAGCTCCGCTGCACGCTTGCGCCCTTCGCGCGCTCTGATGCCGTGTAGGGCGGCGTGATAAGTCAGGTTTTGCGCGACCGAGAGGTCGAGATCGAGGGTGCGCGGCTGGAACACGGCCCCAAGCAAGCTCAGCGCGGACCCTGGATCGCGCCGGATGTCGAAGCCGAAAACGCGAATCGCGCCCGAGCGCACGGCATAGAGCCGTGTGATTAATGAAAACAGGGTACTCTTTCCGGCACCGTTTAGTCCCAACAGCGCGACGAAGCGCCCGGAGGGCACGCTGAATGACACGTCATCGAGCGCCTTGCGCGACCCGTAAGAATGATTCAACCGCTCGACCGCGAGCGCATCCATCGTCACTCTCGCGCGATCGCTATGCCCCACGGAAGCTCGCCAACCTGAATGGTCTTGATCACCTTCAGTGAAGCAACGTCGATGACGGAGACATCGTTTGACAGGCCGTTCGTGCTGAGCAGAAATCTGTCGTCCGGGGTAAAGGCCATGTGCCACACCCGATGGCCAACCAGCAGGTACTTGCTCACCAGATGAGTGCCCACATCGATCACAGCGATGCGGTTCGCGGGCCCGAGCGCGACAAACCCTGTCTTGCCGTCCGCAGTGAACTTGATGCCAACCGGCTGGATCGCCTCGCGCCGCAGACCCGAAATCTCAAATCTGATCTTTCTGGTCACGTCGTGCTTGAGCGGATCGATCACGCTGATGCTGCCGCCGACCTCGGAGGAGACCCAAAGCTCAGCCCCATCCGGCTTGAACTCGGCGTAGCGCGGCCGCGCATCGATGAGCACGTTCGCGAGGATCTTGCGCGAAACGGTGTCGATGAAGTGCGCCATGCTGGTCGTTTCCGACGTGCAGACGAGGATCGCGCCGTCGGGACTGACGGCCATGCCTTCAGGCTCAACCCCGACCGGCACGTCGGCGAGCCGCGTGCGTGTCTCGATGTCAATGATCGTGACCGTGTTGTCGTTCTCATTCGCCACATAAAGAATCTTCCCCGCTGGATCCTGAACGAAAGACTCTGGGTCGGGACCGGACGGCAGCTTGCCGGCGACCCGATGCGTCTTCGCATCGATCATCTGGATCGTGTCGTCGTCGCTCGCGGCGACCAGTACATATCTCTGATCGCGCGTGACCGCGATGCCACGCGGACGCTGCCCCACCTTGATGGTGCGCGTGACCTGCCACGTGCTGGTATCGATGACCGATACGGTGTTGCTCTTTTCGTTCGAGATATAAGCGAGATAGGCGTTCGCCGGCACACACCCGACAAACGGCAGCGCGAACCCGAAAAGAAAACGAAGCGCGGCGATCATGCTCATTTCAGCTTGCACTTGGTTTCGGGCCGGTCGTAGCCGAGGGTATCGAGCTCGGAGACCTGATGCAGGAAGCCCTCCTGCGGCGACACCGAGACGACGACGCGTCCGTCGGTGAGCAAGATCGGCTGCCGCAGCTGCAGATTCCAATCGCGCAACGTCAGCCGCTGGCCCTTGAATCCGGCGAGCGAGAATTCCGGGCTCTTGAAGAAAGCGATCATTGCCTTGAGACTCTCTCCGTGCCCTCGCGCCGCAGCCTCGCCGATCATGCGTGCGGCGGCCCAGGCATTCCAGTCGCGCTCGGTCATCGGACGCGAGAACATCGCGACGAAGCGGCTCTGCAGCTGACTTGCACCCCATTGCTCGTGCGCGGCATCCCAGCTCTTCGGCATCAGACCTGCAGAGCCCGCGACGGGACGCGCATCCCATGTGTGGTAAGGAAGGTATGCCGCAAAGACCTCACTCTCATCGGCCGCGACCAGCACATCGTACTCCGGCGCGGACTGGGTGAAGACCGGTATCCGTCGCTGAATTTGCGTGATGCCGCTGTCCGTGCGGCGCGCGCCGCCCGCGTCTTCAAATGTGCGCTCCTGGACGACTTTGGCTCCAAAGCGCGCCGCCGCACGCTTGAGCGCATCGGCGAACAGCCGGTCTCTCTCATGCGAACCTGCGACGAGCAGCCAACGGCGCCACTTCTTCCACGCCAGATATTGCGCCAATGCGTCGGCAAACATGGACCGCGTCGGAGCGGTGTGAATGACGTTCGCGCGGCAATCCTCGCCGCGGAGCCGGTCGTCGAGAGCGCCCGCATTGAAGAAGAGAATGTCTCGATTGGCGTCGGCCGCTTTGAGCAAGTCGTCACCCGGAAGATCGGCGATCACAAGGGAAATTCCGCTATTGCGGAGTAAGCCTGCTGCGGCAGCGGCGTCCTGCCCTTCCTCCAAGCTCACGTCTTGAAGAGAGAATCGTTGATCGAGAAAGCGGCCGGTCGTGTTGTTGTCGGCGATTGCAAGTTTTGCACCTGCCAAGCCATTATCATCAGCCGGGACGTCACGCGGCGAAACCGCCTTCTTGACGTCTGGCACGCGCAAGTAGCCGATCTTGAATTCGGCGGCACCGACGAGATCGGTGCTCAAAGCCAAAATCAGGCCCAGCCAAACGGCCGCGCGGCGGCCGACAGCCGCGGCGACTGCTGCCTCATGCCGAAGGCTCTTCTGCCATCGGCTCCGCCGATCGTTCGTGTGCTGCAACGAAATCATGAGCTGGTTGGAAATTGTACGCCAGTCGCTGGCATACCCAACACCTTTGCTCTGATGCCGCGGGCCTTAACTTATGTTGGCGATCCTACGCGAGTGGCAGGATCACGACAGCACTCTCAACGGCATTCCAGACGCAATTCGGGGACGTCGATCCAGCGCCGTTCGCTATCGCTTTGATAGCAAAGCTCGGTCAGTTGCACGTCCCGGGCGCCTTCCAGCATCGGGGATGTTAGCGGATCGCCTTCGGCGACGTGGCGGAGAAACTGCTCCCAGCCGCAGCGATAGCTGTTCTTGAGCGGCTCGTTATCCGGGACTTCCTGCCACTGCGCGTCGAAGTTCATCGCTTGCGGCACCTCCACATTCCATACCGGCTTCGGTGTCGCGGCGAGCGACTGCACGAAGCATGTGTGCCCGCCGGCGATGGCCGAACCGAGCGTTCCGTCGATCTGAATTTGGATCAGGTCGTCGCGTTTGACCCGCGTCGCCCACGAGGTCGTCACTTGGGCAAGCGCACCGCTTTCGAACTCGAACGTCGCGAACACCTCGTCCTCGACATCCACCTGAAACGGCTGCCCCGCTTCGTCGACGCGCTTCGGGATTTGTGTCGTCTTTCGACACGACACAGCCTTGATCGGGCCGAGCAGGCTCGCAAGCAAATAGCGCCANTGCGGATACATATCGAGCACCAGCCCGCCGCCGTCCGCCTTGCGGTAATTCCAGCTTGAGCGCTGCATCGGATAGAGATCGCCGTCGAACACCCACCAGCCGGCGTCCAACCGGGCCGACAGAATGCGGCCGAAAAAACCGGAGTCGCGGACCTTCCGCAGCTTCCGGAAGCCCGGAAGATAGACCTTATCCTGCACGGCGGCGGCTTTCACGCCCGCTTTCTGTGCGGTGCGCACGATTTTCATCGCCTCCTCGGCCGAGCCAGCGACCGGCTTCTCCAGATAGATATGCTTTCCGGCCGCGATCGCCTGCAGTGCGCGCTCCAGCCGTCCGCCTGTCGCAGCAGAATCGAAGTAGACGTCGATCGAATTGTCCGCGAGCGTTGCCGCGCGGTCGGCCGACCAATTGAGGCCGCCGTGCGCGACGGAAAGGGCAGCGAGCTTCTCTGGATTACGGCCGAGCAGCACCGGTTCGGGAACGAGCCGATCGCCGTCGTTGAGCAACAGTCCGCCCTCGCTCCGAATGGCGAGCACCGAACGGATGAGGTGCTGGTTGGTGCCGAGGCGTCCGGTGACGCCGTCCATCGCCACGCGAAACGTTCTGGTGGCCATGATTGCTCGCGACGCTAGGTGGGACGGTGCAGTTCGGTCGGGCGCCGCGTCACGGTGCGCGTGCCGCGCTTGAACACCGCGATCGGCTCGCGCAATTCCGCGACCGCCTGTTTCGGGCTTGTCGCCTCGAGAACGGTCACGTCGGCGGGATTGCCGACCTTGATGCCGTAGTCCTTCAGATTCATCAGCTTCGCCGAACGTGTCGTGATCATCTCGAAGCATTCGGCGATTCGCTCCGCCTGCCCGATCTGGAGCGTATTCGCATGCAGGTTGGTCATGCGGATGAGCGAGCCGTTCCCGAACGGGGTGAACGGATTCATGATGTTGTTGCTCGACAGCGTGCAATTGCAACCGCACTCGACGAACAGGTTCGCATCGACAAGTCCGCGGCGCACATTGTAATCGCGCTCGCGTCCCATCAGGAACAGATCCGTCGCAGGCAGGACTGTGACCGCGACGCCCGCTTCCGCAAGGCGGTTGGCCCATTCCTTCTGCCTCAACACATCCATGGTCGAGAGCTTGGTTGCGTGCCCGATCGCGACGCGCCCGCCATATTTGTATTTCTCCGTCAGCTCGCAGACGAGCACGGCATCAAGCTGCTCCGGCGAAGTGCCGGAGTCGAGATGCATGTCGATGTCGACATCGAACTCGCGCGCCATCTCGAACACGCGGCGGATTTGCGCGTCGTGGTCCGTGTCGTAATTCGGCGCTGCGCCGACTGCCTTCGCGCCGCCTTTGAGCGCTTCGACCATCAACTCGTCGGTGCCGGGATTGTTGGTCAAACCCTCCTGCGGCATCACGCAGAGTTCGATGTCGATCGCCCATTTGTATTCGTCGACCAGCGCCTGCACGCCCTCGAACCCGCGCAGGCCGATCAGCGGATCGACCTCGACATGCGTGCGCATCCGCGTCGTGCCATGCTTGATGCAGCCTTCCAGCGTCTCGCGTGCGCGCTTCGTCACGTCCTCCACCGTCATGGTGTGCTTGACGTCGGACACACGCTTCATCGCGTTGTGGTCCCGGCCCTTTTCCGGAGCGCAGCGGTCGATGATGCGGGACTTGTCGAGATGGATGTGGGTCTCGATGAGGCCGCCGCAGCAGAGACATCCCTGTGCGTCATACTCCGGCGCATCACACACGAGTTTCGTTTCGACCGCCGCGATGCGGCCGTTCTCGAAGCCGATGTCGGCCAGCGTATCGGCCCGGCCATGCACACGCGCATTGCGGATGACGTAATCGATCATGGGGAGATACTCACGCCGCGCTGGCGGGCTCAAGTGCGGCGACGATCTCGTCGGAGTCGATGACCCAGCCGAGCGCCGCTTCGATCAGCTTCAGCGCCGCCTCATGATAGTCGGGGCCGTTCATAGAAGCACACGCGTCGCGCGTCACCACCNCACGGTAATCCCGGTTGAACGCATCGAAACACGAGCACAGCACGCAGTTGTTGGTGTTCACGCCGCAGATCACCAGTGTCTTGACGTCNAGATTCCGCAACAGCAGCTCGAGATCCGTGTTGTCGAACGGGCTGTAGCGATGCTTGAAGACGGTGTGTTCGCCGGGACGGGGGCTAAGCGGCGCGACAACTTCCGTGACCGCTGCGCCTTCGATCGCGAGCGTCTTGCGCGGCTTGTTCAGCCCCGGGACCGCGCTGCCATGCTGCGCCACCCAGAATGGGTTCTTGTTGTCGACGGTCTCGCCGCGCGTTGGATCATGGCGGTGATGCGTACGAACGAAGATCACCGGCCGGCCGGAGGCGGCCCAGGCCTCGCGCAGGCGCACCGCGCGGGCGATGATGCGCTCCGCGTCCGGCTTTGCCACCAGCAGATGCCCGATCGAATGATCGAGATGCGAGCGGTTCATGTCGACGATGAGCAGCGCGCTCTGCGCAAGCCACGCGGGATCAAAAGCGGATTTCTCAACACTCATGCCATGACCTTGTAGAGCTCGCGGTTGAGTTCGCTGACGATTTGATGGAAGCGATCGTTGAGCCGTGTTTCGCGGTCGCGCGGGCGCGGCAGATCGATCTCGAACACACGATGGATGCGGCCGGGGCGCGCACTTATCAGCACCACGCGGTCGGACAGGAACACGGCCTCGGCCAAGCTGTGCGTCACGAACAGCACGGTCTTTCGATAGTGGTGCCACAGGCGCATCAGCTCAAAGGCCATGCGATCGCGGGTGATCTCGTCGAGCGCTGCGAACGGCTCGTCCATCAGCAGTACCGCCGGATCGAGCGCCAGCGCGCGCGCAAGCGACACGCGCTGCTGCATGCCGCCGGACAGTTGGTGCGGATACTTGGTCTCGAACCCGGTCAGGCCGACCACCCGGATCAGTTCGTCGATACTCGCACCCTCGCGCGGCGCGCCTCGCCCCGCGGCGAGATCCCGCAGCAGGCCGATGTTGTTGGCGACCTTGAGCCAAGGCATCAGGTTCGCCTGCTGGAACACAAGGCCGATGCGGCCGGCGTGGCGCAAGTTGCGCGGAGCCACCCCGCCGATCGTCACCATACCGCGCGTCGGCGCCATCAGGTCGGCGACGACCCTGAGCAAGGTGCTCTTGCCGCAACCGGACGGGCCAACCAGCGAGACGAATGCGCCGTCTGGAATATCGAGCGTTATCCCGGAGAGCGCCTTGACCGGCTCGGACCCGCCGACGCCATACGTGACGTCGACGCTTGCGATGGCAATCCCGGCGCCGGCGGAAGCCGGCTCGCGTGCAAGCTCGGCAGCAGCGTTCACGTCAGTTCGTCACTTTCTTGACCGTGTCCGCCAGCGCCTTCGCCTCATCGAGGCTCTCGACGATAGCGTTGGTGTACATTTCCTTGGGAACCGGCTTCTTGGCCAGATCGCCCGATTCCGCCGCAAGGATATCGATCGAGGACTGCCACTTCGCGTCGTTCATCAGCCCGAAGCGCTGCGCATAGTCGGGCGTATTGTAAAGCCCGTAGATGATCTCGAGCTTCTTGGTCTCCAGCTTGAGATCGCGGTCCGGCGACACCTTCACGACCTCGGCGACGGCCGCCTCCTTGTTGCTCGCCGTCCAGATCAGGCTCTTCATCGTGGCGCGCACGAAGCGCTTCACCAGGTCAGGATTCGATTTCAGGAGCTGCTCGCTCGTATAGATCACGGTTCCGTAGAAGGAGACGCCGTTGTCTTTCAGCGGCATCACGTCGGTGGGGAAGCCGCGCATGTCGAGGGTGAGCGCCTGCCCGAAGTGATAGCCGAACACGGCGTCGACCTGGCCGGCTGCGAGCATCTGCACTTCGGCGCCGCGGGCGACGTTGACGTATTCGACGTCATTGCGCGTAAGCCCGCCCTTGATCAGCAGCGGCTCGAGCAAGCCCTTCACGTTGCTTTGGAACCAGGAGATTTTCTTGCCCTTGAGCTGACTGGGACTCGTGTACTTGTCCTTCTTTAGCGTGATGACCGAGAATGGCGTGTCCGGCTCATCCGCCATCACGGCGACGACGGGCACACCGCCCGCGCGCGCCCGGATGAAGCCGTCCGCATTCCCGACGCCGAACTGCTCGCGGCCGGTACCGATGAACACCTCGTTCTGCTGGCCGGCCGATGGCGGGCGGATTTCCAGATCGATGCCCGCGGCCTTGTAGATGCCTTGTGCGAGCCCGCCGTAATACTGCGCGTGCATGGCCCACGGCGTGAAGTTGATCCGCATGATCACCTTGTCTTCCGCGTGAGCGGCGCCCGCCAGCATCAGTGCCGCCAGAGCGATTGCGGTCTTCATTGTTTTCATTTGAACCTCCACGTTGCCTTTAAAGGCCCGGCCGTCACACTTGCGTCGTCGAGTCGCTTCCCTCGCGCTTCCACGAGATCATCCGTTCGATCCACGACATCAAGGCGAAAAATGTCGTGCCGATCACCGCGAGTACGATGATCGCCGCGAAGGAGCGCGCGGTATTGAAGTTGAAGCTGCCGGAGAGAACGAGATAACCGAGGCCGTTCGAGGCGGCGAGCCATTCGGCGACAATCGCCCCGAGCACCGCGAGCGTGGTCGCGATCCGCACGCCCGCAAAGATATACGGCATCGCGTATGGCAGGCGCAGGCGGAAGAACATCTGCCGCTCGTTCGCATCGACCGAGCGGAAGACGTCGGCGAGCCCGCGGTCGACCTCTTTGAAGCCCGCCATCGTGTTGATGACGATCGGAAAGAACGCGATCGAGACGACCACAGCAACCTTGGAACCCATGCCCGCGCCCACCCACACAAGAATCAACGGTGCAATGGCGATCTTCGGCACGCTCTGCAGGCCAACGAAGATCGGCATGATCAGCCGCTCGACCAGCGGATATCGGATCAACAGCGCGGAGATCGCGAGCGCAAACAGCACCGCCGTGATGTAGCCGCTCACGATGCTGCCGATGGTCGCGAGGCTGTGCATCTGGATCAGCGGCCACTCGTCGACCATCAGCCTGGCGATATCGGTCGGGGCCGGCAGCAGGAAATTTGGAATGTCGAGGGCGCGCGTCAGGACTTGCCAGAGGACCACCAGCAAAGCGATGAGCAGCGCCGGCCCGGCACGTTCGATGGTGCGGCGCCAGTTGCGAGCGGGCGGCTGGTCCCGAGCGGGGTTTTCGGCGTGGATGAGGGTCAAAATGCCACCTTATGGGGTGCATTGTAACGGCTCGCCTTCGACTCTCAAAGCAGCCGCCAGCGTGCGGGACTATGCCGGGACGAATGTTCCGGTGGCGCGGCTTCCGCCGCCGATGGTCGTCTACAATCGACTGTTGCGGCCGCGCCGAGTGCGACCTCGTATGCGGGCGCGGTGCGCCGCCGCGATTGTCGAGCCCAAAGATTCATTGATAGGCTGACCGCCTGATCAGAACGGAGGGGTCCAATGAACAGGCGCGGCTTGCTGGTGGTCCTTACTTTGGCCGGGGTTGCCACGCTGTGCGCGGGACGCGCATCGGCGCAGGACAAGACAATCAAGATCGGCGGGCTGTTCCCGATGTCCGGGCCGGGCGCGTATTTTGGCGCACAGGACAAGCAGGGCATCGAACTCGCGCTCGAAGAACTGAACACAGCCGGCGTGAACGGCTACAAGTTCACCATCCAATATGAGGACTCGGCCTGCTCTCCCCTGCCCGCCTCGCAAGCCGCGAAGCGCCTCCTCGATCAATACAAGCCGGACGTGATCCTCGGCGAGGAGTGCTCGGACGCGACGCTGGCCATCATGCCGATTATCGAGCAGGCAAAAACGCCAATGATCAATGCCGGCTCGTCGGCCCTCAAGATCACCGATCCGGGCAATCCCTACACGTTCCGCATCATGCCGAACGAGGTGATGCAGGGCGTCGATATCGCCACGCAAGCCTACAACAAGCTGAACGCCCGCACCGCGGTGCTGCTCTACGAAAACACCAATGCGGGCATCGGCAACGCCAAAGTGTTCAAGGACACATTCGAGAAGCTCGGCGGCAAGATCGTTGCCGACATCGGCTTTGGCCGTGATGTGAACGACTTCACCTCGATTGCGACGCGCGTCGCCGGCGCCGGCAAGGCAGACGTCATCCCGACTTACACGCTCGAAGGCCAGGGGCTGAAGATCACGCAGGCACTTTCGCAGGCCGGCGTCGTCAAAGGCGGCGGCGGCTCCTCGATCCAGCTCGGCACGATCTGGCTGCCCTTCGGCTTCGAGCAAAAAGCCGGCAAAGCCGCCGAAGGTTATGTGCGCATTGTGCAGTTCGACCCGACGGACCAACGCGACATGGTCAAGAACTTCGTCAAGAACTTCAAAGCTAAGTTCAATGCGGATCCAACGCACCTCAACGCGCACGCCTACGATCAGATCATGCTGATCGCCGACGTCGTGAAGCGCGGCGCCAAGGACGCGCAGTCGATCCGCGACACGCTTGCGCAGACCAAGAACTTCGTCGGCGTCACCGGCAGCGTCGAGTTCGACAAAAACAATCAGAACATCAAGATGGACACGGTCCACTACATGGAGACGAAGCCGGACCTTTCCTGGAACGCGCTGAAGTGGAACTGAGCGCGTGACTGCAACGATCGTCGCGCAGCAGGCGATCAACGGCATCGTACTCGGAAGCCTGTATGTGCTGGTTGCTCTGGGCCTCACGCTGATCTACGGCGTGCTGGTCCAGA